>Ga0326726_10003017_pt1 | contig 15442 bp, 9 predicted proteins | sample MHFenrmetagenome_2_FD_207603 | JGI IMG/M metagenome (GOLD analysis project Ga0326726, IMG submission 207603) | Lab enriched peat soil microbial communities from Michigan Hollow, Ithaca, NY, United States - MHF15MN | ecosystem: Environmental > Terrestrial > Soil > Wetlands > Peat | place: USA...
CAGAAACTGGGAATAGAGTGGCTCTTCCGACTCTGGCAGCAACCGAGCCGATGGCGCCGTATGATGGTGCTGCCGAAGTTCGCGCTCCTTGTCATAGGGACGCGGTTTCTGGGATGGAACGCGATCGGAAATGACAACGCGGAAGTGCCGTGAACTGAGCCGCGTGGCCTCGTCTGCCATGTGACCGGGGTCACCTTCGACGGGCGGGAACGTGCATACCATGCATCTATTGATCTGCAGGTCATGTTGGTGTATTGAGGTACCGGTTCGGGCAACAGGTCGAGCCGTGCCATACCCCGTTCTTCTTACTATCAAGGTGCTCCTCGAGTGGACTGTCTCGTTCTGATACATCGTGCCGGAGGGATGCGGCATCAAAAGGCCGTAAGGAAAGGTTGTAGTGCAATCCGGAGCTGGGGACACGATGTCGACGGGTCGGGATCCAAAGGCGGGAGGCACTCCTCCGTTCCTTCACCGGTTCGGGCACGATCCCGGGAAGGAGCAGTAATTCTATGAGTCTTACCATCGCGCTTTCATTTCTCGCTTCCGCCCTAACGGCTCTCGGCCTGACGCCGTTGGTGATCCGCCTTGCGCGCAGGGTGGGCGCGGTGGACCAACCTGACGAACGAAAGGTGCATGCCTACCCCATGCCCCGTCTCGGGGGCGTGGCCATATTCTTCAGCCTTTTCGTCGGCCTCGTTCTGTTCTGGATCCTCTCCCCCGAGTTGATGGCTGGACGGTGGCTCGTGCAGCAACGGGGTCTGGTGTTCTTCCTGGCTCTGTTGGCCATGATCGCACTGGGCATCTGGGACGACGTCAAATCCCTTGGCCCTGCGCGGAAATTTCTCATCCAGCTTGTCCTGAGCAGCGCCGTCTATGCGGCGGGCTTCAAGATATCCACGATCACGAATCCCTTCGGCGCAACAGGGCTCGAGCTCAACATTTTTGATTATGCAGCCACCGTCCTCTGGATCATCGGTGTCACGAACGCAGTAAACCTCAGCGACGGGCTCGACGGTCTTGCTTCCGGCATCTCGATTATCGCATGCCTGACAATTGGTCCGATAGCGCTCCTCAACAACGATCTGGGGACCGCAATCCTTGCTCTGGTTCTCGCCGGCGCACTGCTCGGCTTCCTCCGGTACAACTTCAATCCGGCCCGTATTTTCCTGGGAGATTCGGGAAGCCTCGGGCTCGGTTTCACGCTGGCCGTCCTCTCGGTGCAAAGCTCGACAAAAGCCTCGACGGTGTTTTCGATCGCGGTCCCGATCATCGCACTGGGGTTGCCCATCATGGACACGCTCCTCTCCATGATCCGCCGGCTGCTGACATCGGTATTGCCCAAGCCCTCGAAGAGCGGAAGCTTCATCGGGCGACTTAAAGGCATGTTCCTCCCCGACCGTGCGCACATCCACCACCGGTTGCTCGCGCGCGGCCTCTCTCACCGTACCGCGGTGCTTGTCCTCTACCTTGTCTCGTGCCTCTTCGGGCTCGTGGCCTTCGCGATAACGATCAGCAACAACGTCGGAGCTTCGTTCATTCTTCTTGCCGGCGGAATTGCCGCAGTCATCGGCATCCGGCAGCTTCGCTACAGTGAGATGGCCGTGCTCAAGAACGGGACTCTCCTGCCGCTGTACGATCAGCCGATCGTCAACCAGGATACGTTTCGGAGCTTCTTGGACCTGGGGTTCATCGTTGTGGCCTTCTGGGCCTCAAGCTACCTCACCGACTGGCGGCTGATCAAGGGGCCGATCCCCGAGAAAATGATCGAGAATGTTGCATTGCTTGCGGTCATCCAGTTCATTGTCCTCTGGTCGTCCGGCCTCTACAAGGGAACGCTGAGGCACATGGGGATGCGCGATACGCTTCAGATTACGAAATCCGTCGCGCTCGCCGTCATCGCCGGCGGGATCCTTCTCAATACGGTCGTCACGCCGGGAACCGAGATCACGATATCAAGGTTGGTTCTGGACTTCTATCTGCTCCTCTCCCTCGTGCTGGGATCCCGCGCATCGTTCAGCATCCTGAAGCATTTCTCGCTTCCCAAGGTGAACGGACATCGGCGGGTCCTCCTCTATGGCGCGGGCCCGAACGGGGCGATTGTTCTCGAGAAAATCCTGCATGGGGAATTGAGCGATCTGGCTCCTCTCGGTTTTCTCGACGACGATCCGTACCTCGAGGGAAAGCGTGTGCACGGGTATCCCGTGTACGGCGGGCACTGGAAACTCGGTCGCCTCCTCGTGACCGCAAAGGTGGACGAGATTCTGATCGTGGATGAACAGTTGCGATCGGAAGTGCTTCGCCGGCTGGAGCTCTTTGCCCGGAAACACAATATTACATTGCGGCAGATGTCCATCGCACTGGAGAAAGTTGATTCAGTCCCCGCAGTGGAATTGAAGCAGGCGTAGCTGCCTCCGCCTCCACGCGATCAGGTGCAACTCCAACCCACACCACTCACGGCTTCGACTGACACGGAGGTCTGACATGTTCACGCAACGAAAAACCAATCGCCTCTTCTGGATTCTTCTTGTTCTCATCGGGCTCAATCTGACTCTCGCCGTCGGCCTTGTGACGCAGTCTTCGATGGCACAGACGCTCGGGCCGCGCGCGAAGTATATGTACAAGGTGGTCAAGGCCGGCGCCGATGAGCAGTCACTGCAAACAGTCGTGGACCTCTTCGCCAGAGACGGGTGGGAGGTTGTCACTCACTACAACGACACTCTCATTTTCAAGAAATAACCTGCGTTAATTCCTCTTAATACCGCATTTCTTTCTTGCTTTTTGACCCTTCCCGCGTTAAATTGCTAGTATTAACGTATTCGCAATTTTTTTTGAAGTTTCGCATTTGGTAACCAATCTCTACACCTTGGTATTCTCACGGATAGGTTAGTTTCGCTCCAAATCTGCTTTAGCTTTCGTCCAAACCCTCTCTTATTCTTGGCATATCTCTTGTAAGTAGAGAGTGTACGTGCTCCATATCTCGACTGTCCGGAGCCCGTCAGGTGGGGATCAGCACTAACCCTTCGAGGAAATCCAAATGGGGTGCCGCAAAGCCGCAACAATTGCCTCAATTTGTCTCCTTTTCGTCATGGAAAGCCCGGGACAGGTTGTTCCTTGGGTAAGTGCATATTATGCGGGGTGGCAAAGTTCCAGGCTTCCACCCGGAGAAATCGACTTTTCCGCCTGCACCCACATTCTTCACTTCTCCATCTACCCAACAGGCAAGGCTGGCTTTGACGGAACGTTGAATGGGCTTACCCCCGCCCACATGACCGCGACCGTCCAGGCCGCACATGCGGCGGGCAAAAAAGTGATCCTGACTGTCGGTGGCTGGGGGTCGGATTTCCGCGATGCCGTAAGCCCCTCCTACCGGAGCGAGTCTATCCTGAACCTGGTCCAGTACATGCGAACGTATGGATACGACGGGATCGATATCGACTGGGAGCCCGTTCAGGATGCCCCAAATTATGCACTCTGGATCAGGGATCTTCGCACCGCCATGCGCGCGTTCAACCCCAACGCGCTCCTTGCCACGGCGGCTTTTTCATTCGATCAGGCTATCGTCGACAACCAGCAGCAGTTCGATCAGATCAATCTGATGACCTACGATATGGCCGGCCCGTGGCCTGGCTGGGTCAGCTGGCATAATTCTCCCGTCTTCGACGGCGGATTCAGGTTCCCAAGCACCGGCGGACTCGTCCCCTCGGCGAACGGTTCAATCGACCAATACATTGCCGCGAGCGTCCCGCGAACAAAGCTCGGGATCGGCACGGACTTTCTCGGCTACTACTGGATGGGCGGAGACGGGTCTCCGACGGGAGGAGTAACCGCACCCCGGCAAAGCTACACCACCACGCCGCAAGTCCGGAGCAACGTACAGTACTATGAGATCATGGACACCTATGGCGGCTATCCGCAGCTCTGGGACTCTTCCGCACAGGCCGCATTCATCAGCATCGATTTACCTGGCTCGCAAAACGATAAGTTCATCTCCTTCGACAATGAGCGAACGATGTACGCGAAAGCCGAGTACGTCCGGTCGAAAGGGATCGGGGGAGTCATCGTTTTCGAACTCGGTGCGGGATACAGAACCGATCAGCCGCCAGGGCAGAAAGACCTCCTCCTTCAGGCAATTAAGAAGGCCTTTATCCTCGGCGAGCGGTACGTTCCGGACACAACGCCTCCCACGGTTTCCCTGATTTCTCCAACCCAGGGAGCAACGGTCGGCGGAACGATCACGCTTGCAGCACAGGCCAGCGACAACAGCGGGATCGTTTCCGTGCAATTCATCGTCGACGGTGCGCAGTACAGAAGCCGTCTCGTCATCCCGCCGTTCAGCACTCCCCTGAACACATGGAAACTGGCAAACGGGACCCATCGCATCACGGCCTTCGCCTCCGACAGGTCGGGCAACTACGATTCCGCTTCCACCACAATCACCGTCAACAACCAGGGCCTTCCGCCAAAAGTCCAGCCCCTCATCGTGTACGATGAACTCCTCGCGTCCCCGTTTCACAACAGCTCATGGGGTGCACACGCGAACCTGGACAGCAGGGCTAACGTGCGGAGCGGTCTGCAGGCGATTAAGATTGACTACCTCGATTGGGGTGCGCTCGACTTCACCAGCGGGACGGGTCTCTCTCCTTCCCCCATCGACCCCTCGGTGTATGACACGCTTCAATTCGATGTCTTTCCCCCATGCAGTTTCGACCTCACCGTGGCCTTCTATAACGGTGTGACCGTCCAGCGTCCACTCCAGGCCAATACGTGGAATCACGTCATCGTACCCCTCCTGTTCGCCGACCCGTTCACCCGTTTCTACTTCCAGCGCAATCTGGCGGGCGGCGCAACAGTCTACTTTGACAACATCATGTTTACCGGTTTCGGAGGAGCTCCTCCGATTCCTCCGCCAGTCCCCGACACGCTCAAGCCGTCAGTTTCGATCGTCTCCCCCGTTCAGGGAGCGACGGTAAATGGGGTCATCACGGTGACCACGTTTGCCACCGACGAGATAGCGGTGACCGGCGTCCAGCTTCGTGTCGATGGACGAAACGTGGAAAGCGAGATCGTCGAATCACCCTTCGCGTTCCGGCTCAACACCTGGAGGTATGTCAACGGCATTCATTCCCTGACGGCAGTCGCGCGCGACCGGGGAGGACACAGAGACTCGGTCACGACACAGGTTCGGATCGACAATCAGGGGACTCCGCCGAGTTTCGACTGGGTGATTTACGATGACGCTCTCCTCGCTCCGTTCAACAATACCTCCTGGGGCGCCACGATTGACTTCTGCAACACCGAACGGGTGAAAAGCGGCACTGCGGCGATCCGTGCCGACTTCACCGGGTGGGGGGCGTTTGACCTGCTGTGCGGCACGTGGGGTGCCCTGATCCCAATCAAGCCGGCGGAGTTCGATTCTCTGTCTTTCGACGTCTATCCGCTCGAATCCTTCAGCCTGGATGTCGAGTTCTACTGCAATTACACGTTCTCGCAATCGCTCACGGCCAACACGTGGCAGCGGGTCTGCGTTCCCCTGCGGCTCGACACGACGTTCACACGGTTCTACTTCCGGAGGAATCTCGAGGGTACGGCAACGGCATACTTTGACAATCTGCGGCTCATATCCACCGTCGATCCGGGAAAAACCGGTGGGATCGACGAGCCGCTCCCGGTGGACTATGCACTCGACCAGAACTATCCGAACCCGTTCAACCCATCAACAACGATCCAGTTCTCCATTCCGGCGGACGGCCCCGTCAGGATGATTCTGTACGATTTACTGGGAAGGGAGATCACCCGGCTCGTGGACGGCCGTGTCACGGCCGGAACGCACCGGATCTTCGTGGAGGCGGAAGCCCTTCGCCTTTCGACAGGCGTCTATTTCTATCGGCTCGAGGCCGGTTCGTTCGTCGAGACGCGGAGGATGCTCCTCATCCATTGATCCCTATGTCGGCTCCTCACTCTCCTCTATCCCGGCGATCCCCCGAATTGAGAGCGAACCCGGAGCCTCTTCGATGCACCAATCGTTGGTCACGTTCTACACTATCGTTTTCGTTTCTTGGTGAGGAGGTCCTGGAAACCTTCGTTTTTGCGTTCTTGACCCATTGTGACCCGGGGCACGGATTTTGACCATTTTTCAGGGGGCGAATCACGATGCCCGACGTTCCCGCTACGCAACCCGGTAGACGAATCTCACTCTGCACCCAACCGGGGCGGCGTCGAACGTGAGCGGGACGAAAGAAGTTTCATTAATCTGCGAAATGGAGAGAAGGAGAGACGCTATGAAGATTCGATTCTTGTTGTTAGTCGCAATAGTCGTCCTTGTGGGCGGAGACAACGCTACCGGACAGACTCCGTGGGTCACGGCATATTACGCCGGTTGGACCAAATGGAATGCACGCCCGGTGGACATTCCTCAGATCGATTTCACCTGTGCCACGCACTGGGTATTTTTCACGTTGAGCCCATCGTCTGATGGCACGTTTAGCGGCAGCGGGAGCGGCATCGATGCGGCCCGGCACACCGAGTTCGTCAATGCCGTCCACGCGCAAGGAAAACTCGCAATCATCGGGACCGGTGGATGGGGCTCCGACTACACCGGTGCTGTTACGAACCGGGCGACGTCGATTGCATACCTGACAAACCTGATGACGACCTACGGGTACGACGGAGTTGATATCGACTGGGAACCTGTCCCGTCGGGCCAGTACACCAACTTCGCGACGTGGGTCAGAGACCTCAAGACCGCCATGGTCGCAATCAAGCCGAATGCCGTTCTCACTGCGGCAGGCTTCACGTATGATCAGGCCCTCGTCAATTCGCGGCAATATCTCGATCAGATCAACCTGATGACGTACGACATGAGCGGTCCCTGGCCCGGCTGGGTTTCCTGGCATAACTCGGCGATCTACAACGGCGGAGCTGTCTTCCCTTCTACCGGCGGGCCCCTCCCCGCAATAGACCTGTCGGTCAACCAGTACATCCAGGGAGGCGTGGCTGCATCGAAGATCGGGTTTGGGATTGAGTTCTATGGATACGTATGGAGCGGTGTCACCGCCCCGCAACAGACCGGGTTTGGAACCGTCCGGAGCACCGTCCCCTATTTCGAGATCATGGACACCTACGGCGGCCGGGCTCTCCTGTGGGATCAGGCGGCTCAGGCGGCCTACTACGCAACCTCGAGTCAGTTCGTATCGTTTGACGCAGAAACAACGCTCTCTGTCAAGGCTCGCTATTGCCAGCAGAAGGGGCTTGGCGGCGTGATCATTTACGAAGTCGCCGGCGGTTACCGGCACGGTCAGAGCGTTCCGGACCGTCTCCTGAAGGCGACCAAGGCCGCGTTCCTCGGCGGTGCTCCTCCACCAACCGATAGGATCCCTCCCACCGTCTCGATCTCTGCCCCTGCGGCGAATGCGAGTGTGACCGCACTCGTTACCGTCGGTGCCACAGCATCCGACAACGAGGGTGTGGGAAGCGTCCAGTTCCGGCTTGATGGTAGCGCGTTCGGAAACGACGCTATGGTTGCCCCGTACACGGCTTCACTTAATACCTGGAACTTCGCCAACGGAGCACACACGCTGAGCGCGGTGGCAAGGGACTGGGCGGGGAATACAGCCACGGCATCGGTGCAGATCACCATCGCCAACACCGGCCCTCCTCCGCCGATGCCCGACAAGGTTGTCTACGCCGACGCACTGCAGGCCCCGTTCACCAATACTTCATGGTCTGCGACGGTGAGCTTCAACAACACCAACCCATCGAAGAACGGGAGCAATTCTGTCAGGGTTGACTACCAGGCCTGGGGGGGATTCGACATCTTGAGCGGGACGTGGGGTGCAGAAGTGCCTATCGACCCGACGCTCTATGACTCGCTCGTGTTCGACATATACCCGACAACGCAATTCGATGTCGGCGTGGGCTTTTACACAGGCGGAGAGACTCTGATTTCCGGCCTCCCGGCCAATCAGTGGACCGCATGCGGGATCTCGATCCCGCTCGACCCCTTTAGCCGGTTCTTCGTCGGAAGCAAATCGGGGACAGCGCACACAGCGTTCTTCGACAACATCAGATTCTCCGGAAGGGCCATCACGAGCGGCACGGGCCCCGAACCGACCACGCCATTGGACTTTGCGCTCGAACAGAATTTCCCGAACCCGTTCAACCCGAGTACGACGATCCGCTTCACCGTGCCTGGAAGCGGGAATGTCACCTTGAAGGTGTATGACCTGCTCGGCCAGCTCGTCGCGACACTTGTTGACGGACCACGGGACCGGGGAACTCATCAGGTAGTGTTCGATCCCGCGGCTGCGGGCAAAACGCTTTCGAGCGGCGTTTATCTGTACCAGCTATCGGCCGGGTCGTTTGTGGAGACACGGCGACTCATGTTTGTGAAATAACGTACCTGCCAGGCCTTCTACCATGCCAAAGCCCCTGCCGGCAAAACGCCGGCAGGGGCTTTCTCTGCTCCCACACTCCCCAAGAGTTCAAAACGCCGTTCTGCTAACCGGGGCGACCTCCGCCCCGCTGCCTCGAGTACCGTCCGAGCTTGTCGTAGAGCGATTTTCGGGACATCCCCAGAATCCTTGCCGCTTCCGACTTGTTATCTCCAGTCATCTCGAGTGTCCGCAGAATGATTGTCCGTTCTGCCTCGGCCAGGGTCGTGCCGAGCGGGAAGGCGAAGTCCTGCGGTGAGGAGGACACCCCGGACACCCTCAAGGGGAGTGACGACGCTTCGATCACGTCCGATGGGCAGAGAAGCACGATGCTCTCCACCATGTTCTTCAGCTCCCGGACGTTCCCCGGCCAGTCATACGCCTCGATAATCGCCATGCTTTCCTGCGTCAGCCGCTTGAGCGGTTTCCGGTAGTTCACACAATAATGGCCAAGGAAATGGTCGACGAGAAGTGGAATATCCGTTTTCCGCTTTCGGAGAGGCGGCAAAACCAGCTCCACAACACTGAGCCTATAGTAGAGATCTTCCCGAAGGGCGCCGCTGGCAAGGGAGGCGGGGATATCGCGGTTCGTCGCCGCAATGACCCGGACATCCACCCGAATATTCTCGTGGCCGCCCAACCTGCGGAACGACTGGTTTTCAATCGCGCGCAGGAGTTTTGCCTGTACCTGGTGATGCATCTCCCCGATTTCGTCGAGGAAAAGGGTGCTCCCGTGGGCCAGTTCGAAGCAACCCCGACGGTTCGTTAACGCACCCGTGAACGCTTCTCGTTCGTGGCCAAAGAGCTCATTCTCAATCACATCCCGTGGGAGTGCGGCGCAATTAAGAGCCACCGGATCGCGGTCCGCCCGATCACTCCAGGCATGGATGAGGTGCGCCACGATTTCCTTCCCCGTGCCGCTTTCGCCCACGATGAAGACCGGCACCGTCGATTTCGCCACTATTTCGATCTTGGCGAGAACCGCCTTGATCAGCGGGTGTTCGCCAAGCAAGAGCGCTTCGCCCTCGACCGGGCGTGCCGACACCCCCCGGACTCCGTCTTTCAAACGGAGGGCCCGGGACGACTGCGGCTCACCTTCCCTCTCCCGCGCGATTTGGAATGACACGTTTGATCCTCCCCCGTGAACAAATATGGATCGTTGCCTTGACCGCTCCCTCGCAAAAGCCGTATAGCAAAGGACGTTGATTCTGACCCGATGGAGCTAACGCGATGATCCTGTTGGCAGAATGGCCTTCCAGTATTCATAGACGTCGCGGAGGGTGTCCCGGAACGCAATGTTCGGCACCCACCCCGTTGTCTCATGCAATCGCCGGTTGCTCCCGATGAGCAACGGCACGTCGTAGGCTCTGACCTTCTGCTCGTTCCGGACCACCTGCGGATCGATGCCGCTGAGCTCTTTCAGAACCTCAATGACTTCCACGATCTCGTGCGCAACGCCCGAGCAGACGTTGTAAACAGCTTCCGCTTCGGGGCCCAGGCCGAGGAGCGACCAGTAGGCCCCTGCAACGTCGCGCACATCGGTAAAATCACGTCGGACATGGATGTTGCCGACATCGAGGACGGGCGCTTTCAGTCCGAGAGAAAATTCAGCGAACCGCCGGGCAAAACCAGACGTCACGAACGACGGGCTCTGCCGCGGGCCTGCGTGATTGAAGGGACGTGCCACGACTACGCGCATCCCGTATGTCCGCCGGTACGTCTGTGCGATCAGGTCCACGGCGGCTTTTGATCCTGCATAGGGATTCGCAGGGTGAAGCGCATGATCCTCCGTCACCGGCAGCCGCTCCGGCTCGACCGCTCCATACACCTCCCCCGAGCTGACGATGAGAAGCGCTGCATCGACCCCATCCCGGTCACGCACCGCGCGCGCGGCCTCCAGGATGTGCACGCCTCCGTACACGTTCGTGTCTATGGTCCCAACCGGATCCTGCACCGCCGTCGGCACAAAGGCCTGACCCGCCAGGTGGATCACCCTGTCGGGATGGATATCGTGAAAGATCTCGGCCACGCGCCCCCGGTTCGTCAGGTCGACCTGAAAGAGCCGAAGGTTTGGGATGTCGCGTTTCAGATTCTCCCCGGCGGTCGGGGTGAGAATCGTCCCGTAAACATCCGTTCCCGGTCTGCCACAGAGAAACTCCGCAACGTGGCTTCCGACGAACCCGTCAATCCCCGTCACCAGTATCTTCATTCAGGTCACCGGGATTTTGAAGGGGATTTCAATCGGTCCATATCAGCATCCACCATCATCCGGACGAGTCCTTCGAAGTCTGTCGTCGGCCGCCAGCCCATTAGGTCGTTCGCTTTTTTCGGGTTCCCCAGAAGATGAGTCACCTCTGCCGGCCTGAGGAACGATTTGTCGATCCGGACATACTTCTTCCAGTCAAGGCCGACGTGCCTGAAGGCCGCCTCCACGAACTGCTCCACCGAGTGGTCCACGCCTGTGGCAACGACGAAATCCTCGGGTTTCTCGCGCTGCAGCATCATCCACATCGCCCTGACGTAATCCCCTGCGAACCCCCAATCCCGCTTGGCACCGAGAGTTCCCAGGCGCAGCTCCTTCGCCAGCCCAAGCTTGATCCTCGCAACGCCATCCGAGATCTTCCGCGTCACAAATTCAAGACCGCGCCGTGGCGATTCGTGATTGAACAGGATCCCGGAGACGGCGAACATGTCGTAGCTTTCCCGGTAATTCACCGTAATGAAATGTCCGTAGACCTTTGCAACCCCGTAGGGGCTCCGCGGATAAAAAGGCGTCTTCTCGTCCTGAGGGGTCTGAAGAACCTTCCCGAACATCTCGCTGCTGCTGGCCTGGTAGAACCGGATCTTCCGGTTCACAAGCTTGATGGCCTCAAGGGCCTTGGTGACCCCGAGCGCGGTGAATTCCCCCGTCAGTGAAGGCTGGGTCCAGGAGGTCGGGACAAACGACTGCGCGGCAAGATTATAAACCTCGTCTGGCTGCACCTGTTCGAGGAGTTCGATCAGAGAAAGCTGGTCGAGGAGGTCGGCCTGATGAATTGACACTCGCTCGCGGATGTGCGCGAGTCGTTCAAAATTCTCGGTGCTCGACCGCCGGACCATCCCAAAAACCTTGTAATGCTTCGTCAAGAGCAGATCGGCCAGGTATGAGCCGTCCTGACCGGTAATGCCTGTAATCAACGCACGCTTCATCGATGGACTCCGGGTAAGTGGTGGTGCAGGACCAAATAATTTAACACTCGTCCCCCAAACAATCCATTGGGACCTTCACTTTGTGATCCTGAGCACAGGCAGCCCGCCAGAATACGGGGTTCCCGGGCCTGCCCAGCCCCAGATAACACCCAAACAGACCGACAAGTTCATTGCGACAGGATTTCAGACAGGAGAGCGAAAATGTTGAATCTTACCGCCAACCTTGCGGATTTTGTGCGCATTGCCTCCGTAACACCATCTCGGCCCCTCTCTTATTGTCGACACGATGGCAGTGTACGGCGGGAGGCGCGAGCGAACGGGCTGTCGGGGAAGTCAGGAGAGGCCGGCCCAGATTCCTGCTGGCCGATGCAACGGCACCGATCAGCCTTGCGCTCGTAGAGCGATTTGACCCTTACATGCTCCAGCGGATGCCACAACTGGGTTTTCATTTCACCCGCCGCGTGAGCTTCGTGCAGGCTCACGCAAGAAAGGGAGATCTGATCATCGCACTGCAGAGCGGAAATGCTTATTCTACGAGACTCCAGGGAGAACGGTGGACGCGCCCGCAAGGAGACGAATTTAGATTACCGGGCCGGTTCCGTGATCACAACACACCCGTTCCGCTCCCTCGTGTGACGGGTGCCTCAGCGCGCAACGACCATCTTCCGGGTGGCCGAGGGCCCATCGGCCGTCAAACGAAACACGTAGACACCGCTCGCCAACCCTGCTGCGTCGAACTTCACCAAGTAACTCCCCGATGCCTGCTGCTCGTTTACGAGCACCGCCACCTCGCGACCCAGCAGGTCATACACCACCAGTCTGACAAAGCTCGCCCCTTGCCCCCAGCCCCTCCCCCCTGCAATGTTGTACCTGATCTCCGTGGTCGGATTGAAAGGATTGGGGAAGTTTTGCTCGAGCCGGAATTCAGTCGGCGTGCGGTCACTCTCTGAGCCTTTCGAATCCGTCACCGCCGCACGATTAAACCTGAATATCCCACCGGTAGAATACGAAAGAACATAGAGCTCGTTCTTCTGGTCCGTTCCGAACGACGAAATGTTGAACGGTGCCTGAATCAGGAGCGAATCGGCGGTAAGAGCTATGCCATTGTAGCGAAGCATCCAGATCCGCCCGGAGCCGTAGTCGCCGTAAACATAGGCCTCCTGCAACTCCGGTCTCCGCGATCCCCTGTAGACGTATCCTCCGGTAACAGAATAGCCAAGAGTTCTGCCGTAATCCTTGATGGGCAACGTAAGGTTGGTCTGATCGCACCCTGAGGACGGATTGTAGCAGTACGATCCCTCCATGATCCGCCAGCCGTAGTTCATTCCCTTTCCCACCAGGTCGATCTCCTCATGGGCATTCTGACCCACATCACCCGCCCAGAGCTGACCTGTCGGCGGATCAAAACTGAACCGCCAGGGATTACGCAGCCCATACGCCCATATCTCTTCCCGATAGCCCGCAAGATTTCCGGCCCAGGGGTTGTCGGACGGAATGCGGTACCGCCGCGCGAGTGTCGTATCATCGACGTCGATCCTCAGAATCTTGCCGAGAAGTACGGACAGATTCTGCGCGTTGTTCTGAGGGTCTCCCCCGCTCCCTCCGTCACCCGCCCCGATGTAGAGATCCCCGTCGACACCGAAGGCCACCATCCCCCCGTTGTGATTCGAGTAGGGTTGATTGAATTCCAGAATCTTGTACTCGCTCAACGAATCGGCGCGATCGGGATCGCCAGCCGAAACCTTGAACCGGGATATCACTGTCCGGAGGGGATTGGGCGCCGTATAATTCACATAGAAGTACCCATTCGTCGCATACTGCGGATGAAATGCCAGACCAAGAAGTCCTTCTTCGCCCGAAGGAGAGCTGATCTTGTTCGCAATATTCAGGAAGGTCGTGGAAGCGGCGACGAGAGTGTCATTCGGAAAAACCCGAATGATACCGTTCTGCTGGGCGACGAATATCCGGTCGGTTCCGTCCCCGCTGTGTGTAAGGAACACTGGCGTGGTGAACGTGAGATTCGGGAAGGCGTTGACAAGCTGGATGGGCTGCGAAAACGCGAGCTGAAAACAGACAAGAACAGTCGAAAATAGGCAAGAAACACGGGACATCAATTCCCCCCCTTGTGGAACTGCATACACTCAACAACCCGCATTATGGACAGGATGTTCCCGGAACGGGGAAAATTATTGCGAGGTCTTAAGACGTAATTGAAGATGGCGGATCGAGGATGGGGGAACGAAATCGAGAGTTGAGGATCGGGCGCGGGGAGAACGAGATCGAGAATTGAATATCAAGGATGGGAGATCGAGTATCGAAGATCGAGCGCCGAAGCTGGAACCGAGAAGTGCGATACGCCGGAATGAGAGCCTCGCTTACGGTGTCCGCATGCGCGACAGCTCGCCAGCCACCAGGCCGGGATCCTCATCCAGGAAATGCCGCGACGCCCGGCGTGCCTGGCGAATCGCCTGGTCGTCAATCTCCGTTACGATCAGATCTTCCTCAAAGGTCTTTGCCGTCACCAGCGTCTCCCCACCTGGGAGAACGACCTGCGATCCTCCCCAGAAATTCACGCCATCTTCAAACCCCACCCTGTTGGCGACTGCGAGGTGCACGGAAAGCATCCTGGCGTACACGCGGTAATTCTCAGAATTCACGACGGGGGAGTTGAATTCGGGCTCCTCCGGACCGATCCTCGTCGGACTGGCGACCAGTCCGAGGATCGCTTCGGCCCCGTCCAGGGCCAGCAGGTACGGGAGCGATATGTGCCAGAAATCCTCACAGATCAGAACCCCTAACCTCCCCTGCTTCGTGTCGAAAGCCCTGACGCTCTTGCCGCGGGCGAAATAGCGCATTTCCTCGAACATCCCGTACGTCGGAGGATAGATCTTACGATGGACCACCCTGACATTCCCCTCTTCGAAAAGGAACGCCGCATTATAGATCCCGAATTTCGCGTCCTCTTCGATCCCGCCGGCGACGATCGAGATTCCGGAGCGCGAGAGATCGACCAGTGGTTCGATAAGGGAACGATCTTCACCCAGGTTCAGGGCGAGTTCCATGTTCATATCCCTGACCGTGTACCCGGTGAGGCTCAACTCCGGAAACAGCACGAGCGCGGAACCTCTGGCTCGCGCCCGCTCGGTGAATTCCGCGTGCTTCTGGACATTCCTGCGCAGATCGCCCAGCACAGGGTCAATCTGCGCCACCGCCAGCGTGTATTTCATTTATCGTCCGAGAGATCAAACATCCGAATGTCGTGGACGTAGGGAACCGTCTTGTCCGATTTCAGTTCCTTGAGCTGCTGGATCCGCCGCTCGATGCGGTTCAGATTGTCGCGCATGATCAGGAGATAGGTGTGGGCGCCGTCGTTCTGATGATGGGCAAAAAGCTTCTCGACTCCCGCACGGATCTGATCCAGCGGCACCCGTATCTCGCTCGTAATCCCGTGAACAAGCTCGTGAATAGTTTCGAGACGCCGCTCGGAAATCTCCAGTTGCGTCAATTGCTCGCGGAGTGCGCGCCGCTCAATCACGCTCAGGATCGTCTTGGGGAGGACGGGCGTCGAGATTTCCTCCTTCACGAGGTAATCCTCCACCCCCAGCTTCATAACCTCCACGGCGAGGTCGAAATCCTTGTTCACGGTCAGGAAAATCACCGGGATCTGGATCTGCCGGATCTGCAACTCGCGCGTGACCTCCAGGCCGTTCATCCCGGGGAGGAAATAGTCCATCAGGATGACGTCAAACGCCTGGTTTTTCTCGAGCTCCCCGAGCGCATTGCGCCCGTTGTCCTTCCAGGTTACCTGGAAGAGCCCTTCCCGG
>Ga0326726_10003018_pt1 | contig 15436 bp, 12 predicted proteins | sample MHFenrmetagenome_2_FD_207603 | JGI IMG/M metagenome (GOLD analysis project Ga0326726, IMG submission 207603) | Lab enriched peat soil microbial communities from Michigan Hollow, Ithaca, NY, United States - MHF15MN | ecosystem: Environmental > Terrestrial > Soil > Wetlands > Peat | place: USA...
TTTGGAAGCTTTGGCGCGACGATGCTCGTGGTGTCGTTGCCGATGGGCGCGGTCTCCGATCGCGTCGGAAGAAAAGCGCCGATGCTCGCGGGGCTCGTCGCACTCGCAGCGTCGACGCTGCTGTTTGCCTACGCCCTGAGGCTGCCGGCGCTCTTTGCCGCCCGTCTCGTCCAGGGCGCCGCGGATGCGACGACGTGGGTCGTCGGCTTCGCGCTCGTCGCGGATCTCTATCCGCCGGAAGAGCGAGGGCGGGTGACGGGAATCATTCTTGGCGGAACGAGCATCGCCTACCTGGTGGGGCCGTCGATCGGCGGGTGGCTGTACGAGATTGGCGGCATCCGGATGCCGTTTCTCGTGGTGACAGGAATGGCAGTGCTCACGCTGATCGGGTTCCTGTGGCTGCGACTGCCCGACCATCGTGCCGTCAGGGAGCCGGTTCCATTCGGCGCGCTTCTGCGCCATCCACCGGTTCTCACCTGCGGCGTCGTCGTCCTGTTGATGGCAGGCACGATGACGATGTTCGAGCCGGTCTTCGTGCTGTTTCTGCAGGACACCCTGCACATCAGCCCGGCGCGCGTCGGCACCGTGTTCGCGGCGGCGGCGCTGGGGAACACGATTTTTCATCCGATCATCGGACGCATGGCCGACGCGTGGGGCGCGAGGCGGCTTGTCGGCATCGGCATGCTCGCGTGGTCGGCGGCGCTGCCGCTGCTGGCCTTTGCGTCAAGCTTTCAGCTGGCCGTCGTGCTGTGCGTGGTTCAGGCGGCGACGTTCGCGCTCGTCGGCGCGCCGTCGCTGACGTTCATGGCCCAGGCGACCTCCGAAGCCGGACTGGGATCGTTCGGCACGGCATACGGCCTCTACAACGCGGTCTGGGCGGTCGGTCTTCTTGCGGGGCCACCCCTTGGTGGTTACCTCTACGAGCGCATCGGCTTTTCGTCGCTGACGCTGCGATGGGCGGTGGTCGTCGCCGTGATTACGCTTGCGCTCCCAGTGTTTCGATCCGCTTCCACTGAGCGTCGGTAACCGGCATCACCGACAGCCGCGAGATGCGGACAAGAGCAAAGTCCTTGAAGAACGAGTCGGCTTTGATTTCCTTCAGCGTCACTGGCCGCCTGAGCTTCTGCACTGGGACGATGTCGACCACATACGCCTTGCCGGTCTTGTCCTTCGGATCCGGATACGCGTCGCCCGCCGCCTTCGCGATGCCGACGACGGATTTCTCATCGCCCGTATGGTAGTAGAACACGGAATCGCCCTTCTTCACCGAGCGAAGGTTCCGTTGCGCGACAGGGTTCTTCACGCCGCTCCAGACCGTCTTCTTGTCCTTCGCGAACGCGTCGTAGCTGTAGTTCGATGGTTCTTCCTTGAACAACCAATTCATAATGGCGCCATTCTAATCCGATGCTTCGCGATCGTCTGAAGCCGGGCGTCAGGATCCTGTTTGTCGGCATCAATCCCGGACAGCGGTCCGAAGCGATCGGCCACCATTTCGCCGGCTACTCGAATCGATTCTGGCCGCTGCTGTACGAATCGAAGCTCATCCCCGAACGGATTCGCGCCGAAGACGACGACCGGCTTTCCGAGTGGGGTCTTGGCATCACCAATCTCGTGCCGCGCATGACGCCGGGCATCGACACGCTTCGTCCTCAGGAGTACGTCGACGGCGCACGCGTGCTGCGGCGCAAGATCCGCCGCTTCAAGCCGTCGATCGTCGCGCTCGTCGGCGTGACGTTGTTCCGCAGCCTGTTCAGCCGGCGCAGCGGCGAACGGGTGTCGCTCGGCCTGCAGGCGGAGACGCTCGAGGGCGCGCGCGTCTTCGTGCTGCCCAACCCGAGCGGACGCAATGCGAACTTCTCGTACCCGGAGATGCTGGCGGCATTCCGCGCGCTTCGTCGAGCTTCGCGGGCGGGATAGACTGTCGGCCTATGAGCCGAACGATTACCGTCCGTGAGCTGGCGTCGCGTGTCGCCGGAGAAGTGCTTGGCGACGGAAACGTCGTCGTGTCCGGCGCCGCCTCGCTCGGGTCCGCCGGTCCTGGCGATCTCGTATACGTTGACTCCGCGAAATATGCCGGCGCGCTGTCGTCGACGAACGCCAGTGCCGCGATTCTGCCCGGCGGCGTCGAACCGCCACCGGGAATAGCGGCAATCCGCGTCCGCCAGCCCGCGCTGGCGATGGCTCAGGCGCTCGACATTCTGTGTCCGTTCGAACGGACGATCGAGGGCGTCTCGCCTCAGGCGGCGATCGGTAAGAACGTCGAGATGGCCGACGGCGTGGCGGTCGGTCCGCACGCGTACATCGGAGACAACGTGCGAATCGGCCGCGGCACCGAGATCCATCCCGGGGCGACCATCGGCCGCGGGTCGGTCGTCGGCGAGGACTGCGTGCTTCACTCGGGCGTTCACATCTACGACGGCGTCACGATCGGGAGCCGCGTGATCATCCATGCCGGCGCCGTCATTGGCGCCGATGGTTTCGGCTACGTCCAGGAAAACGTGTCCGCGTCAGGGGCGCCGCCCGATGAGCCGGTCCGTCACCGGAAAGTGCGTCAGATTGGCCGGGTCATCATCGAGGACGACGTCGAGATCGGCGCGAACGCAACGGTTGATCGGGCCGCGCTCGACGTCACCCGGATTGGACGCGGCAGCAAGCTCGACAACCTGGTCCAGGTCGCTCACAACTGCCTCATCGGCCGTCACTGCGTCATCGTCGGTCAGGCGGGTCTTTCCGGATCCTGCGTGCTCGGTGACTACGTGACGATCGCCGGGCAGGCCGGTCTCGCCGGACATCTGACCGTCGGCACGCGCGCCGTCGTCGGCGCCCAGGCGGGCGTGACGAAGGATGTTCCAGATGGGAAGTACGTGCTGGGTTCCCCCGCCATCGAAGACTTCCGTCAGGCAAAGAGGGCGCTCTCCCTCATCGAAAGCCTTCCTGAGTTCAAGAAGACGATCGCGTCGCACGAGCAACGCCTCGCGCGGCTCGAGGGCGGCGGCGGATCGTTCGAATCAGCGGTTTGACGTCGATGGAGTGACCGCGGAGACGGCGTAGCCGTGTTCGGCGACGAGCGCGGCGCGCTCGCGGTAGAAGCCAGGATCGTCCGGCGCCCAGGTCGCCAGGCCGTCCACGTAGCGATTGCACATGCAGAAGACGGCGGCGATCAGCACCGTATCGTGAATCTCGAGGTCCGTGGCGCCAAGATCCCTGGCGCGCGCGACATCGGCGGCAGTCACGTTCTTCCCGCTGACCGCCGTCTTGCCCGCGATCGTCAACAGCGCCTTCAGCTTCTCCGAGATGGACGCGTGCTCGACATCGCGTGTGACGTTCAGGACAAGCGTTTCGTCGTGCCCGAGGTGGTGCGCCGCGACAGCTCCGTGGATGGTCTGGCAGTACCGGCAGCTGTTTTGAGACGACACGTACGTCGCGATCAGCTCGCGCTCGCCGGGTGAGAGCGTGTGAGGTCCGCGCAGCAGCACGTCGACCAGTTCGTTGAGGGGCTTTGCGGTCTCGGGGCGGAACGCCATGGGACCTCGGATGCCGGGCAGATCGGGCGGCAACGAAATGTGCGGCATGTGCCGATCTACTCGCGAGCGTACCCGCGTGAGGCGAGCGACTGACCCTGCAGGCGGTGCGCCTCCTCCGACATCTCCGGCACGCCGGTCGCGGTGATCCAGCGGTTGTAGAAGTTGAACAGCGCGCAGGCCGTGATGGCGAAGTAGATCGCCTCGTCGTCCCAACCGGCGTCGTGCAGGTGCGCCACGTCAGCCGCCTGGACCGACGACAGATCCTTCGTCACCTTGCCGACGAACCGCAGCAGTCGCTTGTCCTTCTCGCTCAGGGAAGAGCGATCGAGATCGCGCAGCGCCTGCCAGACGAGCGCTTCATCGTCCAGCAGCGAGGCCGCGGTCGCCGCATGCGCCTTCGTGCAGAAGCCGCATTCGTTCTGGTACGAGGTGTACGCGGCGATGAGCTCGCGCATCGCCGGTGTAATCGACGCGGGCTGCCGCATGACACCGTGCGAAAAACGCGCAAGGTGAACCGTGATCTCGTTCCTGAACGCGAACAGATCCCAGATCTTCGAGTACTCGGCGTCGCGGCTTCTGGCGTCCGCAATGAGCTGCTGATACGGCCCGGGCTCGTGATTCGCTTCGGTCTCGACGGCAGGGATGTAGAGCGGTGCGCCGCTACGAACGTTGGACATAGCCCTGCTCCGCCATCCGCCGGCCCATGTCGTCGTACGCGGCGGGATCGGCTGGTGTCAGCGTCGCCAGCCCGTCGACGTAACGGTTGAACATGCAGAACGCCGCGGCGATCAGGACCGTGTCGTGGATTTCGATGTCGGTCGCGCCCTCAGCGCGTGCGCGCGCGATATCAGCCGCGGTCACCCGGCTCCCGGCCTGCTGCACGTGCGCGGCTATCGCGAGCAGCGCCTTCAGCTTTTCCGACACCGGCGCCGTCTGATAGTCCCGCTTCACGGCGTCGACGATCACATAGCTGCCGCCCAGGTGATGAGCGGCCGCGGCGCTGTGGCTCGCCTGGCAGAAGTGGCAGTCGTTTCTCGACGAGACGAACGCCGCGATCATCTCGCGCTCGCCGCTGGTCAGCGTGCTCGGGCCGCGAAGAAGCACTTCCGCCAGCTCGCGCATCGGCTTCGCCGTCTCGGGCCGGAAGGCGAAGCCGCTCGTGATCCCCGGGAGTCCTTCGGGCAGTGAGATGTGAGGCACGTGGTTCGAGTGTAGCCCAGCCCGCAGCGAGGCGCTCAATAATGCGAACGAACTATCTGGCCGAAAAGAATCTCGAAAGATTTACCTCAACAGGAATGGAGCAAGTAGATGCGAATGCGTGCAGCGGTGCTCGGTGTGGTTGCCGTGCTGTCGACGGCGGCGGCAGCGCCGGCGCAGGACTGGAGCTTTGACGCCCGCAATATCGCGATGGGCGGCGTCGGCTCCACGGGCAACCTTTCCACCAAGATGATCGACGAGCAGCGGAACTACACGTCCATCGTGCTGCCGTTCGGGTTTATTCAGGTATTCAAGGACATGACCATCTACGATCCGGGCTCAGCGAACTTTGACCCGGTCCGCGCCATCGAGTATGCCGCGAGCCCCGTGCATTACGGGCTCAATCGCGGCCAGACGAACACGGGCGAGGAGCTTTTCGTGTCCGACATTCGCAACGCCACGCTGAGCCGCGACCTGACCCGGTACAGGGGATTCGTCCCGGCGAACGATCTGCTCGTCGAGGGACTGGTCGCGCCGAACTTCGGCGGCACGATCAAGCTCGTCAAGGGCGCGCGCGGCAGTTTTCAGGGCGTCTACGTGGGCGCGGGTCCGTATCTCTCGGTCCACAGCTCGAGCACGTTCGATCAGGGCCTGACCACCGTGCTGTCGACCGGCGTCAACGTGCCGAACGCGCTGTTCCCCATCAACAACGCGAACGAAGGGCAGGTCGCGCTTGCGATCACCGGCGGGTATCGCGGCCGGTTCGCGTGGGGCGAGGGCATCGGATCGGGTTCGGACCGCGAAGGTCTTTACGTCGCCGCCAACTACAACTACCTTCACGGATTCCAGTACGAGAACGACAAGATGGCGATCACGCTGCGGACGGCGGCCAACGGCCTGCTCATCGACGCGTCGAACATCCTCCTCGATCACAATCACGCATCGGACGGACGCGGCTTTTCGATTGACGCCGGCGTCGGGGCGGTCATCGATCGATGGGAGGTCGGCTTCGGCGCCAGCGGTCTCGGCAACCGGATCGACTGGAGCGGCCTCCAGCAGACCAGATACACCCTCCAGAGCCTGACGTCAGGCAACAGCGACTTCGTCAGCACATCGACGGTTGCGGCCGGGAGCACACGAGTCGAACTCCCGATCGACTACCGCGGGAACGTCGCCTACTACGCGGACCGTTGGTCGGCGGCGGCCGAAGTCGGACACGGATATGGCGGCGGGTCGCTTCACGCCGGCCTCGAGCGCCGGTACGGCAAGTTAGAAGTGCGGGGCGGCGCGCGTTACTCGTTCAGCCAATGGAATCCCACGGCCGGCGTCGGCTTCGACCTGAGCCGGCGGGTCGCGCTGGACGTCGCGGCGTACGGGACCAGCGCGAACGTCGAGCGCACGCGTCACACGGCTATTGCCGTGTCGCTCCGATTCAACCACTTCAAGCAAAGAGACGCAGGTTCGGCTGCTGAACCGGCCCGGCCGGGTATCGAGTGAGCTATGCAGATTGCCGTCGTCGGAACAGGGTACGTGGGACTCGTCCTCGGTGCGTGTCTGGCCGAGACGGGAAATTCTGTCGCATGTGTTGATAAAGATCTCTCGAAAGTCACGACGCTCCGCGCCGGAAAGATGCCGATTTTCGAGCCCGGCCTCGAGGAAATGGTCAAGCGAAGCGTCGCGGAGGAGCGGCTGGCGTTTACCACCGACTTGCCGACGGCCGTGCAGGCGGCGCAGATCGTGTTCATTGCGGTCGGCACACCGCAGGGGGAGGACGGCTCGGCGGACCTGCAGCACGTGCTCGCGGTCGCCCGCGCGGTGGGACAGGCGTTGAAGCGCTACACCGTCATCGTGGACAAGAGCACCGTGCCCGTCGGGACCGCGAGGAAAGTGCACGCGGCGATCGCGAAGGAGACGACCCAGCCCTTCAGCGTCGTCAGCAATCCCGAGTTCCTGAAGCAGGGCGCGGCGGTCGACGACTTCATGAAGCCCGATCGCGTCGTGGTGGGCGTCGATCCAGGCGACGATCGCGCGGCGGCGCTCATGCGCGAGCTCTACGCGCCGTTCACGCGAACGGGCGCTCCCATCATGATGATGGACACGGCCAGTGCGGAGCTGTCGAAGTACGCGGCGAACTCGATTCTCGCGACCCGCATTTCCTTCATGAACGAAGTGGCCAACGTCTGCGAACTGGTCGGGGCGGACGTCGACCACGTCCGCCGGGCGATTGGCTCGGACCGCCGGATCGGGACGTCATTTCTGTTCCCCGGCGTCGGCTACGGCGGCAGCTGCTTTCCGAAGGACGTGAAAGCCATGCTGAAGTTCTCCAAGGACGAAGGGTACGGCTTCAGGATCCTCGGCGCTGTCGAGGCCGTGAACGACTCGCAGAAGCTGCGTCTCGGGGAGAAGATGCGGGCGCATTTCGGGACCCTGAAGGGAAAGACGATCGCGCTGTGGGGGCTCGCGTTCAAGCCGCGGACCGATGACATGCGTGAAGCTCCCGCGATCGTCATCGTGGATCAGCTGCTGGCGCAGGGCGCCGCGGTCCGTGCCTACGATCCGGAGGCGACCGAGACGGCGCGCGGCATCTTCGGCGACAGAGTCACGCTGTGCCAGCGGAGCTACGACGCGCTGATTGGCGCCGATGCGCTTGCCGTGGTCACCGAGTGGAACAACTTCCGCGAGCCTGATTTCAAGAAGATGCGTGAGTTGATGAAGTCGCCGGTCATTTTCGACGGCCGCAACATCTATGCCCCTGAGCAGCTGCGTGCCCTGGGCTTCACGTACTATTCAATGGGCCGGCCGACCGCGAGCCTCGACTAGAACTCGATCACGGCCTTGCGTACGTAGAAGGCTTCCGCGTAGCCGGGGCGTGAGCGGCACTCCATGCCCCTGAGCCGCATCAGCCCCATGAAGGTTTCCGCCGTGAACCAGTGCTTGTCGCGCTGGGTGCCGAAGGCGTCGTGCAGGAATCCGACCTTCTGCTCGCAGATCGCCTTGTCGAGCGGAACGAAACAGTTGGGCGTCCCCAGATCGCCGTCGAACTTCGGGATCTCGTACTCCAGAATCAGATGATCACGGAACGTGTTCCACGTCAGATCCGACAGGACCCTGTGATCCTGGTGACGATCGTTCCGGTAGTGCGTCAGCACGATATCGGGTGACACAGGTTTCAGCGCTTCGAATACCCGCTTGACCTTCGAGTCGTAGGGAAAAAACCCGTCTTTGAAATGCTTGACGATGACGCGTTTGCGCCGGGCGCCCTTCAGAAAGAGCGCGGCGCTTCGCTTCGCTTCTCTCTCCCGTTTCGGGGGCGCCGAAAACACGACCCAGTCCACGTCGACCGGAACGGTCGACTCACGAATGAGCTTGAGAATCAGGCCGCCCGCGCCAATCTCGATGTCGTCGGAATGAGCGCCGAGACAGAGCACTCTAAGAGCGCCCGCCGTCTTCGGCGTGTGAAGTGCGTACATGAGGGTAGTTGAACGCTTTGCCTCGGGCGGCCTCTACACGAGCGCGTGCGCTGAGGTCACCGACGGTGCCGGCGCCGGCTCGTTCCACACCTGCCATGGCGGTTTGCCCTTCGAGTAAGACTCTTCGAGACCCTGGCGGTCCTTGAACGTGTCCATCGACCGCCAGTAGCCGTCGTACTCGTAGGCAGCCAGCCGCGATCCCTGGACCAGGCGCTGAAACGGCTCGACGACCAGCTCCTCTCCCGGTCGCATGTAGTCGAAGATCTCAGGCTTCAGGATGAAGTAGCCGCCGTTGATGCGGATGTTGGTCTGACCGATCTCCTGAATGCCCGTGACGCGACCGTCGCCATCGGCCGAGACGATGTGATAGCTGAGCGGCGGCTTGACGCTGACGAAGCTCGCGACCGCCTCCTGTTTGCGGAATTGCGCCAGCTGTTCCGGCAGCGGCAAGTTGCTCAAACCGTCGCTGTAGTTCGCGAGGAACTCGGGTTCGTCGCGCACATACCGTTCGACGGCCTTGAGGCGCATCCCGATGTTCGAGGTGAGGCCGGTTTCCACGAACGTGATCTTCCAGTCGTGGATGTCGCTGCCCATCAAATCGAGCTTCTTCCCGCCTTCGGACAGCGTGAAGTCGTTCGACAGGCACTCGCTGTAGTTCAGGAAGTAGTTCTTGATGACGTCGCCACGGTAGCCGAGAGCGAGGACGAAGTCCTTGTGTCCGAAGTGGGCGTAGTACTTCATCACGTGCCAGAGAATCGGGCGATAGCCGACGGTGACCATCGGTTTCGGCGTGTTTTCTCCAGCCTCGCGAATTCGCAAACCCAACCCGCCACAAAACAACACGACCTTCATCGTGACGTCCTCTCCAGTTGTCCGCTCATCGTCCCGGTTCCGTGTCCTACACCGCGCTCGCCGCGGCCTGCCAGCGCAGCGAGCCGTCGAGCCGGCCCGCCGCCATGTGTCCCTGAATGAGCCTGATGCGCTTGAAACTGTCGAACTGCTCCTTCGTCAGACCGTGGCGAACGAAGGCGTCGTACATTTCCTGGGCACCGCGGCGCACCGTCCACTCCGTCTTGAACTTCGGGAACGTCTTCCAGAACTTGCTGCAGTCCACCTTGTAGCAACGCGGATCCGGTCCGCCGCCTTCCATGTACTTCACTCTGCAGCCCGGTACCACTTCCTGGACAATGTTTGCCACATCTCTCACCTGGTAGTTCTCTTCAGAGCTGCCGATGTTGAACGCCTGGTTATGCACGAGCTCGCGCGGCGCCTCGAGCACTGTGAGAAACGCCCTGGAGATGTCCTCGATGTGCACCAGGGGCCGCCACGGCGTGCCGTCGCTCTGGATGAACACTTCGCCGGTGGTGAACGCGACGCCGGTCAGGTCGTTGACGACGATGTCGGCGCGAAGGCGCGGCGAGAGGCCGTAGGCCGTCGCGTTCCTCATGAACGTCGGGCTGAAACGGTCGCTGGCGAGCTTCGCGACGTCCTTTTCGACCAGCACCTTGGAATTGCCGTACGCCGTGATCGGATTGAACGCCGCGGATTCGTCCAGCATCGTGTCGCCGGCGGCGCCGTACAGACTGCAGGACGAGGCGAAGATGTAGCGCGGAACCATGGCGTCTTTCGCGGCCTGTGCCAGCTTGACGCTGCCGCGGTGATTGATGTCGTAGGTGCAGTCTTCATTCAGGCAGCCGAGCGGGTCGTTCGAGAGCGCCGCGAGATGAATGACGGCGTCGAAACCTGCGAGATCGCGCGGCTCCACGTCGCGCACGTCCTTGCGAATCGAGCGCACGGGAATGCTGTCTTCCCCGTAGGTCATGTTTTCATACAGGTATGAGTCGAGCCCGGTGACGTCGTGACCAGCCTGGGTCAACACCCGCACCATCACCGAACCGATATAGCCGTTGTGTCCTGTCACGAGTACGCGCATAGCTCTCCTTCGACCAGGGCCAATCCGTGGGGGCCCCGCCTGAGATAGCAAGGAACTGGCCATGGGAGGGGTCGAGCACGGCGGCTCAGAAGTCCGTTCTGACGGCGGATTAGAGCCTTGTGACGTCCACGTGCACCCTTTGGCGCGACTGAAGTCGCCGAAATCGATGACTAAAGTACAGCCGGAAAATGCTTTTGCGGAGGGTTCGGGGGGGCCGAAACCCGGCAGGTATCATCTGGGCGTGGGTCGGATTCCCTGGTCCGTTCGGGTCGTCGCGGCGGCGGCCACTCTAGGCATCCTGCTGGCGTCGGTCCCCACGGGCCGCCATGCTCTCTTGCGGGGCGCCGGCTGGTCGCTGGTGGCGGATGACCCACTTCGTGCTGCCGACGTCGTTGTCATTGCCGTGGATGCCAAGGACGCGGGCGTCGTCGAGGCCGCCGACCTCGTGCGCAGAGGAGTATCCCACAAGGTTGCCCTTTTTGCTGATGTCCCGGATGAGGTCGATCGCGAGCTTGCCAAACGGGGCATCGGCTACGAAGGACGGGCGACCCGTCAGACGCGGCTTCTCCGGGCATTGGGCGTCGGCGACGTCGAACAGATCGCTCTACCGATTGCGGGAACCGAAGACGAGGGCCGCGTGTTTCCCGCGTGGTGCGACGAGCGCCGGCTGCGCTCCGTCATCGTGGTGACGAGCGCCGACCACACGCGCCGGCTGCGCCGGGTGTTTCATCGCGCCATGAAGGGGCACCCCACGGCGGTGATGATCCGCCGGGCCAGGTACTCCGATTTCGATCCCGATCGGTGGTGGTACAGGCGCGACGGCATCAGGACGGGAATCGTCGAGCTCGAAAAACTCCTCCTGGATCTCGTCCGTCACCCGATTTCCTGATCGCGCCCACGCATTCCGGTTACGGCAGCAGGCCGTACACGGTCAGCTTGCTCATCGACGAGACAAAGACCTTGCCGTTGGCTACCAGCGGCACGCTGAACTTCGTGGCGAAATCGAAGGCGTCGCGGGCCGGCATCTGATCGCTGCTGTAAAGCTGGACAGCGAGGTTGGAGGCGTTGTACGCCTTGAGTACGCCAGGAGCCGCGGAGCCACAAGTCAGTTGCGTACCGCAGTCGCCGTTCCGCTGAATGGCCCACAGGATTCCATTGCTCGATCCGTTGGCGGAGATCGCCAGCGTCGCACCTGGATAGTTGAAGATATCGGTCGTGACTGATGTCGGAGTGGTCGAGAGCAGGCCGCTGCCCGTCAACCGGAACGCCTGGACGCTGTCTCTGATCGGCCCGAAATAGACGGTTCCGTTGAAATAGACAGGCGCGCTGTAGTTGCCCGGTTCCGGCGAGCCGAACGGGAAGATGTCGACCAGCGACTGGACGATCTGGCTGTCGTTGCTCGCGTTGTATCCGCCCATGTTGTCGCGATCGACCAGATACACCGTGTTGTTCTTGCCGCCGGTGACCATCATGTGCGTATGCGCTCCGGACTGGTCCGGCAGCAGCATCGCGCCGGCGGCTCCCAGGTCGAAGTTGTTCGCGTTAATGGCCCCCTCATCATGAGGAGTGAAGAAGTCGAGTATCGCTCCGGCCGGGCTGATCTTCACGATGCTGTCGCCGTAGTTCTTCCGGTTGCTGTTGTTCGTGTCGAACGTTCCGTTGCCGGTCACGACGTAGATGTTGCCGGCTGCATCCGCGGCTGGACCGCCGTTCGCCTGCCAGATCCCGCCTCCTTCGGCATCGGGGCTGAGGTTGACGGCCATCGTCTGCTGCAGCGTCGTCGCGTTGTAGCCGAGCACCCACCCGTGGTACGGCTGCACGTCACCGTGGCTTCCGAAGGCGATGTAGACAACGCCGTTGCTCAGCAGCAGCGCGGGTCGCTGGTTTTCACGCAGCGCGTCGAAGGGCACCATGCCACCCGACGCCCCCTGACCGTTACCAGGCACGCTGGCCTGAAGCAGGACTGGTCCTCCGAACTTTTCCGCCGCGGTCGCGATGTCGAGCGCGTGTAAGCGTTGTTGGTACGCCGTCCCTTCCTTCGTCTTTGCGACGACGTATAAGGTGCCGGTGGCGGGATCAATCACAGGCGTTCCGGTGATTCCAATTTCTGGAGCGATGTCGCAGCATTCATCCGTGTCCGATGCCGGCACCGTGGTCACTCCGCTGCTCAGGAAGCTCTTCTGCCACAGCGGGGCCGTGCTCAATCCATCCGCGTCGAACGCGTACACGGAGTTGTGCTGGGTAGCGACGTAGACCACGTTGTGCACGCCCTTCCCGGGAATATTCACGCCAGCCACGTAAAGAGGCGATGCCATGGACAGACCGTCCAGGTCGAAAGAGAAGAGCTTTCCGAATGTCGCGGAAGTGACGCTCGATGGCGTCAGGACGATCTCGCCGAGATTCTGTCCAGTCCTGAAATTGTCGTTGTGATGTGTGAAGGTACCTGGGTACGCGGTGACGTAAGCCGTCGCGCTGGAAGAATGTGTCGAGTCGGTATAACTGACCGTGTGCGTTCCCTGGCCCGTTGGCGGCGTATACAGACCGGTCGAATTGATCGTGCCGCTCGCCGGGCCGCCGCCTTCAACGCCGTCCACGGCCCACACGGGCGTGCCGGTGCCGCCGCCAGTCACGGAAAACTGCTGGCTCAGCGATGGCGTCAACACCGATACGCGCGGGACAATCGAGAAGCCGGTCGCCGTTCCGGTCAGTGACACGGTGTGCGGACTGCCCGAGGCGTTGTCAGCGACCGAAAGCGCCGCGATCCGAGTGCCGGTGGCAAGGGGTGAAAAGGTGACGGCTACGTTGCAGGTTCCCGACGGCGCGAGTTGAGCGCCGCAGTTGTTGGTCTGACCGAAGTCGCCGGCGTTCGGGCCGGTCATCGAGACGCCGTTGATCATCAGGGACGCGGTGCCGCCGTTCGTGAGCGTGATGTTCTGCACAGCGCTGGTCGAGCCGGTCGTCACGCTGCCGAAGTCGATGTTCGATCGGCTGAAAACGACGACCGGCATCGCCGCGCCGAGCGGTCTGACCATGTCCGCCTGGATCTGGCTCGGCGCCAGCGCGATGTTGTACACGCGCACCTCGTCGATCACCCCGCTGAAGAACTGTCCGAAGATGCTGTCGCCGCCAATCTCGAGAGGGTTAGTCGGGCTGGTCAACGCGCCGGTCCGGGCCACGCTCGACACAGCCGCTCCGTTCACGTACAGCCGCAGCGTTGCCCCGTCGTACGTCGTCGCGAGGTGCGTCCACGTATTCAGCGGGAGCACGGACGTCCCGAGCAGGTTGACATTCGTGGCTGAGAAGGTGCCGCCTCCGGCCGGCACGCCACCCTGGGAGGTGGTGGCCATCAGGTAGTAATTGTCGTTACCCTTGTAGATGAGGTCGCGCCAGGCGCTGCTTGCCGCTGACGGGTTGACCCAGGCCTCGAGTGTCATCCCCGTCGTCAGGTGAAGGGCCGCGGCATCAGGGATCGAGACTTTGGCGTTCGCCCCGTTGAACAACAGTGCCTTGCCGTACTTGCCGGTCGTGGCCCACGTCGCGTTCGCGATCGCTCCGGTGCGTCCGTTGCCGGACTGGTCGGTCACCGTTGACCCTGATCCTTCATCGAACGCGTAGGCAGCGATCAGCTCCGGAATGGTCGCGCCCGTTGTGACCGTCGCGACGTTCGAATACGGCCCGAGATTGCTGGCGCCGTCCTCGGCTCGCACGATGTAGCTGTACGTCGTGTTGGGCGTCAATCCGCTGTCGCTGAACGTCGTGCCGGTGGGAGCGGCAATTTTGACGAACCCCACGTCCACGCAGACACCGTCACATCGCTCGACGCGATAGTCGGTCACGCCGACGTCATCGGTCGCCGGACCCCACGAGAGATTGACGTGGGTGCCGTTGGGCGCCACGGCGGTGAGCTGTCCAGGCGCCGAGGGCGGTTGAGTGTCCGGCGGGACGATCGCGGTGTTATCGCTGGCCGTGTTGTTGGCCATGTTGGCATCGCCACCGCCACTCACGCTGGCGACATTGGTGAGGCTCGCCGGCGCGTTGTTCGCGACGTTCACGGTCAGCGTGATCGGGGCATAGCTGGCACCAGCCGCCAGCACGTCGCTTCGCGTGCAGGGACCCGCCGGCTGCGTGCACGTCCAACTGGCGCCCGTCATCGCGGTCGCCGTCAGCCCCGCCGGCAGCGCGTCGGTCACCGTCACGGCGGCTGTCGTCGGACCAGCGCCGCTGTTGGTCACCATCAGCGTGTATGTGGCCCCTATCTGACCCGTGCTGAACGAACCGGAATGCGTCTTGGCGATGGTGAGATCCGCCGGCGGCGGCGGTCCGGCTGCGGCGGCGCGGAATGCAGCGGCGACTGCTCCCCAGGAGTCGGAGCTCGACAACGTGCCGCTGGCCGTCACCGAACCGACCGCCGACTTGATCTGACTTTCAACGGCCAGTCTCGTGCTCGATGCTGGTACACGTTCCTGAATCGTCCAACCACTGCCAGCTGTGAAAGTCCGGGCGTTGGCGCTCGACAGGGCGCCGAGCACCAGGTCCCCGGCAACCGTGGTCGCTGCGGCGCCGCTCGCCGGACTTGCGGTGGTGCCTTGCCCGCTAGCGGCGCCGTCCAGGGAGTTGGACGGCGCGACTCCCGCGTACTCGAAGATCGCGAAACGCAGCGTTCCGCCGCTGAGGTTGTCCGAGACGGTCACAGTTGTGGCGCCGCCGGCGATGTTTTCCGCGTAGTAGATCGCCAGCGTCGTGACGTCGACCGTTTCGTTTAGCTGGATGGCCTTTCGGTATGTGTCACCGCGATTGTCCGAGACGGTGAGTGTCTGTCCAGTTTTTCCCGCGCGGATCGCGACGCCGATCCAGTTTCCCACGGTCGTATTCGTCGCGAAGGCGAGGGTGGACGACTTGGTCGTCCCGCCGTCCTTGCTGGTGTGCTGCACGAGTGTGATCGGTGCGGGCGCAGACGTCGTTGCGGTCGCGGTCGCCGAATATAGCCCCAGATTGCTTGCGGCGTCCGTTGCGCGCACGCGGTAGGTGTAGATGGTGGACGCAGCCAGTCCGATGTCATTGAAGCTGCTTGTGGCTGTCGTGGCGACCTGCGCGAACGTCGTGCAGCCGGCACCTGCGCAACGCTCGACACCGTACCCGGTGACGGCGACGTTATCGGTCGCGGGCGGCCACGTCAGATTGATCTGGCTCGTCGAGACGACAGTCAGGACGGGCGTGCCCGGCGCCGTCGGCGGTTGTGTGTCGCTGGGAGCCTGGGTCGTCGCGCTCGCCGTCGCCGAGTATGCGCTGAGGTTACCCGCTGCATCGCTGGC
>Ga0326726_10003019_pt1 | contig 15435 bp, 14 predicted proteins | sample MHFenrmetagenome_2_FD_207603 | JGI IMG/M metagenome (GOLD analysis project Ga0326726, IMG submission 207603) | Lab enriched peat soil microbial communities from Michigan Hollow, Ithaca, NY, United States - MHF15MN | ecosystem: Environmental > Terrestrial > Soil > Wetlands > Peat | place: USA...
CGCAAGAACAAACCGCCGCCGCGAGAATCGCGGCGGCGGTCATGGTTACGATTCGCATGCTCCGAATCTAGGGCTTTCGCGCCGGCGGGACAGAGCGCGTCGCCGAGAGCGGCTCACCGGCGAGCGCGAACAGCTCGCGCTGCGAACCGCCCTTGTCGAGCAGATCGATCGCCTTGCGGAGCGCCGCGTCGTACGGCAGATCGCGGCGCTTGGCCGCCGAGTCGCCGACGGCGTAGTGCGCGACGCGCTGATCGAGCAGGCGGTTCACGTAGCGGCTGGCCGCGTCGTACGTCTTGCGGTCCACGGCGACGCCCTTCGCCTGAATACGATTGTAGAACTCGCTGGTCCACGCCGGCTGGACCGTGAACGACGGTGACGCAGTCTTCGCCAGCTCCATCGAGTATTCGTTCAGCGTGGTGAAAAAGTCCTGACTCTTCGGCGCGATGGCCTTCGCGAACTGCTGCTCGAGGGTGGTGAGCGTGTCGTCCTGCACGATGACATCGGGCGTGATGCCGCCGCCGCCGTACACCGTGCGGCCCGCGTCGGACTTGAACACGGGACGGTTCTTCTTGGTGGCGTTCGTCTCGTTGGAGTCCGGCGTCTCCTCCACGAATGCTCCATTGACGAACTTGCGCGGCCGCTGAATCGAACGACCGCTCGGCGTGAACCACTTGCCGGTCGTCAGCTTGAGCGCATAGCCGCCGTCGAGGCGATCGTAGACGCCCTGAACGAGGCCCTTGCCGAAGCTCGTCTGACCCACGACGAGCGCGCGGTCGTGGTCCTGGAGCGCGCCGGCGACGATCTCCGAGGCCGACGCCGTCCGATCGTCCGTCATCACAACGAGCGGAATCGACGGCGCGAGCGGGGCGAGCTTCGCCATCTCGATCTGAATCGGTCCCTCGCGTCCTTTCACCGAGGCGAGAAGCTGGCCTTGCGGCAGGAAGGTGTTCGCGACCTTCAAACTTTGCTCGAGGATGCCCCCCGGATCGCCGCGCATGTCAAGGATGACTCCGCGCGCGCCCTGATCCTGCAGCTTCTTGATCGCGGCCTGCACGTTGTCCGCGGCGTTCTCGTTGAACTGCTGCAGCGGGATGTAGCCGATCTTGTTGCCGAGCGTGATCACGTACGGGACGGCTGGCACGTTGATGATGGCCCGCGTGAACGTCGCGGTGATCGGGGTTGGCACGCCCTGGCGGGCGAAGGACACCTTGACCTTGGTGCCCGGCGTGCCCGTGAGCGAATCGGAGACCTGATTGATCGTCCACCCACGCGTCGACAGCGAATCCACTCGGATGATGAGGTCGCCCTCGTGCACGCCGCCGCCCTCGGCGGGGGTGTTGGGGTAGACGGTTACGACCCGCACCGTCTTGGTGTCGGGTTCGGGCTCGATGAGCATGCCGAGTCCGCCGTAGCGCCCACCGGTCCGACTGCTGAACTGCTTGAGGTCCTTGGGAGAGAGCAGTTCGCTGTATGGATCGTTGAGCTCTTTGACCAAGCCGCGGGCGGCCTTTTCGTACACGTCCGAGAGCGGAAGCGTGTCGACGAAACGGTCGTTCACTAGCGTCATCACCTGGTCGAGCAACTCCGCGCCCTGGCGCTGAGAGTGAGACTGAAGAAGAAACCCCCCGGCCACGACGGGGACGAGCAATGCACCTACGAACGCGGCTTTCCGAATGCGAGGCATGCGTCGAGTCCAGCTTAGGGTTTAGAACGTATACTGCGGTCGACAACCCACCGTTGTGCGCAACGCTCGCGCTACTGCTCGACGGCGGGCTCTTCCGGCTGCTCGGCGGTGTTTCCGCCGTGACGGGTCCAAACCGTCTTCCAGGATAATGCCACGCCGGACCGAAACCGCTTCTTTGTGAGGCGGAATCCTTCGGGAGAAATCGCTACGGTGTACGCCTCACCGTCGATTTCGATCTCGCGTCGGATGGTCTTGTCGAGCTTGGTGGCCATAGGTGTCTTGCAAATGGTACACGACGAACCCCGGAATCGTTCGTAAGTGACGGGACATCGGGGGCTAGCCCGGCTCCGCCCGCCTCCCCGCCAGCATATAGTCGACGAACCAATCCCTCTGTTGTTGACGAATGACGGCTTCGCGAATCACTCCGGCCTCCCGGAGGAGGTCGTGGGCCGGCTGGAGGACGCGCTGGAGGTGTGACGGATACCGTTGAGTGAGCGGAAGTTGCTCCCGCAGCCGGTCGAGCGAAACCCGCCAGGTCAGAATGTCGCTCGCCCGGGCCAGTTCGATCAGCCGGTACAGCCGCCGAGCGACGGGGGACGCGAGGGCCAGGTATCGGCCAACGGCGAGGGGGATCACATGGCGCGCCGCTACGTTCTGTCGCACGACGGGGGAGATGACCACCCGAGCCTCCCCCGGCTCGGCGCTCGGCGCACCGGGAAAGAGAACGAGCTGATCTCGCTCGCGCGATCTGCGCCGCTCGATCGCAACCGACGTCAGCAACGTGAAGGTGCTCTCGGTGAGGCGCTCGCCGGCTGCGTCAAAGTAGCTGCGTTCCGACTGCAGCGTCGTTCGCTCGAGGCGTGTGAGCGCGCCGCGCAGCTGCTCGTAGGTACGGCCGTCGGCCTGCCGCCCCATCGAGCGGAGAAACGCGTGGAGCGTGAACGTGATCGCGCCGTCCGCGGGCTCGGCGGCTTCCTGAAAACGGTGCATGAGCTCGACGTACACGTCCTGATCGAACGTGCCCGGCAGACGATCTCCCGGGGCCGCCAGCACGCGCCAGCGACCGCCTTCCTCGGTGAGATACGAGAGCGCGGGCTCGTCGGTGGTGTCGCTGAGGCGGAACACCGGAAATTCCTCGAGCGACCGGTCGAGCAACACCGTGCGCGCGGGAGTTCGGCGCTTCGCCGGAAGCGTCATCGCGCCGCCATCGTCACGCGACCGGGACCACGAGCCCCGAGATCGCGCTCGCGCCTCGGGAGCAGAGAAAGAGGACGACGTCGGCGACCTGTTCGCGCTCGACGTACTTCGCGCCGTCGCCCATCTCGCGGACGTTCGTCGCCGTGCGGATCGTCGAGGGCGCGACGGCGTTGGCGCGAACGCCGTTGGGCCGCTCCTCCGCCGCGATCGCGCGCATCAGCGCGACCACGCCGCTCTTCGCGACGGCATACGCCGACGTGCGTGCGCCGGTGGATCCGGGGAGCACCGCCTCCGACGCGAAGAACACGATGGACCCCTTGCCGGCGCGAAGCATCGGAAGAAAGGCGCGTGCGGCGGTGAACGCGGTCGTGAGGTTGATCGCGATCTGACGATTCCACACCTCATCGGTACTGTCGGCAACCGGCCCGCTCATCGCGAATCCGCCCGCCATCTGAACGAGGGCATGAACGGCATTGCCGTGTGTCTCGCGAACTCGTCCGACCAGCGACTTCACCGCGGCGCCGTCGGTCAGGTCGCACGTGTACCCGGTGGCCGCGTGGCCGTGACGAGTCAGCTCACTGACGCGCGCGTCGACGTGTTCGGCAGTCCGGTCGACGAGGATGAGCGACGCGCCCGCATCGGCGAATTCGCGCGCCACGGCCTGGCCGACCTGCCCGTCCGCACCAACCCCCGTCAGCACGACCGTCGATCCGCTGAATGCCGCGCCGGTTGTGTCGGACATCGCGGGGGAGGGGGAAGGGGAGAGGGGGGATGGATGTCGGCGAAGGCGCGGTTTCCGCGCAGCTACCGAATGTCTTCGCGGCCCAGCGCCGCGCGAACCGCCTCACGCATCGCCATGAGTGCTTCATCGCGCGAAGCCGGCGAGTTGTCGCGCACGTGCAACTCGACTCCGTCGGCCACGGGCATGCGGCGCCAGCTGGCGGGGAGATTGTCCTCCGGGCCAATCTTGCGCGTGTCGACCGTGGCGCCGAGCGCAGCGGCGAGCGAGGTCGCGACCCGTCGCTCGAGCGCGTCGCCCGTGGAGTCTTCCATTTCTTTCTTGATCGCGTCGAGGGTGGCGCCTTCGCGCTGGCGAATTTTGATCGCGACCAGCTGGAGAAAGTGTCGATAGTTGTAGGTGGCCGACGTCCCGGCCCCCTCGGGGCGTGAGAGCAGACCGTTGGCGATGTAGAAGCGAATCGACCGAGCGCTCGGAGCCGCACGGGCGGATGCATTGGTGGGCCGGACGCCCGCCGCATCCACCAACGCGGTCACGTGCGCCGCGAGCCCGCGCGCATTCCACGGGGCGTGGCGTGCATGGGCGCGGAGCAGCAAAATCGGCGAATCGGCCATTGGACGCGTGCCTTTGCGAGAAGCGAGGGCGGGAGGAGCGCTCGACCTCGTACAATAACCAAGGCGGCGGCCCAGGTTGAGGGGACGTGGCGGGGCGCCAGGAAAACGAACGCGCGGCAGGGGGGCGTGCATGCCGTCGCCCCGCTGCCGCGCTCCACGCTCAGCGCCTAGCGCTTCTTTTTCTTGCCGCCCTTCTTCTTGCCGGCCTTCTTCGCGGCTTTCTTGGCCGCCTTTTTGGCGCTCTTTTTCGCGGCCTTCTTGGCCGCCTTCTTGGCGCTCTTCTTCGAGGCCGCCTTCTTAGCGACCTTCTTGGCCGGCTTTGCGGCCGCTTTGGCCGCTGGCTTCGCGGCCACTTTCGCCGCCGGAGCCGCGGGTTTCGCGGCTACTTTCGCCGCCGGAGCCGCGGGCTTCGCGGCCACTTTCGCCGCCGGAGCCGCGGCCTTCTTGGCGGCGGCCTTTTCGGGCGCGACCGCCGCGGGAGCGCTCGCCGGGGCGGGACGACCACGCGGCCTCGCGGTGCCGAACACCTCAGCCTCCTCGTCCTCCTCGACGCTCTCGAGGGGCGTCTCTTCCTCGTCGTCGTCGACATCGTCGGTGCTGTCCCACAGGTCGTCGCTTTCGTCCTTGTGGGTCATCCAGCCGCCGTCTTCCTCCTCGTCGTCGTCGTACGACGCGCTCCCTCCTCCTCCGCCGCCCCCGTATCCCAGATCGTCGACGTCGTCATCGCGATCAGAGAACTGGTATTGCGGGCGCACCTCGTCATCCAACGGCATGCACGCCTCCTGAGAGGTTGTTGTGATTCAGAGAATTGGAATGACCGCCCACGGTCCGTGTGCGGGCCGCGTGACCGCGTCGCCACCGATGCGCAGCGCCATCACCGCGAATCGGCTCGTCGCAACGCCTTAGTATACCTGACCGGAGGCGGCGTCAAGGAGACGCGCGCCGGCGCAGCAGGGGCGCGCGGCGCCAGGCGCGGTCCGCCGTCGCGCTAGTCCACGAACTCGATCGCCACCGGCTTGGCGATGACTCCCGCCTCGAACCCGCGCTGGAGGAACTGGCGGACGGCCCGACGCCCGGCGTCGCCGTAGTCCAGTGTCCAATCGTTCACGTACATGCCGACGAAGGCGTCGGCTTTGGAACGGTCGAGCCCTCTGGCGTACTGCATCGAGTGGTCGAGCGCCGCGCTCCGATGTTCCAATCCATACGCGATGCTGTCGCGAAGATGCTTTGAAATCTTCCGCGTAAGATCATCGCCAAGGTCCTTCCGCACGACGTTGCCGCCAAGGGGGAGTGGCAGGCCAGTCTCGCCAAACCACCATTCGCCCAGGTCCTGGATCAAATGAAGACCCCGGTCTCCATAAGTGAGCTGACCCTCGTGAATCAGAAGTCCGAAGTCTACGTCCCCGGCGACTACGGCATCCTCGATCCGGTCGAACGGCGTGACCACCGGTTCGAACTCCGGCTCGAAGAGGCGCAGCGCCAGGTAGGCGCTCGTCATCAGGCCGGGGACCGCGATCCGCTTTCCGCGAATGTCGGCCTTGGAGAAGCGCGTCCGCGAAACGAGGCGCGGCCCGTAGCGATCGCCCATCGACGCGCCGTGCGGCAGCAGCGCGTACGAGTCTGCGAGATACGCGTACGCGTGGATCGAGACGGCGGTCACCTCGAGCTCGCGGCGCAGCGCGCGCTGGTTGAGCGTCTCGATATCCTGCAGTTGGTGCACGTACGTGAGGCCCTCGGTGTCGATCTTCCCCGACGCCAACGCATAGAACATGAACGCGTCGTCGGAGTCAGGGCTGTGGGCGACGTGGATGGTTGTCGTCATGGTCGCTTGGCGTCGAGCGCGATGGTGATGTCGTTCTCGTGCGTCGTGTACTCGGCGAGCTGTTTCGCGCGCTCGGCCGGCGCCGCCGCGACGAGCTGGTCGTGGTAGCTGCGCTCAGCCGCGGCGTCTTTTCGGATGCGGGCCGCGTTGCCGGCGAGAATGAGACCGAGGAGGTGATTCGGATGCTCCGCGAGGATCGTGTCCGCCTGCGCGCGCGCGACGTCCTGATCGCCGGCGACGGCGGCAATGCGTCCCATGTCGTAGCGCTGGTCGAGATTCAGCTTGCCGATCATCTCGTAGGCCTGGATGGCCATGGGCGCGAACATCTGAACGCTGTCGGCGCGCCCGCGCTCGTGCAGGCTCATCACACGATCGTAGAGGCGAGCGGCCGCGTCGGCGGGCGTCATCGACGACAGGTCCGGCGGCTGGCCACCCGGACGGTCGGGTATGGCGGCGGTTTGCGTCGGCGCGGCATCCGCGCTCGCCGACCGTCCGAACCGCTGGCCGGCGACGAGCGCGACCAACGCGACCAGCGCGGTCGCGGCGACGCCCCAGGGCAACGCCGATGAAAAGCTGCGTTCATCGCGTCCCGCGTCTTGACCGGCGGGTGTCCCGCAGCGGTGGCAGAATTTCACGCCGCGGCTGAGCTGCGCCCCGCAGGCAGCGCACGTCACAACCACCAAGGCGGCTCCACACGCCGAGCAGAATCGGCCGCTAGCTGCCGCTCCGCACGCCGGGCACGTCTCGGTGGCCGGCGACGCCGGAGGAGACTGATCCATCCACTAAAGCTATACGACTGTTCGCATGCCCCGCGATTCCGACTTACAATCGCCGAGGCGTTGCCTTAGCGTTGAGCCGACCCGGCGCCCACTCGACCACGCCCACCGCAGCCCCGAGGACGATCCGACGCCGCACTCCCGCTCACTCGCACCGGACACTGCCGGCGCGTCGATCAACGACATCCTCGAGCTAACGGAGAAGCTGGGTGTGCGCTTCATGCGCCTCCAGTTCACGGACATCCTCGGCATCAACAAGAACGTCGAGATCCCGTCGTCGCAGTTCGAGAAGGCGCTCGCCGGCGACATCATGTTTGACGGCTCGTCGATCGAGGGTTTCGTGCGGATCGAGGAATCCGACATGCTGCTCGTGCCGGACCTCGACACGTTCCTCGTATATCCATGGGGGGAAAAGGACAAGCGGATCTGTCGGCTCATCTGCGACATCCACAGTCCGAGCGGCGAGCCGTTCGCGGGCGACCCGCGCGGCCGGCTCAAGGCCGTGCTGCGCAAGGCGAAGACGATGGGCTTCACCATGAACGCGGGGATGGAGGCCGAGTTTTTTCTCTTCCGGCCCGACGCGTCCGGCGAGGCGACGACCACGACGCACGATGTGGGCGGCTACTTCGACCTCGCGCCGACCGACCTCGGCGAGGACGCGCGTCGCGCGATGGTGGACACGCTCGAGCAGATGGGGTTCGAGGTCGAGGCGGCGCACCACGAGGTGGCGCACGGCCAGCACGAGATCGACTTCCGCTACGCGGACGCGCTCAAGACGGCGGACAGCATCGCGACGTTCCGTTTCGTGGTGAAACACGTGGCGACGCAGTTCGGGCTGCTCGCTTCGTTCATGCCGAAGCCCATCTTTGGGCAGAACGGCAGCGGGATGCACACGCACCAGTCGCTGTTTCGCGGCGGCACGAACGCGTTCTGGGACGAGAGCGCGGAATGGGAGCTGTCGAGCACCGCGCTGCAGTACATCGGCGGGCTGCTGCGCCATGCGCGCGGCATGTGCGCGATCACGAATCCGCTGGTCAACTCGTACAAACGCCTCGTTCCAGGCTACGAAGCGCCGGTGAACGTCGCCTGGTCGATGCGGAACCGGTCGCCGTTGATTCGCGTCCCGGATCGCCGCGAGGCGGGGACGCGCGTCGAGCTGCGAATGCCGGACCCATCGGCCAACCCGTACCTCGCGCTCGCCGTCATGCTGGCGGCGGGCCTCGATGGCGTCGAGACGGAGGCGGACCATCGCGAGCCGGTGAACGAAAACATCTGGGAAATGAGCTTTCGTGAGAAGCGCCGGCTGCGCATCGACGATTTGCCGCACGATCTCAACGAGGCGCTCGACGAGCTCGAGAAGGACGACGTCATCACGGAAGCGCTGGGCAAGCACATTGCCTCGCACTTCGTCGCCGCGAAGCGGCAGGAGTGGCGCGAGTACATCACGCAGGTCAGCGCGTGGGAATTGGAGAGCTATTTGGCGAAGTACTGATCGTTTTGAGCGTGGGGCGGAGGACGCTGCTTCTGTGGACGCGGGAAAAGTAGGAATAGACGTGCGCGAGGCGCGCACAGAGGACGCCGAGGCGATGTCACGCTTGTGCACGCAGCTCGGCTACCCGGCGCAGTCGGGCGCGATGCCGCAGCGGCTCATTCGCTTACAGCGGGATCCGAACGCGCGCGCGCTCGTCGCCGAGGCCGGCGATGGCCCAATCGGTTTGGCCACGGTCCACCTTCGCCACACGATCAACCACGAAGCGCCGATCGCGCAGCTCACGCTGCTCGTCGTCGACGAGTCGCGGCGTTCGCGCGGCGTCGGGCGCGCGCTGGTCGAGGCGGCGGAACAATGGGCGCACGCGCAGGGATGCCATCGCATCGTCGTCACGACGGCGCTCCCGCGGGCGGACGCGCATGCTTTCTACGAGCGTATCGGCTACCGCCACACCGGGCGGCGGTACGGCAAGGACTTCGACTAAGGAGGACGAGTGGTCTGTGCCCCGTCGCGCGTTTCGCTGCTCGCTCTCGCGATTGTTGGCATCGCGACGATGCCGATCAAAGCACCGCCGACGTACGAGGTCTACGCGGTTCGCTACGCGACCCTGCCGCGGTTCCGCGTCTCGGCGTTGATCGCGGGCGCGGACACGAGCCGACGCATGGACATCGCGATGATGGTATGGGTGATCAAAGGCGGGGGGCGCACGATCCTAGTCGACGCTGGATTTCATCGTGACGACTTCGTCAGCCGGTGGCACCCCACGGATTTCGTTCCGCCGAGTGAGGCGATCGGCAAGCTGGGCCTCAAGCCAGACGACGTCACGGACGTGATCATCAGCCACGTACACTGGGATCACCTCGACGGGATCGACCTGTTCCCACGCGCGAAGGTGTGGATTCAACGCGAGGAGTTCGAGCACCATCTGGATTCGTCGGGCGTCGTGAAGGACCGCGCGATCGACGCCGGCGACGCGAAGATACTCGCCGGCATCGCGCGCGACGGCCGCGTCATGCTCGTCGATGGAGACGGCAAGGAGATCATTCCGGGCGTCACGGTCTACACAGGTGGGAAGCACACCTTCGCATCACAGTTCGCCACGGTGAACACGGCGGCGGGCACGGTCGTCGTGGCGTCGGACAACGCGTACCTCTACGAGAACCTCGCCAAGCATCTGCCGATCGCCCAGACGCTCGACTCGGTGTCGAATCTCCGGACGCAGACGCGCATGACGACCCTGGCGTCGGACCCGCGCCTCATCGTACCGGGTCATGACCCCGACGTGTTCGTGCGATTTCCGACGCCGGGGAACGGGGTTGCGCTAATTCGCTGACTCACGTTTCAAGCGTGCGCGGGGTGCGCCGCGTGGTTCGGCCGCTGCTCGGCCGGTCGCGGCGCGTGCTGATCCTCGACGTGGCCGAGGTTGAAGGCCGTGCTGAGCAGCGCGATGTGCGAAAACGCCTGCGGGAAGTTGCTCACCTGTCGCCCGAGGCGCGGGTCGTACTCCTCGGCGAGCAGGCCGAGGTCGTTGCGCAGCGAGAGGAGCCGGTCGAAGAGGCGCAGCGCATCGTCGCGGCGGCCGAGCAGCACGTAGTTGTCGGCGAGCCAGAAGCTGCAGGCGAGGAAGGCGCCTTCGCCCGCGGGGAGGCCGTCGTCGGTGTGCTCGCTGTCGTAGCGCAGCACGAGCCCGTCGACGAAGAGTTGCTTCTCGACGAACGCCACGGTGCCGGCCACCCGCGGATCGTCGGCGGGAAGAAATCCGACGAGCGGAATGAGGAGCGTCGCGGCGTCGGCGAGACGCGATTGGTATGACTGCACGAACGCGCCGGCTGTCTCGTCATACGCGCGCCGACAGACCTCTTCGTGGATAGCGTCGCGGAGCGACCGCCACCGATCCAGTGGTCCCTCGAGGTTGAATTGCTCGGCGCTCTTGATGGCGCGGTCGAACGCCACCCACGCCATGACCTTGGAATGCGTGAAGTCCTGGGGCGCGCCGCGCACCTCCCAGATTCCCTGGTCGGGGCGCTGCCACATCTTCTCGAGTTGGCCGAGCAACGCCCTCTCGAAGGCCCAGGCTTCAGGAGTCTCCGAGAGTCCTCCGCGCCGGGCTTGGTGGAGAGCGTCCATCACTTCGCCATAGACGTCGAGCTGGAGCTGCTCGTGCGCGGCGTTACCGACGCGGACGGGCTTCGAGTTCTCGTAACCCGGCAGCCAGGGGACTTCCCACTCGTGGAGCATCCGTTCGCCGCTCAGTCCGTACATGATCTGCACACGGTCAGGGCTTCCCGCCGCGGCGCGCAGCAGCCAGTCGCGCCACGCCGCCGCCTCGCGGAAGTAGCCGGCATCCATGAGCGCGAGCAGGGTCAACGTCGCGTCGCGTAGCCAGCAATAGCGATAGTCCCAGTTGCGAACGCCGCCGATGTGCTCGGGCAAGGAGGTCGTGGGCGCGGCGACGATTCCGCCGGTGGGGCGATAGGTGAGCGCCTTCAGCGTGAGGACGGATCGGACGACCGCATCGCGCCAATGTCCGGTGTACCTGCACTCGGCGGCCCACGACGTCCAAAACTGTTCCGTGAACTTCAGTGCATGATCGGGATCGATCGGTCTCGGCGGGGAGAGATGAGACGGACCCCAGGTCATGACGAATGAGACGCGCTCGCCGGCGGAGACCGTGAAGTCGCCGACGGTGGTGAGGCCTTCGCCGTGCAACGGCACCTTGGTCTTGATGACGATCATGTCGGGGCCGGCGATCGCGCGCAGCGATTCACCGTCGAGGCGGCTCACCCACGGAACGATGGAACCGTAGCCGAACCGCAGGATGATCTGCGTCTTCATCGCCACCGAGCCACGCAGCCCGACCACAGTGCGGACGACGTTCGACTCGCCGTCGCGCAGCGGCATGAAGTCGATGATCATGACCGCGCCACTGTCGGTTTCAAAGGTCGTCTCGAGGATCATCGTGGCGTCACGATACTGGCGAGCGACCTTCGCGGCGCCGTCGACGGGCGCGAGCAGCCAGCGCCCCTGCTCGGGGCCGCCGAGGAGCGCGGCGAAACAGGCGTGCGAGTCGAACCGTGGCCAGCACAGCCAATCGATCGACCCGTCGCGCGAAACGAGCGCGGCGGTCTCGCAGTCACCGATGAGTGCGTAGTCTTCGATTCGAGCGGGCATTCGGGGATCTTGCGGTTGCATGCCGACGAGACTGTAGATCAATTCGTGCCATGGGCGCCACGTTCTTCAAGACGAGCAGAGCATTTCGGGCGTGGATGGAAGAAAACCATGCTACGACGGTCGAGCTGCTGGTTGGTTTTCACAAGGTGGACAGCGGACGGCCGAGCGTCACCTATCAAGAAGCGCTCGACGAGGCGCTGGCGTTTGGCTGGATCGATGGCGTTCGACGACGCATCGACGAGTTCAGCTATTCGATTCGGTTCACCCGCCGCCGTGCGCGGAGCATTTGGAGCAACGTCAACATCAAGCGCGTCGGCGAGCTCATCGCCGCGGGCCGAATGGCACCGCCGGGGCTAGCTGCCTTCGAGCGCCGAGACGCGAATCGTTCCGGCATCTACTCGTATGAAGCCACGGCTCCTCCGCCGCCGGAGGCCTTTGGCGAACGGGAATTGGCGAAGTTCCAGGCGCACAAGAGGGCATGGGCCTTCTTCGAGGCTCAGGCGCCTTACTACAAAAAGCTCATGGTCAGGCGAACAATGTCCGCCAAACGCGAGGAAACGCGCGAAAAGCGCCTCGCGCAACTGATCGATTACTCGAAGCGCGGCGAACGAATCCCTCTCTTGGGCGTGGGAACGGAAAAAAAGTCCGGCAAACGGCGTTGACGCTCAGGGCGTCGTGCGACCCTGTGGCTTCGGTCCCAGCTCGTATTCCCTGGGCGGATCGACGCCGAGCAGGTTCTTCACGAAATAGTCCCAACGCCGGCGCGTCATGTAGTTCGCTTCGTTGCCGTAGCCGTGCGCCTGGTTCGGCAGCATGAGGAGATCGAAGTCCTTGTTTGCTTTGATGAGGGCGTCGACCACCAGCAGCGTGTTGTTGGGCGGCACGTTGTTGTCGAGCGTACCGTGCGCGAGGAGCAACTTGCCCTTGAGGTTCTTGGCCATGTTCTGGTTGGCCTGGTCGTCGTAGTTCGTGCCGCCGCTGGGGCCGGAGGTGAGGAGGCCCTGGTAACGCTCGCCCCAATCGTCCTCGTACTCACGGTTGTCGTGGTTGCCGGATTCCGAGATGCCAACCTTGAAGAAGTCGGGATAGCGGAACATCGCGTCAGCCGTGGCGAAGCCGCCACCCGAGTGACCGTAGATCGCGGCGCGGTCGATGTCGATCCATTTGTACCGCTGCGCCAGCTCCTTCATGCCCGCGATCTGATCAGGGAGCGTGTTGTCGCCCATGTTGGCGTAGTAGAAATCGTGGAAGGACTTCGAGCGCCACGGCGTGCCCATCCCGTCGAGCTCGACGACGACGAACCCCAATTCCGCCAATGCCTGCGCATCGCCGCGCGCGGGGTTGAAGGTGCGTCCGCCGACGGATCCCGACTGCGGTCCCGGATAGATGTGGTTGATGATCGGGTATTTCTTGCTCGAGTCGAGCGTCGTCGGGACGAACATGAGACCATAGAGGTCCGTCTTGCCGTCGCGCGCTTTCACGGTGATGGGGACGGGCGGATTCCACCCGGCCGCGAGCAGGCGCGAGATGTCGCCCTTCTCGACGGTGATGAGCAGCTTGCCGTTGGCGTCGCGCAGCACCGTCGTCTGCGGCTGGGTCGGGGTGGAGTAGGTGTCCGCGAAGTACTTGCCCGACGGCGAGAGCGAAACGTCATGGTCGGCGACTTCGGGCGTGAGCAACATCAAGCCCTTGCCGTCCATTCCGATCTTGTAGAAATGCCTGAAGTACGGATCGCGCCCCGCCTCCCTGCCGACGCCGGCGAAGTAGAGCGTGCGCGTCTTCTCGTCGATGCGAAGCAACTGCGTGACGTTGCCGACGCCGCTGGTGATCGGGCGGACGAGCTTGCCGGTCGCGAGGTCGTACAAGTAGAGCTGTCCCCAGTCGTCGCGCTCGGAGAACCAGATCACCTCGTTCGACGCCGGGAGCACGTGCCAGTTGACGCGGCCGTTGCCCGACTCGAACTGGGTCTTCACGGTCTCCTCGAGCACGTCGCGGATCGCGCCGGTGTTGGCGTCGGCGATCCGCAGCGCTTCGTGCTTGTGGTCGCGCGACGTTGAGACGAACGCGAGATGCGAACCGTCCGGATACCACTCGACGTCGGTCCAGTCTCCACCGCGACACGCGATGTTGTCGCAGAGCGTCGACCGATGCTCGTCGGGGGGCATCTGCAAACGAACCATGCGGGGCGCGTCGCCGGACAGGTCGATGATCACCCGCTGAATCGTCGGAATGACGCTGTCGCCGGGCAGCGGATACTTCCACGCGCGTAGCTCGGGGTGCCCGACCTGCGTGCTGACGAGGTACATCTCGCCGACGGCGCGCTGATCCTGCTGGAACGTCGCGATCTTCTTCGAATCAGGGGACCACACGAGGATCGCGCGATCGCTGGTGGCCCAACCCGCGTTGTCCGTCGCGTAGCCGAAATCCTTGACGCCGTCGTGCGTGAGCTGCGTCTCGCGGCCCGTGGCGACGTCGCGAACCCAGAGATTCCAGTCGCGAATGAACGCGCCGCGCTTGCCGTCGGGGGACATCGTCTCCGGCGCGCGTGCCGCTGCCCCCCGACCACGTCCGCCGCCCCCGCCCCCACGCCCGCCGCGGCCTCCTCTGCCGCCTCCCGCCGACTCGGTAGCCGGTTGGCAGCTCGCCGACGCGAGGTCACACGTCACGGCTCGAGTCGCGATCGTCACGGTGACTGACTTGCCATCGGCGCTCAACGACGCTTGCGTCGCGGCCTGACTCAGCGCAGCAGCCGATGCGCCGAGCGCGGTGGCCACGGCATTGGCGAGCCTGCCATCCGCGAAGACCGAGGTGCGAGCGGAGTGTGCGGGGTCGACGACGATGAGATCCGCGCCCGACGCGGTCACGCTGCGGTACCAGAAGCGATCGTCGGGGAGCCACGTCGGTCGGACCGCCGTGCCGAACACCAACGGCGTCGTCTCGTACGACATGAATCGCTCGGCGCGCGTATAGTCGGCGGCGGTGATGGCGCGTTGTTGCGCCATCGACGGCACGGCAACCGTGGCGGCGAGAGTCGCCGACAGGACGGAGATTCGGACTCGCATGCGGATCCTCGACAGGAGTTTCAGCTCGTCGCTGAAATTGCGGTCGGGGTGACCGGCGGGCAACCGCGCCGCCCGCCGGTCAGCATCGCGGATCAGTGCACGGTGACGCTCAGCTGCGCCGCGATCTGGACTCCTGTCGTAAGCGAGCCCGTGAGGTCGAGCTCCGTCGTCGAGGGGGTGAGCACACCGGCATCAACCAGAGCTCGACGGCTGAAGTGGAGTGTCAGAGTGCCGCCCTGCAGATCGGCCTTGAAGTCGTTCACTTTCGCCGTGACCCCGACCGTGCCGAGTCGGATCGAGGAGACGTCGATCAGGGAAACGTCGACCCCCGAGCCGTTGGTGAGCGTGAGTGCGACGTCCCCGTTGCCGTTCCCATTGAGTTTGATGGTCGGCGAACCGATGGTGGTGGGAACAGGTCGCGGGGCGACATTCACGTTGAGCGACTTCATTCCGGTGGCGCCGTCCTTGTCGGTAACGGAAAGCGTAACCGTGTAGCCGCCGAGGCCGAGGAACGTGGACGATCCCGTGATCGCCGCTCCGGATGCGTTGAGCGTCGAGGGCGTCGTCGTTCCGTTGCCCCAGTCGATGACCGAGTGCCACGCGGCGTCGGCGCCCGGATCGGTGAAGCTGCCGGCCACGCCAACGGCGTCGCCGGAGAGAATCGACGTCGGCGTGGTGGCGCCGAACGTGACGCTCGGCGTGACATTCGCGACGGCCACGTTTTGCGTCGAGTTCTTTTCCCAGCCAAAGGCGTCAGTGACCGTGAGGGTCGCGGTGAAGGCTCCGTTGTCGGCGAACGCGTGGTTCACCATCTTGCCCGACGACTGGCCTCCGTCGCTGAAGTGCCAGGTGTAGGTCAGCGCCTCCGTTCGTCCGAGATC
>Ga0326726_10003020_pt1 | contig 15435 bp, 29 predicted proteins | sample MHFenrmetagenome_2_FD_207603 | JGI IMG/M metagenome (GOLD analysis project Ga0326726, IMG submission 207603) | Lab enriched peat soil microbial communities from Michigan Hollow, Ithaca, NY, United States - MHF15MN | ecosystem: Environmental > Terrestrial > Soil > Wetlands > Peat | place: USA...
GGGTCATGTCACCAAATCCCCCACAAATGGAAAAGGCCTCAGAGGTGGTACCCCTAAGGCCTCGAAATCATTGGCTGGGGGATAGGGATTTGAACCCCAATTCACGGAGTCAGAGTCCGTTGTCCTGCCGTTGAACGATCCCCCAATAGTGGGTTTTTCGTTACGTTTCTGCCTCTTCTGCGGTCTCTTTTGCTTTTGCGGTCTTCTTTGTCGTCTTCTTCTCCGGCGTTTTCGTGGTCTTCTTCTCGGCCGTCTTAGCAGTCTTCTTCTCGGTTTTTTTCTCAGCCTTTTTTTCAGCCTTCTTTGCTGGTTTCTTCTCTTCCTTTGCTTTCTTCTCTTCCTTCTTCTGCGTCAGTTCTATAAGCGCCATGGGTGCGTTGTCGCCTTTTCTGTTACCGATCTTCAGAACCCGCGTGTACCCACCATTGATCGCACTATATCGCTCTCCGATATCGCTGAAGAGCTTTCTGACAACATTTTTGTCTCTCAAGAAAGAGAATGCCAGCCTCAGGGAATGGAGATCCTTTCTTTTTGCGAGCGTAATGAGCCTCTCTGCAACCCTCTTCAACTCCATGGCTTTGGGGTTCGTGGTTTTTATGCTCTCATGATGAAACAATGAATTCGCAAGGTTCATCAAGAGCGCTTTTCTGTGGCTCTTGGTTCTGTTCAGTGTTTTTACTCTCTTCTGGTGCCTCATGGAAAACCTCTATATGTTGTCTTTTCTTTTTAAAGCCGATCTGTCAAGATCTTCCCTCAGAGGGAAATTGTCCAGCTTGATGCCAAGCCTGAGACCCATGCATGAGAGGATCTCTTTTATCTCATTCAGGGATTTCCTTCCGAAGTTCTTTGTCATGAGTATCTCTTGTTCCGTCTTCTGGACAAGCTCGCCGATATATTTGATGTCTGCATTTTTCAGGCAATTTGCGCTCCTCACAGAGAGCTCAAGCTCATCAACGCTCCTGTAAAGGTTTTCGTTAAAATCGGATTTTTCAATCATCCTTTCTTCGTCGGCACCAATCTCTTCAACGTCTTCAAAGTTGATGAAGATTTTCATCTGCTCTTTAATGATTTTCGCTGCAAAAGAAAGGGCGTCCAACGGGTTGACGCTACCATCAGTCCAGATTTCCATCGTAAGTTTGTCATAATCCGTTCTTTCTGCAACCCTTGCAGTAGTCACATTATGGCTTACCTTCTTGATTGGTGAAAAAATAGCATCGATCGGAACAGTGCCGATGGGCTCGTTTTCATCATAATTCGCTTCGGCAGGTGTGTAGCCTCTGCCGACCCTTGCCTTCATCTCCATATACAATCTCGCTTCATCACTTAACGTAGCAATGTGGTGGTCAGGGTTGACGATTTCCACACCACTATCGTGGATAATATCGCCTGCAGTCAATTCCCTGGCCCCTTTCACGTCGATTTTAAGAACCTTGAGCGAGTCATCGCTGATCCTTAAAACTACCTTCTTGAGGTTGAGGATAAGCTCCGTAACATCCTCTTTAACACCCCTCACGGTGGAAAACTCGTGATCAACACCATCGATCCAGACGGAGACGATGGCGCTTCCCATAATTGAAGAAAGGAGCACCCTGCGCAAGGAGTTACCAATCGTAATACCATGTCCTCGTTCAAAGGGCTCGGTGGAAAACTTAATGTAATTCTGTTCCTTTTTCTCCACTTCAATCTTGGTCGGCTTAACAAGTTCCTGCCAGTTTTTTTCAAACATACGCATGTACCCTCCTTTAAGGGTAAGAGGCTATCTTGAGTAGTACTCTACTATAAGCTGTTCCCTAATAGGCATAGTGATATCTTCTCTCGTGGGAAGGAGTCTTATGATCCCCTTCATTTCCTCCTTATCCAGTTCTATCCAAGAGGGCATGCCTCTTCTTACCACTGATTCAAGGGCGTTTTTCACACTCGGTAGATCCTTATGCTTCACTGATATTTCGTCGCCTTCCTTCACAATAAAGGATGGTGTATTGACCTTTTTCCCGTTTACTAAGATATGATTGTGGCTTACAATCTGCCGGGCCTCCTTTCGGGAAGTAGCAAACCCTAATCTGAAGACCATATTATCAAGTCTTCTCTCCAGGAATACAAGAAAGTTGGTGCCTGTAATCCCTTTCTTCCTCTCTGCCATGGTGAAAAACCTCTTGAACTGCTTCTCGCTCATGCCATAAATTTTTCTGACTTTCTGTTTTTCTCTGAGCCGCACCCCGTACTCTAGAAACTTTCCTCTCACGTCAACATGAACACCAGGTGGATAATTCCTCTTTTCTATAGCACACTTCTCCGTGTAACATCTCTCGCCCTTCAGGAAAAGTTTTATAGCTTCTCGCCTACACAGCCTGCATGATGGACCTACATACCTTGACAATGCTACCCTCCTTAAACTCTTCTTCTTTTCGGTGGCCTGCACCCATTATGGGGTATCGGCGTAATGTCCCTGATAAGGTGAATCTTGAGACCGGCACTCTGCAAAGCCCTCAATGCAGCTTCCCTACCCGCACCAGGCCCCTTGATGAATACGTCAACAGTCTTCATACCATTCTCAATAGCTTTTTTTGCTGCGTTCTCCGCTGCCAGCTGGGCCGCAAAAGGTGTACTCTTCCTGGAACCTTTAAAGCCAACGACTCCTCCACTCGACCAGGCTACTACATTCCCCTGGGGATCGGTAATCGTGATGATCGTGTTATTGAAGCTTGACTGTATGTAAGCCTCCCCGATGGGAACGTTCTTTCTTATTTTTTTCTTTCCAGCTTTTTTGGCCTTTGCCATTGACCCACCTCGTTATTTTCTCTTCATTGAAGTCTTTCGCGGACCTTTTCTTGTCCTCGAATTTGTTCTCGTTCTCTGGCCGCGTACGGGCAACCCTCTCCTGTGGCGGAGGCCTCTGTAACAACCCACATCCATGAGTCTCTTGATATTTATGCTAAATTCCTTCCGTAAATCACCCTCTACCTTGTGAGTCCTCTCAATGATATCCCTTATCTTGGCTATCTCCTCGTCAGTCAGGGCAGTGGTTCGCTTGTTTGGGTCAATGCCCGCCTCAGAAGTAATCTGCTTCGACAAGGTCCTGCCTATACCATAGATGTATGTGAGGGCTACCTCAATTCTCTTATCTCTCGGGATATCAACACCAGCTATACGTGCCACGTAACTACCTCCTTACCCTTGTCTCTGTTTATGTTTTGGGTTATCGCAGATAACTCTCAGTATACCCTTTCTTTTGATTATTTTGCATTTGTCACATCTCTTCTTCACAGAAGGTTTAACTTTCATAGGATCCTCCTATTTAACCCTGTAAATGATTCTTCCCCGACTCAAGTCATACGGTGAAAGCTCCACAACAACCTTGTCTCCCTTCAAAATCTTGATATAATGCATCCTCATCTTTCCGGAAACATGGGCAAGCACCTTGTGCCCATTGGGTAATTCGACCCTGAACATGGCATTTGGCAGCGGCTCAATGACCGTACCCTCAATCTCTATCCCCTCACCTTTTGGCATATTTTCCTTATAACCGGCTCAGTATTTCAGAACCATTCTCAGTGATGGCGATGGTATGTTCAAAGTGAGCAGAGAGGCTACCATCTTTTGTAATAGCTGTCCACCCATTTTCCTTGATCATCACATCGCTTTTCCCCATATTAACCATTGGTTCAATGGCAAAAACCATACCTTTCTTTAGCCTGATCCCGGTACCCTTTTCACCATAATTGGGAATTTGTGGTTCCTCGTGGAGACTCCTCCCAATGCCATGACCGACGAATTCCCTTACCACTGAAAAACCTGCCCTTTCAACACATGCCTGAATGGCGTTGGAAATATCATGGAGTCTGTTGCCTTCCCTCGCTTCTCCAATGCCTTCATACAAGGACTCCTCAGTTACCGTGAGGAGCTTTTCGGTCTTCTTACCCACGTTACCCACACTGTAGGTCAACGCGGCGTCGCCGTAATAACCATCATACACTGTCCCAAAATCAATACTGACGATATCGCCGTCCTTAAGAAACCGGTTGCCCGGCATACCGTGAACTACCTCATCATTGACCGATACACACAGACAAAATGGAAAACCGTTATAACCCTTGAAAGCAGGCTTAATATTCCCAGTTTTTCTTATCCTTTCCTCGCACTCAGCTTCAAGGTCTATTGTCTTTACCCCCACCTTGATCATCTTCCCCAGGTGAAGCAATATTTCCATCGCATATCTGCCTGCCGTCCTTATTTTCTCAATCTCTTCTTCCGTCTTCAGTATGATCATTCTGTAACTATGAAGACTCCATATGCCTTCAAAAAAGCTCTAAAAAGCAAGGGATGCTCTGCGAAGCCATCCAATATCCGCCATACCGGCATTCTCACCTTCTTCCCTTCAACCGTCCGCTCTTTTTGACCAGACCATCATAATGGCGAAGGATAAGATGGGACTCAATCTGCTGTATTGTGTCAAGGGCAACCCCGACAACTATAAGAAGGGCAGTACCACCAAAATAAAAAGGAACATTGAACTTCTTAACAAGTAACGTGGGGAGGACACAAACAAAAGAGATGTAAAGGGCCCCGATGAGCGTAACTCTTGAGAGAATCTTCTCAATGTATTCCGAAGTCTTCTTTCCAGGCCTGATACCAGGGATATAGCCGCCATATTTCTTCATGTTATCTGAGACGTTATCAGGATTAAATACAATAGCAGTATAAAAAAAACAGAAGAATATGATGAACGCAATGTAAAGCAACTCGTGAAGGAAACTGCCGGGTGTCAGGAGTTCAGAAAACTTCTTCATGTACGGGTGGTTGATAAAACTCGCTATTGTTGCAGGGAACATGAGAATGGATGAGGCAAATATAGGTGGAATGACACCAGCAGTATTGACCTTCAGCGGCAGATGGGTCGTCTGGCCACCGTACATCTTCCTTCCAACGACTCGCTTTGCGTATTGCACCGGAATCCTTCTCTGAGATGTCTCCATAAAGATAATGAAGGCTATCACAAAAAGCATCATGGCGGTAAGGAGTAATACGACGAACCAGTTCATTTCACCACTGTTTACAAGGCTCATCGTACCAGCTATCGCATTGGGCATTCTTGCAACAATACCGGCAAAGATGATGAGAGATATCCCGTTTCCGATACCCTTTTCTGTAATCTGCTCGCCAAGCCACATAATAAACGCAGTACCACCGGTCAGGGTGATCATGGTCATGAGGCGGAAACTCCATCCCGGGTTATAGACAACAAGTTCTCCTGCTGCGCCACGCATCTGTTCTAAACCAACTGCAATACCGAAACCCTGGATAATGCTGATAACGACCGTACCATACCTTGTGTACTGGGTTATCTTTTTTCTTCCCGCCTCTCCTTCCTTCGAAAGCCTCTCAAGGGTGGGAACAACGACCGTGAGGAGTTGAAGAATGATTGAAGCGCTGATGTATGGCATAATGCCAAGGGCAAACACAGAGAGTCTTTCGAGCCCCCCGCCTGCAAACATGTCAAAAAAGCCTAGAAGTGTGCCCTTCGCCTGTTCAAAGATGCTCGCCAGAACCCTTCCGTCAATGCCAGGGGTCGGTATATGGACGCCCACCCTGTAAACCGCAAGCAATAGAAGCGTAGCAAGAATTCGCCGTTTGAGCTCAGGGATCTTTCCAATATTCTGGAAACCTCCCATTAAATCAATACCTCCACGTCTCCACCCTGGGCCCTGATCTTGTCAATAGCCTTCTGGGAGGCTTTGTGGACGGTCACCTTTATGGAGAAATCGATATCCCCGTCAGATAAAAGTTTGATTCCATTTTTCATAGTCTTTATGAAACCTGACTCTACAAGATCCTGGACGCTCACCTGATCTTTTCCCTTAAAAACCTCCAGGTCACCCACCTTAATAATTGCATATTCAACCCTGAAGGGATTCTTAAATCCCCTCTTCGGGATTCTCCTGGTAAGGGGCATCTGACCGCCTTCAAACCCTTTTGGTTTTGTGCCGCCGCTGGTGGACCGTTGTCCCTTATTGCCATAACCAGCAGTGGTTCCGTGACCCGAGCCTGTTCCCCGGCCAACCCTTTTCCTCTTCTTCCTCGAACCTTCACTTGGTTTTAAATCAGAGAGCTTCATTTATTTTACATCCTCCACTATTTCTAAGAGGTGTATTACCTTCTTTACCATACCCCTTATTTCCGGTGTATTCTTCACGACTCTTTCCTCGTGAAGCCTTTTGAAGCCGAGGCTTCTAACGGTATCTCTCTGGTCTTGGGTGCGTCCTATCGCACTCTTTACCCATTTTATTTTGAGGTGACTCACCTTATCCCTCCTCGCCCTTTAACTTTCCCCGCTGTCTTAATGCTATCTCAGGCGATTTTAGCAATGAAAGTCCTCTAATGGTAGCCTTAACGACATTGTGGTAGTTCCTTGAGCCGTAACATTTCGTCAAGAGATTCGTGATACCGGCAACTTCGACCACAGCTCGTACCGCTCTTCCAGCGATAACACCGGTGCCCTCGCGGGCTGGCTTCATAAACACCTGACTCGTCCCGTACTTTGCCATGATCTCGTGGGGGATTGTACCTTTTGACACAGGGACCTCGACAAGATCCCTTTTTGCCCGTTCAATTGCCTTACGTATGGCATCGGGCACTTCGTTTGCCTTACCCAAGCCGTAGCCTACGCGGCCGTTGCCATCCCCGACAACCACAATGGCGCTGAAACTGAACCTTCTTCCGCCTTTCACTACCTTTGCAACCCTATTTATATAAACCAACCTGTCTTGCAGTTCAACCCCGTTTACCTCTATGCGTTTCTTCTCAACCAATCACGGCCTCCTCTTAAAATATTAGTCCAGCTTCTCTCGCACCATCAGCAAGGGCCTTTATCCGTCCGTGGTACTTAAACCCGTTTCTGTCGAAAACAACATGCGTGATACCCAGGCCAGAGGCAATTTTACCAATCTGCTCACCAACCTTTTTTGCTGCTTTCACATTTCCGCCATATTTTACTTCAGTCTTGACGTCCTTATTGAGGGTCGACACTCCTGATAACACTTTACTGTCGGTGTCATCGATGATCTGGACATAGATCTCTTTAAGGCTTTTATATACACACAGTCTTGGCTTGTCCTTAGTTCCAAAGATCTTCTTCCTGATCCTTCTCTTTCTTCTGTCTCTTGCCTCGACCTTCTCTCTTCTATCCATTTACGCGCTCCTTACTTCCCACTTTTGCCTGCTTTCTTCCTCAGGACCTCACCGGCGTACTTAACACCCTTGTTCTTATATGCATCAGGCTTACGTAAAGCCCTCATTTTCGCCGCAATTTCCCCTAACAGCTCTTTGTCAATTCCTTTGACGGTGAGGGACGTTTGCTTCTCCACCTGGGCAGAAATACCCTGGGGCAACGCAAAAACGATGGGGTGGGAATAGCCAAGATAAAAGACCACGCTATTCCCCTGCAACTCTGCCCTGTAACCGATTCCAATGATTTCCAGCTTTCGCTCAAAACCGTTATGGACACCTTCCACCATATTGGCAATGAGTGTACGCATTAGACCATGGTAGCCCATTATCTTTTTCTCTTCGCTCGACCTCTGGACATTTACAACATTACCCTCAGCCTGGACATTCAACCCTTCGAGCAAGGGCCTTTTCAACGATCCCTTGGGCCCCGTTACGGTAATTTCGCCTTCCTTGAGTTCAAACTTCACACCCTGTGGCAGTTCAATGGGCTTTTTCCCTATCCTAGACATCTCTTACCTCACCAAACCATGAGGAGGGGTTCTCCTCCAACTTTGTTTTTCAATGCATTCCGGTCAGTCATGAGTCCTTTCGACGTGGAAACGATGACCAAGCTAAGCCTGTGTTTTAACTTAGATATTTCATTGGCTCCCACGTAAACCCTTCTGCCGGGCTTACTGACCCGTTGCAGACCGGTTATCACACTTTTGCTGTTCTCGTCATAGCTTATATACACCTTCAAGAACTTCTTTCTTGTCTCGTCAACAAAGGTTTTATAGTTCCTGATGTATCCTTCTTCTTTCATTATCTTCGATATCCCGAACTTCATATTCGAGTAAGGTATATCTACCGACTCATGGCGGGCCATGACCGCATTCCTTATCCTCGTAAGCATATCTGCAATAGGATCTACCATCCCGCTCCCCCTTACCAGCTCGATTTAATGACCCCGGGTATTGAACCCTTAAGGGCATTTAACCTAAAACATATTCTGCATAGCTGAAATTTTCCCAGGTAACCTCTCGGCCTGCCACAAACGGCGCAACGGTTTCTGGTTCTTACCCCAAACTTTGGGGTTTTCTTCCATTTCTCAATACTTCCTTTCCTTGCCATGAGTCCTCCGTCAACTCCTGAAGGGCATGCCCATAAGTTTTAGAAGCTCAAAACCCTCTTCGTCCGTTTTTGCAGACGTTCCTATGGTTATATTCATACCTCTCACTTTGTCCACTTTATCGTAATCTATCTCAGGGAAAATGATCTGCTCCCGCAATCCCAGTGTATAATTGCCCCTCCCGTCAAAAGACTTGGGGGAAACACCCTTGAAGTCTCGGACCCGTGGGAGAACGATATAAACAAGTTTATGGAAGAACTCATACATTCTCTCTCTTCTCAGCGTAACCATACAGCCAATGGACATACCTTCCCGCAGCTTGAATGAAGCAATTGATTTCTTAGCCTTTGTGATCACCGGTTTCTGCCCGGTTATCATTGCAATATCGCTTGCTGCTGCTTCCAGAGACTTTATGTTTTGAATTGCCTCACCAAGCCCCACGTTCACAACGATCTTCTCGAGTTTCGGCACTTGCATGACATTCTTATACTTGAACTTTCTCGTCAGCGCCGAAATTACTTCCTTCTCGTAAAATTCCCCGTAACCTGTCTTCAACGAATGCCTCCTACTTATCTATAACCTCTTCACATCTCCTGCAGAATCTTACCTTCTTGCCATCTTCGAGGATCTTCTTTCCGACCCTCACCGGCTTTGAGCACTTTTCACAATAAATCATGACATTAGAGACGTGAATGGGACTTTCTCTTTCCATGATCCCGCCTTTGGACTTCTGGCTCGGCTTTACATGTCTTTTGATCATGTTAACCTTTTCAACAACAAGTCGGTCCTTCTTCTTGGCAATCCTCAAAACTTTTCCGGTTTTGCCTTTGTCCTTCCCGGTCGTGACCATGACGGTGTCATTTTTCTTCACGTGGTACTGTTTCTCTTCCATGTTTACCTCACACAACCTCAGGCGCCAGGGACACGATCTTCATGAACTTCTTTGCCCGCAATTCCCTTGCTACCGGACCGAAAATCCTTGTTCCAATAGGCTCATTGTACTGGTTTATAATTACGGCTGAATTATCGTCAAACTTCACATACGAGCCATCGATACGCCTTATTTCCTTTTTCGTTCTCACAATAACGGCTTTCACGACTTCGCCCTTCTTCACTTTGGCGTTGGGTATTACTTCTTTGACCGAAGCCACGATAATATCGCCTACAGTTCCGTACCGCTTTCTCGATCCACCAAGAATCCTTATGCATCCAAGCTTTTTTGCGCCAGAATTATCGGCTACTTCAAGTTTAGTTCTGACCTGTATCATTGCCTGTCACCTCTTCCCGGATTAACATAAGGTCTTCTTTGTTGACAATTTCCTTTACAACCCATCTCTTCTCTTTGCTCAGGGGTCTCGATTCTATGATCAGTACCTTGTCCCCGATATTGCATTCGTTCTTCTCATCATGGGCCTTGTAACGCTTTTTTGTCCTCAGGTACTTGTGGTATTTAGGGTGTTTGAGGAATTTTTCCACCTCTATAACGACAGTTTTATCCATCTTATCCTTGACAACCACCCCAATCATCTTCCTTCTCTTTGTCTCAGCCTTCGCTTCCATGGCTACCTCGTTTTAGGCATTCAGCACTCAGCCTGCAGCTGATAGCTGTTAGCTCTTAGCTTCTCTTGCTTACCTGTAATTCCTTCTCTCTCAGGGCCATCTCTATCCGAGCAACATCCCGCCTCAAGAGCTTCATTCGAGCAGTGTTCTCCAACTGCCCTGTCGAATGCTGGAATCTCAGATTGAATATCTCTTCCTTGAAGTCCTTCTTTTTCTTTTGAAGTTCTTCGCCCGTCAGATCTCTCAATTCCCGTGCTTTCATTGTTCCTCACTTCTCGCCACAAATCTTGTCTTTATGGGGAGCTTGAAGGAGGCAATTCGTAAAGCTTCCTTTGCCTTGTCCTCAGGCACCCCTTTTATCTCATACATTACCTTGCCTGGGCGCACAACAGCTATCCAACCCTCTGAAGCCCCTTTGCCCTTTCCCATCCTTGTTTCCGCGGGCTTTTTCGTTATTGGTTTGTCGGGAAATATCCTGATCCATACCTTCCCGGTTCTCTTTACATATCTTGTAAGGGCAATCCTTGCGGCTTCAATCTGTCTTGAAGTAATCCACCCGCATTCCAGGGCCTGTAGTCCATAATCGCCGAAGCTCACATTATTACCCCGGAGGGCTACCCCTCTCATTCTCCCCTTTTGTTGCTTTCTATAACGTACTCTTTTTGGTGCAAGCATTTACGTTGCCTCCTGATAAATCTCTCCCTTGAAAACCCAGACCTTAATACCGATAACGCCATATTTTGTGCGAGCGGTTGTAGTTCCATAATCAATATCCGCCCTGATGGTCTGGAGGGGCACCCGTCCTTCACGGTACCACTCTGTCCGCGCCATCTCGGCGCCGGCAAGCCTTCCGGAGCACATAGCCTTGATGCCTTTAGCCCCAAATTTCAAGGCCTGAGATACGTTTCTTTTCATTGCCCTTCTGAAAGATACCCGTCTTTCAAGTTGCAGGGCGATGTTCTCTGCAACAAGCTGGGCATCAATCTCGGGTCGTTTGATTTCAGTTATATTCAAGATTACTTCCTTGTCGGTGATCTTTTGAAGTTCCCTCTTGAGGTTTTCCACTTCGGCACCTTTTCTTCCGATGACAAGCCCGGGCCTCGAAGTGTAAATATTAATCTTTGCCCTCTTATCCTTGTTTGCAGCTCTTTCAATCTCAATCTTCGAGATTCCTGCCTGGTGGAGCCTCTCTTTTAGAAACCGCTTTATCGTGAGATCTTCATGCAAAAACTTTGCATAGTTCTTTTGAGCAAACCACTTTGAATCCCACGTTTTTATGATTCCCAGCCTGAAACCGAAAGGATTAGTCTTCTGACCCATTTAACCTCCGCGTTTATGATTCATCTAATATCATGGTGATGTGGCTCGTCCGTTTTCGTATCTTTGTTGCCCGCCCCATGGCCCTCGGAAGGAACCTTTTCATCATGGGGCCGCCATCTACCATCACGTTTTTCACATAAAGATTATCCACATCAACATATTTTTTCTGCCTTGCATTAGCGATAGCACTGTCGAGGAGTTTTTTCAAAATGAAGGACGCCTTCTGAGGCATGTAAGTAAGGATACCCATTGCGTCGTTGATATTTCTCTTCTTTATCAGGTCACCGACGAGCCTCACCTTTCTCGGAGAAATCCTTATCATTCTTGTCTTGGCCGTTATTTCCATAGATCTATTCCTTTCTCTTGACCACTTTTGCCTTTCTGTCTCCCGAATGGCCGTGGAAAGTCCTGGTGGGTGAAAATTCTCCAAATTTATGGCCTACCATCTCCTCGGTTACAAAGACAGGTATAAACTTTTTACCGTTATGCACAGCAAATGTCAGACCGACAAAATCAGGAATAATGGTTGAATTTCTCGTCCACATCTTGATTACCTTGGTAGCCTTAGACCCTTTTGCCTCTTCAGCCTTTTTCAAGAGCTTTTCTTGAACATATGGTCCTTTTCTCAATGACCTAGCCACGAAGACCTCCTACCCTCTCTTTTTTACAATAAACTTATCTGTTCTCTTATTCTTTCTCGTTTTCTTGCCCTTCGAGAGTTGACCCCATGGTGAACATGGATGTCTGCCACCTTTGGTTCTACCTTCACCACCACCCAATGGGTGATCGACCGGGTTCATAGCCATGCCCCTGACAGTTGGCCTTATTCCCAACCATCTTGGTTTACCGGCCTTACCAATTGTAATATTTTCGTGGTCAATATTACCGACCTGACCGATGGTCGCCGTGCAAGTCAGGTGAACAAAACGTACCTCGCCCGATGGCAGTCGCACCTGGCCGTAATCACCTTCTTTTGCGACTAACTGAGCGTAGCTTCCTGCGCTTCTCGCAAGCTGACCACCTTTCCCAGGCTTCATTTCAACATTGTGGATAAAGGTTCCCAGGGGCACAAAGCGCAGAAGCATGGTGTTGCCTTCCTTAACCTCTGTATCCGGCTTTTTACTAGAGACGATAAGATCACCTACTTTCACTCCGAGGGGGGCGATAATGTATCTTTTCTCGCCATCAGCGTAAAAGATAAGGGCAAGGTTTGCTGACCTGTTAGGATCGTACTCGATACCGGATATCTTTCCGGGAATCTCGAATTTGTCTCTCTTGAAGTCAACGACCCTGTAACGTCTCTTGTGTCCGCCACCAATGTGGCGAGTCGTTATCTTCCCGGATGAATTTCTGCCACCCGTTTTCTTCATAGGTGAAAGAAGCGCTTTCTCAGGCTTTTTCTTTGTTAGTTCCTCAAATGTGAGGCCACTCATGAACCTCCTACCCGCTGAGGTAGGTTTAAATTCTCTGATACCCATTATGCACCCTCAAAAATTGTTATCTTGTCTTTGGGATTAAGTTTCACAATTGCCTTTTTCCAGTCCGGCCGCTTCCCTGAAGATCTCCCAACTTTCTTTTTCTTCCCTTCCATATTGGAGATATGGACAGAAACGACTTTTACCTTGAAAAGTTTCTGCACAGCCTTCTTGATCTCAATCTTATTAGCATCCCTTTGCACTTCAAAAACATACTGGTTACTACCTTCCTTGAGAAGAGAACTCTTCTCCGTTATAATCGGCCTTACGACAATATCATACTCGTTCATGATACAAGCACCTCTTCTATTCTCCGGAGGGCGTCCAGCGTGAGGACAAGCTGGTCGTGCCTGATTATGTCATATACGTTTAAACCCTCAATCCGAAGGACCTTAACAAATGGTATATTTCGTGCCGATTTCTCCAGCACCTCGTTCTTTTTGTCAATCACGAAAAGAGGTTTGGTAAGGCTGAAGGCCCTTACAATGCCATTGAAATTTTTTGTGCTGATTGTTTCCAGGTCCAGTTTGTCGAGGACCTTCATTGCTGAACCGATATAGCGCACGGTGAGGGCCGACCTGAGAGCGCTTCTTCGCACCTTCTTCGGCACGGAGTAGCTGTAATCCCTTGGATGCGGTCCAAAAACAGTTCCACCGCCGGGCTGCAGGGGCGAACGGCTGCTACCCTGACGAGCACGACCCGTCCCTTTCTGGCGGAAAGGTTTCCTTCCGCCACCGCTAACCTCTTTTCGAGTCTTCGTAGAGGCGGTGCCTCTCCTTCTGTTGGCAAGCTGCATCAGGACAACATCATGCATAAGGTAGTTTTTCACGTCGCAATTAAAGACCTCGTCTTTGATTTCAACTTCTCCTACCTTCTCGCCTTTTATGTCAAATAAATCTGCAAGTGCCATGTCAAACTCCTCAGGATTTAATCTCCACGTCGACGCCAGCTGCCAATTCAAGTTTCATTAAAGCATCAACCGTCTGCTGCGTTGGTTCAACGATATCGATCAACCTCTTATGGGTTCTCACCTCAAACTGTTCTCTTGATTTCTTATCTATATGAGGGGATCTCAATACACAGAACTTCTGGATTCTGGTTGGTAAAGGTACAGGACCAACAACCTGGGCCCCTGTTTTTTTAGCGGCATCCACTATCTCTTTTACCGACAGATCCAGCAATCTGTGGTCAAAGGCTTTCAGGCATATTCTGATTCTTTGCCTCATCTTCCATCCCCTCTATTCTATGATCTCGGTGCACACCCCGGCACCCACGGTCCTCCCGCCTTCCCTGATGGCGAAGCGGAGTTCCTTCTCCAGGGCGATGGGGGAGACGAGTTCGATACTTAAGGTTACGTTGTCACCGGGCATGACCATCTCCACCCCGTCAGGAAGCTTTGCCACACCGGTCACGTCAGTTGTCCGGATGTAGAACTGGGGGCGATAGCCACTGAAGAAGGGGGTATGACGTCCGCCCTCTTCCTTGGTGAGTATGTAAGCTTCACCTTTAAACTTTGTGTGGGGTGTGATGGAGCCGGGCTTGGCCAGGACCTGACCACGTTCCACCTCATCCTTTTTGACACCACGGAGGAGGACACCCACGTTGTCTCCTGCCTGACCCTGGTCGAGGATCTTCCGGAACATCTCCACGGAGGTGGCAACGCTCTTTATGGTAGGACGGAAACCGATGATCTCCACTTCCTCTCCGGGCTTGATAACCCCTCTCTCCACACGACCGGTCACAACGGTACCGCGGCCGGAGATGGAGAAGACATCTTCCACGGGCATAAGGAAAGGCTTGTCCATATCACGGGTAGGCTCGGGGATGTAAGAGTCAACAGCATCCATCAGTTCATAGATGGATTTGCAGTCCGGGCATTCCCGATCGCCGCAGCCGTGTTCCAGGGCTTTGAGCGCGCTTCCCTTGATGATGGGGATCTTGTCGCCGGGGAATTCATAGGCAGTTAAGAGTTCACGGAGTTCAAGCTCCACGAGTTCGATAAGCTCAGGGTCATCCACCATGTCCACCTTGTTGAGATAGACAACGATGAAGGGGACACCGACCTGGCGGGCCAGGAGAATATGCTCCCTCGTCTGGGGCATAGGGCCGTCGTTGGCTCCTACCACAAGGATGGCGCCATCCATCTGGGCGGCACCGGTGATCATGTTCTTGATGTAGTCAGCGTGTCCGGGGCAGTCCACATGGGCGTAGTGACGATTGTCGGTTTCATACTCCACGTGGGCCGTGGCAATGGTGATACCGCGCTCCTTCTCCTCAGGGGCCTTGTCGATCTGGTCGAAGGGAATCCACTCTGCCATCCCCCTATTGGCAAGGCACCGGGTAATAGCTGAGGTAAGGGTAGTCTTCCCGTGATCTATGTGTCCTATGGTTCCTATGTTGACATGGGGTTTCTTTCTTTCAAACTTCTTCTTAGCCATATAGAACCTCCGTAATAAATTTTATGGAGCCCACGACCGGAATTGAACCGGTGACCACTTCCTTACCAAGGAAGTGCTCTGCCGACTGAGCTACGCGGGCTATGGAGCGGGAAACGGGACTCGAACCCGCGACCCTCAGCTTGGAAGGCTGATGCTCTAACCAACTGAGCTACTCCCGCCTTCTTGTTTCAGTTCAGAACTTCTTAATTCGATGTCCGGAGTAAAACCCTTCAACAGCTTCTTCAAATCTCCGAACCAATAACTCCGAACCAATAACAAATATGGTGGAGAGGGGAGGGATCGAACCTCC
>Ga0326726_10003021_pt1 | contig 15427 bp, 12 predicted proteins | sample MHFenrmetagenome_2_FD_207603 | JGI IMG/M metagenome (GOLD analysis project Ga0326726, IMG submission 207603) | Lab enriched peat soil microbial communities from Michigan Hollow, Ithaca, NY, United States - MHF15MN | ecosystem: Environmental > Terrestrial > Soil > Wetlands > Peat | place: USA...
AGCTTTTCAGCCGGTCCTTGAGGAACGCGACCGTCCGCTTCCAGGCCAGCTCGGCCGCCTCCTTGTTGTAGTTGGCCCCGGTGTCGTTCATGAAGGCGTGCTTCGCTTCCGGGTACATGTGGATCACGTAGCTCACGCCGGCCTTCTTGAGCGCCTCTTCGAAGGCCGGGATCCCGGCGTCGATCCGCTGGTCGTACCCGGCGTATTGGAGGAGCATGGCCGCCCTGATCTTGGGCACGTCCTCGGCCGCCGGCTGCATGCCATAGAAGGGCACAGCTGCCGCGAGGTCGGGTGCGTTCACGGCGACCTGGTTCGTCACCCCGCCGCCCCAGCAGAAGCCCATGCAGGCCACCTTGCCCGTGGCCTGCGGCCCGGTCTTCAGGTAGGCGACCGCGGCGAGGTAATTCTTGGTGTTAGCCGTCTTGTCGAGGCCCATGATCAGATCCCTGGCCTTGTCGGGGTCGGCCGGCGTGCCGCCGACCGGAGACAGGGCGTCGGGGGCAATGGCTTCGAAGCCTTCCAGCGCCACCCGCCGGGCGATGTCCTCGACCCAGGCGTTGAGACCCCGGTTCTCGTGGACCACGATGACCCCGGCCAGCTTCTTGGCCCCCTTTGGCCGGGCCCGATACGCGCGGATCTTCCCCGCCGCGCCTTCATATTCGATCATGCCGGTCTCGAGACGAGGGTCATCCTTGGCCGCCATCTGGGCGCCGGCCGGTCCGGCCCCGAACGCCGCCAGCATCGTCACGGCCGACGCGGTCCCGCCGGTGAGCGCAGCCAGACGGCCCAGGAATTCCCGGCGGTCCATGCCCGCCCCCGGTTCGGCGTCGGCGTGGTCCTTGATCTCCTCTAACATGTTTCGTCCTCCCTCGATGGATGTGTTCCCCCCGGAACTTTTCCATCGTAATCGGCGATCCCGGGACTGTCAAGCGGCCGCCGCGCGCCCCGGGGGATGGCGCCTCCGGCACGGTTTGGGCTATAGTGGAAACATGATGGATCCCGCGAGGGGGAAGGGCGGATTCCAGGAGGGCGCGGAAGCGATCTGGCGTGCGGCGCTGGCCGCCGTCGATCCGTGGGTCCTGGTCCGATCGACCGTCGAGAGGCAGGGCGATACGCTTCGGATCCAGGGCCGTGAATTCAACCTGGCTTCCTACGAGCGCGTGTCCGTCATCTCCTTCGGCAAGGCCGCGGCGGCCATGGGCGAGGCGCTGGCCTCCGTCCTCGATGAACGGCTGACCGCGGGTCTCGTCGTCGTGCCGTGGCCCGTCCGGCCGGAGGCCTCCCGGCTCGAATACCTCGAAGCCGCCCACCCGATCCCCGACGCGAAAAGCGTCGAGGCCGCCCGGCGGGCCGTCGAGATCGCCTCGAAAGCCGGAGAGAAGGACCTCGTCTTCGTCTGCATCTCGGGCGGCGGCTCGTCGCTTCTGGCCCTGCCGGCCGAGGGCGTCACGCTCGACAAGAAACGGCGGCTTACGGAGGACCTGCTGCGGGCCGGGGCGACCATCCAGGAGCTCAACGTCGTCCGCAAGCACCTCTCGGGCATCAAGGGCGGCCAGCTGGCCCGGGCGGCCTTTCCCGCGACCGTCGTCACGCTGGTCATCTCCGACGTGGTCGGGGACGACCTGGGCACGATCGCCTCGGGCCCGACCTATTGGGACGATTCGACCTTCGCCGACGCGCGGGCCATCCTCGAGCGCACCGGGCTCTGGGACGGGGCCCCGGCCACCGTCCGGGCCCGGATCGAGGACGGCGAGCGCGGCCGGGTCCCCGAGACGCTCAAGGCCGACGACCCGGTCTTCGCCCGGGCCGCGGCGTACGTCATCGGCGACAACATGACCGCGCTGCGGGCCGCCAAGCACGAGGCGGAGAAGCTCGGCTTCGAGCCCATCTTCCTGTCCTCCTCCGACGGCGGCGAGGCCCGCCGCACGGCCGGGAGCTACGCCGCCTTCCTTTCGGAGCTGGCCTGCTCGGCCGCGAACCTGCCGCGGCCGCTCTGCCTGCTGGCCGGCGGCGAGCTCACGGTCACGGTCAAGGGACGAGGGCGGGGCGGCCGGAACACCGAATTCGTCCTGGCCTCGATCGTCGAGCTTGAGAAGGCGGAAGTCTCCGGCCTCGACTGGCTTATCCTGAGCCTCGGGACCGACGGCATCGACGGCCCGACCGACGCCGCCGGCGCCTGGGCCGACGCGCGGACGATCAAGACGGCCCGGGCCCTCGGCCTCGTCCCGGCCGAGTATCTCGAGGACAACGATTCCTACAGTTTCTTCAAGCAGACCGGGAACCTGATCATGACCGGCCCGACCGGCACGAACGTCATGGACCTCCGGGTCTTCCTGCTGCGCGCCGCCTGACCGGCTATTTCGGGAACGCTCCGCGAGGCCGAATTTTTTCCTTGATTTTTAATGACCCGTTTTGAATAATGATACCGGCTCTCTTTCGCCGGCTGGAGAGGGCTCCCTCAAAATTTCCAATCATCACCCCCCTTTTGCTGACCTCAGCCGGCACTTCCTCTTCTTTCTTTGGCCCCGGGGGTGTGTTATCATACCCGGGAACCTGAAGCGCGGAGTTTGCCATGGGCAAGGTTGATTGGAAGAAAGAGCTGGCCAGCCATTTCGAGAACGTCCGGGTCATCGAGCTGTGCCAGGCCGAGACCGTGGCCCAGTTCGACCAGTTCTGCGAGTTCATCGCCGAGCCCGCGTTCGAGGCCCTGACCGAGGAGCTGGCCCAGTACAAGATCCGTTCCGAGCATGTCCGGACCAAGGGCAGGAGCATCCGGTTCGTCATCTCCTTCTCGGGTCTCAAGGACGAGCAATTCCACTACCGCATCGCGCTGCCCAAGAACTCGGTCGAGCTCCGGCTGAAGCTCCAGATCAAGACGCGCCGGACGCCCAAGGCCGAGTACGAGACGAAGGAGGAGGAGTTCATGCCCGGGCTGTTCCCCTTCAAGGTCCTGCGGATGGACAAGGACGAGGTCGTCGCCGACATCGTCAAGCACTTCACCGGCTTCTGCTACGCCGCGCTGACGTCACCCGACTGATCAGGCGGTCCCGCCGTCCCCCTCGATCCGTCCCGCCGGCGCCCCATGGACGGGCGACTCGCGGAGAGCGAGCGCCAGCCCCACGGCCACAACGATGAGCCCGGCCAGGACGAGGAGCGGCATTGTCATCGATCCCGTGGCCTTGTTCTTCATGGCGTCCATGCCCAGGATGAAGAGGATGCCCGAGACCTGGCCCATCAGGATGAGCAGGCTGTTCGACGTGCCCTCGGGCGCGGGGTGCGTCATCTCGGCCCCATACTGAAAGGCGATCGGGCCGGCGCTCAGGAGGAAGAAGCCGAGGACGAACCCGGACAGGAACAGAAGACTGGCCGTGCCGGCGAAGGTCATGCCGACGAGGCCGGGAAGAAGTCCCACGAGGGCCAGGATGACGAACGGCTTCCGGCGCCTCAGCCGGTCGGAGACGAGCGGGATGACGATCGCTCCGGCGATGCCGCCGGCCAGCATCAGCGCGCCCAGCGTGCCGGCCTGGGCGATGGTGAAGCCGCGCGGCCGGACGATGTCCTCGACCCACGTCGAGACGCCGTTGAAGAGGCCCAGGCCGACGAAGAAGATGGCCAGCAGAAGCAGGAAGTCCTTTTGGCGGACCATCGACTTGAGGCCGTCGAGCATCAGGACCCGCTCGTCGCGGCCGGCCGGTGTCGGCGGGTGCTCCTTGGCCACGGCCAGGAACAGGAGGGCGGTCGCGGCCATGGCGATCCCGTAGACGAGCAGCATCCCCTTCATCCCCGACCGGACGAGGAGATAGGGCGACAGGAGCATCGCCGCCAGGGGGCCGACGTAGAGCGCCAGCGTGCCCAGCCCCGTGGCCGTGGCCCGCTCGCGAACAGGGAACCACCGGGCCGCGACCTTGGTGATGGCCCCGATCACGAGGGGCTGGCCGACAGCGATCCCGATCTGGGCCACGAGCACGATCGTGTAGTTGGAGGCGAAGAGCCCGCGCATCAGGGCGAAGACGGCCGAGATCACGGCCCCCAGCCCGGCCGCGGCTTTGAAGCCCCAAGTATCGATGGCCCAGGCGGCGGGGATGGCCAGGATGATGTAGACGATCATGAAGACCATCGACAGGAGCCCGATCATCAGGTCGGACTTGCCGTAGAAGGTCGCGGCCGGTCCGGTGACCGGAGCGAAGGTGATCCAGAGGACCTGGGTCACGGCGGCCATGACGCCGAATGACGCGAGCACGAGCCAGCGTGCGCGATAGGTCTTGATCGGTTCGTTCTCCATGGACGGGACCTCCTTCTCGCTCGCCGGGGTCAGGGACCAGAACGGCGGGACGGCGGCGTGATGGGAGGGACTATAGGTCCGGCGGGTGCCGGGTGTCAATATGGAGGCCGGCCGAGACGGCCGGGATCACTTGTTCGGCCGGGGCTTTCCGGTCTTTGGCTTGGGAGGCTTAGGGGGCTTGGGCTTGACCCACTCGCCGGGCTTCCAGACCCAGCGGGCGCCGACCTGCTCCCAGGTTCCGGCGACCCAAACCTTGCCCTTCTTGGCCTTGATCCAGCGTCCGTCGACCCACTCGTAGTTGATGCCGGTCCACTTCCAGTTGCCGGTGATCCAGATGTGGTTCTGGCTCGGCTGCAGGGTCGGGGCCTCGATCCGGGGCGGAGGGGGTCCGACCCGGGGTTGGGCCGCGGCCGAGACAGCCAGGGCGGAGAAGAGAACAAGGCCCAAGACAGCCAGGGCGATCTTCCTCATTGGCTCCTCCGACTTATTTAGTCGGGGGAGGGGACGAAAATTCGGACTTTGTCCCTTAGCCGGGTTTCCCGGCCCCTTGGGGGGACGCCCAGGACCGGCGTTCCCGCCTCTCTCCGTCCCCAGCCCGTCGGGCTATTTATTCGAGTTGATGACCTCGAGGACCTTCATGAGATAAGCGTAGCTCGGGCGGTCGACCGTGCTCTGGCTGATGTACTTGAACTGGAGGATCCCGTTGGCGTCGATGATATAGACGCTGGGGATGTTTTGGGGGGCTTTGCCGCCGCCCCACTCGGTGCGGAAGAGGTCCAGCCGCGTCGAGAGGGTTTGCTCGCCGTCGACGAGGATGGGGAACGGCGTCAGCAAGGCGCCCTTCGGCAGCGAATAATCGTTGGGGAAGAGCTGGCGGAAGCGCTCCATACGGGTCTTGCCGCGCTCGTCCAGCTTGGACGGGTCGGCCGGGTTCTTGGTCGTCCGGATCGAATCGAGCTGCCCTGGCAGGGCCTCGAGCCAAGTCGTGACGACATCGCGGGGATAGGGGAAGACGACCAGGATCGCGACGTTGTACTTCTCCTGGAGCTTCTGGGCCTTCTCGAGCTCGGCCAGCTCGACGTAGCGATAGTTGCAGATCGTACACCAGTAGTTCTCGGCCGCCCAGCCGCGCGGAAAGATCATAAGGACGTTCTTGCCGCGCAAGGACGACAGGGTCAGCGTCCCGCCCTGGTATACGGGCAAGGTGAAGTCGGCGAACGGCTGGCCGAGAAGCGCGGGCTGGGGCCGCGGCTGGACCGGGGCCCCCGCTCGGGCGGCCTGCGCCGGCTTGGCCGGAACGACCTGGGCGGACGCGGCCTGGCTCCGGAACATGATGAAGATCGCCGCGGCGGCCAGGAGGACCACGACGGCGACGGCGATGCTGGCTTTCTTCTTGTTGATCACGGACGGGCCTCCTTCTGGAAGATGCTCCTATTAAAGACCTCCCCCCAGGCCGCGTCAAGACCAATGGGGAATCTTGAACGGGGGCCCAGCTTTCTATATAGTTTCGACGAACTTCCGAACGGAGGATCGCCATGGACGACAAGGGGATCATCGAGCTCCTGCAGAAGATGGTCCGGGCCCCGAGTCACAAGGGCATACCGAGGCAAGAGGGGGGGACGGTCGGGGCCCTCGACGAGTATCTCCGGGCCCGCGGCATCGGCACGACCCTCGTCGAGGTCCAGCCCGGCCGGCCCAACCTCATCGCCACGCTCGAAGGACGGGCGCCGGGCCGCCACCTCCTCCTCTGCGGCCATACGGATACCGTTCCCCCGAACGAGGGAGCCGTCGACCCCTTTTCGGCCCGGATCGAGAACGGCCGCATGTTCGGCCGCGGCACCGTCGACATGAAGGGCGCCCTCGCGGCCATGTCCGGCGCCCTGGCCGCCCTTCAGGCCTCCGGCGGCCTCCCCGCCGGGCGGGTCACCCTGGCCGCGGTCATCGACGAGGAGCTCGAGAGCCTCGGCGCGGAAGCGCTGATCAAGAGAGGCTTCAAGGCCGACGGCGCCATCGTCGGCGAGCCCAGCGAGAACCGGGTGGCCGTCGGCCATAAGGGCCTGGAGTGGCTCGAAGCGCGCTTCTACGGCAAGGCCGTTCACGGCAGCGTCCGCGAGGAGGGTATCGACGCCATCGCCGCGGCGGCCCATTTCGTCGGACTGGTCGAGAACGAGCTGATGCCGCGGCTCGAACGGGACCCTGACCCTGTCCTCGGCCCCTCGGCCATCAACTTGGGCACGATCCACGGCGGCCAGCAGCCGAGCATGGTCGCCGCCGAGTGCCGGGTGCAGGTCGACCGGCGCTGGGTCTCGACGGAGACGATCGAACAGGTCTTCGGGGGGCTCGAGGCTCTCCTGGCCGAGGTCCGGGCGGCCCGCCCCGGTCTGCGGACCGAGCTGGCCCGAATGCCCGAAGGCATGGCCACCATGCTCCACGGCCCGCTGGTCATCGACCCCGGGCATCCGCTGGTCGGGGCCGCCCGGGCCGCGCTCTCCGGCGCGGGCCGCGACAGCACGCCGACCGTGTTCAAGGCCTGGACCGACGGGGCCCTGCTCTCGCGGGAAGCGGGCATCCCGACCCTCATCTGGGGGCCGGGTGAGCTCAAGCTGGCCCACTCGGCCGAGGAGAGCATCGCCGTCGAGGAGCTTCTAGGCGCCGCCCGCCTCTACGCCGCCGCGGCCCTGCAATTCACCTCTTCGCGCTAGACCCCGGGCCTCCTGCGGGAGCCGGTCCTCCGTCCGCCGCCGGGGCGAGGGTCTTGACAAGAGACCTGATCCTGCTTATCCTGCCGCCAGCGCTTCCGGAGGGAAGCTCAAATTAAATCTGAGGGGAGCTACGCACCATGAGGAAAGGCTTGCTGGTCAGCGCGTCCGTCCTGCTGTTGGCCGTCCTGATCGCCGCGCCGGTCAAGGCGGCGACCACGTTCAACTTCGGGGTCAAAGCGGGAGCGTCATTCGCCAACGTCCGATGGAGCGACGACGACGGGACGGAGAAGTGGCTCGTCCGGCCGACGTTCGGCGCCTTCGCGTTGGTCAACCTCACCCCGCGGCTGGCCATCCAACCCGAAGTCGACTACCTTGTGATGGGCGAATGGTGGAGCTTCACGGGGGGCAACGACGTCGAGGCATTCACCTATCTTCATATCCCCGTGCTCGTCCGCTATCGGCTCATGGAATCGGGCAAGTTCGTCCCCGTCGTGTTCGGCGGGCCCACGCTCGGCATCCTCCTGAGCGCCAAGGAAGACGGCGAGGACGTCAAGGATTTCTTCAAGGGCACGGACATCGGGCTCGACCTCGGCGCGGGCGGGGAGTTCCCGGTCGGCAAGATGAAGGGCCTGGTCGACCTGCGCTATCACTTGGGCCTGACCAACAACTATGAGAGGCCGGCGATCACGCTCGGCGCCCTGCCGACGGCGATCACGGATTTCACCATGAGGACTTCGGGGCTCAGCCTCACGGTCGGTCTCATTTTCTGATCCTGGACCCTTATCGCGGGTCGTGAGTCCGGGAGGCCCGATCCCGGGTCTCCCTCATGTTGAGGACTGCCCGGTTTCGGGACCCAAGAGACGGGGAGGATGCTCGCAAGACTCCGCCGGCGGATTGACAATCGCGCCGGGCCTGGGTATCCTCTCGCCCAATGCTTCCGACGCGAAGCTCGATCCCAACCTGTCCGAGGAGTTCAACATGAGAAAGCGCGTTCTGTCCTGCTCGTCCTTCCTGCTCTTAGCTGTCCTGATCGCGGCCCCGCTCGCGTCGGCGACCCCCAGCTTCGGGGTCAAGGCCGGCCTGTCCCTGTCCAATGTCAATTGGAGCTACGAATTCGGCTCGGACAAGGTCGCGCTGAGACCGACCTTCGGCGTTTTCGCAGCTTTCAGCCTTTCGAAGCACCTGGCCATCCAGCCGGAGGTCAACTACCTGTCGACCGGAGAGAAGGCGACCGAGTCCGGCATGGTGATCTACACATATACCCAGTCCTTCAACTATCTCCAGGTCCCGGTCCTGGTGAAATACAGCTTCCGGCCGATGGGCAAGATCACGCCTGTCGTCTTCGCCGGGCCGGCTGTCGCCTTCCTGCTGAGCGCCCGCGAAAAAGAGTACCTGGACGGGACGATCCAGTATGACGAGAGCATCAAGCCGTATTTCAAGTCCACGGACTTTGGGCTCGACTTCGGCCTCGGCGCGGAAATGGCCGTGGGCAAGATGAAGGGGCTCGTCGACCTCCGTTACTATCTCGGCCTGGTCAACGTGTACAACCGTCCCGAGCCCACCCTGACCGCGGCCGTCGAGAACTCGATGAAGAACAACGCCTTGGTCGTCACGCTCGGCCTGATGTTCTGATCGCGGCCGCCCGCCTCCGACGACGGCCCCGATGCTCGGGGCCTAACGCAGCCGGTGGGCGGGCTTTAGGGTCCAGAGCTGGAGCCTGGTCAGCTCGACGATGCGGGACATGTCGAGGTCGGGGCGGTGGACCGGCCAGGTCTTGTAGCCTTCGATCTCTCCGCTGATCTTCTTTTCGTTCCCCAGGGGATAAGCCTCGAACTCGGGGACATCATAGGAGGCCTTGGGCCGTCCGCCGTCGAGGTCGAGGAAGACATCGCAGAAAAGGGCGAACAGCGAACCCGTGCCGATGCGCGCCGACCCCGTCTGCAGCGACGGCGGCAGCGTCCCCGTGGCCGCGATGTGGGCGCTCGCGGCCTCGGCCAGGGCCAGGGCCTCCGCGTACGTCACCCGGGGCGTCTCGGGCCGGACAAGCGGCCGTTCTTTCGGTCCCAGGGCGTGCACGGCGGCCAGCCCGTCGGGAAGGCCGTCGCCCCTCCCGGCCGCGGCGATCGACCCGGCCAGCCCGGCGAAGGCCTCGGCCGGCGAGAAGTCGTCGCTTGGCGCGAGAGCTCTTTCCTGCAGGGCCCGCCGGGCCATGTCCCGGAGGTCCCGGCGTGTGATGTTCTCCCGTTGGTTCCCGTAGACGTCCATCAGCGCGCGATAGGTCGTGATCTCGATGTCGTCGCGGTCTCCGATCCAGCGCATCATCCGGCGGAAGTTCTTCCGGGCCGTGGCCATCGTCTCCTGCGGCCGGAGACGGGGCATCCGCCACTCGGCGGGCGGCGTGTTCTTGCCGCCGTAGAAGTTGAGGTCCCAGAACTCCTCGGCCCGGATCTTGGTCGGGTGCCCGCCGAAAAGGGCGATGACCTGGGACTTGCGGATGACCTCCGGAAGCTCCGCCTTGAGCTTGGCGAAGGCCGGCTCGAAGAGATCGTCCCGATAGTAAGCGTCGTCGAAGCCGGCGGCGTATTGGTTGCTGAAGTTGAGGGCGTTGCAGAGCCAAACGACATCATGCCCTGGCAGGCTGGCCGGGGAGCCCTGATAGCCGGCCCCGAGCCGGCCGAGCGCGGCCACCAGCTCGGGCCCGTATGACCCGCCGTGCCGAGCCAGCGTCCTGACGGGGATGCCGAAGATGCGCGCGAGCTCCCTGATCCCGGCCGATTCCTGTTCGAGCATGAGCCGGACGCCGTCGTCCCAGCCGGCCTTCTCCAGCTCTTCCGTGACGGTCGGGTGGATCGAGCCGAAGTTGGTGTGGCTGCCGATGTCGTGCCGGGCCATGGCCGCGATGACGTCGCGCCGGCCGCGCTTCTCGAGCGAGCGGGCCTTTTCGCCGATGACGAAGAACGTGCCGGTGACGCCCTCCTCGGTCATCGCCTCGGCCAGCCACTTGGGGATGTCGTCGATGTGCTCGGATCCGGGGCTGATGTAATCCTCGGTGTCGAAGGTCACGACGAGGAACGTTTTCGGCCTTCCCGCCGGTTTGGAACACGCAGGCTGGATCACCAGGGCAAGACCGGCCAGGACGATCGCGGCGGCGAGGGTCGCGGCGACGGGGAAGACGGGAAGGGCGGGATTCCGTTGGCGCATGCGCAGATCGATTTTGCTCTCACTTCTCGCGGAGTGTCAAGCCGGAGCGACCGGACATACCCGGAGAACATCCGGGTCAGGCCTATCCCACCGCCTTCTTCAGGGACCTGACGACGAATGTGTTCAAGCTTTCGCCTTCACAGAGAGCCTTCATGGCCAGCGCCCGGTGCATGGCCGGTCCCGTGCGCAGCACGAAACGGCCGGAATACGGTCTGTTTGTCGTCGGCGGCAAGGGCCGTCCTTCTTTGCGATAGATGGCGATCCACTCATCGAGGACGCGGCAAACCTCTTTGTAGACCTCCGCTTCGTCGGTCCCGTGGCAGCACTCGTCGATCCAGCCAGGGACCGAGCCGATGTACCGGCCGTCCTCTTCCGACCAGGTCACAAGCTTGAGGTATCTGTCCCGCGGCTTCATGTTCGTGCTTCCTCGATCTTTCTTTTTACGAGCTTGATCTGATAGGGCAACGCGTCATCCCCGGGCCGGCCCGAGTCGTCACCCCGACGCCCAGAGGATGAAGGTAGTTCCGGTGACTTCCTCGGCCGCCCCGGTCGACGAACCCGGCCGATTCCAATTCTCGCATCAATTCCCTGACCTTTCTGGGCATTAGAATGATACCAAAATAGTACTATAATATCAATAGGATTTGGATCTCCGTCCCACAATATAAGGACGGACCGTCGGGGCGAAGCGTCTCAAGTCGAAGAGGGGACTCATCTGTCCAAATAGGTTGGCCGCGGGGATCGTCCCGCCGGAGGCGGGCTAGCGCCGACCGCGTGACAGGGCGGCTTCCAGGCGGTTCCGGGCCTCCGCTTCCTCAGATCCGCCCAGGGCCAGCGCGACCCGAGAACCGTCGCGGCCGAAGAGGAACCACCGGCCGACCTCGTTCTGGCCTTCGAGGAGACCGTTCGCCTGCCGAACGTTCCGAAGGCTCTCCTTGAACATGGCCAGGACACCCGCGTCGATGTCCGCGGAGCGGCACTCCGGGCCGAGCCGCGCGACGACCAGCTTGAAGACCGCCGGGGGAGCGCCGTATTTCGCCGAGAAGGCCGTCGTGGCGTCCCGGCGCCCGGCATCCGCATCGAACTTCCAGAAATCGCCTTCGAGGAACGGCGATTCATTCTGGGCGGCCAGGGGGCCCTTGATAACGTGCCAGCTCGAGGGGATCAGGCCTTGGGGCGGCAACCAGGCCAGCTCCTTCGGTCGCGAGGTCCCTCGGCCCGGGACCTTCCTCTCGACCGCGGCCAGGAATTCCCCGAGCTCCTTTTCGCCGCAATCCGGGGCCAGGACATTGACCAGGTACTCGCCTTTGACCAGGCTGGCCTGGCCTCTGCCGACCCAGTTGTCCGGCTTGAGCCCCGGCCAGCCCTTTTCTCCCCCTTCGAGCTTGGTCGAGTAGAGCCCGAAGGCCGCCTCGGCCGAGGTCATCCGGTAGATCTCGAGGCTTGTCTCCCGCGCCGGCGCGGCATCCGACGCGGGCTTGTACCTGGAGACCGAAAGCTCGCGGAAGCCGTACTGAAGGACGATCTCCGCGCCGCCGTCGATATAGCCGTAGAGCCCGTCCTTCCTGTACCGCTCCGGAGGTCCCGTGCGCTTCCAGCCGGGGACGCCGTCGAGGCCTCGCAGGACCGGCGGGTCCACGGCCGCGGCGCCGGCGGCCGACACGCTGCCGCCCGCCAGAACGGCCTCGTATCCCGGGCAGAGGGACGCGGCCAAAACGACGGCGGCGACCGCCAGTCCCGAGCGGATGCTCATCCGGACGCCCCGCCGCTCCCGCCCCGGCCCGCCTTATCGTTCGATCGCACCGATGTCGCCCAAGGCGTTGCGCGGCCGGGCTGTCCCGAGCTGGTCGACGTCCTGCATATGGAACGATGCCGTCCGGCGCGCGACGGTGATCGTGACGTGGTCGCCCAGCTGGCCGCTCTGGAACGTCCCCCAGAAGTCGTCGCCGAGCTTGGCCATGCCGAGCCGGCTCCCGATCGCGGTATCGAGGCTGTGCCAGAAGTTGATCCAGGCCGTGTTCTGGGTGTTCGAAGGCCAGGTCCGGGCCGGCCCATACCAGGTGACCCCGGTCATGTCGCCGAGCTCCGATCCGAAATCGGCCCCCAATTCCGCGGCGTACTGGCTCCGGCACTGCAGGATGACATGGTTCAGGAAGTCGTCCGTGGCGACGCCGAACCCGGAGTACCCGGCCGCGACGTAGTTGACGCTGTAGTCCTGGTTCGGGATCTTGTCCGCGGCCAGCGCGGCGGGGGGATACCACAGCAGGGCCGGGCCGCCGGCGTCCGTCCCCGCGGAGACGGCCGTGGCGTGATAGTGCGCGCCGCCGACGTCGAGCGCCTCCGCGAGCGTGACCCCGTCATGGTCCCCGGTCTTCGGCCAGTGCTTGCGGCTCGACATCATCCAGTCGGGCACGGGCACGAGGATCCAATCGAAGTTGACGACGCCGACCAGGTTGTAGCCCTGGCTGTAGAAGTCGAGGATCGAGCCGGCGAACCAGTCCTCCGCGGCGCCGTTCAGCGTGTTGCCGACCACGATCGAGTTCTGGAGCCAGACGGTCTCGACGGTGTGGGCATTCCCGATCGTCGCACAGACCCCGCCGCCGCCGAGGTTGGGCTTGCCGCTGAAATAGGCCAACTGGCCGTTGATCGCGTTCTCCGCGATCGTGCAGCCGATGAGGCAGAGCGAACCGCCGCCCATGTAGATCCCGGCGCCGCGGTTATACCACTGCCCGACATTGTCGTAGGCCGGATGGTCCTCGATGACGTTCCGGGCGACCGTGCAGTCGAACAGGTACATGGTCGCCAGGTTGGTCGGTCCGCCCGAGAGAGTGAAGATGCCGCCGCCGTAGGCGTGCTGGGCCGTCACCCGGTTGCCGCTGATCGTGCACCGTCTCAGGATCGCATCGTTGCCCTGGCCGTTCATGTGCTCGCCGCCGCCCGCCGAGTAGATGCCGCCGCCCCCGGCGCCGTAAGCGCTGACCCGGTTGCCGCTGATGACGCAGTCCTCGAGGTCGAGGCCGTCCGCGTAGATCCCGCCGCCGTACGTCCCGCGGTCCCGGGCCGCCGTGTCCTCGCCGAGGCAGGTGTTGCCGGTGATGGTGCAGCCGGTCAAGGTCGCCGTGCCCCAGATCGCCAGCCCGCCGCCCCGGGAGAGGGTGTACGTCTGGACCGTATCGTCCCTCGCCTCCGAAACGCTGTAGCCGCTGCTGACGGTCACGTTCTTCATGGCCAGGTCGCCGTAAACGGCTAGGACGCGGGCGTGGGTCGTATCGCCGCCGCCCCATTGGACCGTGATGCCGTGCGTCAGCGCCGAGGCGTCGATCGATACGTTCTTGTGGGCGTAGAGGGCCGACTTGCCGTAGTCCCGCTCCTGGTAGCCGGAGAACGCGTTGTTGACATAGACCTCGCCTCCCAGCGTCGAATGGGCTTCGCCGACGGTCGTCAGGACGATGACCTGGCCGTCCAGCGAATCGTCGAACGTGATGGTCTCTCCCGAACCGGCGGCTGCGAGCGCCGATCGGAGCGTGACCGTCCCGGCCGGAGGCGCGGCTATATCTTCGAGCGAATTGACCACCGGACCGGGATTCGGGCCGTTGTCGTTCTTGGAGCATCCCCCGGCCATGAAAGCCAGGGCCCCCAAGAGGATCACGATCACCGCATGCGAGTGTCTCATTCAAGAACTCCTTTTCTGCGAGCTGCTCCCGGCCGGCATTGGGCTAGTATAAGCCGACGCCGGGGCTCTTTCAAATCCCTGCCGCCGCTCCCCGCTTCTTGACGAAAAATTGACGGATTCTTTACGCCCCGTTGACACCGGGCCGCGCCGGGCCGATTATCATGATATCGGCGGGGGTGGTCCGAAGACCGCCGCCGACCTGAGATCGAGGGGGAACGACCATGAAAAGGCCCGCTCGGTTGATCGCCTGCCTGGCCGCAGCTTGCCTGGCGGCAGCCTGCGCGGTCTATAAGTTCAAGGACATGGACGGGAAGGCCCTGGCCGCCAAGGGCCGGCGAGGCCGGATCATGAGCGTGCAGACGGCCGAGGAGACCTTCACGTTCTCGGAAAAGGACCCCGTGGAGGTCAAGAACGGTGTCGTCCTCGGCAGCCTTCGCGTCGTCTATACGTTCGATCCGTTCGAGATCTCGGCGGTCATCCCGGCCCAGCCGAGGCCCCGCATCGTGCTGACCGACGGCAGCCGTTTCCAGGTGGCGGCCAGCCGACACGTCGAGGACCGAGTCCGGTGCGAGACGATCAAGCCCGTCGCCGTGCCCCTGGACGAGGTGACCAGGGCCAGGGTCCGGGTGACCAATACCGGAGCGTCCATTCTGGGTACGCTCGGAGCGGCCGTGCTCCTGGTCGGGGCTGTGGCCCTCGATGTCGTCACCTATGATGATGATAATGACGAACCGGGCACCACCTTCACGGAAGGTATCGTCTCCGGGCTCATCGACGGTCTGGCCGACGCGCCCGCGGGGTCGGGGCTGCGGAAGTCCAATCGGCAGCTGCTAGGGATGGCCGCGACGCCGAATGCGGCCGGGGACATCGAGTTCTGGACGAAGGAGTGGACGACCGTCGAGGCTCGGCCCGAAGAAGACGGGAAGCTGCGCCTGCGGCTCGAGAACACGTCCAACGCCCCGCTCGGCATCGACGAGGCCAAGCTCGTCGTCGTCGATCATGATCCGGGGCTGGCCATCGCGCCCGATATCCTCGGGGCGGTGCGGGCCCTCCCCGTGCCGGTCCCGCCCGCCGAGGCTGTGGATTCCTCCGGGAAGGATATCCGGGAGCTCGTCACGGCCAAAGACGAAGTCCTTTGGCGGTCTCCGGTGGCAGGTCCGGCGGCCGACAGGCCAGCGGGAGCAAGGGACAGGCTGACGCTCTCGTTCCCCAGGCCCAAGTGGGCCCGGCGAGCCAAGCTGATCGTCAGCGCTGCTACTTCCTCCTGGCCGGCCGAATGGACCCGGGAAGCTCAGACCGCGGCGGCCAAGGCTCTCAAAGTGAAGCCCGCAGCGGGCCCGACCCCCAAGGTCCCTGCCGGCGGGAAGCCTTCTTTGACCTACCAGCCTTGGGAATATCGAGGCCTCCGTGTCGAGCTGCAGACCTTCAACGGCTGGCAAACGGCCCAGGTGATCTTCACCCCGGGCCCGCTCCCTGATTTTGACCTGATCTATGACCTCGATCTGAGTGACGTCATAGGGGACACGGTCTGGATCAGGCTCGCGCCCCCCACAGGGTACTGGCTCATCG
>Ga0326726_10003022_pt1 | contig 15425 bp, 15 predicted proteins | sample MHFenrmetagenome_2_FD_207603 | JGI IMG/M metagenome (GOLD analysis project Ga0326726, IMG submission 207603) | Lab enriched peat soil microbial communities from Michigan Hollow, Ithaca, NY, United States - MHF15MN | ecosystem: Environmental > Terrestrial > Soil > Wetlands > Peat | place: USA...
AGGAAGAACATAGCGAAGCACCCCCTCCCGTCCGGCCACCAGGAGGTTGGACCCGCAGAAATTGCAGTGGATGACTTGGGCTTCTTCCAGGAAATCAAGGGTCCCGCCGCACTGGGGACAACGGATGAGGATGTGGACTTTGGAGTCGGCAGGAATATCCATGGCAAAGACAGTGTCAGTGTGATTGTCAGTGTGAGTAAAAACAAAAATTCAATAACACTAATCACTCACACGGACACTTTTTTATAGTTTTTCTCCGCACTGATTGCAGAAGACCGCCCCGGGCAAGGCTTGGGTGCCGCATTTGGAGCAGGCGATATTAGGCTTTTCCACTTTGGTCCCGCAGGCCATGCAGAATTTGGCCTCCAGAGGCAAGTCTTTCCCGCAGTGGAGGCACTTGTTGATTTTTACAATCTGGGTGCCGCAGGAAGGACAGAAGCGCGCATCGAGGGAAATCTCGCTGTGACACTTGGGACACGGTATTTTCTTCTCGCTGGGGGTGTTCCCCTCCTGCATGGTCTTCATCAACATGCCCGGGAGCATCATGCCCAACCCGGCCCCTACGCCCAGGCCCATGCCCGAGGAAGCGGCCGCGCCCGCTGCCCCCGCTCCCTCGGCTTTGGCCGCATCTCCCAGCGCTTTGGCGGCCTTGTATTTCAAGAAGGAGTCAAGGCTCCCCACCGCCTGCATTCCGCTGCGTTCATCGATCATTTTCTGAACTTCATCCGGGGGAGTGACGCTGTTGATAAACAGGTCCACCAGCTCTAGGCCATATTTCTGATAATCCATCTGAACGAGGGCTTTCAGGGCTACCCCCATCTCCGTATACTGCCGGGGAAGCTCAAAAATGCTCTTCAGGTTCTCGCCGAGAAGATCATTCAGCCGGGAAACGATGACATCCCGGAGATAGTCGGAGATCCCCTCGGTGGTGAAAATCCCCTGGGTGCCGACGAGGGTATTGATGAACAGCAGGGGCTGGATGACGCGCATGGTGTAGTTTCCAAACGCCCGAAGCCGGACGATCCCCAGCTCCTGGTCTTTGAAAGCCACGGGCTCCTTGGTCCCCCACTTCAGATGAGTGAAGACCTTCAAGTTCACATAGAGGATTTCGATCCGGAAAGGGCTCTTGAAGCCAAAGGGGAAGCTCAGCGCTTTGGTCAGCAGGGGCAAATTCTGGGTCGATAGAGTATGTCTTCCAGGACCGAGGACGTCATATCCTTTCCCATCCCGAAAGAAAACCGCGGCCTGGTTCTCCCGCACCACCAGCTGGGCGCCGAACTTGATCTCAGCGGACCCCGTTTCGGGAATCCGGTGGACCATCTCCTGACCCGACTCATCAAACCACTCGATGACCTCTAGAAATTGACTCATACTCTCCTCCTCAGGCGAGCGGCCCTCCATTAAAGAGTCTTTTCCTCACTCCCCAGAACCCAAAAACTCAAGGACTGGAAATTTTGAGCTGGGAAACCTATTTGGGGGGGGATAGGCTTATGAACTCTTTTCGTTGGTTGAATTTCCTTTCCAGCGAATCTACAAGGTTTTCGGCCTCTGCAATCTTTTTCTCCCGAGCCTCCGGAGTACCGGCCGGTCCGATCTCCTCTACGCTCTTCTGGATTCTCTCCAGCTCTTCTACCAGGGAAAGATCGAATGAATAAAGGCGGTCCAGCTCATCCTCCCGGACCTTCTCCAAATCGAAGATTCCGCTGTAGCCATAGCTTGCATATCGGATCGTATCCGACATCTGCTGGAGGTGAGAGGAAAAGCGGTCCAGTTTGGCCAAAGACTCCATCTGCCCTTTGGTGGTCAAGTCCAGAGCGATCTTTTTGGAAAGAGAGCGGGATTCCTGCAGGCGGGAAGCCAGGAGCTCCCGGAGCTTCTTATCTGTTTCCCGGCGGTGCTCGCGTTCCATGTAGGTGCGGACACCCGGAATCTTTCTCATCCACATCTCGATGCGATCCGCAAATCCTTTTGGCTTTTCCATAGGACCTCCCCAAAGGTCTCCCAGTTCAGGCTTCATCCGTATGCCGTTGATCAACCTGCCGCCATTGACGGTTCGCCCCCAGTGATGGCAAGATATTATTTTATATCGGAGGGTTCCCCAAAATCATGAACCAATTTCGTGCGATTCGCGTTCTTTCCGAGGGGATTCCCCAAATAGGGGGAAGAAGAGGAACCCCCTCACCTCAAAAAAGGCCTACCAGAGTCCCAGGACCTTCCACCAGGGAAAGCCGACCCCCATCCAGATGATGATATTGATGAAGGAGATGAGCAGCCCGAATTTCCACCAGGTCTTCTGGTCAACGTACCCCGCATTGAAATAAATGGGGGCAGGGCCCGTGCCGTAATGGGTAATGCCGGCACACAGGTTGGAGAAAAAAGCAAGGGCGAGCGTCGCGATGTAAGGCGGGGCCCCGGCTGCTATGATCACCGCCAAAAAAGGCGGGAACAGAGCGGTTGTATGAGCGCTCAGGCTGGCAAACCCGTAGTGGCTGTAAAAATAGACCAGAATCAACACGATCAGGGCGGCAAACCATCCCATTCCGGCCACGCTCCCTCCCGCTGTGTTGGCAAACCATTTCATGAGCCCGAGCGTGTTCAGTTGGCCGGCCATCATGACCAGCCCTCCAAACCAGATCAGAGCATCCCAGGCGCCCTTTTCGGCCAGGACATCTTCCCATCGGATCACCCCGGTTATCAGCATGATGGAAACACCAAGGAGGGCCACGACCGTCGCATCGAGCTTATTCCATTCCCCGGTAACCCAGAGCGCTAAGATGACCACAAAGACAGCGATCATCGTTTTCTCCCTCCGCTTCATCGGCCCCATCTTTTCCAGCTCCGTGTGGGCCAATTGCGCCGCCTGGGGAGTCTCTTTGATCTCGGGCGGGTACAATTTATAGAGAAGGAAAGGGACAATGATCAGCGAGATCAAGCCGGGCACGATGGCCGCCAGGAACCATGTTCCCCAGGAGAGGGAGACGTTGGCCGTCTTCTTGGCCAATTCCACAACCAACGGGTTGATGGCACAGGAAGTCATGAACATGGCCGAAGTGACCACCACTCCCTGGTATTCCATCTTCATCAGGTAGGAGCCAATTTTCCTGGCCGTGTCTCCCGGCTCAGAACCGAAGGTGCTGCAAAGGGAACGGACGATCGGGTATAGGATCCCCCCTGCCCGCGCCGTGTTCGAAGGGGTGGCGGGCGAGAGGACCAAATCGCTGGCCTCGATGGCATAGGCTAACCCTAGCGTCTTTTTGCCGAAAGCCTTGATGAAATGGAAAGCGATTCTTCGCCCCAGGCCGGTGATGATGAATCCCCGGGCAATCAAAAAAGCGGCTACGATCAGCCACACGGTATTGTTGGCGAAGCCCGACAGCGACTGGCCGATTTTGAGAATCCCGGTCAAGGCGGTCATCATCACCCCCATGATGACCACCGCTCCCATGGGAATGGGAGTCAGGATGAGCCCGACAATGGTGGCAACGAAAATGGCCAGGAGATGCCAGGCTTCCGGCTTGACTCCGGTCGGCACAGGTGAATACCAAATGATAATCCCGACAATCACAACGATGAGCCCTCGTTTGATACTGCTGCCCACATCACGTTTCAACCCGTTCATAGGTCTCTCCTTTCCCCCCAATTTGGGTCTCCAGGTTAAGTCTCTTTTTACATTTTCATTTTTTTTTGTCAAGCATTGATTTAAAAACAAATCATTCTGTTGAAAAGAATCCTTTCTTTCTGCCGCAAATCCTGGAATCTTTCCTCCTGAAAATGCTTTATCCTTGACCCCCATCCTCTCGCCTCCTATAATTCGCTATTAGAGGAGCATATCAAGCCGCTCGTGATGTAATGGACCTCCGTTATGCAAATCATCCACTCATCGTTCCCCATTGAAATTATGCACCCCCATTACTGAGAGGAGGACTCAGATTGATTTCTAAAGAAAATCTGATCGAAGTTATCATGGAACTCCTGAAGAGAGCTTCCATTTATCTGCCCCGGAGCGTGAAAGACGGGCTACGGAGCGCTCTGCTCAAGGAAGAGGAGGAAGTGACCCGACACCAGCTGGAAACAATTCTGGAAAACATCTCCATCGCCGAGGACCGGGAGATCCCGGTGTGCCAGGACACGGGGGTCCCCATTTTTTTCGTGAAGGTGGGGAGGAATTGGCCGGCCATCAGTGAGGTCGCGGCGGCCATCACCGAAGGGATGGTGAAAGCCACCAAGGCAATCCCCCTGCGGGAAAACGTGATTCATCCCCTCACCAAAGAGAATTCCGGAACCAACACCGGCTGGAGAATGCCCTTTATCTATTACGAGATGACTACCGAGGATTTCACCGAGATTCAGGTTCTGCTAAAGGGATTCGGGTCCGAAGCCAAAACCTCCCTGGCTTACATTCCCACCTCGGAGGACGTGATCAAGGGGACCCTCAAGTTTGTGCTCGACTGCGCCCGCAAAGGATTCGGAGAGCCCTGCCCGCCCTATATCCTCGGAGTGGGGATGGGGGGGACGTCGGACATTGCCGCCATACTGGCCAAGAAAGCCTTTCTCCGGCTCCCCCTGGGGAAAAAGAACCCCGACCCGGCGGCCGCGGACCTGGAGGAGAAGCTTCTGGCGGCGGTGAACGCCACAGGCATCGGGGCTATGGGCATGGGGGGGAAAACCACGGCTCTGGCGGTTAACGTGGAACTTTGTGGAACTCACTCCGCTGCGGTGCCCGTGGCAGTGGCCATCCAGTGCTGGGCCGACCGGCAGGCTGCGGTGAGAATCCATTCGAACGGGACTATTGAATTTCTGGAGGAAAGAAGAAATGGCTGAATACGAGCTCAGCGTGCCCCTGCGCGAAGAAGAGATGCGCCGTCTCCGGGCGAAAGACGCCGTGTATGTCACCGGTGAAGTGTTGACCGTCCGGGATATGGCTTATGAACGGATCCTAAAGGCCCTCGATTCTCATGAAGGCCTGCCTTTCAGCCTGAAGGGCAAAGCCATCTGGCACGCCGGCCCCATCACCAAACAAGAAGGAGAGAAATGGAAGCCCGTTTCGGTGGGGTCCACCACCAGTTCGCGGTTCACCGGCCCGGCATCCCGTCTGATTGAAGAGATGGGCGTCAAAATGGTCATCGGGAAAGGGTTCATGGGCCCGCAGGCCCTGGAGGCGTTTAGAAAATATGGGGCGGTGTATGCGCATACCACCGGCGGAACGGCCGCCTATTACGCCAGCCAAATCCCGGAGATTCAGGCGGTTCACTGGCTGGACCTGGGCATGCCCGCGGCGGTCTGGGTCCTGAAAGTGAAGCGGCTGGGTCCCCTGATCGTGGCCATGGACTCCCACGGCAAGAATATCTTCGACGAGCTTCAATCCCGGGTGGACGATTCTCTGAAACGGATTTTCACGGATTTAAAGATTGACCCCCGGCACAAATACCTGTGGTGGCCCTGATGTGGGGGGATGCCGGTCAATACGGATGGAGCGTCAAGGACAGATTCGAACGTCAGGGGAAGCTAATTTGAATTTTGAGGGTTCTAAAGCTATTTCGATTCGCAGCATATATATTTCTGCGCAATCTGCGTAATCTGCGGATAAACAGATTTAGGTTTTATGCCTTCCCAAAAAAGGAGGCGGAATGTGAATTCCGCCTCCCCGCGGCCGAAAGCTGCATCGTCTTCTACCACAATCCCAGATACTTCCACCAGGCGAACCCAACGGTCAAAAAAATCGCGATATTCACAAAAGAGATGACCAGACCCAGGAGCCACCAGGTTTTCTGATCCATGTACCCGGCGTTGAAATAGATGGGCGCGGGTCCGGTGCCGTAGTGGGTGATCCCGTTCATGATCCCCGAGAAAAAAGCTAGGCTCATGGCAGCCAGGTAGGGCGGAGCCCCGGCTCCAATCATGACCGCCAGGAACGGAGGGAACATGGCGGTTACATGGGCCGTGGTGCTGGCAAAGCCGTAATGGGCATAGACATAGACCAGCAGGAGTATAATCAGGGCCGGGAGCCACGCCCAACCGGCCACCACTCCCCCCATGACCGTGGCAAACCATTTGATCAACCCGAGGGTGTTCAACTGTCCGGCCATGGTCACCAACCCTCCGAACCAGATCAAAGCGTCCCAGGCCCCTCTCTCGGCCAGGATGTCATCCCAGGTAATCACTTTGGTGACCAGCATCACTCCAATGCCGATCAGAGCCACGATGGTCGCATCAATCTTATTCCATTCAGAGGTTGCCCAGAGCACCAGAATCAAGAGGAAGACGATGAGCATGGTCTTCTCCGTCCGTTTCCAAGGCCCCATTTTCTCCAGCTCCCGGTGGGCCATCTCCGACGCCTGGGGCGTGGCCTTGATCTTGGGGGGAAAAACCTTGTACAGAAAGTAGGGAATGAAGAAGATCGACACTAAAGCAGGTACACAGGCGATCACGGTCCATCGGCCCCAGGAAAGGGTGACATTGGCGGTCTTCAGGGCAAGCTCGGCCATCAGCGGATTGGGCGCCATGGCGGTCATAAAAAGGACGGAGGTGATAATGGTAGCCTGAAACTCGACCATCAATAGGTAGGCCCCGACCTTCCTGGCGGTCTCTCCCGGCTCGGAGCCGAAAGTGCTGCAGAGCGACCGAACGATGGGATAGATGATTCCCCCGGCCCTCGCCGTATTCGAGGGGGTGGCCGGCGAAAGGACCAGGTCGCTGGCCGCGATGGAATAAGCCAGTCCCAGAGTCTTTTTGCCGAAGGAGCGGATGAACATGTAGGCGATCCGCGTGCCAAGCCCGGTAATGATGAATCCCCGGGCCACCAGAAATGCGGCTACGATGAGCCAAACCGTGCTGTTGGCAAAACCCGCCAGTGCTGGGCCTATTTTCAGAATCCCGGTTAGGGTGGTCATCATGACTCCGATGATGACCACGGCCCCCATGGGCAGCGGGCTGAGGATCAATCCAAAGATGGTGGCCACAAAGATAGCCAGCAGATGCCAGGCGTCCGGCTTGACACCCGCAGGTATGGGCAGGTTCCAGATGATCACTCCCACGAGGATGACGAGAACCCCCCGTATGAGCCGACCACTCACATTTTTCCCTTGATCATTCATTCTTTTCTCCCAGTCGCTCTATTTGTGTATGTCGTTCCCCAAACCAGCCATAACCATTCTAGTCTAAATAGAGTTGCGCCCCATGGCAACTATTTTATTAATACCGCACCCGTACTTTGTACCGGACCTTGACTTCCTGTCCCTTGCCCACAGGCACAATAAAGCGGATCAAGTTCGCGTGAATTTTCTCGTAGGAATGGGTGTTAGAGATCATTTCCCATGCCCCGGGAATGGGCTCTTCTACTAATACTCGGATATCTTCATTCTTCTGGTTCCTTAAAGTCACCTCGAAGGCCGCTTCATGGACCCGGGTCTCCAGCTGTTTGAATTCGGTCTGCGCCCTCTCCGCAGCCACATCGAAAACCTCCCCGATCTTGACTTTGAATTTTTCATTTCTAGGGGTGTGATCGATCCGGTCTTCTCCGGCAAACTGCAGGGTCCCCTCTTGGTCGGCTTTGTAGACCCGAAACGTACCCTTGGGAAGGGGTATTCCCAGGCGGTTCTCCTGCCGGTTCACCATTTCCAGAAAAACTCCTACTCTTGGCTTCTGGCCCCGCAGATCATAACGGGACCAGTAATAATGCGGCTGTCCCTGAAGGAGATACAATTTACTCACGGGGACCTGGGGAGCGTTAAACAGAAGAAGCTGTTTAGTCTGATTATCGCGGAGGGTGGTTCCCCGATCCAGGGTATAGAGGTGGTATTCGAAGAAAGACTCCTCTTTAAACTGGGGAGCCGCCTCCTGGGCGGCTGCGGCCATCCGGGAAGCGGCCCGGTCCGGTATCTTCTCTTCCCGGACGCGTTGGATTTCCCCAGCCACCAGTCTCAGCATGGCATTTCGATAGCCGGCTCCGCTTCGGTTCTCGATGGTCACTGATCCGATCAAACCCAGGTGCGTATCCGCTGGATTCAGAATAGCCAGATAATCGGCCTTCCAGTTGATTCCCGAAGTCAGATAGGTGACCTCCATCCTTTGAGGTCCGCCCAGTCTGTTCTCCAGCAGCCAGAACAAGGACGGCTGGAGGCTCAGTCCTTCGGGAATCTTGGAAAGGACGATTCGGCCGGGATGTCCCAGGAAGACCCGGTCCCCGATCTGAAAAATGTTTCCCCCCTGGGTAGAGAGAAGGGTCGCCTCCACGGTTTCTTCTTTTTTGCTGTCTGGGTTCAGCCACATCAGATCAACCTTCTGGCCCACAAATTTCTCCAGCAGTTTCTGCTGGCTGACCAGGTCGTACTCGAAATTCTGTTCCAGGATCCTCAAGCTGGCGGCTTCAACCGAAGACTTGAGGTTGACCGTGGCCGGGTCGATTCTTGCGGGCACATCGGTGAATCTCAGGGTCTGGATCCCCTGGGGCAGATTGATCAGGCGGGTTTCTTTCACTACCCCCACATTCGAGTTGTAAATAGTAAGAGTCACACTCTGCTGGTCCTTGAGTGTACTGGTTTCACTTGCTGCCGTTCCCGCGGCCCACAGGAGAAATAAGACCCAGAGGGAAATCATGGGGATGATCTTTCTAAACGCGAAGAACATGCTAACCTCCTTCTTCTTCGGCGGCCGGGCCCAGAGCATTAAGGGCCTTTCTTTTTAAACCAAATGTCTCCGTAATAGGCGACGGCCGACTCACCGGTGTTGTCCGTATCGGTCATAATCGCCACTCCGTTGATCATGGGGGGGTCTTCCCCGAAGGCTTTCCGGTAATCTTCGAGGAGGTTCCTCTCTTCGGTCACCCACTGGTTGAGCTTCTCCGCTCCACTCTCCACCACGATCATCATGACCCGGTCGGTAAAAGGGTTGGGAACAAGGGTTCCTTGGGGGGCTTGGCTCTCCCAGATATAATTGAGGGCGGCCAAGGGTGGATATTGGCCATAGAAAGCCTTGACCAGGCCGTATTTGGTTCGATCGAGAAAAGACAGCTTTTGCGGATCATATTCAAACGCAATATAAATACGGGCGGGATAATCATCTCCTTCTTTGCGGCGCACATCGCCTTTTTTCAGGACGTTCCCCACCTTCCAGCGCCATTGGAGGATGGGGAACTCTCGGGGGTCGATCTTGATTTCCCGAATCAGTCCGGAAGCCGAGGCCTGGGCTTCGGCTTTCACCACGACCGCGTCCTCGTCTTTGACCAGGGAATATACCGTGTGTTTGTCGATATTTTTGAAGGTCAGGGGCTTCCACCCGGCGGGAAAACTGCCTCCGGCGGCGGCGGCGGCGGAGAACTTCCCCGCTTCAAGGATTAGACCCTGCTGGGAGCTGGCGGGGCAAAGCAAGATGAAGGTACTCAAGCCAAGGACTGCCATGCCCCCGAGAGAGATTGGAAAGGCTCTCATATTCCCTCTTTGGATCAATCGGATATCCTATTGTAACCAAGGCGAATAAAAAGGGGAAGACGCCAGGATGGAGCTTATTCGCCGCCGTTCCAGGGGTGCAGCCTGAAATTCGGGGGCTAGTTGCCAATCAAGCGCGAAAGGACCCAGCTGATCAAGCTGATGAGGAGGGAACCAAAAAAGGCCCCCCAGAACCCGGCCACATGGAAGCCCCCGACCAAGCCCGCGACCAGCCAGAGCATGAGGGCGTTGATCACCAGGAGAAAGAGCCCCAGGGTGATCAGGGTGAGGGGAAGGGTCAGCAGGATGAAGACGGGGCGGATAACGGCGTTGACGATTCCCAGAAGAAACGCCGCCCCGAGGGCGGACCAGAGGCTGTCGACCCACACCAAACTGGGAAACAGGTAAGCGATGGCCAGGATGGCCACCATGTTGATCAACAATCGAATTATAAGCTTCATAAGCGTTCCCCCACCAAAAAAGGGATGATTGCCGGGCATTGATGCCTGAGCAGGCATTCGGCGGCTTCATTCATGGCCCAGCATGCAGGATATTTTCTGATGCCTTCTTGCTTCTATTTCCCATAAAATACATATCATAATCAACCAGGCGAAGGCAATGGCGATTCCGCAGCAGGGCTGAGAATTGAAGGCGACCTCTTCAGGAAGTGGAAGAGGCCCTCATGAAAATCATGCGGGAAGCCGCCGCTTGATAAGAATTGAGCCCTAGTATTTGTAAGGCTGGCTTAGAAATGGTAGCTTAAGCCGATATATCCTGTATGGTCTATGGAAGTACCCAGGTCGCCTTTAAGGGCCGAATAGGTGTAAGAAAAATTTGTAAAAAACGACGGAGCGAGCTCGATCCCGGCCGTGGCCCCGAGGCTGTGCCGATCTACTTTCTCTTTGAATATCTCGTTGCCAAAGGTCGAGGAAAAATGTTGCTGATTGCCTCTTCCCCTCCCACCGCCTACGGTGGCACTTGTAGTGGGAATAGACCGGAAAGAATCGCCGTGGGAAAATTCGTATCCTACCTCAGTGAAGAAGGCGCGAGTCCAGTTGACCCCTAGATAAATTCCCAGGGCATTTTCGGTATAGGAATAAACATCCTCATTCGCCCGGCTATCGGTATATACGTAATATTCACCCAGGTAGACATGCTTTCCGATGGGCTGCTTCAGGCTGACTTTGGCTCCAAAGGCAACAGCCGATTGATCGCTGTCAGCCACGGCTTTACCCTGGACAAAAGGAGAAACGTTGATGCTCCAGGTTAAATAAGGGAAGAAAGTTAAACCCGGAGCTAGAGTCAAAGAGGCATTGCTCAAGTCATTATTCTTGAGGAATACATTCCCATCCATGGAGGCGGAGAAAGTCCAGTCGAGCCTGGTCTCGCCGGTGGCTTCCCTTGCGTATTGAAGGTAACCCCCCAAATAGGAATCGCTGTCGCCGCCGCTGACGGCCCGGTTCACGTTGGAATCGAATCCCAGCTTCCCCCCGGTCTCCCATGCGGCATCGGCTGGTAAAGAGATGGCCAGGAGGAATCCGATTATGAAAAAAGCAAAATTGGCTTTTCGCATCATTTTCCTTGTCAGTTTCTAAAAACTTTCTTTGCGATGGGTATCCCTGTTTGGAACTTATCTTCTTCCCTTTCCCATTCCTCCAGGCCCTCCTCCGATTCCTTTCTGGGGTGAACCGAAACCTCCCCTGGACCCTTGGGCTCCCGCCCGGGGACCCTTCCAGAAAGGATAACCGTCATCATCTCGAAAGGCATAGGTCTTCCCGGTGGAGAGAAGTTGCATCTCCTGGGCGATCAAGTAGAGATTTCCATCTCTCCCCAGGGATTTGGAACCACGGACTCTCACTTCCGTCCCATCGGGGACCTTCGCCCCCAGATCGTTCCAGTACCATTGGGGAGAGGCCATGACCCTGTAGGTTTCTTTTCCCGAATCAAGGAGGAACTGAATGGGACCGCCGGCCGGCTGGGAAAGTCCGTGAACTTTTCCCCGGACTTCTCCCACTGTGTTGGGGTCAAACCCTCCGGGGTAATGGATCCCGCTTTCTGGCAGCACCATGTCTTTTTCCTGGGCAAGGGCCATTCCGCAGAAAAAGGAAAAAGAAGCTCCAAAGAAGAAGAGCAGCAGGAAGGCCCACTCCATCCTACTGCCAATCAGGTGCCATCCGGAACCTCCCTCTCCCCCTGCGGGAGAGGGGCGGGGTGAGGGGGATGAAAATGACAACACTTGCGGTGGTAAGTCCTTATCACCCCCACCCTTGCCCTCCCCCATCGAGGGGGAGGGCAAAAGGCCGGATCGCGAATGGGAATGAATTTGAAGGAGAATCCTATCTTGTAGAAGGCGCTCCATACCCGCTGCCGTCTTTCGGGCCGATGGCGCTATTGCCCGTACCATCTCCAGGGCCATAGGTATTTCCCTTCTTCTGCGCCGCTCCGGAACCTTTCAGGGCCGGATCCAGGCAGGACCCATCCCGGAGGCGCTGCTGATCCCTGATTTGCTGCTTCGGCTGAGTCCGAATTTGCTGGGACTGCCCGTTCATCCTCCCGCCCGGCCCGGCCAGCACCGTCATGGGAATTGCGGTGGTGAGGATAAAGGTTCCTGCCAATACCAACGTTCCAAGTTTTTTGTTCATCGTTTTTTCCTCCCTTCTTTTTCATCCCCTAGTTTGCAAGGGCAATGCCAGGAGGGTGGAAACTTTTAAACTACTGAAATTGCAGGATAAAACCTGAAAGCGAAAAAGCAGACCGAAGGATGCCCCGCATTCTTTGCATTCTCCTCTGCAAAGATTGCACTTCTACAGCCCGTATTCCTTGATGCGGTATTGAAGGGTCCGCAAAGATACCCCTAAAACTTGGGCGGCCTTTTTTCGATTCCCATTGACTTCGGAGAGAACCTTTTGAATGGTCTCCCGTTCGATTTTCTGCAACAAACCGTCTCCTTCAGGAGACGGATCACGGAGAACTTCAATATTCAGATGCTGTTCGTCAATTTCCCCGGCGGCCAGGATCACGGCCCGTTCGATTACGTTCTGAAGCTCCCGGATGTTTCCCGGCCACCCGTATTCCGTGAGCGCCGCCCGGGCGGAAGCCGTAAATCCGCTGATCCGTTTCCCGAGAGGGGCCGCAAACTTTCGGATAAAGAAATCCGCCAACGGGAGAATGGCTTCGGGGCGTTCCAGGAGCGGGGGAAGCTCGATGGGAAAGACATTCAGCCGGTAAAAAAGGTCTTCGCGGAAGCGTCCCGCGGAGACCTCGGTTTTGAGATTTTTATTGGTGGCCGACAGGATGCGAACATCAACCGGCAGTGTTTTTGTCCCTCCGACCCTCTCCAATTCTCTCTCCTGCACCACCCGCAGGAGTTTCACCTGGGCTGAAGGAGGAATTTCGGCGATCTCATCCAGGAATATGGTCCCTCCATCCGCCAGTTCAAATCTCCCCTTCCGGGTTGCTACCGCCCCGGTAAAGGCTCCCCGCTCATGGCCAAAGAGCTCGCTCTCCAAAAGGGTATCGGCTAGGGCCGCGCAATGGACAGCCACGAACGGTTTTTCCCGCCGCGGGCTCATCTGATGAATGACCCGGGCCACCAGCTCTTTTCCCGTGCCGCTAGGCCCGCTGATGAGAGCCGAGGCCGTCGTCGGCGAGACTTCTTTCACCAGTTGAAAGACCTTCTGCATCTTCTCCCCCAGAAAGATCATCTCTGCCGGGGGAAATTGTTTCCCCAGTTCCTCGGTGAGGAGAGTGATGGTCCAGTGGGCCTCGGCTTCCCGTAATACCCGCCGGACCACATGGCGAAGCTCATCGGGATTATGCAGAGGTTTGGTCAGATAATCGGAGGCTCCCGCCTTCATCGCCTCCACCGCACTGTCGATGGAACCGAAGGCGGTGATGATGATCCAGCGTGTATCCGGCTTCTCCTTTTTTCCCTCCCTAATCAGGTCCATTCCGGACAAGCCCGGCATTTTCAAATCGCTGATCACCAAGTCGAAATCCCCGCCCTTCAGCTTGGAAAGTGCGTCCTTTCCATCCCGGGCCTCTTCTACTCGGTGGCCCTCCTCCTTCAAAACGGTAGACAGGAAAGAACGAAACAAAGCATCATCTTCCGCAATCAGAATGGATTTTCCCATTTCATGAATCTCCTGTCCTGGGAAGCTGAATCGAAAGGACGGCTCCCCTCTCCTGATCCCGGTTCCGAAGGCTGATTCTTCCTCCCATTCCCTCCACGACTTTCTTAGAATAGGCCAGGCCCAGGCCTGTGCCGTCGGTTTTGGTAGTATGAAAGGGAGTGAAGAGGCGGGGAAATTCCCCATCCGGAATTCCCGGCCCGGTATCTTCCATCAACACCTGAATCCATCTTCCGTCGCGGCCCACGGAAACCCGTAGAGTTCCCTCTTCTCCCATCGCCTGAATGGCGTTCTGGATCCCGTTAACGAACACCCGGCGCAATTTTTCTCCATCAGCTTTCACGAGAGTCCCCGGCTCTTTTTCCAATTCCACTTTTCCTAGCCAGGAAGATGCGGCGGATTGGACCGACTCATGGAGCAAAGGGACGGGGTCTAGACATTCGAGCTTGAAGGTCTCGTCCCGGGAGAAAAGAAGAAGCTCTTGGACCAGGGATTCGATTCGTTCCGTCCCCTGAAGAACCGCGGCCAGGCCTGCTTTCCGGGGGTCCGGGGATTCTAGTTTCTCATCCACCCACTGAGCGTATCCTTTGATGGACCCCAGGGCATTGCGGATCTCGTGGGCCAGCACGGCGGTCATCTGCCCGATGAGGGCCAGTTGTCTCTTCTCCTCCAGCTCCGACCGGAGCCGGAGGGAACGGGTCAAGACCCGTTCGAAGAGAATCCCCACTGTCCAGAGCAGCACCAGCACTCCCGTCCCGACCCACCACATTCTGCGGGCATCGGAGACGATGCGGTCCGCCGGGGTCGTATGGAGGACTAGGCGCAGCCATTCCGTAACACCATCCGCCCGATGAAGGGGATAGCTGAACTCATAAGCGCAGAGACCAGTTCCCAGGATGATTCTTCGCCCGGAGGTTTTTTGGGACCCCCAAAGGGGGCCTTTTTCTTCTTCTGAAAGAATGGACCCTACCCGGCGGGGATTGGTGTGGAAGAGGATTCCTCCCCCTTCATCAGCGATCAAGGCATACGCTACCACGCGGTCGGATAAAATCTCCCGGACCTCTGCATTCGCACCGCTCCCCCCGCGTCGAAGGGCACTTTCCGCAGAGGAGGAAAGCGCCAGGGCGGTGCTTTCCAATGACTGTTCGGCGAGGGATTGGGCGGATTGATAATTGCGGGCTGTGGTATAGAGGATTGCAACCGAAGAGAGAGTAAGGAACAGAGCCAGGCTGATCCGGAGGACCGTTAGAAAATAGGGTCGCGGGGGGGTCTCCTTTTCCAAATTTGATCCCTTGAATGGCATTACCAAATAATGATGTTTTAGTCTTTTAAAAAGATAACAAACCCTTCCCAGGAAGTCAAAAGCCCAGGCCGTTCAAAATCATAGCCTGGGCTTTTCTTTAGGTATAAAAAAGGTACTTACTGGAACAGGGCCGGGTTTTAAGGACCTGGAGCATTTCCCCCATTGGAGTAGAGAACGAGTATGGTGTCCCCGGAATTCAACCGCCAGCAAATACATCCATAATAAATCTGGCTTTTTGTCCTCTTTCTCTATTAGCGTTTCAAGAAAGAACTTTTTGATGAAAATTCTCCTCTGGTATGCTATCATTATGATATCAAGGAGGGAATTAAAAATGGCCAATTTGCTCATTCGGGATGTCCCCGATAGAATCGTCTCCCGCCTCAAAGACATGGCGAAAAGACGTAACCGGTCATTGCAGCAGGAACTCCACTCGATCCTTGTGGCTACGGCGACCCAATCTTCCCCCGAGATATTGAGGCGAGCATCAAAGATTCGAGCCGAGCTTCGGAAGAAAGGAATAAGCTTTTCGGACAGCGCTGAATTGCTTCGGAAGGATAGATCCCGATGAAT
>Ga0326726_10003023_pt1 | contig 15425 bp, 17 predicted proteins | sample MHFenrmetagenome_2_FD_207603 | JGI IMG/M metagenome (GOLD analysis project Ga0326726, IMG submission 207603) | Lab enriched peat soil microbial communities from Michigan Hollow, Ithaca, NY, United States - MHF15MN | ecosystem: Environmental > Terrestrial > Soil > Wetlands > Peat | place: USA...
CGCTTTAGAGAAGACTGACCCCTACTCCCCAGGAAATCAGCTTTCAAGACTGACCCCTTCTCCCCTCAAGACTGACCCCTGCTCCCCCGTACGTCCCGCCGCCGCAGCCGCCAGTAATGCCCTCCGCGGCAAGCTGGTTGATGAAGAACCTGGCCCGATAGCCAGCATCCCGCACTGGCCGACTTGACAGGCATCCCTCCCCCGCATTAGGTTTCGCCTAGTCCATAGACAGTTTCGTCTCGTCATTGGCGAAGGTGAGGTTCGTCATGGCTTTGCTCTGCCTGGGGGGCTGCGGGGCCTGTAAGGCGTTCCCCCGCGGCAACCGTGCGTAACACGGCACTCGAAGGCGATTTCTCGAGCAGCCGGCCGGAGCGTCTCCGATCGGCGGGCGCGAGGCTCGGGTCTGACCATGATCACGCGAGCATCGCTCGTGCGGATTGGTGGCCACGAGGCGCCGAGCGATCCGCACTCTTCACGGGTCTCGTGGCCGCCTTCGTCGCTGCGGTCGAGGTCATTCGCTGGATCCGGCTGGATCTGCTCCTCGATCCCGAGCCCTCGTGGCAGCTCGCGCGATTCCTGCTCGTCATGCTGACGATCTCGGTGACAGCAGGGGCGGGCGCGCTCGCTGCCGTCGGCTGCTGGTTCGTGGCCAGATCGCGTCTTGGGAAACGTCTCCCTCTTCCGCTCCCGGTGCGCCGTTCCAGCCTGCTCGTCCTCGGAGGCGTGATTCTGACCGTCGGCGTCCTCGTTCGCGTGTTCGGAATGAGCACCTTGGGGGCACTCTGGGTGGACGACGTCTCCGAGATCCGGCCTGCCGTCGCACTTCACGGGCTGCTCTCCGACTTTTCCGCGTGGTCCTATCCCGTTCCATTTCGCGTCGGGCGTTGGGGCGGCAGCGTGGGTACGCTCTATCTTGAGTTCTTCCGTCTCTGTCTGAAGACCTTCGGAACGACGATCGCCGGTGTGCGGGCTCCGTCAGTGCTCGGTGGAATCCTCTCGTTGTTGACCGCCGCACTCCTCGGCCGGGCGTTCCTCCCGCGCGGAGGGGGAGTCCTTACGGCCCTTGTCCTCGCCGGCCTGCGGTGGAATCTCATCATGTCGCAGTGGGGTTGGAACGCGATCGTTTTGACGTCGGTACTCGACCTCGCGGCGCTGTCGATGCTCGCGGCACGGCGGCGCAATCGTGTCCTGCTGGCCGGCCTGTCGGGAGTCGTCGTGGGTGTGGGCGCGCACATCCACCTCGCCGCATGGATCGGTGGGGCGGCCCTGGGCCTCTGGGCGATTTGGCCGTCCGCGAGAGCGATCACGTCTCATGGGAGGCTGCTTCTCGGCGCCTTCTTCGTGGGCGGATTGCTCCTCGTGACGCTTCCGTTGCTTCGGGATGACCCGTTCGGCCACTACTTTGTCCGCGTAGTTCAGAGCAGCCGCGTTCCTCCGGCCGTCTCGGCCGCGACGCGCGCGTGGTGGCGCGCGGAGACGGCTCATGCCGCAATGACGGCGCCATGGTGGACACCCGATCTCGTCTCGCGGCACGACCTGCCGGGTCGTTTTCGGCTGGACTGGATCGTCGGCGCGGCCCTCGCCGCGGCGCTCCTGAGGGCCGTACTAACGCCACGGGACGAGCTATCCGCATACTTACTCGCGAGCGCGGCCGCAGCCCTCCTTTCCACGATGGCGTGGGGACGCGGGGGAACACCAAACAGCTATCGCTACTCGTATCTCTCGACGACCACGGCGCTCGCGGCGGCAAGCGGAGCGCTCTGGCTGCTTTCTGCCGTCCCCTGGTCGCGGCGTCGGGGCGCCGCCTACATCGTGATGGGCAGCTTCGCCATTTCCGGAGCCATTGGGACCCGGGATGCGCTGATCGTCTGGCCCGAGCACAAGGCCACCTTCGACGGGTTCGGCGGCGGGGACACGCTGCTTGGTCAGGCCGCGGCTCGCTGGGAGCCGTACGGCCCGGTCAGGGTGGATCCGTCGCTTCGCGTCGCGCCAATCGTCTTCGAGAATATTCGGGCCTTCCGACTCGAACCCTCGATGTGGCGTGCTTCAGGGCCGGCCAGCACCCTCGCGATGTCCCTGAGGATTGTTGGTCCTCAAGTAGACTCCGACTCTTCCGAGCGAGTCGTGGAACGAATAAGAGATGGGTGGGGACGTGAATACGGGCAGGTGTTGGCGACCAGGATCGAACGTCATCAATACGGCGGGCTGAAGCGGGCGAAGCGTTCGAGTCCTGCTTCGAAGCGAGCCAGGCGGACGACCGAGCTGGTTTCGGATTTGGTCGGGATGCCGGGATTCGAACCCGGGACCCCCTGAACCCCATTCAGGTACGCTACCAGACTGCGCCACATCCCGACCGGAAGGCGCATTTGAACAGGGTCCGGGGGGTCTGTCAAACGGCGCGCTAGAATCCGCGCGATGCGCGTTCGCCTGGTGTCGGGATCCCATTTCTCGGCCGCCCACCGGCTCAACCGGGACGACTGGGACGAGGCGACCAACCGGCGGGTCTTCGACAAGTGCAACAACGCCAACGGGCACGGCCACACCTACGGCCTCGAGGTGACCGTCGAGGGCGCGATCGACCCGGAAACGGGCTACGTCATGGACTTCGGGCACCTGAAGCACGCGGTCGAGGAGGCGGTCGTCCGCCGGCTCGACCACCGGCACCTGAACTACGACGTGGACTTTCTCGCGGGGGTCAACCCGACGGCGGAGAACATCGCGGTTGCGATCTGGAAGCAGCTGGAGCCTCGGGTCGGGCCGGGAAGGCTCGTCCGCGTCACGCTCCACGAGACCGAGAGAAACAGCGTCGTGTACGAAGGAGGCGAGCCATGAACGGCGACCAGGCATCCCGGAAGCTGACCCGCTCGCGCCAGCACAAGATGATCGCGGGCGTCTGTGGCGGCATCGCGGAGTACTTCGAGCTCGACCCGACGGTCGTGCGGGTGGCCTACGTCCTGATCTCGATCGTGTCAGTGGCGTTTCCCGGAATCCTCGCCTACATCATCCTCATGTTCGTGATGCCGCCGCCGCCTGCGCCGGGCGTCCCGACCGCATGACGCGGCCGCGGATCCTCGTCACCAACGACGACGGCGTCTTCTCGGAGGGGATCGAGCGCCTGGCCGGGGCGCTCTCGGAGGTCGGCGACGTGTTCACGGTCGCGCCCGACCAGGAGCGCAGCGCCGCCGGCCACTCTCTGACGCTCCACCACCCGCTGCGCGCGAAGCTCGTCGGCCCGCAACGCTGGTCGGTGGACGGCACGCCGACGGACTGCGTGAACTGGGGCGTGCTGCACCTCTTGAAGGACGACCGGCCGAAGCTGCTCTTCTCGGGCATCAACCTGGGACTGAACCTCGGCGACGACGTCACCTACTCGGGCACCGTGTCGGCGGCGTTCGAGGGAACGCTCATCGGGATCTCGTCGGTCGCGATCTCCCAGGAGATCGAGACGGGCTTCACGTTCGATTCCGCGGCGGCCTTCGCGGCGCGCCTTGCGCACGACCTGCTGGCCAGGCCCCTTCCGGGCGGGACGCTCATCAACGTCAACGTGCCGGCCGGGTCGCCGCGCGGCGTGCGCGTCGTGCGGCAGGGCCGGCGCCGCTACGGGGAGGCCGTCATCGAGAAGAGGGACCCGCGTGGCCGGCCGTATTACTGGATCGGCGCCACGCCTCCGAAGGGAGACCTCGAGCACGGGACGGATCTCTCGGCGGTGGCGGAGAAGTTCATTTCGCTGACGCCGCTCCACCTGGACCTGACGGACTACCGCTCCCTCGACCTGCTCGAAGGCGTGGCGACGAGGCTGGGAAGCTAGCAGGCTGCTGAAAAGAGGATGCGGGCGTCGCGTCCGGGGCTTTCGGCCGCAGGCGTTCGCTTCGCGAACGGCGGCCGAGAGGTTCTGCTCCCGAAGCCCATAATCCCTAGTTTCTCTTGAGCCGGGAACAACTCTCCGCCCATGTCAGGCGCGTCGAGCGCCTGCCTGAGTACCTCATCGCTCCTCGACGATGCGAAGGCATCGCCGTCGTCGCGCTTCCTTGCATCTGACCCCGCGGCGCTCGTAACGACATCCCACACCCTTTTTCAGCAACCTGCTAGGTCAGCCGATTCGAATCGGGCGCCCGAACACCCTCTTGTAGAGCCCTTCGAGGGCGGCGTTGTCGAAAGTGTTCCAGCCGCCGCACGCGTCGTGCTCGCGCGTCTCGACGTCGCACGCGAGGACGGCGCCGGTCGCCTCCTGCCTGCCGAGGAGGTAGGCGTTGACGGCTTCCTCGAGCTCCTTGCGGGAGGCGTGGGGGCGCTTGTCGGCGATCCAGGCGAAGCGCTGCCGGAACTGCGCGTCGGTGAACTGCGAGAAGCCGCCGCACGCGAGGCCGAGCCGGTCGGCGACCGCGCAGACGCAGTGCTCGGAGTCGGTGAGCGTCAGCAGCTTCGTGCGAAGGCGTTCGAGGGTCTGCGGGCGCGTGAGGTGTTCGGGCTCACCGGCCGCAGGCGGGGTCGCTTGATTGGTATCCATGATTTGAAATTTTGGAGCCCGGCCGGGCCTTAGGGCTGATGTGAACGCATCATTTCGGTCCGACTGCGCTCCCGTGTCGGCTAAGATTCGGGTCCGATGAAACGCAACAGCCTCTGGCGCGACACGCTCTCCATCCTGGTTCTGGCCGGGGTGGCGGCCGTGGCGTCGAACGCTCTCGCGGGCCCCGAGAGAAAGCTCCACTGGGTCGGCAACTTCCAGGAGATCGCCGGTCCGCCCAAGCCCCCGCCGCCGACGCCGACCGAGGGAGCTGCGGTGACGCCAGCGCCCGCCCTCGGGGGCCGGGACTTTCCGCCGCACCCCAGCAAGGCCTGGGTCGAGGTCTCGGGCGACGACGTCGCGGCCCTCCACGCCCGCGGCGACATCCTCTTCATCGACGCGCGGCGCACCAGCGTGTACCGGACCGGGCACATCGCCGGGTCTCGCTCGATGGCCATCTGGGAGTCGGACGTCGACGACAAGGTGAAGGCGCTCTTTGCCGAGGGCCGCGACCAGAGCGCGCCCGTCGTCGTCTATTGCAGCGGCGGCGAGTGCGAGGACTCGCACATGCTGTCCGAGAAGCTCTACAAGGTCGGGTTCGACAACGTTCTGGTGTACAAGGACGGCTTTCCGGACTGGGAGAAGCGCGGGCTTGCGGTCACGAAGGGGGACACGCCGTGAGCGGCCGCCTGTCCTCGCCGTGGCTGACGTCGCGGGTCCAGTTCGTCCTCGCGGCCGTTTTCGTCGTCGCGGGCTTCGGAAAGATCGCGGATCCGCCCGGGTTCGCGCACGAGATCTACAACTACAAGCTCCTGCCCGGGTTCGCGATCAATGCCATCGCGATCCTGCTGCCGTGGGTCGAGGTGGTCTCGGGGCTCGCCCTCTTCCTCGGCCTCGCGCGCCGGAGCGCGGCGCGGCTTCTCGGCGTCCTGCTGCTCGTCTTCGTCGTGGCGATCTCGGTCAACCTCGTCCGGGGGCGGCCCGTCGACTGCGGATGCTTCGGGACCTCGAAGGTCGCGAAGACCGACGCCGAGCGCCTGCGCGACATGAAATGGGTGATCCTGCGGGACGTCGGCCTGCTGCTCCTCGTGGGTCAGGTGCTGGGCGCGGTCCGGCGGGAAGAGCGGGTCTAAGTCTAGAGATCGGGCCGGGTCTAAAGATCGGCCCGGTCGAGCCGGCGCGCGGCAAGCGCCGCCGGGACCGCGATCCAGGCGAGAGCGGACAGGGCGAGAAGGACCGCGGCTCCTGCCGGCCCCCTGGTGAAACGCAGGAAGGCGAGCGACGCGGCCCCGAAGGCGGTCGTTCCCTGGATGCCGAGCAGCGCTCCCGTCCGGACGGCGTCGATGGGGTTGACGAGCACGGCCGTGATCAGCAGGCGCGAGGCCGCGCCCGACGGCAGCAGCGACGCGGCGCCGAGAGCCGCGACGTCGAAGAGAACGACGGCCGCGAACCACACGATGAGCGCCACGGCGAGAGCGCGGGACCGGTGGCCGACGCCGCCGGAGACCAGCAGCGCGGCGATTCCGAGAAAGACCGCCGTCAGGACGAGCGCCCCGGCGAAGAGCAGAGCATAGCCGCCGAGGCCCTCCGCGCCCGAGCGCGAGAAGATCAGGACCCCCGCCCCGCCGAGGCCGATGGCCTGGGCTGCCGCGAGGGCCGCGAAGAGGCCGAGCAGGCGGCCGCCGAGGACGGCGTGGCGGGCGACGGGCTGGGAGAAGAGCAGCTCCGCCGAGCCCCTCTCGGGGGCAAGCGCGAGGACGCCGATCACGAGTGCGGTCAAGGGCGTCAGCAGGAGCACGAGCTGGACGAGCGACGCGGCCGTGCGCGCGAAGTCCTGGAGGCCCGCGCCCCCGGAGAGGACGTAGCCGGAGGCCGCGACGGCGAGCGAGAGGGCCGCGAACACGACGGCGAAGATCTGCGTCCAGCGCGAGCGCACCGCGAGCGTGAGCTCCTGGCGCGCGCAGAGAAAGACCGGCGAGACGGGACGCTCGGCGCTCATGGTTTCTCGAACCTCGCCTTCAGGGCGTCGCCGACGAGAAGCGCGGCGGGGTAGAGGATCTCTTCCTCTTCCTGCGCGTGCACGATCAGCCGCTGGGCGACCCCGGCGAAGCCAGGCTGTTTTTCCTCGATCGCCGCCTTCATGAGATTCCGAAGGGCTTCGACCATGAGGCCATGCTCGCGGAGCATCCGCGGGAGCTCGGCGCGCAGGGACGCGATGCGGGGCAGATGGGCCGCCATGTCGGGCGTGAACCGGCCCGCGGCGACCGGGCCGAGCAAGGCGAGCGCGGGCGCGACGAACTCCTCCTCGCGCGCCATGTGGGGCTGGAGGATCTTCATGACGGCGCGAGTGGCTTCTCCCGTCTTCCCGCCGGCCTTGAGGGCGTTGGCGAGCTCCTGGTGCAGCTCTTCGTGCTCGATCTGGATCGACTGAGGGATTTTGAGCTCCATGGCGATCAACCTGCTTTCTTGCCGGCCGGGGGGCCGGGTGGGCCGAACAAATCCACCGGGGTCAGGGGAGCGCAGCCGGACGCCGACGGGTCCGCGGCGCGCGAGGCTTCGTTGGCGTGGGCGACGATGTGAGAGGCCATGGGGGTCTCGACGGAGGGGCAGCGGCTGAAAATCGCGGCCGAGGCCGGCGCCCACTCGCCCGTCCGGTGGTCGGCCACGTACGCGATCGACCCGGGCGGCGGCGTCGCGCCCCGCGCGAGGTAGTCGCGAAGGCACCCGACGTCGTCGAAGAATCGAGGCTCCTCGCCGGGGGCCGCCAACTGCGCCGCGAGCTTCGGATTGGAGACCGGCATGCGGCACGACCCGCACAGGTCATTGCGCGTGTCGAGCGGGGACGGGCGGGCGGCGCCGCCGCGGCAGGCGAGCGCGGCCGCGACGAGCAGGATGCCCGCGATTCCGGCGACGGCCTTCATCGTTGCGCCTCCACCAGCTCGCGGTAGAGCAGGTCGAGCCGGCCCTCCTCGGCGGCGAGGCCGCGGATCTCTGCTCCCGCCTCCCGCACGACGTCGAGGATGCGCGGCCGGTCGGCGGCCGGCCCGGGGGCCACGAGCTCGTCTGCCGCCCAGGCGGCCGAAGCCGAGATCGCGCGGACCTTTTCGAGCAGGCCCGGGGCGCGGCGATCGAAGCGCAGACGCAGGACGCCGCGCTCGGCCAGCCGGTCCGCGAGCTCTCGCTGCGTGAGCGAGGCGGCCAGGCGCCCGCCGACGAGCAGGGCGAACCGGTCGGCGAGACGCTCGACGTCGCCGAGCTGGTGGGACGTGAAGAGCAGCGTGTGCCCCTCGCGTCTGCGGCGCTCGACGAGACCATAGAAGGCGCAGAGGCCGTCGGGATCGAGAGCCGCAGTCGGCTCGTCGAGGAGCAGGATCGGCGCCTCGGCAAGCACGGCGACGGCGAGCCCCAGGCGCTGGAGCATTCCGCCGGAGTAAGTTCCGACCGGGCGGCCGGAGGCTCCGTTCAAGGACGCGAAGCGGAAGACCTCGGCCGTGCGCGAAGCGTCGACCCGCCTCAGGCGCCGGTAGAACTCGACGACCTCGCGGCCCGTGAGGGCCTCCGGGAACGCGACCTTCTGCGGAAGGTAGGAGAGGGTCGCGCGCGCGGCCGGGTCCGACGGGTCGCGCTCCGGAGATCCGATGCGAACCTCGCCCGAGGTCGGCCGCAGCAGGCCCGCCGCCGCCTTGAGCGTCGTGGTCTTTCCCGACCCGTTCGGGCCGAGCAGCGCGACGGCCTCGCCGGGTTCGACCAGAAGGGTGAGCCCTTCGACGGCGGTTTGCGCGCCGAAGGTCCGCGTGAACTGGCGGAAGTGGATCATCGCCGTCCCCGCCAGAGCCCGACGGTACCGAGGCCTGCCACCGCCGCGGAGGCCAGGAGTCCGGCCACGTGAATCGCCCGGGGCGGCACCGGAGCGCGGGGCACCCCGGGCAGGGAGGGAGGGTGCGCGAGGGGGGTCCGATCTTCCGGCGTCACGGGCTCGAGGACGGGAAACGCGCGTTCCGCGGCCCCGAGGGCGGCCGCGGCGAATCCGGCGGTGAAGAGATCCGCGGCCGTCAGGTTGCCGCGGAAGTGGTCGAAGACCGAGGTCAGCCGGTAGGGTCGGTCGGAGCGGCCGTTCCCGTCGAGGTCGGGCTCGTCGTTGCCGGACCAGTAGTTGCCGTCGAAGAGCGTGTCGGTGCGCCGCCCGACGAGAGTCAGAGGCGTCAGGTTGGCCACGAACGAGTTGCCCCGGAACACGACGTCCCCGCAGGAGTCGTACAGCACGATGGCGATGTCGGACTCGGCGACGACGTTGTCGCGAAAGAGGCAGCGGTAGGAGCCTTCGACGAAGATTCCGCGGGCGTTGTCGGCGATCAGATTGTTCTCGGCCGTGACGTCGTCGCAGGACTTGAAGAGCAGGCCGACCGACGCGAATCCGCGGTTGTGGAGGAAGCGGTTGCCCCGGAAAACGATGCGCTTCGAGTACATGAGCGCCGTGCCGGCGGCGCCGTTCTCGAAGGTGTTGCCCTCGAAGGTGTTGTCGTCCGAGAACATGTAGTGGAGGCCGAAGCGCAGGTCGCGAGCCGTGTTGCCCGTGATGGTGCCGTGGGGCGAGGACTGGATGTAGAAGCCGTCGCGCACGTCCACGATCGTGTTGTCGGTCAGGCGGAAGCCGTCCGTGTTCCAGACGTGGATGCCCGATCCTTTCTCGCCCGGATCCTTGCCGGGGATGCCGCGGATCTGCGACCGCTCCACGACGGCGCCGTCGGCTTCGCGCAGGTAGATGCCGAAGATGGCGTTGGTGATCCGGCAGTCGCGGATGACCACGTTGCGCGCGGCGACGTGGATGCCGGAGGAGTCGCGGCCGAGGTCGCCGCCTCCGCCTCCGTCGATGTCGAGACCCTCGATGGCCGTTCCGGACGCCCGCACGCGCAGGACGCTCCCCGTGCCCGAGCCCTGGAGGCGGGGCCGGCCGCGGCCGACGAGGCGCACGCGATGGCCGACGTACAGGTCGCCGCGGTACGTGCCGGGGCCGATCTCCACGACGGAGCCTTCGGGAGCGGCGTCGATTCTCGGCTGGAGCGGCGAGACCGTGCCCGGAGCGGGGCGGCCCTCGAGCCCCGCCGCGGCGGCCGGACCCATGTCCGGGGCCGCGATCTGGGCGAGCACGAAGCCGAGGGCGGCGGCGATCATCCAGCCGACCTGGCTTCCCCGGCTTCGTCGCTCATGGTCTCGCGCCACGCCAGAACGAAGGCGGCGAGCAGGACCACGGCGACGGCAGCCAGGGCGTAGGAGCCGGCGGAGGGATAGGAGTAGACCTCGAAATTGGCGAGCTTCTTGTAGCCGAAGAGCGGCGGCATGAACGGTGGCACCTTGACCGAGGCGGTCGGCGCGAGGTTGTGGCCGTAGGAGTAGAGCTTGAACCCGAAGGACCAGATCGAGAAGAGGCCGAAATAGAGGTAGAGCACGAGGACGTCGATCAGGTCGCTCATCTTCCCGTGGACGGGCGCCCGGAGGAAGAGCAGGGCGAGCATGCCGACCACGAACGGGATCCACTTGAACTCGGTGAAGTCGGCCGTCGTCAGGTCCTTCATGCCGATGTAGTGGTTGAGGATGTTGATTTCCTTGACGTCCTGGCCTCTGTTGCCGCCCTCGAGCTTGTAGCTGTAGATCTCGAGGCGCAGACCCTCGGGATACTGGGGCGCGAACATCGTCAGCTTCCAGAGCGGCAGGAGGTAGGTGGGAATCAGGAGCAGGAACGCGACGACGAGCAGCAGCCGGGGCAGGGGATGCAGGGGCTCGGAGAGGAATCGCGTGCTGCGCTCGAAAATGGCCTTCATGTGAATCTCCTCGGCCGGTGGGCCGGGCGGCGGCAGAGTCCCGCCGCCCGGTCGGGCCGGGTTGCTATCCCTTTTTGGGCTTGACGATGAGGTAGCCCTGCATCTCCTGGTGGAGGGCCGAGCAGAAGTTCGTGCAGTAGTAGGGGAAGACGCCGGCCTTGTCGGCCTTGAACGTGACCGTCTTGGTCTCGCCGGGATCGCAGACCACGTTGATGTTGTAGTCGAGGAGGCCGAAGCCGTGAAGCTCGTCGGTCGTCTGCTCGATGTTGGTCAGGGCCACCTTGACGGTGTCGCCCTGCTCGACCTCGATGGCGGTGGGGGTGATCGTCGAACGCACGAGGACGACCTTCGCGAGAACCTCGTTGCCCTTGCGCGTGACGCCGGCGTCCTTGACGTCCCAGATCGCGAGGGGGTTCTTGTTCTCTTCCTTCGGGTAGACCTCGATCGGGTGCAGCGTCTTGGCGCTGATCATCTGGGCGTAGTGCGGCTCGGGCTCGGTGAAGGCGTCGTAGAGGAGCTTCATCTTCTCCTCCGAGATGTCCACCAGCTGCGAGGACTCGGGTTGCGACGGCCCGACCGAGAGGTGCCGCCCGTGCGAGAGCTTGTTCAGGCCGACGAGGTACTTGCCCTTGGGCGAGCACGTGTCGCCCTCGGCCGCGCAGAGGTGGCCGATCGAGTAGGACATCGGGATCTTGTCGACGACTTCCCAGGTCCCCATCTTCCACTTGGCGATGGCGCTGTCGACGAAGAGCGACGTGTAGGCGTAGCCGTCCGGGCCGAACTGCGTGTGCAGGGGTCCGAGGCCGACCGGGACTTCGGCGTCCTTGATGTCCTCGTACTTCAGAACCGGGATGCCGTCTTCATCGCCCGTGAAGTCCTTGTTGCGGATGGCGGTCTGGATCTTCTCGAAGTTGAAGACGGTCGTGACGCCCTGGAGCTTGCCCGAGCCGACGATGTACTTGCCGTCGGGGGAGACGTCGACGCCGTGGGGAGACTTGCCGCAGGGAAGCAGATACACGAGGCCGGGAACCTTTTTCGGGTCGATGACCTTGACCCCGCCGATCATCTCGCCTTTGCCCTCGGCGACGGCCTTCTCGACCGCCTTCCAGTCCACGGCGGCGATGTAGTCGCGATCCCGCTGGGACGCCGTGACCTCGAGCTTGCCCGTGGCGCGCTCCGAGTTGTAGCAGGTCCAGAACATCCAGCCGTCGGAGACCTTCTTGCCCGCGTCGCCGAGATCCCAGTCGAAGGGCGGCGTCATGATCTCCCAGCCGAGGGCCATCTGGCCGGTCTTCGGATCGATCTTGATGGCCACGAGGACGCCCTTGTAGTCCGTGGCGTACTTTTCGATCGGGGCAACGGTGCCCTTGGGGATGGGGATCGAGAAGCGGGACGCCATCATCGAATATTCGGTGTTCGGGGTGACGAAGGCCGACCCGTGGTTGCCCGAGATGTTCGCGATGGGCCCGAGGATCTGCTTGGTCTTGAAGTCGCGCAGGTCGATGCGGGCCACGCGGCCGTTCATTTCGTTGACGAAGAGCCAGCGGCCGTCGTAGTCGCCGTTGGTCTCGGAGAGGGCCGGGTGGTGGACGTCGCCCCAGGTCAGGCTGCTGCCGAGCATGGCCTTGGACTCGTCGTCGAAGCCGTAGCCCGTTGCGGGGTAGGGCGTGAAGACAGGGATCGTCGACAGGTGCCGCATGGACGGCACGCCGTAGACGTAGACGTTGCCCGAGTGGCCGCCCGACGAGAACAGGTAGAACTCGTCGAGGTCGCCGGGCGCGATGTAGGTCTTCTGGGCCGCGACCGCGAGGTCCGAGGAGCCGACGGGGCTCTTCTTTGCGCCGGCCTTGGGAGCGCTCGGGGCGCAGCGCCCCGCCAACGCGACGAGCACGGCGAAGGCCGCCACCGCGCTCCAGGTGATCCAGTTCTTCTTACGGGTACTCATCGTTCTCTCCTTCCAAATTTCGAAATCCGAAATCCGACATTTCTCAGTGGCCTCCGGCTCCGGCCTTCTGCCCCGATGCCTTCTGTTTCTGGTACTCGGCGAACGCCTCGCGCAGCTTCTGAACCGCGACCTCTTTCTGCTGCGGGGTGAGGACGATCTGCCGCGAGAGGACGACCGACATCGTCCCGGTCGGTGCCTTCAGGAAGTCGTCCACCGTGCGGCCGAAGCGCGCCTGCACGTCCTCGACCGCGGTCGAGAGGTCCGGCCCGATCTGCGCCGGGCTCTTGACTCCGAGGGCCTGGATCGAGTGGCAGACGAAGCAGCCCGTCTTGACGAACCAGGCTCCCGGGCCGGTCTTCATGCGCTCTTCGGCGGCGAGTTCCTCCGGAGTCTGGGGGTCGGTGCGCGGCAGTCCCGGCCGGTAGTCGGCGGGGATGGGAGCGCGGCGCCACGACAGAACGAGCATGGCGATCGCCTGCGCGTCGCGCGTCGTGAAGTGGAAGTTCGGCATGACCGTTTCCGGGACGAGGGCCCGGGGGTCTTTCAGGTGCGCGACGTGCCACGCGTACGCGGTCATCTGGCCCGAGAGACGCCCGTATTCGTATTGCTCGGGCGCCTTGTCGCCCACCCAGGTGAGGTCCGGGCCGATCGTGCCGCCGCGGCCGTTGATGACATGGCAGGCGCGGCAGCCCTTCTCGAGGACGAGCTTCTTGGCGAGGTTGATCTCGTCGGCGCCCTTCGTCTCGCGGTCGAAGCGGTGGCAGACGTTGCAGTTCATCTGCATGAGGGCGCTCTTCGGCGCCGCCAGCGTGTACGCCTCGCCGAGCTGCGTGCCGAGCAGCGGCTCCTCCCAGTGCTCGACCGGTCCGTGCGCGGCGGCGGCGTCGATCGCCCAGCCCTGGCCGCCGTGACAGGCCGTGCACCCGTACTTCTCGATCGGGTGGCCCTTGAGCGGCTCCACGGGATGCGTGCGGAAGGGGTTCTCGGCCTTTTCGAAGCCCTTCCACGTCACGGCCTGGTGGCAGGTGATGCAGCGATCCGCCCGTCGCATCTCGGACACCCAGATCTGCTGGACGCCCGAAGGAACCGCCTTCGCCTGTTCGGCGCCGAGCTTCTCGGCGACCTGGGACTTGAAGGCGTACTGGTAGTAGCGCCAGTCGTGCTTGCGGTCGCTCCAGGCGAAGAGCACGGTCGAGACCACCAGCAGCACGCCGATGATCGCGAGGACCGGCCGGTCCTTCTTCGGGTACGGGGAGTCGGTTCGCTGTTCCATGTCAAATCCTCGAGGGCAGTTCCGGCCAGGGCTGCCACGGCCAGTAGAAGTGCCAGTAGGGGCCCCGCAGGAACGTGCCGATGACGGTCAGGACGAGCACGCCGAGGACGAGGAGGAGGAAGACGGCATTCTGCCGCCGGCGTGTCTGAGCGAACCAGACGCCGGCCGCGGCGCCGGAGGACCGGTCGAGCCACGGCCACGCCGTCAGAAGGGTGACGAGGAGGCCCGGCAGGAGAACGCCTCCGAGGAAGGCGCCGTTGATCGTGAACGAGCCGATGTGAAGGGTCGTGTCGGTCACGATTTCCTGCAGCCACAGGAAGTACCAGGGTGCCTTGGCCGGATTGGGCGTGATGAGGGGGTTGGCGGGTTCCTCGAGGGGCGAGCGCACGAAGACCGAGAGGATGCCGACGGCCGCGATCGTTCCGAGAATGACGATCGCGATCCGCCGCGTCAGGTCCGGAACGGAGTTGACGGTCATTCCCTGCGCCTCGAGAGACGACGCCCGGACCTGGGGAGAGGTGCCCCGCGCGATCCCGAGCAGCGTGTACGTCTTCGAGGGCGTGGGCGCGACGTCCTGTTTGCTCGCCAGGGCGCGGGAGGCGTCGGCGCGGGCGAGGCCGCCGTCCTTGCGCACGCGCCACATGTGGTAGCCGAAGAGAAAGCCGATGAGCATCGGCAGGAAGAGGACGTGGAGGACGTAGAAGCGGATGAGCGTCGCCTGCTCGATGGTGCGGCCGCCGATCAGGAGCTCCCGGATGGCCGGACCGACGTACGGCACCGACGAGGCGATGTTGGTGCCGACCGTGACCGCCCAGTACGCGAGCTGGTCCCAGGGCAGCAGGTACCCCGTGAAGGAGAGAAAGAGGGTCAGGAGCAGCATCGCGACGCCGATGACCCAGTTCCACTCGCGCTTCTGGCCCTGGCCGACGCCGTTCTTGTAGCCGCCGGCCAGAAACACGCGCACCAGGTGGAGGAAGACGACCGCCACCATCAGGTGCGCGGAGATCCGGTGAACGGCTCGGATCCACGAGCCGAACGTGATCACGTATTCGATGTCCTTGACCGAGGCGTAGGCGCGCTCGACCGAGGGGATGTAGAGAAAGAGCAGCGGCAGGCCGGAGAGGACGAGCAGGAAGAGCAGGGCGGCCGAGGCCGTGCCAAGCCAGAAGGAGTAGCTCCAGGACAGGGACGGCTTGTAGCTCTTGGCCGGGAACCAGTGGAGCAGGAAGTTGGAGACGATCGCGTCGCCGGCCTGCCGGTCCGACGCGGGGCGCAAGCTCCACCCGCGCTTCGGATGGACGCCGGGCGCCGAAGGAGGCTGAGGCTTCGGGGTCTGCGGGTTCGAGCTCATGCGATCTCCTTCAGACGACCGTCAGGCGGAAGTCGCGGTTCACGGGCCGGGCCAGGTCCACGACGAGCTGGCCGTCCTCCGGCGCCACCGACAGGTGGTACCAGGAGAGCGGCTTCGGCGCGGGGCCGGAGACGTTGGTTCCGTCGCCGCTGTATTTCGAGCCGTGGCACGGGCACAGGAAGCGGTGAGTCAGGCGGAGCGGCTTCCCGTCCACGGTCTTCGTCTCGATCTGCGACAGCGCCTCCGCGCGCACCGTGCAGCCGAGGTGGGTGCAGACGGCCGAGATCGCGTGGAACGTCCGCCCGTCGCGGATCACGTAGAGCCGCTGGTCCGGCAGGAACTGGAGCCCGTCCGGGAAGTCGTTGGGCATGCCGATCTTCACGGTCGTCGGCGCGTCGTAGGAAACGTTGGGCACGAGCGAGCGCATCGAGGCTACCGTCTGGGCCCCGAGCGCCGCGATGCCGCTGCCGATTCCCAGGTTCAGGAGAAAGTCCCGTCGGTCCTTGTTCATCGTCCCTGGCTCCTTCACTTCG
>Ga0326726_10003024_pt1 | contig 15424 bp, 15 predicted proteins | sample MHFenrmetagenome_2_FD_207603 | JGI IMG/M metagenome (GOLD analysis project Ga0326726, IMG submission 207603) | Lab enriched peat soil microbial communities from Michigan Hollow, Ithaca, NY, United States - MHF15MN | ecosystem: Environmental > Terrestrial > Soil > Wetlands > Peat | place: USA...
CGGCTTGCACGGTAGCGAGGCGCTCCAGCACCTCGAGCGCCGGAGCGGCGGAAGGCAACGCGGTTTCGGGTGCGAGCGACTCAGTGGCGGTCACGGGGTGACTCCTTTCAGGATCCGGTGCGCGAATGCCGGCACCGTCAGAAAACCTCGCCGTGCGCAGGGGCCGAGGAGGCGGGATGGCCCCGGAGCACGACGGTGCTGGCCTGGGGTCCCTGCTCGCCTTCAGCCTCGATGTAGCGCACCTCGGCGCCGATCGTCAGGCGGTCGAAGCCGCCGTCCAGTACGCTGTTCTTGTGGAAGTACATCTCGCCGCCGTCCTCGCCGGTGATGAATCCGTACCCTTCGTAGCCATACAGGCGGGTCACCCGGCCCTGCAATTCGCCGGTGTGGGGCTTCACATCACCCCTGAGTTCCCGGGCGTAGTCCTGCAGCCGGCGCCGGGCGGCATCGAACGCATCCTCGAGTGCTTCCCGGAAACTCGGCTTTGCCTGCCGCGTGATCGCCAGCTCGCCGCCCGGCACCACCAGTGACAGCCGCACGGTCCACGACACGGCCTCGTGACGCGGGCGGCGATGGGGCACGGTCACGACGACGCGGCAGGCCACCAGGCGCGTGAAGAACCGCTCCAGGCCTGCCACCGCTTCCCGAATCAGCGCTTCCTGGTCGGGGGCGAGCTCGACACCCTTGGCACTCACATGGACTTGGGTCTCCATACGTTCCTCCTCAACCCTTGATCACGCCAATGGGGCGAAGGCGGGCAACCTTCCGCGCCAGCCCCGCCTCATGCACCACGCCAACCACCCGCTCCACATCCTTGTACGCGAGGGGCGCTTCCTCGGCCAATCCGCGGGCCGACGGGCACCGCACCACGATCCCCTGCCCTTCCAGGGTGCGCCGGATCTGGGCGCCGGATGCCGCCGCCCGCGCCGCGGTGCGGCTCAGCGCCCGGCCGGCTCCGTGGCAGGCACTGCCGAAACTGAGCGCCAGCGCCTCGTCGGTCCCGGCCAGCACCCACGAGGCCGTACCCATGCTCCCGGGGATGAACACCGGCTGGCCAATGCCCCGGTAGGCCGCCGGCGTCTCGGGATGCGCCGGGCCGAAGGCGCGAGTCGCACCCTTGCGGTGCACGCACAGCTCGGTGCCATCGTGCCGCTCCAGCTTGGCCATGTTGTGCGCCACGTCGTAACAGACCTGAAGCCCGGCCGCGGTACCAAGCACAGCGCCGAAGGCATCGCGCACTGCGGCCGTGATCACCTGGCGGTTGGCGAAGGCGAAGTTCGCCGCGGCGCACATCGCCGCGAAATAGCGCTGGCCTTCGGGCTCCGCGAGTGGAGCACAGGCGAGCTGCCGGTCCGGGAGCTGGATCTTCCAACCCGGCAGCAGGCCGAGCATGAGACGGACGTAGTCGGTGCACACCTGATGGCCCAGCCCGCGCGAACCGGTGTGGATGAGCACCGCCAGCCGGCCCTCCACCAGGCCGTACGCCGCGGCGGCCACGGGGTCGAGCACTTGGTCGACCACTTCCACTTCGACGAAGTGGTTTCCCGACCCGAGGGTCCCGAGCTGATCGTGGCCGCGTTGCTTCGCCCGGACCGAGACCGCGTCGGGGTCCGCCTCCTCCAGCGCGCCGCCGGCCTCGGTGTGGGCCAGGTCATCCGCCGTCGCCAGACCGCGCCCAAGCAGGCTCCGGCTCCCTTCCCGCAGGACCGCGTCCAGGCCGGCCGCGTCCAGACTGAGGCGCGGGTTGGCGTATCCGCCGGAGGGAATGCTCCGGCTGAGCTCGTGGACCAGGCTCTCCAGCCGAGGAGCAACCCGGGCGAGCGTGACGCTGGAGGTGAGCAGGCGGACACCACAGTTGATGTCGTAGCCCACGCCACCCGGGGAGATGACCCCATCGCTCACGCGAGTCGCCGCGACCCCGCCAACCGGGAAGCCGTATCCCTCGTGCATGTCGGGCATGCCGTACACCCGCTGCTCCACACCGGGCAACGCGGCCACGTTGCACAGCTGATCCAGCGCGTGACCTTCCGCGATCTCGCGCCATAGCGCATCGTCGGCATAGACCCGGGCGGGCACCAGCATGCCGGGATGGCTCCCGATGGGGATCTCGTGGAACAGTGTGTCGGTGGAAAGGGTCGGGGCGGTCATCGTTCGCCTCAGATATCCAGCAGCACTTCAGCCTCGAAGCCGCCGTCTCCCACCTCGAAGCGGAGGCCGTGCCAGGTCGCCGCTTTGACCAGTGACGGAGCGCACTCCAGCACGGGGCCGCGGGCGGTGGCGCGCAGGTGCGTCTCGGTGGCCTCGTGCAGATCGATGCGGGAGGGGAGCCAGCGGTCTCGCTCGGCGAGGAAGAGCAATTCGTTCAGCCAGTCGATCAGCAGCGCGGCGCGGTCAGGGGCATCCAGCACGATCTCGTGGACCCGCTCCGGGCCAGCCGGCGGGCGCTCGGGGAGAAGCACATCAGCCAGCGCCAGCGCCGCCTGCCCGAGGACGTCCGCAATGCTGGCCCCGCGGAGCCGGAGCCGCAGCTCACCGACGTGCGGCAGGTGCTCGAAGGAAGCATGGGGAGCGAACGACATGGTCATCCGGCCGGGCCCCTGACCCCCTCCAGGGGACCTGGAACCCCCTCCTGAGCCGCCACTTGGCTCGGGAATCGCCACCTGCGGGGCTACCCGCTCCTCAGCCATCCGCTTCCTCCGCCTGGACCCCAGGATCAACCTAGTCCAATCGTAGTAAGCAGGACCTGAACACCGGGTGAAGGCCTCAGGGTGTCGTGGCGGGGACCCCGAGCCTCCCGGCCAGATAGTCGACACAGGCGTCGAGGGTGGCCAGCCGCCCGTAATCCGCTTCGGGGACATCCACGCCCAGGGTCTGGTCCAGGGTGGCGACGAAGTTGATGAAATCCATGGAATCGATGTCCAGCTGGTCCCGGATCGGTGCCGCCGGGTCGATCTCCGCCGGGCGGGCCTCGGGCACGACGGTGAGCAGCGCGTCGAGCACCGCCTGTTTGACCTGGGCACGCGTCATAAGGCCTCCGGTGACTGGAGCAGGCGATCTATGGTGGCGAGGAACGCGGCACCGCGGTGCCCGTCGGAGGCCCGGTGATCGGCGGCGAGCGTGGCCGTGAGCACCGGCCGCGGGACCACCGCACCGTCTCTCACCCACGGCCGCTCCACCACCGAGCCGAATCCGACGATCGCCGTCTGCGGCGGATAGATCACGCCCAGCACCATGTCCGCGCTCCGTTCCCCGAGGCTGGTGACGGTGATGGTGCCGTCCGCCAGGTCGGAACTGCGCAGCGTACCGGACCGGGCCCGCTGCACCAGGTCGCGCAGCTCGATCATCAAGGGCGGCAGCGTCTTGCGATTGACGTGGTGCAGCGCCGGCACTACCAGCCCACCGCCGCGGAGTGATGTGGCCACGCCGATGTTGATGCCCTGCGCTGGGTTGACCCGGTCGTTCTCCCACCGGGCATTAAGCTCCGGGAACTCGAGCAGCGCCAACGCTGTAGCCTTCAGAAGGAGTACGGCGGCCAGCAGGCGCTCCGCCGGCTTCCGCTCCGCGTTCCACTGTGTGAGCCAGGCGCTGGCTTGACCGAAGTCGAGAGTGCTCGCGAGGTAGAAGTGAGGAATCTCCCGCTTCGAGCGGGCCATCGCCGCGGCGATGGCCCGCCGCATGCGCTCTTGCCGGTCTCGGCCGCCGGACGCCGCAGCCTCGACGTCTTCCCGGAGAATCGTGCCCGCCTCGCCGGACCCATGGATCGTGGCCAGATCCACCCCGCGCTCGGCCGCGAGGCGGCGAGCCAGCGGAGACACCCTGAGACGCCGGCCCGCCTGCTCCACTTCCGGGGGGGCCACCGGCGCTGCGGCCGGCGGGGCGATCCCGGCGGGGGTCGCCGAAGGCGCTGGGACGGCGGGAACCACGGGGGCCGCGATCGCAGCGGGCGCAGGCGCCGCCTCGCCGGTGGACCGGATCACCGCGAGCAACGTCCCCACCGGGACCTTCTGCCCCTCCTTCACGACGACCTGTTCGAGGACCCCGTCATCGAAGACCTCGACGTCGATGGAGCCCTTGTCGGTATCCACCGCGGCGATGATGTCGCCTCGGTGCACGGCGTCTCCCGGGTGCTTGTACCACTCGGTGAGCGTCCCGGCCACCATGTCGGCGCCGAGTGATGGCATCAGGAAGTCGCCCATACCGTCTACATCTCCTCCGCCGGAGACCGCTCCGGCTTGGCCTCCGGGATCTCGGTGAGGGTCGCCTCGGTGAGCAGCAGCACGCTCGCGACCGAGACCGCGTTCTCCAGCGCCAGTCGGACCACCTTAGTGGGATCCACGATGCCCGCTTCCACCAGGTCCACGTAGGCACCGGCCGCGGCGTCGAACCCATGGTTGCCGGTGCCGCTCTTCATCTTCTCGATCACCACGCCGCCATCCACACCGGAGTTCTCGGCCAGTTGGCGGGTCGGCGCCTCCAGCGCCCGGCGCAGAATCTGAATGCCGGTCCGCTCGTCCCCTTCCGCCTTCGCCTCCTCAGCCTGCACCGGGCCGATGGCGCGTAGCAGGGCCAGGCCGGCGCCGGGTACGAGCCCCTCGGCGGTAGCGGCCTTGGTGGCGCTGATGGCGTCCTCGAAGGCCTCCTTGCGGCTCTTGAGCTCCGTCTCCGAAGGAGCACCCACCCGGATGACGGCCACACCCCCAGCCAGCTTGGCCAGCCGCTCGCGCAGCTTTTCCTTGTCGTAGTCCGAGGTCGCCGCGTCGATCTGGTGGCGGATCTCCTGGCAGCGCCCCTCGATGGCGGCGCGCTTCCCCGCCCCACCGACGATGGTGGTGTCGTCCCGGGTCACGACCACCCGCTTGGCGCTGCCGAGATCCTCGAGGGTCAAGTGTTCCAGCTTGACGCCCAGCTCCTCCGCGATCAGCCGGCCCCCGGTCAGGATGGCGATGTCCTCGAGCATCGCCTTGCGCCGATCGCCGAACCCCGGCGCCTTGACCGCGGCACAGGGGAGGACGCCGCGCACCCGGTTGACCACCAGCGTCGCAAGCGCCTCCCCCTCGACATCCTCCGCCACGACCAGCAGCGGACGGCCGGACTTCGACACCTGCTCCAGCAACGGCAGCAGATCCTTCATCACGAGGATGCGTTTCTCGTGCAGCAGGATGTACGGATCCTCGAGCACGGCCTGCATCTTCTCGGTCTCGGTCACGAAGTAGGGGGAGATGAACCCGCGGTCGAACTGCAACCCCTCGACCACCTCGAGCACCGTCTCGGTGGTCTTGGCCTCCTCGACCGTAATAACCCCATCCGGCCCGACCTTCTCGACAGCGTCGGCGACCAGCTGCCCGATGGCGGGGTCGTTGTGAGCGGACACGGTCGCGACCTGCATGCGCTCCCGGGCCGTGGCCACCGGCCGGGAGATCTGGCGGATGGCGTGGACGGCGACCTTCACCGCGCGGTCGAGGCCACGCTTGAGGTCGATGGCGGAGGCGCCCGCGGCCACGTTGCGCAGCCCCTCGGCGAAGATGGCGTGCGCCAGGAGCGTCGCCGTCGTGGTGCCGTCGCCCACCGCCTCGCCGGTCTTTTCCGCCGCCTCGCGGAGCACCTGGAGGCCCATGTTCTCCTCGGGGTCCTTCAGGCTCATCTCCTTGGCGATGGTCACGCCATCGTTGCACACCAGCGGTTTGCCCCACTTCCGCTCGACCAGGACGCACTTGGACTTGGGACCGAGGGTCATGCGGACGGCGTCGGCCAGGGCGCTGGCGCCCCGCAGGATCTTCTCCCGGGCGGCCGCGCGAACCAGCAGTTGCCTGGCGCTCATACGCTCGCTCCTGCTGCCGGCTTGAGCACACCGCGGACGGCGGCGCAGATCCCGTCCGGCTGAGGCAGCGCCGCGTCTTCCAGGTGCTTCGGATACGGAATGGGGACCTCGGCGCTGCAGACGCGCGCCACCGGGGCATCGAGGTCGAAGAAGCCGGCCTCGCTGATCCGGCTCGCGATCTCCGCCGCCAGGCTGCCGGTGCGCCAGGCCTCGTCGATCACCACCGCTCGATGGCACCGGCGAACGGACTCGAGGATCGTGGCGTCGTCGAGCGGCCGGAGGCTCCGGAGGTCGATCACCTCCGCCTCCACGCCTTCCTGGGCGAGCCGCTCCGCCGCAACGAGGGCCTTTCCCACCGAGCCACCGTGGGCAATCAAGGTGACGTCCCGGCCGGGGCGGCGGATCGTCGCCTGGAAGAGCGTCAGCGGTCCGGGCTCATCCCCGACCTCCCCCTCTTCGGGGTACAGCATCGCATGCTCGAAGATGAATACCGGATCCGGCTCCCGGAGCGCCATCGGCAGCATCCACCGGGCATCGTGCGCGGTCGCGGGTGCGACGACGCTGATCCCGGGGATGTGCGCGTACCACCCCTCGAGACTGTGGGAATGCTGCGCCGCCACCTGCCGGCCGGCCCCGGTGGCCATGCGCACCACCAGTGGAACGCCGAGCTGTCCGCCGGACATATGCCGCAGGGTTGCGGCGGTGTTCACCACCTGGTCCAGCGCGAGCAGGCTGAAATTGACGGTCATGACCTCCACGATCGGTCGCATCCCCCCCAGCGCCGCACCGATTCCAGCCCCGACAAACGCCGACTCCGACAGCGGCGTATCGCGCACCCGGTCCGGGCCGAACTGCTCGAGCAGACCCTTGCTTGCCGCGTAGGCGCCGCCATAGCGACCCACGTCTTCGCCCATCAGGAACACCCGTGGGTCCGTCGCGAGCGCCTCCTTGAGCGCGGTGCGAATCGCCTCCCGATAGGTCATCCGCATGGCCGCTCCCTCGCGTAGACGTCCTTGAGCAGGTCCTCGACCGGTTCCCACTCCCCCGCCTCTGCGAACGCCACTGCCCGTTCGGTAGTCGACCGCGCCTCACTGTCGAGCGCCTCCATCTCCGTGGCCGTCAGGATGCCCGCCTCCTCCAACCGGGCGCGGAACAGGACGATCGGATCGCGCCGCTTCCACTGTTCGACCTCTTCCTTGGCACGATACAGCTCCGGGTCGTACATCGAGTGCGCCCGGAACCGATAGGTCCGGCATTCCAGCAGGAACGGCCCGCCGCCCCGCACCTGGTCTGCCGCCTGACGCGCCGCCGCGCCTGTGGCGAGCACATCCATGCCATCCACCGCGGCCGAAGGAACCCGGTACGCCGCCCCCTTGAGGCTGATATCGGTCTCCGCCTGGTGCCGGGCCAGGGCTGTCCCCATCGCGTAGTAGTTGTTCTCGCACAGGAACAGGACTGGAAGTTGCCAGAGCGAGGCGAGATTGAGCGACTCGTGGAACTCCCCCTCCGCGACGGCGCCGTCCCCGAACAGGCAGGCCGTGATGGCGGGACGGTTCCTTAGCCGGTCCGCCAGGGCGAGACCCACCGCGACCGGCAGCCCGCCCGCCACGATGGCATTGCCGCCGTAGAACCGGCGGCCCACGTCGAAGATGTGCATCGAGCCGCCCCGCCCGCGACTCGCTCCGTTCGCCTTGCCGAACAGCTCGGCCATGACCGCGCCCGGCGGCACGCCCCGGGCCAGGGCGTGACCATGCTCGCGATAGGTGGATACGATGTTGTCCCGCTCCGTCAGCGCCGCGATGGCGGCCACCGAGATGGCTTCCTCTCCGATGCTCAGATGGAGGAAGCCCCGGATCTTGCCCGCGCTGTACAGCTCCGCGGCCTTCTCCTCGAACCGCCGGATCAGCAGCATCTGCCCAAGCCAGGTCCGGGCCGTGGACGGATCGATCACGGTGGCGGACAGGGGCAAGCTGGGTGCGTCAAGCGTTGCCATGGACGGTCTCCTCCAGGGTGGAGGTGTCTCCCTCCGGCAGTCCAAGCTCCCGGGCCTTCAGCAGCCGGCGCATGATCTTCCCGCTGCGGGTTCGCGGAATCGCCGGCAGGAAGGTGATCTCCTTCGGGGCGACGACGGCGCCCAGCCGGGTCCGGGCAAAGCCGAGCAGCTCCCGGCGCAGCGCCTCGTCCGCCTGAAAGCCACCCTTCAGAGCCACGAACGCCTTGACCAGCTCCCCTGCCACCGGGTCCGGCTTTCCGATCACACCGGCCTCGGCGACCGCCGGGTGCTCGAGCAGGGCGCTCTCGACCTCGAACGGCCCGATCAGGTGCCCCATCGTCTTGATCACGTCGTCCGCCCGCCCGACGAACCAGTAGTAGCCGTCGGCATCGCGCCGGGCCAGGTCGCCGGTCAGATAGAATCCGCCAGCGAAGCACCTGGCATAGCGCTCCGGCTCGCCCCAGTAGGTCCGGAACATGGACGGCCAGCCTGGTCGGAGCGCCAGCTCACCGACGGTATCTGGCTCGGTGATCTCCGCGGCCCCGCCGGCGGTGCGCTGGACGATCGCCGCCTCGATCCCCGGCAGCGGGCGGCCCATCGAACCGGGCCGAACCTCCATCGCGGCGAGGTTGGCGATCATGATCCCGCCGGTCTCGGTCTGCCACCAGTTATCGTGAAACGGCCGGCCGAATACCTCATGGCTCCAGACCACCGCCTCCGGATTGAGCGGCTCGCCCACGCTGGCCAGGAAGCGAAGCGCCGTGAGATCGTATTCCCGGGCGAGCTCCGGGCCGGCCTTCATCAGCATCCGGATCGCCGTCGGTGCGGTGTACCACACCGTGACCCGCTCAGTCGCGAGCAGCTCGTACCAGCGCCGGGCGTCGAAGTCGGCCTCATCGAGGAGACAAGTCACGCCGTTGCTGAGTGGAGCGATGACGCCGTAGGAGATGCCGGTCACCCATCCGGGATCGGCGGTGCACCAGAAGATGTCGCCGGGATGGAGATCGAGGGCCAGCCTGCCGGTCACATGGTGCGCCAGCACCGCCCCGTGCACGTGGAGCGCTCCCTTCGGCATGCCGGTGGTGCCGCTGGTGAAATGGATCAGGGCGGGCGACTCGGGATCGGTCGGGGCGATGATCAATCCGGGATCGGCCGCGGCGAGGAGAGCTGCCCAGTCGTGCACCCCCGCCCCGGCCAGGGGTGCCGGGACACCACCGACCAGGATGACATGCTCGAGCGCTGGCAACGCGATCCGGCTGGCTGCGACCTTACGCTGGTACAGGGTTCCGGAGGTCACCAGCACCCTGGCGCCACTCTTCTCCAGCCGGGTCCTGATGGGTTCCGGGCCGAAGGCGGAAAACAGCGGGCAGAAGACCGCCCCCAGCTTCCAGGTCCCCAGCGCGGCGATGTGCAGTTCCGGAACCCGGCCGAGCAGGCTGACCACCCGGTCGCCGGGTGCGACGCCGAGTCCGCGCAGAACGTTGGCAAAGCGATTGGAGAGCTCCCGAAGCTCCGCGTAGCTGAAGTCGCGCCTGGTGCCATCGCGTCCCAGCCAGCGCAGTGCCACCCGATTGGCGAGGGAGCCGGTAGCGTGACGGTCGACCGCTTCGTGGGCGATGTTGAGTCCCGCTCCCCCAGGAAGGCCGTCCAATTCCCGGCGGGCGGACGCCCAGCTGAAGCTGTGGCAGGCAGCATCGTAGTCGAGCAGGTTCGGCCGCGTCACACCCGCCGGCGGCGGTGCGATCCAGCCGGTCCGCTCGGGTGTCAGCTCCCGTCGTACACCCGCAGGACTTCCGGTTGCATTCCCTCCAGCAGGTCCTTGAATCGGTTCCACTCTATCGCTCCCCAGGTCTCGGTCAGCGACTGACCGTGGAGATGTACCAGGGTCGAGACCTTGGCCGCGGTCTCGAGGTCGGGCGCCCGGAAGATATCGAGGTAATCATAGGGCCCGAGCAGCGCCCAGCTCTGCAACCACTCGACCTGCGGGCACTCACTGCGGATGTGCGCCATCATCCGCTCTTCCAGATGGCGGAGCGACCGTCCGCTCGTAAGGCCACCGGGCTGAACTCGCGTGAGCATCACGAACGTCGGCATGGCTATTCGCGCCCCTTGAGCGCGAACGACACCTTGCAATTCGCCCGATAACTCGTAATGCGGTCGCCCTCGACCTTGGCGCTCAGGTTCTCAACCCAGATCGACTTGATGCCGGTGACCGACTTGGCGGCCTCCCGGAGAGCGTTGCGGACCGCGTCGTCGAACCCCTGGTCCGACTGCGCGATCACTTCTATCACCTTGACGATGCTGCTCATGCACACCTCCTGAAGGAAGCCCAACATCGCCTCCGGGGCCTGAATCGAGGCTGAGCGTACCGTGAAGCGGAGTTCAGCGGTTCTCCGCCCCTGGCCGGGGCATCGGTGTCACCGCCCCTTCCTGCTCCCTTCAGGACAGTGTCGCTAGATAGACAGAAGAGTTCTGCCGAGTCCGCGACCACATCTTCGCTGAGACGAACCATGACCGCCGACGCCCACGCTTCCCGTGAAGCCATCGCCAGGGCCGACGCCCAGGCCGCGCTGGTGGACCTGCTCGTCGGGTACGTCGACCGGGCCTACGTCACCTCCGGTCAGCCCGGCGTGCTGACCGCCGTGCGCGAGATGTTCCGCCGGATGGACCCGGCCGCACTTACCGGCCTGGTCTACCAACTGGGGCTCGAAGTCGAGCCGGCACGCGAAGCGGAAGCGGGGGTCCGGCCCCCGGAACCGGAGCAACCATGAGCCCCGCCACTCCCGCCTATGTCGTTCCGCTGTCCAGCGTTACCCTGGCAGACGTCGAGCGGGTCGGGGGCAAGAACGCCTCGCTGGGCGAGATGCTCCGCGGTCTCGGCGAGCAGGGTGTTCGGGTGCCGCAGGGCTTCGTCCTGACGGCTGACGCCTTCCGGCTGCACCTCCGCGAGGCCGGCCTGACGGAGTGGATCGATCGCACTCTGAGCCAGGTGGACATCCGGGACGTGCGGGCGCTCGCCGAGGCCGGCCAAGCCATCCGGACCCGGGTGAAAGACGCCCCGCTGCCCGCGGTCCTGGTGCCTGCGGTGACGGAGGCCTACGCCGAGCTCTCGGGTCGCTACGGAGAGACCGCCACGGACGTGGCGGTGCGCTCGAGCGCCACGGCAGAGGACCTTCCGGGCGCCTCCTTCGCCGGCCAGCACGAGACCTATCTCAACGTCCGGGGCCTCCCTGCCCTGGATGCCGCCATCCGCGCCTGCTTCGCCTCCCTGTTCACCGACCGGGCGATCGTCTATCGCACCGAAAAGGGCTTCGCCCACGCTCAAGTGGCGCTGTCGGTCGGGGTGCAGAAGATGGTGCGGAGCGACCTGGGCTCGGCGGGCGTGATCTTCACGCTCGACACCGAGAGCGGATTCCGGGACGTCGTACTGATCACCGGCGCCTGGGGGATTGCGGAGAGTCTGGTTCAGGGGCGCGTGGCGCCGGATGAGTTCTGGCTGCACAAGCCGACCCTGCGGGCCGGCTTCCGTTCCATCCTGCGGCGCGAATGCGGCACCAAGGCAGTGAAGCTCGTTTATGCCGAGGGGGGCCTGCGGGCCGTCCGGGAGGTACGGGTGCCGGAGGCGGACCGGCGGCGCTTTGTCCTGACCGACGACGAGCTCATCACCCTGGCCCGCTGGGCGCTCGCGATCGAGGATCACTACTCGCGGGCGGCCGGGCGGCCCACGCCCATGGACATCGAGTGGGCCAAGGACGGCCAGAGCGGCGAGTTGTTCATCGTCCAGGCCCGACCGGAGACGGTGCACGCCGGCAAGACCGGCACCCGGCTCGAGCTGTTCCGGCGCAAGGGAACGGGACGCGTATTGCTGACGGGCAAGAGCGTGGGCCAGCGCGTGGGCACCGGCCCAGTCCGGCTGATCCGTGGGCCGGAGGAGCTCTCGCAGGTCCAGACGGGTGACGTGCTGGTGACCCGGATGACGGACCCCGACTGGGAGCCGGTGCTGCAGCGGGTGGCGGCGGTGGTGACCGACGAGGGTGGCCGGACCTGCCACGCGGCGATCGTGTCGCGGGAGCTGGGTATTCCCTGCGTCGTCGGTACCGGATCCGCCACGACCACGCTGCCCGCCGGCCAGGTGGTGACCGTTTCCTGCGCGGAAGGAGACGAAGGCCGCGTGTATGAAGGGGCGGTGGAGTTCACCCGGGAGGAGATCGACCCGGCCACAACCCCCCGCTCGCCGGTCCCGCTGCTGCTCAATGTGGCGAACCCGGACCACGCCTTTGCGCTGGCGCAGTTGCCCGCGGCCGGGGTCGGGCTGCTGCGGATCGAATTCGTGATCTCGGGGTGGATCGGGATCCACCCGATGGCGATGGCACATCCCGACCGGATCGCCGACCCGGCGACCCGGGCCCGAATCGCGGACCGCTGCCGGGGCTACGAGTCACCAGCCGAGTTCTTCGTCGAGCGGCTGGCCTCGGGAGTGGGACAGATTGCGGGCGCGTTCTACCCCCGGCCAGTCATCGTACGGTTCTCCGACTTCAAGACCAACGAGTATGCCCATCTGCTGGGCGGCGCCGGGTTCGAACCGAGCGAATCCAACCCGATGATCGGCTTCCGGGGAGCGTCCCGGTACTACGACGACCGGTACCGCGACGGGTTCGCGCTGGAGTGCGCCGCCATCCGCCGGGTGCGGGAGGTCATGGGGCTCACCAACCTCAAGTTGATGATCCCGTTCTGCCGGACGCTGGGCGAGGCCCGCCTGGTGCTGGCGGAGCTGGAGCGGAACGGGCTGCGTCGCGGAGTGAACGGTCTCGAGGTCTACGTGATGTGCGAGATCCCCAACAACGTAATCCTGGCCACGGAGTTCGCCGAGCTGTTCGACGGCTTCTCGATCGGGTCCAACGACCTCACCCAGCTCGCCCTGGGCATCGATCGGGATTCCGAGCTGCTGGCCCCGCTGTTCGACGAGCGCGATCCCGGCGTCAAGCGGCTGATCGCCATGGTCGTGGAGGCGGCCCACCGCGCCGGCCGTCCGGTAGGGATCTGCGGCCAGGCCCCCAGCGACTACCCTGAGTTCGCCGAGTACCTGGCCGCGCTGGGGATCGACAGCATGTCGCTCAATCCCGACGCACTGTTGGGCGTGGCGGCTCGGCTGGCCGCCGGTCGGAGCCGCACGGCAGCACCGCCCCCGCCGCGCCTCACGGCGGCGAACCTGCAACCCGCCCCCGGCTGATGCTCCACACATAGGCAGCCACGGCGCTGACCTCGGCTGAATCCAGCACTGTCGGTCCCCGCATCGGCTGTGGATCGCCGGCCCGTGAGGTGGCGCCCCAGCCCGCGTGGCGGGTGATGTGGCGCAGCCACTCGTAGCTCCCGGAGCCGAGCTTCCAGCGCCCGGTCAGAAGCCCGGGACCGTCGGCGGTGCCGACACCCAACTCCCCATGGCAAAAGGTGCAGGCGCCTTTGGTGTGGTACAGGCGCAGCCCCTGCTCCACCCGCTCCACCGTGACACCTGGCTCCTGCTGGACCTCCTGTCCCGCCAACGAGGCGCAGGGCAGCAGCAGCGAAAGCAGCACTCCGCCGCCGAGACGCCGCCCGCGACTTCTGTTTCTGTCCGACATCATTGGCCTCCTCCCGGCCACCGCGTGAAGCCACCTGGGCGGCCCGCAGTGGCTGACCGCCCTAGTGGGTACCGGCTCTCCCGCCGGGTATCACACCCTGCCAAACGCTGCGCCTTGGACGCTACGCCTTGATAGTAAGGGCGTCCTCGACCGCGCTCACTCCCCCGGCGTCCCACGCGGCGTTGAGCGCGTCGTCGTGTTCCCGCCAGGAGCGCACCACCCCGTTGAGCGTCACCTTGCCACCCGCGACCGCCACCTTCACCTGATGAGCGTCGAACTCCGCACGGCGCTTGAGCGCCGCTTCGATCCGCTGCTTCACCTGGGTCTCGGTCACCCGCGGCTTGAGCTCGATGTTGTTGTCGCACCCGCGCAGCCCCCGAATGTGCCGTACGGCGCGTTCCGCCGCATTGCGCTGGTATTCCTGCTCCACGTTTCCTTCCAGGGTCAGCCATCCGTGCGATACCCGGACGGTGACGCGGTCGGTCGGGATCATCACGTCCCATTGGAGCGCCTGCAGCGCGGCCTGGGCCAGCTCGGTATCCCCGCGCTGGGACGAGCCCGGCAGATGCACCTCCAGGTCATTCGCGATTCCCTTTACACCGGCCACCCGCTTGACCGCCCGTTCGGCGGCGATCTTCTCCGGATAGCTCGGCACGCTTCCGGTGAGCGTCACCACTCCATCCAGCGTGGCGACTCCGACCTTGCTGGCATCGAGCCGGGGTTCCCATTCCAGTTCGGCCAGCACCGCCTTCTGCAACTGAGTATTAGTGCGCATAGCGACCTCCCGACCAGCTGGTTCGTGCTCCCTCGTGACCTTTTTCAGCCTGAGGGCAGCACTGCAGTCTCGCGCCGAGGGCCGCAAGTCTCGGTGAAGTGCGGCACAAGACATCCTCAACAGCGGCGGAAAGGGCGGAAGGCTCGCGCTGCTTGCCCGCCCTTCCCGCCCTCCCGCCTTACCGCCTTCGCCCCTGCAGCCGGTGAAGACTGAGGATCTCCCGCTCGGTCGTGGCGTCCTCCGGCGCCTTGTCCGCCCGCTCCCGGAGCAGCCGGGGGAACCGGAGGGCGTATCCGGGGCTGTCATCTACCTTGCCGCAGGTGTGCGAGGGCGACCGGGTGATCTCGTCTGCCAGGACCTCGACCACCACCCTCGGTGCGACCCACACATCCGGAGTGATCAGAGAATCCACCTGCCGTGGCCGGGCCCGGGTAGCGTCGCGGTCGAGGCGCTCCTTGAGTCTGTTCCAGGCCTGCTCCGAAAGGCCCGATCCGATTTTTGCCACGGTGCGGAATCGATCGTGCAAGGGGTCGTACGCCGCGGAGAGCAGCGAGCCGATCCCAAGCGCGGCACGCCTGCCCCGCCCGCGGAGATACCCCACCAGCACGAGATCCACGGTATCCCTGAGTCTCGACTGGTAGGCCCGCTTGAGCTTCACCCAGTCGTACCCCCGTGCCCCCGCCTGGTAGCCGGCGTCCGGTCGCTTGGCCACTACGCCCTCCAGCCCGCGGTGCACCATTTCCTCGAAGTAGGCCTGGAGCCGGCCGGGGCGATCGGTCGAGACCGCCTCGGTCACGGCAATCGGATCGTCTGCGGAAGACCGGATGAGCGCGCGCAGTTCCCGAGAGCGGCGCCGCTGCGGCCAGGCCAGGCAGCTCTGGCGCCTGGCGTACAGCAGGTCGAAGGCGAACAGCCGGAGCGGGTACCGCTCGACTGCCTCGGCGATCCCGGTCTTCCGCTTCCGCGTCATCGTGACCTGAAAGGGCAGAAACTCACCGGTCTCCGGGTTGTGGACCACCGCCTCGCCCTCGATGATGGCACGCTTCACCGTGAGCTGACGGCGTATCCCTTCGACCAGGTCGGGAAACATCCCGGTGACATTCTCCAGTCGCCGGCTGAACGCCCAGACGCGTGCGCCATCCCGGTGGAGCTGGAGGCGGAACCCGTCGTACTTCGGCTCCAGCTGTACCCGCCCCAGGCGGGCAATGATCGCCTCGGCC
>Ga0326726_10003025_pt1 | contig 15424 bp, 18 predicted proteins | sample MHFenrmetagenome_2_FD_207603 | JGI IMG/M metagenome (GOLD analysis project Ga0326726, IMG submission 207603) | Lab enriched peat soil microbial communities from Michigan Hollow, Ithaca, NY, United States - MHF15MN | ecosystem: Environmental > Terrestrial > Soil > Wetlands > Peat | place: USA...
TGGCGCGTGCGGGCGTGCGCGGCGTCGATCGCGCCTGGCTCCGCAACCTGTACGGATTCGCCATCGCGCCCCACCTCGTCTTCTACCTGAAAGTCGACGTGGAGACGCTGATTGGCCGGGTGCTCGAGTCGCGCGGCATGGATTTCTGGGAATCGGGCATGGACCTCAAACACGGCGACGACATCTACGACAGCTTCCGCGCGTACCAGAACAAACTGCTGCGTGAATACTCGTCGATGGGCGACGAATTCCACTTCCGCGTCGTCGACGCACGGCGATCGATCGACCACATCCAGGACGAGCTCAGGCGGCAGGTTGCGGCGTTCCTTGAACAGTAGGGTTCCACAGTCCCAGGTTCCAGAGTTCAAGGTTCAGGTTCGCGAACACTGAACCAGCACCTGGAACGTGGAACCTGGAACCATGGAACCTGTTTATTTACCCAACTACCCCTGGGAGCCCCAGCGCTTTGCGGACGTAGGCCAGTTGTCCGACGTGATACGAGTCGTGCAGCGCGAAGAACGCAAGAGCGTCGCCCACTGTCTGCACCGACGGGGGTCTCGGTCCCTTTGCCTCTCGTGAGAGTTCGGCGTCACCAACGGTCGCCAGCTTCGCGAACAGACGCGTGTTCACTTCGCGGGATGCCTCGTTGATCTTCTCGCGACTCGGATAGCTTCCGGCGTCCTGCACCTGAGCGCCGCGGCCAAACGCCTCGCCCAGGCCCGGGTCGTAGTCGTCACCCAGCGTGTTGAGCATCCGCGTGCGCGTCGCGGCCATGTGCGCGTAGATCCAGAGCATCGAGTTGGTCTGCGGCGTTGGCCGCTTCCACAGATCGTCGGGCTTCACGCCGATGAACGCGCGGTCGGCCAGGCCGTCGTTGCCCGCGAGGATGAACGCGACCGGCTTGACCGACGGGTGGTAGACGTTGGCCGTGCGGCCGAACATCTGGAGCAGTCCGTTCCAGCCGCCAGGCCCCGCAACTCCGACGCGCACCTTTTCGAAGTCCTTGCCGTGACGTTCGAGATGCCGATGTTCGAGGTCGACGCGCGTCATCCCGCCGGACTCGGCCGTAAACCGCACCTCGACCTCGCTCGCTTTCGACAGATCGGCGTCGAACTGCCAGTTCGGATCGATTTGCCAGGCGATGACGAGCCGGTTGGGCGGCTCCCACGTCGTCACGGTTCCCCACTGACATTCGGTGCCGTCGGCCTCGCGCCCGAAGCACCGGCCGCCGGTCCGCGACTCGATCACGGCTTTCTGCAGCGGCTTCTTGCCGATGTGGTGGCTGCGCGGCCACCACGTGTCGAACCCCGCGGTGAACACGTTGAAGGTGTGCGCGAGATCAGCTTTCACTGTCACGCTTCTCTGGACGGTCGTGGCTTGCGCTTGAGGCGTGGTCGTCATCGTCATGGCTTCTCCCTTTGTTTCCTGGCTGGTTTCTCAGCTTCGTGTTTGAAGGCGTCGAGCGCCTGGCTCCAGAAGCGATCGAAGTACTCGCGCAGCGCGTTCAGCCCGGCAGGATTGAGCTCGTAGATCCGGTTGCGGCCCTCGCGCCGCTCGCGGACCACACGCGCGTCTTTCAGAATCCGCAAGTGCTTCGAGATGGCCGGACGGCTGACGTCGAAGTGCTCGGCCAGCTCGTTGACGCCGTGGGGACGGCCGAGCAGGTACTCGAGCACGGCGCGTCTGGTGGGGTCGGCGACCGCTCGGAACGGGTCGGCCGAATACGTAACCATATGGTTACGTATTATTCGCAAGCCCACGCCGCTCGTCAAGCCCAAGTACGGCGATGTCCGAACCAGGTGACGGAATTTACATTGACGAAACCACAGAAGAGGGAGCGAAGGATAGGCTAGCCGTTGATGCTGCTGCAGGACCCGCCGGTCGTGCCGACGCCGCCGGTGATCTCCTCGCCGCCGGTGCCATCGGTCGCCGCGCCGCCGAAAATCCAGGTGGCCGGGATGAACTTCTACTACGGCCAGCGACGGGCGCTCGAGAACATCACCCTCAACGTTCAACCCAACCAGGTGACGGCGCTCATCGGGCCGTCGGGCTGCGGCAAGTCGACGTTCCTGCGGTCGCTCAACCGTATGAACGACATCATTCCAGGGACTCGTGTCGAAGGGTCGGTGCAAATCGACGGCCTCGACATCTACGCGCCGTCCGTCGACGTCGTGGATCTGAGGCGGCGCGTCGGGATGGTGTTCCAGAAGTCGAACCCGTTCCCGAAGTCGATCTTCGACAACGTGGCGTATGGCCTCCGCATCAACAGGCTCGCGACCTCTCGCGAGGAACTGCGCGCGCGCGTGGAGGCCAGCCTCCGTGGCGCCGCCCTGTGGGACGAGGTCAAGGACCGGCTGCAGACATCGGCCCTGTCCCTGTCGGGCGGCCAGCAGCAGCGGCTCTGCATCGCCCGAGCCCTCGCGGTCGAACCTGAGGTCGTCCTCATGGACGAGCCCGCATCGGCGCTCGATCCGATTGCGACGCAGCGGATCGAAGAGCTGATCTACCAGCTCAAAGCCCGTTATACGATTGTCATCGTCACGCACAACATGCAGCAGGCCGCGCGGGTGTCGGACGTGACGGCGTTCTTCTGGCTGGGCAAGCTCGTCGAGTGCGATCGGACGAACAAGATCTTCACGGCACCGTCGCAGAAACTGACCGAAGACTACGTGACCGGGCGATTCGGATAGTGGAGCCAATGGAGCGTCACGGACGACATTTTCAGGAAGAGCTGGAACAACTCAAGACGCGGCTGCTCGAAATGGGCGGTCTCGCCGAGGAACAGGTGCGCCTGTCGATCAAGGCGCTCGTGGACCGCGACCGCGAGCTCATCGAACGGGTCCTCCACGGCGACGAGCCGCTCAACAAGCTGCACATCGAGATCGACGGCCGGTGCTTCATGTTGCTGGCGCTCCACCAGCCCATGGCCGTGGACCTGCGGGCCATCGTTTCCGCGGTCAAGATCAACACCGATCTCGAGCGGGTCGGCGATCTCGCCATCAACATCGGCGAGGCGGCACGCCGCTACGCCCAGCACGCGCCGGTCAAAAAGCTCATCGACATTCCGCGCATGGCCACCATCGCGCAAAGCATGCTTCGCGACGCCCTCGACGCGTTCGTCCGCCGGGACACCGACCTGGCCCAGCGCGTGCTCAACGAGGACGACAAGCTTGACGCGCTCAAGACACAGATCTTCCGCGAGCTGCTGACCTACATGCTGCAAGATCCCGTCACCATCGAGCCGGCGCTCGACCTGATCCTCATCTCCCGCCACCTCGAGCGCATCGGCGATCACGCCACCAACATCGCTGAAGACGTGATTTTCATGGTGTCGGCCCGCGATGTCCGCCACCACGCGGACGAAAGCCAGACACACCCGATATAATTCCGGATTGCAGAATTGCAGGATTTCAGGATGGCAGGCCAGAAGCAGCCGTCGAAGGTAGAATTGTGCGTGTTTTGCAGGCGGCATCCCGTCGATCCCGCCTGCCGGCCCTTCTGCAGCGAGCGATGCAAATTACAGGATCTGGCGCGGTGGGCCGACGAGGCCTATCGCATTCCCTCTGACCGGGTGACCGACGACGACCCTTCTGACCCTGGCGACGACGTGAATCATGGCTGACACGCTGACAATCACCGACAACCGGACCGGCAAGACCTACGAGGTGCCGATTAGTGACGGCACGATCCGGGCGATGGATCTCAGAAAGATCAAGGCCGCCCCCGACGACTTCGGCCTGATGACGTATGACCCGGCCTTTCTCAACACCGCGAACTGCCGCAGCGCCATCACCTACATCGACGGCGACAAAGGCATCCTGCTCTATCGCGGCTATCCGATCGAGCAGCTCGCGGAAGAAAGCGACTACCTCGAAACGGCCTACCTGATTCTCTTCGGCGAGCTTCCGACACACAACCAGTTGCAGCAGTGGACGTCGCAGATCACCAACCACACGATGCTGCACGAGAACATCAAGAAGTTCATGGAGGGGTTTCAGTACGACGCCCATCCGATGGGCATCTTCCTGAGCACGGTCGGCGCCCTCTCGACGTTCTATCCCGACGCCAAGCACATCTTCGACAAGCAGTCGCGCATGCGCCAGACGCACCGGCTGATTGCCAAGGTGCCGAGCATCGCCGCGTACGCCTACCGTCACAGCATCGGGCGTCCCTACATCTATCCCGACAACGACCTGAGCTTCGCCGCGAACTTCCTGAACATGCTGTTCAAGATGACCGAGGTGAAGTACCAGCCGAATCCCGTGCTGACCCGCGCGCTCGACGTCCTCTTCATCCTGCATGCCGACCACGAGCAGAACTGCAGCACGACGACGATGCGGACTGTCGGGAGCTCGCATGTGGATCCGTACTCGGCTCTGGCGGGCGCGGCGGCCGCACTGTACGGGCCGCTGCACGGCGGTGCGAACGAGGCCGTGCTGCGGATGCTCAATGAGATCGGTTCGGTCAGCAAGGTGCCTGAGTTCATCAAGAAGGTGAAGTCAGGTGAAGGCAGCAAGCTGATGGGCTTCGGCCATCGCGTCTACAAGTCGTACGATCCGCGCGCCAAGGTGATCAAGCGGATCGCCGATCTCGTCTTCGCCGTGACCGGCAAGAACCCGTTGCTGGAGATCGCGCTGGAGCTCGAGCGCATCGCGCTGCAGGACGACTACTTCGTGACCCGCAAGCTCTATCCCAACGTCGACTTCTATTCCGGCCTCATCTACCAGGCGATGGGCTTCCCCGTCGAGATGTTCCCTGTGCTCTTCGCCATTCCCCGAACGGCGGGCTGGGTAGCGCAGTGGGAGGAGATGCTGCTCGATTCAGAACAGAAGATCGCACGCCCACGGCAGATCTACACCGGTCCCGTTGCGCGCGATTACGTTCCGCGCGACAAGAGATCATGAGACGACGATCAACGCAGAGATCGCAGAGATCGCGGAGAAGATTTGTGTTCTCTGCGATCTCTGCGTTAATCGTTGTGAGTTCATTCGCAGCGTTCGGGCAAGCAGCGCCGAAGTTTGATTCATCTCGCGCGTGGGAACATCTGCGGCAGCTCGTCGCAATTGGCCCGCGGCCGGCCGGTTCCGCGGCGATCGAGCAGTCGCGGAAGTACATCAGGGAGCAGCTCGCTGCCATCGGTCTCAAGACCGTCGAACAGGCGTGGGACGATGAGACGCCGCTCGGCCGGTTGCACATGGTCAACCTGATCGCCACTATTCCCGGTGCAAGCGCCAGCCGGATCGCGATCACGGGACACTACGACACCAAGTTGTTCCGCGAATTCCGCTTCGTCGGCGCCAGCGACGGCGGGTCGAGCGCCGCGTTCCTGATCGAACTGGCTCGCGCGCTGAAGGCCCGGAAGAACGCCCTGACGATGGAGATCGTGTTTCTGGACGGCGAGGAAGCCGTCATCGAATGGCGAGGCACCGATCACACCTACGGCAGCCGCCACTACGTGGAGATCGCACAGCGAGCGAAGACGCTCGCCGGGCTCAAGGCGATGATCCTCGTGGACATGATCGGCGATCGGGACCTCGGCATCCGGCGCGATTCCTATTCCACTCCATGGCTCACCGATATCGTCTGGAACACCGCCGCGCGCTTGAAGCTCGCGAACTACTTTCTCCCGGCGCCGACGACGGTGGAAGACGATCACCTCCCGTTCCTGGCGGCGGGCGTTCCGTCGCTGGATATCATCGACCTCGACTACGGGGCCTGGCACACCCAGCAGGACACTCTCGAGGCAGTCAGCGCCCGTAGTCTGCAAGTTGTTGGCGATGTGTTACTTGCCGCGCTCCCCCAGATCGAAGCCCGGCTCGTCCGCCCGAACCCCTAGCCCCCAAACCTGGCACCTCTGGAACCGCTGGCAACCCAGGGACCCGTTGGAACCTAACGGGCCTCCGTGCGGGGCCGTCTAAGCTCGTGAGAATGGACGTGAGCGACGCGACCGCCGTGCTCGCCAAAGCGAGGCAGGGAGACAACGAGGCCTTTCGCATGCTGGTCGAACAGCACAGCCGGCGGGCGTTTCAACTGGCCTACCGGATCACAGGCAACCAGCAGGATGCCGAAGACGTCGTGCAGGAGAGCTTCATTCGCGCTTACCGGCAACTGAGCCGTTTCGAAGCGCGCGCCCACTTCGCCACCTGGCTTCATCGCATCGTCGCGAACTGTTCGGTGGATCTGATTCGCTCGCGGCGGTCACGCTGGGATCACGCGAGCATGGACGACATCGCGCCCGTCGAACAACCCTGCACCGAGTCGCCGGATCCTGAACGGCTCGCGGAAAGCGCGCACATCGAGCGATCGGTGGCGACGGCCATGGCGGAGCTCACCCCGCTCGAACGCGCGGCGTTCACACTGCGGCACTACGAAGGGCGATCGATTGCGGAAATCGGCCAGACGCTCGGGCTGGGCGTCAGCGCCACGAAGCACAGCGTCTTCCGTGCGGTCCGGAAGCTTCGAACCGCGCTCGAACCACTGCGGGGGGAATCGTGAAGCACTACACCGAAGAGGATCTGATCCTCCATTACTACAGCGAGCGGGGCCGCCGCACGGACATCGACGTCCACCTGGATCAGTGCGAGAGCTGCGCCGCCGCCTATCGTGCCCTGGCCGGGACGCTGAGACTCATTGCGACACCCGAGGCGCCGGAACGCGGCGACCAGTACGGCCTCGAGGTCTGGCAGCGCATTCGTCACCGTCTGCCGGAGCAGGAAGTCCCATGGTGGAACGTCTGGTTCAGGGCGGATCGACTGGCGACGGCCGGAGCGTTCGCCGTCCTGCTGCTGGCGGCCTTCGTGGCAGGTCGATGGTGGTCGGCACCGGACGGCGCGCCGGCGCCGGTAGTCGCGTCCAACACGCAGACCGTCACGACACCTGTGAGCGATGAGGCTCGCCAGCGCATCCTCCTGACGGCTGTCGCGGATCATCTCGACCGATCAGAGCGTGTGCTGACGGAAATCATGAACGCCCCGGCCGGCGAGGACATCTCCTCCGAACAGCGCTGGGCCGAAGATCTCGTCGCCGCGAGCCGTCTCTATCGCCAGGATGCCGTCGATGCCGGCGAACGGTCCGTCGCGGACGTGCTCGACGAGCTCGAACGGAGCCTGCTCGAGGTCGTCCACACGCCGTCCCAGGCAACCGCCGCGGAGCTGAAGCTCATTCGACGCCGCATCGACGCGGCGTCACTCCTGTTCAAAGTGCGGGTGCTCGGCCGCGAGCTTCGGGAGCGCGAAGCGCCCGACCGCCCGCGCACCCGGACACTGTCATCACAAATCAGTTAGAGGATCCCAAGGACCATGACCATCAAACACATCGTCACTGTCTCGACACTCGTCATGGCGCTCGCCGCACCACTGGCCGCGCAGAGGCCAGAGCCGGCGTGGCCTGCCGCGCCCGCCGCTCCCGCTGCTCCGTTCCTGATCGAGATACCCGAACCGCCAGCCACCGTGTCGCTCTACGCGCAAGCCCAGACGCCCGAGCCAGAAGGCCGCGGCGCCGGCCGCGGGCGAGGCACCGGGACCTTCAGGACGCCGCCCCTGCCACCGCTTCCGCCGTTCTCGATCGATCCGCAGGCTCTCTACGATCAGGCTCGCGACGCGATCGACAACAATCGGTTCGATCAGGCCCTTCGGGAGCTCAAGCAGCTGACCGATCAGGGCTGGTGGGCCGGCAAGGATCAGCCGAACTGGGGCGACGCCGCCCTGTATTGGAAGGCATATAGCCAGTCGAAGCTCGCGCTGAACGACGAGGCGCTCGAGACGATCAAAGAGCTTTCCAAGCAGTTCGCGAAGAGCAACTGGGCGAAAGACGCCAAGGCGCTCGCCATCGAGATCCAGCAGGCCGTCGGCCAGCCCGTCTCCGCCGAACTGCAGAACGACGAGGAGCTGAAGCTGCTGGCGCTTCGTGGCGTCATGCAGACCGATCCGGACAAAGGCCTGCCGATCATCGAGAAGATGCTCTCCGGCGGAGCAACGCCGCGCGTCCGCGATCGTGCCCTGTTCGTGCTGGCGCAGAGTCAATCGCCCAGGGCCCGCGACATCATTGCCACTACGGCCAAGAACAACGCGAACCCCGAGCTGCAGGTCCGCGCCATCCGCTACATCGGCATGATGCGCACCGGTGACAGCGCCGATCTGCTGGCCGGTATCTATCGGTCCTCTGCGGATGCGTCGGTCAAGCGCGCGATCATCCAGAGCTACTTTCAGAACGGCAGCGCCGACAAGATCGGCGAGCTCGCAAAGACCGAGAAGGACTCTGATTTGCGCCGCCTCGCGATTCGCGACCTGGGCATGATGAACCGCCCAGGCACGAGCGAGACGCTGGTCGCCATCTACAAGTCGGATAACTCCTCGGACGTCCGTCGCGAGATCGTCAACGCGCTCTTCATCCATCGCGACGCGAAGGCCCTGGTCGACCTCGCCCGCGCCGAAAAAGACTCCTCGCTCAAGCGAGACATCGTCTCGAAGCTGTCGGTGATGAAGGCGCCCGAGGCCACCGACTACATGCTGGAGCTCCTGAAGTGACCCTTCGCCTTCGCTCAGGGCAAGCCGCTCTGCTGGCGGCGGTCGTGGCAACGGCAACGCTGGCCGGTCAGGGCCGCATCAACAACGGCCAGCTCGAGACCCGAACCGCCTCGCAGCCGCTGGAGCGGGAAATAGCGGCGACGACCGCGCGGGGCGGCGCGCGTTGGGTGGCCTACAGAATACGGATCGCCGGCGGCCGGCGCTCGATGGACTGCTTCGACCGCGCGCGCATCGCGCTCGAATCGGCGACGGAGCTGTCGGTCCTCGCCCGCTTCGAGGGCACAGCCGTCGTGCGCCTCCGGACGGCCACGCCCGACTGCGAAATCGACGCGGGCGGCCTTCCGGTCACGTGGCTCGAAGGCGTCAAAGCCGACGAGAGCGCGGCCTGGCTGAACTCACTCGTCAGCGGCACTCCGTCGACCGGCGAACGCTACGACCGCATCGCCAAGCCCGCGCTCGTGGCGCTGGCGATGCACGAAGGGGCCGTGGCCACGCGATCGCTCGTCGCAATCGCGCGGGACCACGCGATCTCACGCATGCGCTCCGACGCGCTCTTCTGGCTCGGACAGCGCGCCGGCAATCAGGCGGTGGCGGCCATCGCGGAAGCGATCGATCGCGATCCTGATACCGAGGTCAAGAAGAAGGCGGTGTTTGCGTTGAGCCAGCTGCCGAAAGACGATGGCGTCCCGAAGCTGATTGACGTCGCGCGGAACAACAGGAACGCCGAAGTCCGCAAGCAGGCGATGTTCTGGCTCGGGCAGTCGAACGATCCCAGGGCCCTGAAGTTCTTCGAGGACGTGCTTCTGAAGTAGTGCAGACCTTCAGGTCTGCTCGGCAGGCCTGAAGGCCTGCACTACTTGCGGGCTCGGCGAAGCGCCACGAACCCCACAACGAGAATCACTCCGGCCGACGCCGTCGCGAGCCACAGCGCTCGCGATCGCGCCGGCTGCATCGTGTCCTCGATCTTCGCGTAGGGCCCGCCTCCCTCCGACGCCTCCACCGCCAGTCGGATGTACTCGCGGCCGGCCTCGATGATCACCCGGTCGAACACCAGGTTCCAGACGACGAAGGCCCACACGACCCAGAGCCAGGCCGCGAGGCGCGGGCGGTTGAGGGTCACCGGCGCCTGGCATACGCGCGGAGCGCGACGATGACGATCGCGACCGCGGCGACAATCCAGGTGACGGCGGGCGGTGTGCCGCTCGGAGATGAGCGGGCCAGCACGGCCGCGACAATCGCCAGCAGCAGCAGGGCGGCGAACGTCACGATCAGGCCGGCGCGAGAGCGCCGCGGCGTGGTCGAGGGAGGCTGCACGACCGGATCCGTCGTCGCGGCGCCGCACTTGTAGCAAATGAGCGCCTTCTCGGCGATCTCGGTTCCGCAGCTGCGACAAATCATCGGGGCTCGGGGCTCGGGACTCGGGGCTCGGCATTCGAGGCCCTGAGCTCGCGGCTCGGGGCCCGGCGGAACAGCGGCCGGGCGGCGGCCATCGCAATCAGCATCAGACCGAACGTGCAGACGATGGTCGCCCCGGTCGGGAGATCGAGCTTGAGCGACAGATAGACGCCCAAGGCCGACACGATGGTGCCCATCGTCCACCCGATCGCGAGCCGCTGTCCAATGCCTTCCGCATACAGCATGGCCGCAACCGAGGGCACGATCAAGTAGCAGAACACGAGCAGCACGCCCGCGATGGACACCGACGACGTAACGACGAAGCCGAACGACGCGTAGAAAAGAAAGTCCCACCACCGGACGGAGATGCCTTCGGCTTCAGCCCGGCGCGAGTCCATGGAGATCGCAAGAAACTTCTTGCGGAAGATGAAGTGGAACGCGCCGATGGCTCCGTACAGGAGCGCGGTCTTCCCGACTTCAGACCAGGACACGGCGAGGATGTTGCCGACGAGCATGTCCTTGAGGTGCTCGCTTTCGGAGGTCGCCTTGCTCATCGCGAGAATCGCCGCGGCTGACGCCACCGCATAACAGATCCCAATGATCGCCTCCTGAGGGATCCGCGCTTTGTGGCCGCGAATCGTCGAGAAGACGAACGCGCCGATGAAGGTAAACGCCAGGCTGATCCAGTAGACGACCCCCGCGTGCGGATCGCCGCCGGACACCGGCAGCAGGATGGCGATGGTCGCGCCAAGGGCGGCGATCTGCGCGAGCGACAGATCCACGAAGATCACGCCGCGTTCGACGACATGCACGCCCAGATAGGCGTGGATGCCGGTCAGGATCAGGCTGGCCACGAACGGCGCGGCCAGGAATTCGAGCATCGTACGATCGAGCATGGGCCCTACTTTTTAATGGCGTCAATCAACAGGTTGATGTCGTAGTCGAAGAGCTTGAAGTAGTCGGCGACTTCTTTCACCCCACCGACCGACGGAGGCATGACGAGGACCTTCGCGCCGGTCTCGCGGCCGATCGCGTTCGGCGTCTTCAGATCGAAGTACGGCTCGACGAGGACGAGCTTCACGTTCTGCCGCTTCATCTCGTTCATCAGGTCGAGCGTGTGCTGCGGCGTCGGCGGGATGCCGGGCTTCGGCTCGACGTAGCCGATGATGTCGAGGCCGAACCGCTCGGCAAAATTCGGAAACGATCGGTGGTAGGTGACGACCTTTGTGCCCTTGTAAGGTGCCATCATCGCGAGCCAGCGCTTCTCGGCAGCGTCGAGACGCGTTGTGAAGTCCGCCAGCCGCTGATCGAAGAACACCTTGTCGCCGGGCCGGAGTTCGGTGAGCTTGTCGGCGATCTCCTTCGCGACGCGCTTGCCGTTCTCCGGATCCATCCAGTAGTGCGGGTTGCCGAGCGGGTGAACGTCGCCCATGGCCCTCGTGATCTGGCCGGTGGGAACCTCAAGGATGATCGCGTTCAGCGACGCGTCGAGATAGCCCTGGCCGCCCGGCTGGATCTTGTTGTTGCGGCTCTGCTGCATCAACGGCGGCAGCCAGCCGATTTCGAGCTCGCGGCCGACCGCGATCAGCAGATCCGCCTTCTGCAGTTTCAGGATGAAGCTGGGCTTCGCCTCGACGAAATGGGGATCCTGATAGCCCTTTGCAATGGACTCGACGTTGACCTTGTCGCCGCCGACTTCCCGCGCGATGGCGGCGAGGTCTTCCGTCGTCGTCATGACGTTGAGTTTGCCTTGAGCAAATGCCGAAACCGAACCAACGACAATGGCTCCCAGCACCAACAACCATTTCTTCATAACAACCTCTTAGAACCTCTGGAACCTCAGAAAGGATGCGCGCCGTGCGCACCGATGGAAAACTGGACCTGGAACAGAAACTCATTCGCCGCCGGTCCGATGGCCCAGTTGGTGTACCGATACTGACCGCGCACCTGGCTGTACTCGCTTGGCCAGTACGTCAGGATGCCCGACCACCCGCTGTCGCGCAGCTGCGCGTTGGCGGGACGGTCCGAGCCGTCGAGCCGGATGCCGGCGAACCAGCGCCGTCCGAGCTGATACTCACCCGACACGTAGAAGCCCGAGCCGCTCTGGATGCCGTCCAGCTGCTCGCGGCGGCTCCAGATCACCTCCGAACGGCCGACGAATGAGTGATAGATCGAGCGCTGGAGCGGCTTCCACCGCACAGTCGCGTCGACCCCGAAGAGCCTCGTCGTGAAGTTGTTGATGTCGGCCGGCAGACCCGAGGCGTTGTAGCCGTGCGCAACCGAGACGCCGAGGTCGATGTTCGTCGATTCGGAGAGATCCTGATAACCGCGCAGGTGGCCGACGTAGCTCAAGTGGCTTCGCTGGGTCGAGGTAAACAGCGGGCTCTGCACGTCCCCAGAATCGCCGCGGAGGACCTGCCCCGTCGCTTCCAGAAAGAACCACGGATTCGGAATCAGACGCGCCACAGAAATCCCGGCGTTGTCGATCCCGTCTTCGCCGGCAACCAGGTTGTTGGTGACGAGCGGGCGATCCGTCCACGGCAGCACGTGGTTGTGCAACGTGTTGACCTTGCCGAACGCCGCCCGGAACTTGCCGACCTTCGTGAGCAGCCCCCCGGGCAGCTCGGTGAACGTGATGTAACCCTCCTCGAGGTCGACGCCTTCTTCACCGAACGAAATAAAGAAGTCGGCACGGGCGTACGGATCCACGACCGCCTGGAACGCGGCCTCCGACTCGTGCATCTCGAAGAGCGGAAGCGGCAGGATGCCGTTGGCCGGGTCGGTGTTCGGCTTGCCCACCGCACCGAGGAAGTCGCCGATGACTGCGATATCAGGGTTGAAGACCTTCGCGTTCGAGACGGACCCGCCAGTCGCCCCGGTGGTCGCCGGCTCGACCGCAGCGGTTGTCGGCGGAGCCGCAGCCGGCGGCGGGGGCACTGCGACAGCCTGCGGCTTTTCCACGGCGGCAAGCCGGGCCTCGAGCGCCGAAAGACGAGCGTCGAACTCCTTCTTGAGATCGTCGATGGCCTGGCGGATCCCCTGGGCATCTGCCGGCGCCTGCCCGGCCGCCTGCGCGGCCACTGGCGGCGCAACGATCACCGTGCCGGCCAGCGCAAGCACGGCACAACGAAACTGAAACATCATGCCCTCACCTCTCGGAGCCTCCGCGTGGCGGGCGGTCTCCGGAATCAAATGGACGCCGCCGTACAGCCCGCGATCTCGCAGGCGGTCATCGGGCGACGATCACGAGGTCAGAGGGCTGCGGGTGGCGAGCGGCCGGTCGAGTCGACGGCGAGGAGGACGCTTTCAGCGAGGGAGTGGACGAGGATGGCGCGTCCGGCATCGACGAGCGGCAGGAACCTGGGCGCTTCGAGTGACGCTGGATCGGTGCCGTCCGGATTGGACGTGCAAGCTGTGCAGTGTCGCGGGTTTTTCAAGTGGCAGGCGATGTCGTGGTGCTCGAACGGCGCGATGACGAGCACCGCCGCATAGAGAACGACGCCCAGCCACTTGATCATCGGCACGGTCTTACCGTCCAAGAATAACCCGGATGCGAGCCGCCACGCCGCCGAGATCGTTTTCGCCGACGTCCTTGGACAAGCCTCCCTGCCCGAGGATGCCTGGTACGGCGGTGTATTGCGCGTCTGCGGCCGCGCTGATCCACTTCCGAATCCTTATTTCCGCGCCGCCGACGAAGAGAAACCCAGCGTGCGTCGTCCCTACGTTATCGTCGCTCGCCGCAAACTCGGACGTCTCGCCGTACTTGTACCAGCCCACTCCGCCCCCCACGTAGGGGACGATGCGTGCGTAGCCGGGACGTTTCATGCGATAGCCGCCGCTGATCTCGACTGGAGTGATGGTGATCTTCAGCGGGATGCCCAACTGAAAGATCTCGCCGTTGCTGACGAACGCCCGCTGGCCCGCCTTGCTGAGGTGTGACACCGCAAGATCGACGAAAAGGCCGCGACGTGTCGCGACCTGCAGACCCCCGCCATAGAACATCGCGCCTCGCGAGCCGAACGTCGCATTGAACGTCGTCCCCGCCGCGAAGCGCTGCGCCGTCGCCAGCACGAACGGGCGAAACTCGACGGCAGGCGGCCGATTGGCGGGCGTTGCGGGCGGCGTCTGAGCGGAAAGCCGGGCGATGGAGCAAGCCGTGAGCGCGGTGGCACGGAGAAGTGTCACCTCGCCAGCCCCAGCCCACGGAGTGTATCTCGGGCCTCGACGAGACCGTACCCGAAGAGGTTGTCGCGACCGGGGTCGCCAAGATCCGTCGCAAATCGCTCGAGCGCGGCCTCAACAGCCGCGGGACTCGTGATTCCCTGCTGGATAAGCATGGCGGCGAGACCCGACACGTGCGGCGCGGCCATCGACGTGCCCTGGAAGCCGAAGAACGCGAAGACATCGAAACGAGGTGCCGCAAAGGACGGCGTGACACCGCAAGCCCGCGGTGTCACCATGCACGCGCCGAATCTCAAGTCGACGGTCTGCTGAATGACCAGCCCGTTCAGACCCAGTACACGACCGTCGCCGCCGGGAGCGGCAAGCTCCACCCAGCTGCCGGCGCTCGAATAGAACGCGTGATTCTTCGCGCGATCCACTGCCGCGACCGACACCGCTCCCTGCACGCGCGATGCGATCTCGGCCAGCACTTCCGTCGGATTGCCGTCCTCGAAGTCGTTGCCCGCGGCGATGACGATGAATGCGCCCTTGCCGACAGCGTATTTGATGGCGTCTTCCACGACCGGTGACGGCGGCCCGGTGCGGCCGATGCTCATGTTGATGACCTTGGCGTTGTTGTCCGCCGCGTACCGGATGGCGCGAGCGACCACATCGTCGGTGCCCTGATTCGGGGCGCCGAAGATGTCATCCCAGTCGCTGTCGATCACCTTGACCGGCATCAGCTTGACGTTGAACGCCACGCCGGCCGCTCCAACCGCGTTGTTCGTGAGCTGGCCAATCGTGCCGCTCACGTGCGTGCCGTGCGAGTCGAGGTCGAGCGGCAGGTTGTCGTCCCAGATGAAATCGTGGGGCAGAACGAAACGCGACGAGGAGAAGAGGTCGCTGGCGGCCGCGAACGGGATGTCGACGGCGCCAACCGCCGGATGCAGGTTCCCCAGATCGTCGCGAAAGGCCCGCGCGCTGAACCGCACGACAGCGTTCTGAAACGCGATGCCCGAGTCGAGCACCGCCACCGTCACCGACGAGCCGGCCGTGCCCTGGATGTCCCACGCGCGCTCCAGGTCGAGCATGGGCAGATTCCACTGGAGCGCGTAGTACTGATCGTTCGGGACCATTTCGGCGTGTACGCGATACGCCGCCTGTGCGTACTCGACGTCTGGACGCTGCCGCAGCGCCTCTGCGACAGCCTCGGCGTCGTCGTTCGGGTCGATGCGGACGAGGTCGAAATTCGCGTATGATGGTCGTTCGGACACTGCAGCGGTCGATACGAGCGACAGGCTCTTGATGCGAGCAGCGGTCGAGGTGCCGTCGCGGAATTTCAC
>Ga0326726_10003026_pt1 | contig 15422 bp, 11 predicted proteins | sample MHFenrmetagenome_2_FD_207603 | JGI IMG/M metagenome (GOLD analysis project Ga0326726, IMG submission 207603) | Lab enriched peat soil microbial communities from Michigan Hollow, Ithaca, NY, United States - MHF15MN | ecosystem: Environmental > Terrestrial > Soil > Wetlands > Peat | place: USA...
CGTTCAAAATACCACTTTGAGTCGCACTGCGGTACGGAAGTATCACGACATCTGCAACCTGATAGAATTTTGCTACATCTTCGTTTGGTACAAACTGGTTTATTACTTTAACCTTCCCCTCAATATTAAGATTTTTATTTAAATCTAAATAATCTTTGGGGTTATCATAAAACTCACCAACTATTAAAAGTCTAGCTTCTGGATGCTCCACAAGAATTTTGGGAAAGGCTTCAATTAAAATGTCCAGACCTTTATATTTTCGTACATAACCAAAAAACAAAAGAACAATAGAATCTTCTTCAAAACCTAATTCTGATTTAATTTTTTTAATATTCATTTCTTCGATTGGTTTGTAGCAATCGTAAACCGGCAGTTCAGAACGGTAAATATTCTTTCCTTTAGAATATTCCCGGACATCCTTTTCAACTATACCAGAGAGTACTAGAAATTTTGAAGCAAACTTCAAACCTATTTGAGTCAGAAATTTATCGATCATATTTGCTTCGTGCGATACAACATTTTCGACTATGAATAAAATTTTATTTTTATACTTTTTTCGAATGAGGAAAGAAATTGTAGAATGACAAAAACTAAAAAACGGATGCCACCAATCGAAAACCACTAGTTCAGCATTTTCTTTTTTCAGTAATCCCGCTGCTTTTATCCAATTGAAAGGATTGATCGAATTAATTACTCTCTCACTCGGAACCTTGAATACTTGCTCTTTGCTCATATCGAATTGTGTAGTGCCCGGGAAAAGAAATGAAGGATACAGCAGCTTGTAATTATATATTTTAACATCATAATTGTTTTTAAGTGCTTCGTAAGAATGCGTAACAAAAAGAGCGTTTCCCCCACGATATGGATAGGCTGGACCTACGAGGATAATTTTCTTCTTCAACTAATTTGACGATGATTATTAAAGTTTCAATCGAAATATAATTAAAACGTGGAATTGGAGGAAGCGGCAATTTATACTGAATTTAGTTCTCCAAAGGAGTCCTGTGGACAGCATCTTAAGACGAAATAAAGGTCCTGTCCGAAGGACTCCTTCGGAGAAACAAGCCTGCCTTGCAGTCAGGCAGATTCAGGACAAGTAATTAAAATTTATACTGAGATTCATCATCTTCATCTTCAAATTCCTCCTCATCTGGCATTGTGAACATTGAGCTTAACATATCTCTGAATTGTATACCGTCCTCAATTTTAGTTCTGCTCAGCAAGGAATATTCAGATAATCCGAACAGCAAAAACTCCATTAGAAGCAGTCGGGAATTGCCATTTAACTTAGGTTGAAATTTCTTTACAACATCATCCAAACAAGGGATACTTTGAATTAATTTTTTGTAATCCTTATCCGATAAGTTCATCATCAGGTCTGCTTTATTTCCTTTTTTGAACCAATCAATAATCGGTTGATATGGGTTCGGCTGATAGGGTTTCTTCTCAGTCCCAGGTTGATGAGCTTTTGGCTTAAGACTGTCAGGGGTAGGGAAGTATTGAGTAAAACTATTTCGTATTGCTTTACCTATTAAAATCTGTGCTACTTTTGCCGGACCTTCCTGCTCACCTTCATAAACAAGTTCAATCTTTCCTGTGATGGAAGGTATTACACCGTAAAGATCACTTATTCTTAAGTGCGTTTCATTTTCATTATTAACTATTCTTCTACGCTCAGCGGTACTCATTAAATTTTCATAAGCAGAAATAGTGAGACGGGCAGATACTCCACTCTTTGCATCGATATACTCGCTTGACCTTGCTTCAAAGGCTATTTGTTCAATGAGATCAAGTAAAATTTCATCGGGATTTATTCTTTCTATTTGTTCTTCAGAAAGTTTTGCTTCCTGTTTTGTTATCATTTTGGATACTTCGATACTTTTAGGGTAATGCGTGAGTATCTGACTGTCAATTCGATCTTTAAGAGGTGTGACAATTGAACCTCGGTTAGTGTAATCCTCCGGATTAGCAGTAAAAATAAACTGAATATCAAGAGGTAACCTTATTTTGAATCCTCTAATTTGAATATCACTTTCCTGCAGTATGTTGAAGAGAGCAACTTGAATTCTTGCCTGAAGATCAGGGAGTTCGTTAATTACAAATATTCCTCTGTGAGATCGTGGAATTAATCCAAAATGAATTACTCTTTCATCGGAGTAGGGAAGTTTTAAAGCAGCAGCTTTTATCGGATCGACATCACCAATTAAATCAGCCACTGAAACATCCGGAGTAGCAAGTTTTTCTGTATATCTTTCCGAACGATGTATCCAGTTTATTCTGGTATTGTCTCCATCTCTTTTTATTATTTCTTTTGCGATTACTGATAGTGGATTAAAAGGATCATCATTCAATTCTGAGTCTTCGATAGTAGGAATGTATTCATCCAGAAGGTTTGTCATTAATCTGGCAATTTTAGTCTTCGCCTGACCTCTCAACCCTAGTAAAAGAATATCGTGCCTCGATAGTATAGCTGTTTGAAGATCAGGAATAACTGTGTCATCAAATCCAATAATTCCTTCGAAAGGATTCTTATTTTCCTTTAAAAACTTTATAAGATTATCTCTTAATTCATCCTTAATTGTTTTGGATTTATAATTACTCTTCTTTAATTCACCTAACGATTTAATCCGGGTATCCATAATTTTTTAATTGTTTCCTTTTTTGAAGTTTATCTAACTCGTTTTCGTCTGTTACGAATGTAATCTTCGAACAGAAAATCACCAAGTCCCGTAAGACTGCTGTAGTAAGCCCTGCCATTGTTAATCTTTGTAAAATCTCTTACAAATTGCTGAAGGTACGGATCACGAGCAATCATAAAAGTTGTTACAATAATATTCTGCTTTCTGCATATCGCAGCCTGATCAAGAGTTTTGTTTATTATTTTTCTATCCAAGCCGAAACTGTTCTTATAATATTTTGCCCCGACTCGCAGGCAAGTAGGTTTTCCATCCGTAATCATAAAGATTTGCTTATTATTAGTTTTCCTTCTGCGCAGAATATCATGAGCTAATTGTAATCCAGCTACGGTGTTGGTATGAAAAGGTCCTACCTCAAGATAGGGCAGATCTTTTATGCCTATCGGCCAGGCATCATTTCCGAAGGCAATTATGTCAAGAGTGTCTTTAGGATATTTTGTGGTGATCAGTTCCGAAAGTGCCATCGCAACTTTCTTTGCCGGAGTAATTCTATCTTCACCGTAAAGAATCATTGAGTGAGATACATCTATCATAAGCACAGTGGAAGTGAGAGCTTTATAGTCTCGTTCTTCTATTTCGAGATCTTTCTCCGTTAATTTGAAATCATCTATACCATGGTTTATTTGAGCATTCTTAATCGAATCGGTCATGTCAATTTGATCAAGCGTATCACCAAAGCTGTACTCTCTTCTGTCTGAAGTAATTTCATCTCCCTGGCCTGAAAAAGGAGTTCTGTGATTTCCACGCGTACTTTTTCTTAGTTTTCCGAATATTTCTTCTAATGACTGTCTTCGAATGGAGAGCTCACTTTTAGCAGTGAGAGAAAGAGTCTTTCCTTCTTCATTTTCTTTTATATAACCTTTTTCCTTTAGATCATCTATAAAATCGCCCATACCATATTCATCTTCAGTAATATCATATTGACGGTCGAGTTCACTCATCCAGTTCAAAGCTTCAGAAACGTCACCGGATGTAATAGTAACAAGCTGCAGGAAGATTTTGAGCAATTCATCAAAACCACTGTTCCCGCTGTTATCCGGTATAAAATCTGTGAATCTATGACCAATCATACTTTAATTAACAATCAAGTTTAATTATTAGTTCGCAATAATTTGATTTTGAAAATATATCAATCCAAAGGTTAAAACAAAAAAAATATTAATGGCGAATTTAGGGAGAGAAAGGGGGAAAATTTCCCCCTAAATTTATTTTTTATCTGCTGGAATTCTTGTTTCTAAAACATTATCGATCAGCTTGTACTCTTTTGCTTCATCAGAAGTTAAAAAGTAGTCTCTGTCGCAGTCCTTTGTTATTTGCTCAATGGTTTTGCCAGTATGCTTCGCTAAAATCTTGTACAAAGTATCTCTTGTTTTAAGCATTTCTTTTGCATGAATTTCAATATCGGTAGTTTGTCCCTGCAGCCCACCAATCCACGGTTGATGTATCATAATTTTCGAATGAGGCAAAGCAGAGCGTTTACCATCCGCACCACCAGCTAGCAGAATTGCACCCATACTCGCTGCCATTCCTACACAAATTGTAGCGATATCAGGTTTTATATAGCGCATAGTATCGTAAATAGCCATACCTGATGTAACGCTTCCGCCTGGTGTGTTAATATAAAGATTAATATCTTTCTGCGAATCCTCAGCTTCAAGAAATATTAGCTGCGCAATTGTTAAACTGGCAATATGGTCATCAATAGGCATTCCAATAAAAATAATTCGTTCACGAAGAAGTCGTGAATAGATATCCATTCCGCGTTCGCCACGTCCCGTCTGCTCAATAACATACGGAACAAGTTGGTTAAAAATTTCTATTTTGTTTTTCATTCTTTTTCCTCTTTCTGTATCTGTGTAAGTTTTTCAGGATTTACTCGTTTGATTTCGTTATTCATTTTAAGGAAGTCGAATATTTTTTTATCGACCATCCTCTCTGTCTGGTTTGAAGATTTGTAATAGTTTATCAGCTTATCAACTGGTAAACCGGTTTTTTCTGAATCTAGTTTTGCAAGCTCTTCCAGTTCTTCGTCTTTAACTTCAAGGTTTTCTTTTTTCTGAATTTCTGATTTGATTTGATACCATTTTACTTCATTCATTGCTGAAGGCTTAAGGTATTCTTTTAAATAATTTGTGTCAACTTTTTTCATTCCTTGTTTTTTTAATCTATCTTCTTCACTTTTTACCATTTGGTCTAATATACTTTCAACAAGAGATGCCGGCGGAGTAAAATCGTTACTCTTTATTATTTGACTTATCAGTTTATTCCGCGTGAATTCTTCAATCCTTTGTTCATAATAGTTTTGAATATCCTTTTCAATCTCTTTTCTTAATTCTTCTTCAGTTGAGATTTTATCTTTGGTAACTTTTTTTATTAACTCTTCATTTAATTCGGGCAGCTTGATTTTTTTTATTTCATTTATCAGAACTTCATAATCAAAGTGTTCAGTAATATTTTCTTCCTTTCCATCTTTGTTCTGAACTGTTCTTTCGTCATGAAAGTGAAATTTAAATTTATCACCGACCTTTTTACCTTTTGCATTATTTTTAATATCTGCGTGAACATTTTCATTCGACAGGTCAATCTGCATTTTTTCAGGTTTACTGTTTTCAACTGGTTGACCCGTCTCATTTTGCCTGGTAAGCTCTACTTCCAATAAAAAGTTTTCATCATCCCCAACTACATCAGCAATTTCATTAGTGCTGTTTGAACGAAGTATATGATTAATCTCCTTTTCAACTTCTTCCGGCTTAACTTTAAAATCGGGTATTTCAATTAACTGGTTTTTATAATCTTTAACGTCAATTTTGGGAACAACTTCGAATTTGACTTTAAACTTAAAATCTTTTTCAGGATTGAAATCGAGATCAGTCATAACCGGCTGACCCAAAGGTTTGAAATCATTTTCTTTTGCGAGCTGCCAAAATTTTGCATTTGCTACTTTTTCTGAAGCTTCAATTTCAAGGGCATTTCCATATCTTTGCTTTAAAAGACTTTTCGGCACCTTGCCTTTTCTAAAGCCAGGCAATTGAATTTCCCGCGATTGTTTTTTTACTTCATCATCAATTTCATTTCTTATTTCATCGTAGTTGAGAGTAATTTCAACTTCTCTTTCAGATTGCGATATATCATTTACTACAAACTCCAAATTTACCTCGTTGTTAGTAATAGTTTAAATTAGTGCGAGAACGGGGACTCGAACCCCGACACCTTACGGTACTAGATCCTAAGTCTAGCGCGTCTGCCAAATTCCGCCATTCTCGCAAATATTTAATGTTTTTTAGCTTAAGTTTTGAGAAAATTGGCTACAAATATACTGCCTGTCTTCTTGTATATCAATTCTATTTAACATTGAAAAATATTGTCTAAGTAAAAAATATAAATAATTAAAAATCTCATGTTAAATTACAATAATAGACAAATCATTTTTTCTTAAGATTTCATATGCAGCCTATCGTCAAAACATTTTCAATTAAAGGTAATGAACGAAAAACAAACTCGGATTACGTTGAAATAAAATCGTTACTCAAGGATTGGATAGGAGTTGTGTGCGATGGTGTTGGAGAAGCAAATGGGTTAGAGAATTCAGGTAAGTTATGTGCGCAAAAAATATTAGAATTAATTGAAAAAAGCTCAGAACCGGATCCTTTGAAAAAAATGAAGTGGGCAATTGAAACAACAAATCAATATTTGTACAAGATTCAAGAAAATAGTTTAGATAATTATCAAAGTGCAACAACGCTCGTAGTTCTATATTTGTCGAATTATACTGCTTGCTGGGGGCATGTGGGTGACAGTAGAATTTACAAATTAAAAAACGGCAGATTAAATCTTCTAACAAAAGATCATTCAGTTATTCAAGAGCTTGTTGATGGAGGGTTTTTAACTTTGAGGGAAGCAGCGTTTCACATTGGAACCAACATAATTGGAAGGGCTATGGGTGAAAAACCTAATGTAATCGTAGATGTTAGCAAAATAAATCTTCAACCCTTTGACAAAAACAGATTTTTCTTATGCACGGATGGGGTAACCAGCATTCTTTCTGATGCAGAAATTGAAAATTGCCTTCAAAAGGATACGGTAAAAGAATGCTCGGAGAATTTCATCCTATTGATGAATAGTAAAAATATTACTGACGACTCTTCTTTTATCGTTGTAGATCCAACTTAAATTTTCAAAATCTTTCACAAAGAAGAGCATCGTTATTGAGATTTATTTTTAATTTTGACACTAAAATCAATTAATATTTTAATGGATAAATTTATTATAACCGGAGGTAAAAAACTTTCGGGGAATGTAAAAGTAAGCGGGGCAAAAAATGCATCACTAGTGCTTATGCCTGCATCAATTTTGGCTTCCGGAGTATCCATTCTTCATAACACTCCTGTTCTCAATGATGTTTTCACTATGATAAAGCTGCTTAAATACCTTGGAGCAGAAATTAAATTTGAGAGCGAACAATTAGAGATTAATACTTCTAATATTATTGAGTTCACTGCTCCATATGAGCATGTAAAAAAAATGCGTGCTTCGGTTTATGTATTAGGTCCTTTACTGGCAAAATTCGGAAAAGCAAAAGTATCATTACCTGGTGGATGTGCGTGGGGTCCTCGCCCAGTAAATCTTCATTTAGAAGCAATGAAAAAACTTGGGGCAGAAATAGACTTAGTAGATGGTTATATCATTGCAGAAGCCAAACAGTTAAAAGGTGCCAAAATAAATTTTGATATATCCTCTGTCGGCGCAACTGGTAATACGATGATGGCAGCGGTACTGGCAAAGGGTACGACCTTAATTAATAACGCCGCTATCGAACCCGAGATTACGCAGCTTGCAGAATTTTTAGTGAAAATGGGTGCACAAATATTAGGAATAAGAACTAACAAAATTGAAATTCAAGGTGTTCAGGAATTAAATCCTGCTTCCATAGCAACCATACCTGACAGAATTGAGTCGGGCACACTTCTAATTGCTGCTGCAATAACTAATGGTAGAATTAAATTGACCAATACATCTTCGGAGCACCTTGAAGCAGTTCTACTAAAGCTTGAAGACAGTGGATGTAAAATTCTTAGAGAGCAAAATGAAATTGGTATCGATGCTCAATACATTGATTTAACTCCCACATCTATCACTACTTCAATTTTTCCTGGTTTCCCGACGGATATGCAGGCTCAATGGACAGCATTAATGTCTTTAGTTAATGGAGTATCGACTGTAACAGATGCAATTTATTTTGATAGATTTAAACATGTTCCAGAACTGAACCGATTAGGAGCGCAGATAGAGCTTGATAGAAATACTGCTGTTATTACCGGAGTAAAAAAGTTAAAGGGTGCAAAAGTTATGTCCACAGATCTCAGAGCAAGTGCTAGTCTTGTATTAGCCGGATTAGCTGCTGAAGGAACAACAGAAGTATTAAGAGTTTACCATCTTGATAGGGGATATCAGAGGATTGAAGAAAAATTGAAATCGCTGGGTGCTGATATTGAAAGAGTTGAAAGTAAGGAATATTGATATTGAATGTTTAAAGGAATAAAAAAAAATAATTATTTATTAGTCCACTTACTCATAATTGCATTTGTCAATTTATATCTGCTTACTCTTCCGCTGACAAACGTGTTTGGATATGAATTCGCTGCGGTTAATGCTTTGTTGTTATCCTTCCTTTCTGGTTTATTTACACTATTATTTCTTAAATCGAAAAATACCGAGCAGAAACATTTTCAAAATGCAAAATTGATAAAGTCATTTGCTTTAATGCTTTTAATTCCATTTGCGATATCAATTTTAAAGTCAATCATCGCAGGCTTTTGTTCTTTTTGGGATGGCTTATGGTTTTATTTAGTCATTACCAGTCCTTCTTTAATCATCGGTGGGGCATTGGGAAGCCTTAGCTTTTTTGTTGTAAGAAAATTCAGAGTCATATCATTTACTTTTTTATACCTTCTGATTTTATTTATACCTGTTCTCGAGATTTATTTTAATCCACAGATTTATCTATATAATCCTTTGTTTGCGTACTTTCCCGGTACAATTTACGATGAAGGATTGGTTGTTGATTTTAAATTATTTCTTTACCGGCTTCTTAACATTTTATTCTTTGCATCAATATTATTTTTTTACCTGAAAAGGGAAAAGAAATCAGCTTCTGTTTCTATTAACAGGTTCTTTATAATGTTTCTACTTGTAATAACTGTCGTGTTTTATTTTTTTCTATCACCATTACTTGGTTTCACAACAACCGAATCAAGCTTAAAGAATTGCTTGTTAAAGAAAATTGAATCGGAACACTTTATAATTCATACTGATAATAGAATTGAGAAAAAAGATTTAAAGCAAATTGTATTAAACCAGGAATATTATTACTCACAACTAAGTAATTTTTTTAACGATGAACCCGGTTTAAAGATTACTTCTTATATTTTTTTTGATAGTAACCAGAAGAAAAAGCTTTTTGGATCAGCAAATGCTGATGTTTCAAAACCCTGGTTAAACAGTATATATGTTTCGTACGATAGCTGGGAGAGTACCCTTAAACATGAGATTGCCCATTGTTTTACGGCTAATTTTGGCTCGGGCGTATTCAAGTTAGCAGGAGGATTTAGTCCAGCATTGATTGAAGGTGTCGCAGAAGCGGCAGATGGATTTTATGATGAGAACGGGGTTAATTATTTGGCTTCTCTCGCATATAAAAACGGATATAGGATAGATATCAATTCACACTTCAACAGCTTTAATTTCTTCAGCAGCGTGTCAAGTCTATCTTATATTTATTCAGGTTCTTTTGTTAAATACTTAGTAAGCAATTATGGAATTGATAAATTTAAAATTTTTTATCAATCAAATGACTTCGAAAAAATCTATAATATTAAACTGTCAATTGTAATTGAAGATTATGAAAAGTTTTTAGATACTCTCAACCAGATATCGACTAAAGAAAAAGCAAATTACTATTTTGGTCGGAAATCATTAATTAGTAAAGTTTGTCCCAGATATATATCATCTAGCCTGGATGAAGCATGGAAATATTATTCGTTAAAAAAATACGTTAAAGCTTATAATATTTTTGAAAGCATTCTTTCCAAATCTGAAAATTATAATGCGATTGTCGGTTTGGCCAAAATTTATGAGGACAATGATTCACTAGAGAAAGCAATCTATTTACTTCAAACCAACATTAAAACTTTTTCGGGAACAAGCAGCGAATTTGATCTGAAATTCAGATTGGCAGATTTGTATATTAAAAATTCTGAGTTTAAAAAAGCTGAAGCATTGTATGATTCGATATCTGATCCAAAGCCAAGTAGACACCTAGACATTTTAGCAGATACGAGGATAGCATTAATAAAAGACGGAACAATCAAGGAATATGTGACAGGAAGTGATTTTGATAAATATGTTATTCTAAAAAAAATAAATTCTGATAACTATGAATACTCAACAATTCCATTGATGATTGATCTTAGCACTTTACTCAATGAGGATTATGAATTCTTTCTTAACAACTTCAAACAAAATTTTGATGTGAAAGATGAGTTAAGCAGTTATGCAGTTTATAAATTATCTTTATACTCGCTAAGTAATTTTGATTTTGTTACTGCCAGGAAATTGGCAGGTCTTGCTTTACGGTATAAAGACAATCCTAATTTAACCGAACTTCTAAAAAGTAATTTTACCAAGACCGATTGGTTTGCTAAGAATGGCGAAAAAGTGTTTAATGATACTAAATTTGGAACAGATTAAATATCATGAACTTAAAGTCAGAATTGCAGGAATTCAAATTTCTTAAAAAAGCTTCTGAAATTGCTGGTGAAGTTGGTGTTGAAGTATTTATTGTAGGTGGTTTTATCCGTGATCTGATACTGAAGAAGGAAGTTGAGGATATTGATTTTCTAGTGATTGGAGATGTTGTTAAATATGCTCAGAGTTTTGCTCATTCAGTTGGTATTGATGACATTGTAATTTATAAAAATTTCGGTACTGCTCACTTTAATCATCAGGACTTAAATTTTGAGTTTGTTGCAGCAAGAAAAGAATCCTACAATAAGACCAGTAGAAAACCCACGGTATCAGAAGGAACTTTTTACGACGATATTTCTCGTCGTGATTTTACAATAAATACAATTGCTGTATCCATTTCGCCGGATGATTTCGGTGAAGTATTTGATAATTTCGGTGGATTGAAAGATATCGAAAGAAAATTTATTAGAACTCCCCTGGATCCAAAACAAACTTTTGATGACGATCCGCTGAGGATTATGCGTGCATTTCGTTTTGCTGCGCAGTTAAATTTTAAAGTTGATGAATCAGTTATAAGTGCTGCTGAGGAGATGAGAGATAGACTCGAGATTGTATCTCAGGAAAGAAAGACAGATGAATTCATTAAAATTTTGAAATCACCAGTTCCTTCTGTAGGGTTAGCTCTTTTGCAGAAATCGAAAGTAATGGAAATAATCTTTCCTGAAATATCACAAATGATAGGAGTTGAGCAGAGAGAAGAATATCATCACAAAGATGTCTTTTATCATACGTGTGAGGTGGTTGATAACATTTCAAAAAAAACTGAAAATGTTTGGCTTCGCTTTGTCGCACTTGTTCATGACATAGCTAAACCTAAAACTAAAAAATTTGTCGAAGGAATAGGATGGACTTTTCATGGACACGAAGAGCTAGGTGCACGCATGATGAAATCAATATTTAAAAGAATGAAATTGCCAATGAGCCAGCTAGATTATGTTGAAAGATTGATACGACTGCACTTAAGACCAATTGCATTAGTTACTGATGAAGTAACTGACTCGGCAATCAGGAGATTAATTGTGGCAGCAGGTGATGACCTCGACGATTTGATAACTCTTTGCAGAGCTGATATTACAAGTAAGAATCCTGAAAAAGTAGATAAATATTTGAACAACTATGAAATTGTAATGAAGAAAGTTCTCGAGGTTAAAGAAAAAGATAAACTTCGTGCCTTTCAATCGCCTGTAAGTGGCGAAATCATTATGCAAGTATGTAATCTTAAACCATCAAAAAAAGTTGGAGAAATAAAAAGTGCGATTGAAGAAGCAATTCTTGACGGAGTGATTGCTAATGATTATGAAAAAGCCTACGAATATCTTCTGAAAATAAAAGACCAATTTATTGAAGAATAATTCCCTTTATAATTTTAATCGTAACCCAACCAGATAAGTTTTATCATTTAAAAATGAGCTACTGTTTTTTACTGCCATAAAAAGATCAAGAGGAATACTTTCTTCTAGTTCAGAGAGCGTTTCATTAATTGAGTGAAAACCATGATTATCTGTATAGATCAATCTTGAATTTATTGAGGCTGTTGTATCCGATTCTGCTTTTTTATCCTTCTTTAGAACTAATGCATATACAAGAATTCCTGCCACTATGAGCCCTCCCGCCACATAAATAAATGTATTATCATTAGAATTTGAACTTTCTGTTGTGCTGCCTCCACCGTTAATATCTTCATAAATCCGTAAACCATTTTGTGCATAGATTTCTGATGAAAATAAAATAATAGACAAAGCTAACAATAAGATTATTGTGTATTGTGGTAGTTTTAATAAGATTTGCATTATTTCACCTCAATTTTGTTAGTGTTAATATATAATATTTTCTTGAAAGTATTCAACTAATCGATTTTTCCCGATAACAAATCCTGCTATTTAGCCTGGAGCGTGATGTAACTCATCCTAATTAACCGAATATGTAATTATAATACCGTTTATAAATTTAAATCATTTAAGTGTTTGCTGTATCATATTTTTGCAACAGGATTTACACATTCATCGAAAATTTTGTAACATTGTATGTTGTCAAACTGTTTAATTTCAATAAAAGAGAAATAAAGTGGAGATCAGAATGCGATCAATTATCCTAATATTATTTATACTTACTTTATCAATTAACAATATGGCTCAAGACGAACTAACACTTGATAAAGCTATAGGAATTGCACTTCATAAAAATTCAACTCTGCTTAAGAGTTCAAACCAAATTGAAGGATATGAATCCAGCGTGCAAGCTGCTTATGGGAATTTTTTACCGACTTTAGGACTTAATGCTTCATGGGACTGGTCAAAATCAGATACTAAAGGGATTGGAACGGTAAATATAAATGGTGTCCCTGTTCCAATTATTAGCACCACTGAAACTTCCAGGAATTACAGCGGTGCTGTATACAGTAACTGGACTCTTTTTGACGGTCTTTCAAGTTTTGCTACGGTTTCTCAAAGCAAAAACAATCTTGAATCGGCAAAGTATAGTTTAGAAAGAGTAAAACAGGATATTGTATACCAGACTATGTCACTTTATTATCAGGTTGTATATAATGGACAATTATTGAATGTAAAAAAAGATGATCTGAAATGGAACGAAAAAAATCTTGAAACTATAAAAGAACGGAACAGACTTGGAGCAGCTACTTTAGCAGATGTTTATCAGCAGGAAGTAGCAAAAGGTAATGCCGAATTAGAATTGATAAGAACTGAAAATCAACTTGAGACATCAAAGAAAGATCTTTTATTTTATCTCGGAATAGATGTACTTGAACAATTTACTTTTATTGATACTTTAACACAATCCGATGCTGAGATTCTAAAAAATAAATTAAACACAGAATATCAGGATATAACCTTACTTGTCAACCAGGCTCTTCAACAAAGATATGATTACAAAAGTGCAATGCTGAATTTGGAAAGTTCTAAAGAAGGAGTAAGAATTGCAGAATCAGGTCACTGGCCTAGTCTAACGGCGAACGGAAGTTATTCTTATTACACCGATAATCTTTCAACTATTGACAAGAGAAAATCACTTGCCTTCGGGTTGAATCTGAACTTCCCACTCTTTCTTGGATGGTCGGTCAGTAATCGTGTTCAGCTTGCGGAAATTCAATCAAAAATAAGTGAGATTGAGATGAGTGATCTTGAAAGAGATATTAAACGACAAATTAAAACTACATATCTAAATCTTCAGGCTGCTCAAAAAGGTTTAGTTGTAAGTGAAAATAACATTGAAGCAGCAAAAGAGAATCTTAAAATTGAAGAAGAAAAATACACACTTGGTTCCAGTAAGTTACTGGATGTGCTTGTTGCAAATTCACGTTATACCTCTGCGCTGACTGATTTGCTTAATGCACAATTTGGTTTTATTGTGTTAAGCCAGCAGCTTAAGTACAATCTGGGTGTTTTAGATTATAAAGAATATGAACAATAGTATTTAGAGGAGAAAAATAGAATGCCAAACGGTAAAAGAAAAAAATCGAAGAAAAAACTTTTTATTTTTGGTGGATTAGGTCTTTTAGTTCTGATCCTGATCATAGTCGTACTTTTTGGTGGCAGTAAAGAAAATATAATTCTGGTACAAGTTGAAAAGGTCCAGAAACGGGACATAACTCAAACAGTCACTGCTACCGGCATAATTGATCCCGAATTTAAAGTTCTCATTACTCCGGAAGTGACTGGAGAAATTATTAGTCTGCCAGTTAAGGAAGGAGATATCGTTAAAAAAGGACAGCTTTTAATTAAGATAAAGGGTGATCAATATATGGCGCAGAAGGATAGACTTGAAGCAAGTCTAAAATCCTCCGAAGCATCATTGCAAATGCGTGACGCAGAATTAAACAGGGTAAAGCTCGAGTATGATCGTACAAAAGAACTTCATAGTAAAGCATTAGCGAGCGATTCTGAATTAGAAACTGCTCAAACTAATTACCTTTCCGCTAAAGCATCTTATGATGCTGCTGCTGCTAATGTGCTTCAGAGCAAAGCTCAGTTGAGAGAGGTTATGGATATACTAAATAAAACTACAATTTATGCACCAATGGATGGTATTGTGACCCAATTAAATGTTGAATTTGGTGAAAGAGTGCTGGGAAGCGGTTATAGTCAGGGTACGAATATTATGACTGTGGCAGATCTCGATAATATGGAGGCTGTAGTTGATGTTGATGAAAATGACGTTGTGCTTGTATCAATTGGTGATACGGCAAATGTAACTGTTGATGCCTTTGGAGATAAAGTATTTCACGGTATCGTCAAAGAAATTGGTAATAGTGCAAAACAAACTGGTTTGGGTACTCAGGAACAGGTGGTTAACTTTTCTGTTAAGGTTAAATTAATCGATCTTGATCCAAATTTGCGTCCTGGAATGTCCTGCAATGCAGATATCGAAACAGAAACAGTCTCGAATGTAATCAGTGTGCCAATTCAAAGCGTTACAGCAAGAACCGATGTTCCCGTAAAAGATGATTCTTTAAAGTCTGAAAAAAAGAATGAAAGTGATTCTCCAACTTTTGAAAAAAAGAAACCAAAGGAAGTAGTTTTTCTTGCTAAGAATGGTAAAGCCAACTTGTTAGTTGTTGAAACCGGGATAAGCGACGACAATTATCTGCAGATTAAAAAAGGAGTTCAGGAAGGTGATGAAGTAATTTCCGGCAGCTACAGAGCTATCTCAAGAGAACTGGAGGACGGTTCAGTGATACGTGTTGAGCAGAAGAAAAATGCTAAGGGTGAAGATGTGACTGAAAAAAAAGAATAATTAATCGGCAAAAAAATGAATATTATTAATATAGAACATATAGCAAAAATTTATCAGGTTGGTTTAGAGGAGGTTCAAGCCCTCAGGGATGTATCTCTAAGGATTGATAAAAATGAGTATGTAGCAATAATGGGTCCTTCGGGTTCCGGAAAATCAACCTTAATGAATATG
>Ga0326726_10003027_pt1 | contig 15420 bp, 14 predicted proteins | sample MHFenrmetagenome_2_FD_207603 | JGI IMG/M metagenome (GOLD analysis project Ga0326726, IMG submission 207603) | Lab enriched peat soil microbial communities from Michigan Hollow, Ithaca, NY, United States - MHF15MN | ecosystem: Environmental > Terrestrial > Soil > Wetlands > Peat | place: USA...
CGCCGATGGTACTTTCTTTTCGGCAAGATAAGGAAGGGGAAGAATGGCCCTCAATGAGACGGGAGATCCAGGCCGCGGCGGGCGGCTCGGACGGGCCGGGACGAAGTCGGGCCCGGAGGACAGGCGGCACCTGGCGAGATTGGTCCTCGTGGCTTTTCTGATGACCTTCACGATCATGCGGATGCTGATCTTCCAGATCATGGACCAGAAGCTGCCTGACATGTTCGTCTATATCGGCGGCACGCACATCCACCACCTGAACCTCGGGATATTCCTGCTCTCGATCGCAGGCGCCTACCTGCTTTTCGGCCGGCCGGGTGGGCGAAGGAAAGAGTGGGCGGCCGTCCTCTACGGCATCGGGCTGGCCCTGACGTTCGACGAATTCGGGATGTGGCTCCACCTCGGGGGCGGGTATTGGCAGCGGGCGAGCTTCGACGCGATCACGGTGGTCGCGGGATTCCTGGCTCTCATGGCGTTCGGGCCCTCCGTCAAGGAGATCCGCGGGAACCATGCCGCGACGATCATCGTCCTCTTGGTATTGGGATTCGGATTCTTCCTGCTCCTCGTCCGGACGGTCAACAGATACGGCGGGCACGTGCAACCCCGGCAGGCGAGACCGGCCTCGGCTCAAAGCCAGAGAAATGCCGCCGCGGGGACGGAGGCGCGGTCGGCGAGAGCGATCGCGTCCCGGGCGCAGACGCCCCGGCAGATGCCGCAGCCGTAACATCGTTCGACACTGACTACGGCCTTCCCTTTTTTCTTCCACGGCCCGAAGGCCTTGAACGGACAGATCTTGACGCACTGGCCGCAGCCGCTGCACCGCTCGGCGTCGACGCGGGCGACATACTCGCCGCGGAAGAAGACGGGGGATCTGTGGGTGACGGTCGTCCTCATGGCGTAACACGCCGGCAGCGAGCAGTTGCAGATCCCGGCCAAGAACGGCGTCACGAAGGTCCAGATCGTGTGGCAGTTGCCCTCGCCTTCGCTCTCCCGGATGCGGGCCAGGGCGTCGGCTTTCGACATCGCCTCGAGGCCGGCCGTGTCCGGCCCGACGAGATAGGACGCGTCGATCTCGCCGAGGAGCTTGGCGATACCGCCGCCGTTCGGTTCCATGCTCACGCCGAAGCAGTACCGCTGCTCTTTGCCGGCCGACACGTGCCGGCAGATGCAGGCGAGACGCACGACCGAGGCGGTCAGGGCCAGGATCCGCTCGATGTCCTCGATGGGCACGACCTGACCGAAATGCCGGACCCGCTGCTTGGCTGTGATCTTGGTCCGCACGCTTTTCCACAGGAAATCAGGCAGGATGTCGAGTGCCGTCAGAGCGCGATCCCCCTTGGCTATATGGCCGGGGTCCTCGAAGAACCGGGTGATGAACCGGCGCCGCCTCAGGTCGCTGAGTAGGTCATCGGCGTAATTATTGGCGTTGAGATACCACTTCTTCCCCTCGCCGTGCTGGTGGCAAAAATCGCACATCCTAGGCTCATCGTGACATAGGGGCCCTGACGTGTCAATGATCGAAAAAGACCGTGGAGCTCGGGAAATATGGGGAAAGGCAGGAAAAGAGCGGGAGACCGAGCCCCCATTATTTAAAATTTTGACGAAATCGCTTGACAAGCAGTGTAATATACAGTATAGTTCCATACACGTTATAGTGAGACACACATCATGAACAACAACGAACCCGACATCGGCAGCCTCGAAACGGAGATGAACCGGGGCTTCCTCCACATCCTCGCTCTGGCCCTCCTCGAAAAGAACATGTACGGCTATTCCATGGTCAAGCACATCGAGGGTCTGGGCTATAAGGTCGAGGAGAACACCCTCTATCCCCTTCTCCGCCGGCTCGAGAAGAACGGCTGGATCGCATCGAAATGGGACCTGACCGAGGACCGGCCCCGCAAGTTCTATGCGGTCACGGCCGAGGGCCGCGCCCTCCGCGCCGGCCTTCTCGAAGTCTGGAAGAAGCAGAACCGCATCCTCGACGAGATCGCAAAGGAGAACGCTCATGTCTGACAAGCTCGAAATTTATCTCGATGAGATCAGCCACTTCCTGTCCGGCCGCGCCGAGCGGGAAGAGATCCTGTCCGAGATCCGGAGCCATATCATGGAAAAGGCCGCGGCAGGCCCCGGAGGGTCGTCCGGCGACGCCATCGAAAAAGCCATCGCCGCCTTCGGACCGGCCCGCCAGGTCGCCGAACGATATCTCGACCACAGCCGTCCCATCATCGACCCGGCCTACAAGCGCTATCTCTTCCGCTACACCACGCTCCTGTTCGCGTTCCACATGCTCTTGACCGTCGTCGCCGTCATCTTCAAAGAGGACTTTGTCCTCTTCCCGTTCCTGTTCATGCCCCGCCTCGGCGTCATCGAGGCCCTGATGTACCTGCCGACGGCCTTCCTGGCCGACCTCGGCATCGTCACGATGATCCTCTACTTCATCACCCAGAGCGGCAAAGATGTCCGGCTCCCCTGGCCCAAGTTCGGCGTCGACCTCGACGAGGTCAAGCCCCCGACGAAGAACTTTTGGGTGAGCCGCATCGCCACGGCCGTCGGCGCGGTCATCATGCTGGCCATCACCGACTTCGCGCTTTATCTCTTCTCCAAACACCAGACCATCGTCTTCGTCAACCTGGACTGGACGAACCCGCGGCCGCTCTTCACCCCCGGCGCCGGACGACGCATCTCCCTCATCATCATCGCCGGTTTCGCCGTCGCGACGCTGAATCTCCTGGTCAAGCTTTTCACGAGCTCGCGCTGGGTCGACGTGATCGACAACATCGTCTCGCTCGGTCTCATCGGCCTGCTCCTGACCCAATCCTTCGATAACCTCTTCGCGGTCAGGATCGCCGAAAACATCCTGCCGAAGATCCGATTCGCGGCGAAATTCCTGCTCCTCTTCATCGCCTTGATGACCACCATCCAGCTGATCAAGAGCATCGTCATCGTCAGCCGGCGCCGGCTGGCTCAGCGAACGCCGTTAAAGACGGAGACACACGACTGAATGCGCTTAATTCGCCTCTGGGAGTTGACGACTCTCCCTCTGTGAAGAGCCGATAGGTCGGAAGACCCCGCTCGCCGATTCAGCGGAGAGCGTTGTCTGTCGCCGGATCTAGGGCAGATAATTCGCCGCGTCGGCGGCGATCGACGAATCGAGATAGAAGGACAGGGCCCGGGCGACGGTGAAGACGATGAAGCCCATGACGACGATGGCCACGACGACCACGGCGATGGCGCGGGTGTTCGAGACCTTCTTGGCCAACCCCTGAGGGGCCAGGATATCCCACAGGGACTTCCCGACGAAGCCGATCATGATCATCAGGCCGAGGAAGAGCCGGTAGCTGTTGATGCGGCCGTGGACTTCGTCCGAGGCGTCGAGCCGGAAGAACGGCGAGACGAGCCAGACGGCGAAGAGGAGGACGAGGGCGGTCAGGCCGATGGCCACGATCTTCTTGGAATCCAGCTGAAGCGTCATCGCTCTCATTATAGGCAAAAGAGGGACGCAATACTAATTTCCCGATTCCTCAGGAAGATCGGAAATGAGTATTGTGTCCCCGATTTAAAGCCCGCTGTATTTTTCGAGATTCTCGGCGTACTTGCGCTCTTCCCGCCTCAGGATCTCGCCGAACTTCGGATCGCCCCTGAGCTTGTCGTAAAAATAGTCCCGCGTATTGTTGAGGAAGGGGAAGAAGTAGAGATAGTCGTGGACGTCGTCGAATCCCTTGTCGATGGCCAGCTCGATCGTTCGGATGGCCTCGTCCTTCATGCCCAGGGCCGCGTAGACGCGGGACTTATAATAGGTGTTCCGGGCCGGCCTGGTCCCGGCCCGCTCCGGCGCGATGGCTTCGAGCGCCGCCTTCCGCTCCCCCTTGGCCGCGGCGGACAGGGCCTTGACGAAGCCGACATAGGGGGCGCCGGGGACGAGCGTCTCGGCCGTGGCCAACTCGGTCGCCGCCGCGTCGAACCGCTTCATCAGGATGAGGACCCTGGCCCGGTGACAGCGCGCGCGGAAGTCGGTCGGTTCGAGCGCGATCATCCTGTCGAAGTCGGCGAGGGCCGACTCGTAGAGCCCCATCTGCTCGTAGGTCCAGGCCCGGAGCAGGTAGATATCCGCCGTCGACCCGCCGGCCTGGAGGACCCTCGTGAAGTACTCGGCGGCCCGCTCCAGCATCCCGATGCTGCGGAGGAAGGCCCCGACGTCGGTCAGGACCTCCAGGCTCCCGGGATCGAGCGAGATCGCCTTCTTGAGGCAGGCGTAGGCCTGGTCATTGTCACGCCGGAAATAGTGGACCCAGGCGAGACCGACGTTGGCCTCCGCCCGTTCCGGGGCCATCTCGTAGGCCCGGCGATAGTTCTCCTCCATCAAGCGCAGGGCCTCCGGATCGAGGTCTTCATAGACGAAGCGGTGCTGGAATGCGTCGCCGAGTCCGATATAGACCAGGGCACAGCCGGGATCGGCCTCCCGGGCCAGCTCGAGCAGGCCGATCATCTTGTCGAGGTCGGCGGGGACGAGCGACAGTGTGTACTCGCGCTGGATGGCCCGGGCGGACTCGTAGAGGCGCGTCGCCTGGAGCGAACAGGCGGAAAGCCCTTCCGGCGCGGCCGATGTCGGGATGCCGAAGGCCCGGCGGACGCCGTTGGCGACCCGGGCCTCCATGATCTCGATATTGGCCTCGGTCCCGGGGACCTGGTCCGATTTGATCGGCCTGATGGCCTGGACCTCGCGAAGCTCGTAATGCACACGAAGCTTCGTGCCGGCCCCCGACAGAGAGCCGATGAGAAGCCAGCCCGCCCCGAGACGGACCGACACGGCGGCCATGTCGTCCGCGCTGAGCGGCACCCCCGGCGCGAGACCGATCCGGCGCACCGCCTCGGCCACGGCGTCGAAGCTGAACACGGTCAGGCGCTCGGCGCTCTGCTGAAGTTCGCGGACAAGATGGTCGGGAACGGACTCTCGAAGATAGTTCAGGGCTTCGTCGCCTGTGCCGTTAACGAAGGGAAGGACGGCCAGCGCGGGCCGGCTGCCGTTCGGGACGTACCGGGGCCGGCCTCCGTTGATCGAGCGCCAGCCGAGCACGCCGATGACGAGAAGGCCGGTGAAGCCGGCCAAGGCGTACCAGCGGCGGAGCCAGGCGAAGGAGGGCCGGCCGGCGGGCAGGGGGAGATTCCCGGCTCCCGGGAACGATTGCTCGTCATCGTGCTCGTGGAGCTTGGTCTTGAGCCACCAGTCGATCTCGTCTTTGTAGGCGAGAACGCGGGCCTTGGGCGAGCCGTTGAGGCGATGAACGGGGAGGCCGAGATTTTCTTCCCAGCGCCGACAGGTGCGCACATCCCGGCCGAGATAGGAGGCTATCTCCTTCCAGGATTGAAGGACTTCGCGCGCGCTCATCGCCCTCCCTCGTCGAGGGAAGCTGTCCGGTAGACTTAAATTATTCATAAGAAAAGGGATTTGTCAAGCGGCGGCCGATAATTGCATAGACACCATGACGACTCTTGCGAGCTCAATGGCTAGCTCCAGCCGGTGAGATTCGTCTGGATTTATCATCGCCGGAATCACTGGGGTGGACGATTGCACTCCGTCAGCGATTCAAATATCATGGTCCCGTCAGATATGAGCCCATCTGGATAAACGTGATTGGACAAGGTGCTGCAAAATAAAAAGAATTCAGGGTGGGTTCATAAAAGGAAGGGCGGTCTACCCAAGCGGTAAGGGAACGGATTGCAGCTCCGTTATGCCTGGTTCGACTCCAGGGGCCGCCTCTATCTGATTCCATATGCCGCTTCCGCGCAAGGGCACTTCGAATATCTTGATTCGGCAGACGCGTGGATCAGACTGTCGACGTTCTTGCCTAGGGGACTGAATAGCACGGTGGAACTTCCTCGAGACGCGAGGGGCCTTCAAAAAGGGCGGGACATGTCGCGCTTCACCGCATCCCCAGTTTTGAATTACAATATCCTCGACGTCCCTCCACTTCGCCGCGATTGGATTTAGGAGATGAAGATGAGACATCCGTCGAAAGGCCGCATCGATCGCGCCCGTATGACCCTCGGGCTTATGTGGCTTGTATGGGCCGCGGTCCTACCCGTTCGTCTCGCGGCGAACGAGACGACGGACAAGGTCGATAGGCTGTTCGCCGCATGGGACAAGACGACGTCGCCGGGCGCCGCGCTAGCGATCGTCAAGGACGGCAGGATCGTCTACGAGCGCGGCTACGGCATGGCCAAGCTCGAGGACGGCATCGTCAACGCTCCGGACAAGGTCTTCGACATCGGGTCGGTATCGAAGCAGTTCACGGCGGCGTGCGTGGCCATGCTCGTGCGCGAGGGCAAGATCGGGCTCAAGGACGACATCCGCAAGTTCATCCCCGAGATGCCCGCCTACGGGACGCCGGTCACGGTCGATCACCTCCTCCACCACACGAGCGGGTTGCGCGACTACAACGCCCTGCTCGAGCTGGCCGGCTTCCGAGCGGAATCGGACTGCCCGACCGTCGAGGAGGCCCTCGATATCGTCTGCCGGCAGAAGAAGCTCAACTATGTGCCTGGCGAAGAATACTCCTACACGAATACGGGCTTCTTCCTGCTGAGCCAGATCGTCGAGCGGACGAGCGGCCGGTCGCTCAACGCCTTCGCCCAGGAACGCATCTTCAAGCCGTTGGGCATGACCCAAACGCTTTTCCAGGACGATCACACCCAGGTCATCAAGGGCCGGGCGACGGGATACACGAGGGGCGAGAACGGCTTTGAGATGGCCATGAGCAATTGGGACGAGACCGGCGACGGAAACGTCTATACGACGGTCCGGGACCTTTCTCTCTGGGATCAGGCGTTCTATACGAATGCGCTGGGCAAGGACCTCATGGACATGCTCCAGACGACGGGCGTGCTCAATTCGGGCCAGGCGATCGATTACGCCTGGGGGCTTGTCGTCAGCGCCTACAAAGGTCTCAAGGTCGTCGAGCACGGCGGCGCCTGGGTGGGATTCCGGGCGGCCCTGGTCCGTTTCCCCGAGCAGAAGTTCTCGGTCATCATCCTGGCCAATCTCGACTCGATCGATCCGTCGGGGCTGGCGTTCAAGGTCGCCGATATCTACCTGGCCGGGATCATCAAGGAACCGGCCAAGCCGGAGGGGAAGACGGACGCCCCGGCGGCGGGAAGCGCGCCGGCGGTCCCGAAGGCGGAGCTCGAGGCTTTGGCCGGGAACTGGCAGGATGACAGGTTCGGGCGGTGGCTTTCGCTCACGCTGAAAGAGGACAAGCTCCAGGCGGCGATGAACGGACGGAATTACAATCTGACGCCCGCGGGCGCGGGGAGGTTCGTGGTCCCGGGGATTACGGCCGGGATCGCGATCGAATTCGCGGCGGCGACGAAGGGGAAACCGGCGACGGCCCGGATGACGATCGGCGAAAGCCAGGAGTTCCGCTTCCTCAAGGCGGCGCCGCTCAAGGCCTTGGGCGCGGCCGAGCTGGGGGCCTACGCGGGGACCTATGTGAGCGCCGAGCTGCTCGACGCCAAGTACCGGATCGCGGTTGACAAGGGAGCGCTCGTGCTCAAAACGCGGGACACGGCGCGGGCGGAGCTCAAGGCCATGGCGCCGGACAAGTTCACGCTGCCGGGATACGGCATGAATGTGGAGTTCGCGCGGGCGAAGGACGGGCGCGTGACCGGCTTCGCCGTCAGCGTCGGTCGGGCGGCAGGGATCGAGTTCGGGAGGGACCTCCGCTGAGATCAGCTCGGGGATAAGGAATCTGGGCACCTACTTCAATCGCGCTTCCCCCCGAGGCTGTTATTAGATGCTTCTAACATGCCCCCTCTGCAGAGGGGGTATCTCAATTCGAGGATCTGACGGGTGCTCTTATTTCGGGGGCTCTTGAGATTTTGAGCACAGCAAGAGCCGGATCTGGTGCAACTGCATCGCGATGACGAAGATCAGTGCGATGACGGCCCAGTCAAGAATATCTTGGGGGCCAAGGGGTTTTAAGAAGTTTATTTTAAAAAATAGCTGGCAGACCTTGTCGACGGATGCAACGACCAGAAGTCCGAACGCAACATAGAAGAAGACACGTCTAATGATGGTTTCGAGGCTTTTCATGTTCGTAGCTCCTTTTCTTCTTTTTAGAGTTCCCCACGCGGCGTGAAGAGCCCTTTTTCTCGCCGATACTGCTGCGTTTATTGATATGACGATAAATCGAAAGGAGATGAAAGTCCAGAGAAATCTTCTTGCGACCTTCGACAGGTCCGAAACTCCTTGAGAATTGTACGCCGACGGTCTATATATAGGGGTGAAATCAAAAGGCCTAACTACCAATGGGAGTCGACATGGCTAAGTTGACGATGCTCGGCACGGGGCTCATCGGAACATTCTATACGCAGACCCTCCACGGACTGAGAAGCAGGGACCGCGTGGCCGGAGTCTATTCTCGATCTCCAGAGAGGGCCAAAGCGTTCGCGGCGGAGCGGGGCATCCCCCGTTGGACCTCGAACCTCCGGGATGCCGTCCAAAATTGGGACGCGGATGTCGTGGTTGTCGGACTGCCGAACGATGTCCATGAGGAAGCCGTCCGGCTCGCCGCGGAAGCCGGAAAGGCGGTCCTGTGCACGAAACCCCTGGGCCGGACGGCGAGCGAGGCCCTGCGGATTCTCGGGGCCGTGGAGAAGGCCGGCATCTTCGCGGGATACCTCGAGGACCTCGTTTACACCCCCAAGACCCTCAAGGCCCTCGCGTCCACGAAGAAGGGCGCGATGGGGCGCATTTTATGGACGCGATCCCGCGAAACGCATCCCGGACCTCACAGCGCCTGGTTCTGGGACCCGGCCCGGTCCGGGGGAGGCGCGCTCATCGATATGGGCTGTCATTGCGTCGAGATCGGGCGGAATTTCATCGGCAAGGACAAGCGGCCGCTCCGCGCCTTCTGCTGGGGCGCGACCCAGGTCCACCCGATCAAGGCCGAGGACCATGCCATCGGACTCGTCGAGTATGAGGGCGGCGCCGTCGGCCAGCTCGAGGTCAGCTGGACGTTCCGGGGCGGGATGGACCTGAGGGACGAGGTGAGCGGCACCGAGGGAACGATCCGGCTCGACCACTTTCTGAGGACAGGCTTCGAGCTGTTCACGGCCGCGGGTGAAAGCGGCTATGTGGCGGAAAAAGCCGAAAGCCAGAAGGGCTGGCTCTTCCCGGTGGGGGACGAGGCCCATGCTCTCGGCTATATTCACATGTTCCAGGACATGCTCGACGCTCGGGAGGCGGGGCGCGAGCCGATGGAGACGTTTTGGGACGGATACGTGGTCAACGCCATCATCGACGCCTGCTACAAGTCGATGAAGTCAGGCCGCTGGGAGACGGTCGAGCTCGCGGAATGGCGAGGAGCCGGCGAAGAACATGAAGAGGCGGGCGGGCCCGGCGCCGGGCCTGAGAAAGGGACAGCAAGGCCGGTTGGCACCTTGAAGGGAACGGCGAGTCCGGGAAAACGGGGGAAAGGGGACGAGACCTCTCTTGGAAAGGCTCCAAAAAAGGCCTCCCAAAGCCCCCGGAAGGCCAAAAAGACTGATTTGGTTATGATCAAGACCGAGCGGCTGCCCAACGGCCGGACCAAACGGATCCTCAGGGACAATCGGTCCGGAAGGATCGTCGAGACGATCGAATGACGGATCCCGGATCCGGGAGAATGAGGCTTGAAAGGGAACTGAGATGACGAAAGTGAATCCGTTCAGTAAGAAATCGGCATTTTCTGCTGGCAAACTGGTCGTGCTGGCCTTGGCTGTCGGGCTGTGGGCGGCCCCTCTTCCCGCCCAAGAACAATCCGGCCGCCCCGGCGCTTCGATCGAAGCGGCCAACGGTCCGGCTTTCGTCGCGCGCCGGGCGAGGCTGATGGACGCCCGAAGGGACGCGGTCATCATCATTCCCTCTCAAACCAAGGCCCGGGACGGCATGCGGGACAATCTCAATTTCCTCTACCTCACCGGGCTCAAGGAGCCGGACGCCGTCCTCGTCCTCGACCCGGGAGGCGACCCTCGCGAGACCATCTTCAGGCGACCGGCCGGAGGCCCCTCAGGAGCGGCGCCCGTACGTCCCGCAACGGGAGCTTCACCCGGCCAGGTTCCCCCTGCGAAGGGCGGCGGTCTCGTCGAAAAGCCCGCCACCCAGCTCGCCTCGGCCCTGTTCGGCGCATTGAGGTCCGGACGAGGCTCGCGCGTCTTCCTCCCCTTCTCCGACTTCGACTTCCTGTCCCGAACCTTCAGCGCCGTGAATCCATTGACCCAGTCCGAGGCCATTCTCAACATCGATCCCGCGCTCTCGGAAATGCGGCTGACCAAGGACGCCGTCGAGATCGCCGCTTTGCGGGAAGCCATCGACCTTACGGCCGCGGCGCTCAACGAGGCCTTCCGCGCCGCGGAACCAGGGGTGCGCGAGGCCGACCTGGCCGCGATCCTCCGCTACGCGTTCGACCGGCGGGAGACGGAGGACTCGTTCCTTCAAGCCGCGTCCGGGCCCAATTCCACCAACGTCCATTTCGGAGCGACGGCGCGCCCGCTCGCGTCGGGCGATCTCGTCGTCTTCGACGTCGGGGCCTGGATCCGCGGCTACACGTCGGATATCAGCCGGACGATCCCGGCGAACGGGCGGTTCACCAAGGCGCAGCGGGAGATCTACGGCCTCGTCCTCGAAGCCGAGAAGGCCGGCTGCCGCAAGCTCGTCCCCGGCGTGACGTTCACGGCCGTCCAAACCGAGGTCGAGGACATCCTCATGGCCGGGCTGGAGAAGCTCGGGCTCGTGACCGATGTCAAGAGCCCCTGGCAGAGGCGGCTTTACATCCAGCACGGTTTCGGGCACGGCATCGGTCTCGACGTCCACGACGTCTGGGGCTGGCACAGCCCGCGGCTCGACAAGGTGGCGATGGCGCCGGGCATGGTCATGACCATGGAGCCGGGGCTCTATTTCCCGGAGGCCCGGTTCGACGCGTTCCTCGGGGCGCTCAAGGGCAAGGTCCCGGACGCGGAGCTCGCGGCCTTCCGGGAAAAGGTCGGGCCGGTCTACAAGAGGTACGCGGACATGGGCGTCCGCATCGAAGACGACGTCCTGATCACCGGGGGGGCGAGCGAGGTCCTCTCGGGGCGCGTCCCGAAGGAGATCGAGGCGATCGAGAAACTGATGAAGGAGAAGAGCCCCTTCAATCGGCTGAAATAAGCACGATCTTGGCCTTATCGGGCCGGGGCGAGCGAGATAAGAGCTCTGAGCATTCGGAAACCTTCGATATAGTCATTCGCCGTAAAGGCCAACGTTCGGGCGTCCGAGCGCTTGACCTGCGGCAGCAGCATCGCCCCCATGTCCGCCTGGGCGGAGACATGATAGCCAAGCTCGAACGTATACGGGGCCGCGATTTTGAATGGCTTGATCCGGCCTAGCTTTTCCAGGGCATTCTTTACCCCGGTTTTGATCAGCTGGCGGGCCTGGGCCATCGGCACAAGCTTCGCCGCCAGGCGTCCGTAGGCCTCCTTGACGGCCACGGTGACGACATCCTTGCCCAGGACCTCCCCCGCCTGCCGGCAAACGGCCAAATCGCCGCTGACGAGGACCACGGGCACGCCGTAGTAACCTGCGATCGCGGCGTTGAGCCCGAGCTCCGGCCATTCGACACCGTTGACCTTGACGAAGCGCACGACCGAACCCGAGATCGTGTGGTCGAGGATGGCGTCCTCGGTCCCCGCCTTGGCGTGGTAGCCGATGAAGAGGCAAGCCGCGAAGGACGGGTCGATGCCCTGCATCATCGACAGCGGCTTGGGCGAGCCGCTGATGAGGATGGCCAGCGGGTGAAGGTCGTCAGGGTCGATGTTCCGCATGGAGCCGTGGGAGTCGTTGACGACGACTTCCGTAGCGCCCGCCTCGAGGGCCGCCTCGACGGCGGCGTTGACGTCCTGGGCCATCCATTTTCTCCCCGAGGCGTACTCCGGGGTGCCGGCCGTCGTCTGGTCGCTATGGACGATCCCGGAGATGCCCTCCATATCGACGGAGATGAAGACCTTGAGCCCGGGCTTCTGTTGGGCGGACGCGAAGACCAGGCCGATCGAAACGAAGGCGAGAGCGGCGAACGCGGGGAATGGTCTTTTCACTGGACCCTCCAGGAGATCTAAACGTCTTTCCGTTGTCCGGTCCCCTTGAAGGGGGCTTTCCGGCCTTGGCAACGCGGGCGGTCGCAGAGCTGGCAGGCGACAAAGCCCTCTTCGGAAGGGAACAGGATCCCGGAGATCGATTTGCGGGGCACCATCAGGAGACTGTCGGTGAGACGCACGCCGATGAGGCGCTCGGCATCGCCGAAGATCGAAAAGAGCTTCGCCTGTTCGGTGATGGGCCAATCCTCGAGCGAGCCCGGGCTGAGATTCGAGAGGGGGCCGACGCCGAAGCTCTCCTCGAGCTGCCCGGAGAGCCAAGACGCGGCCCGCTCGAGGGCGATGTTCGCCATCTCCTCGAGGTAGTACTGCTTCAAGAGATCGCCCTGGGCGCCGGCGGCGTCCTCGAGCAGGGGGCCGACGGTGATGATGTAGGGAAAGACCTTGTTGGTCGTCTCGAGGTTCTTCCGAAGGACCGGGCTTTCGAACGTGACGCCCGCGACCTCGACCGACCTCTCCCCCCTTCGTTCGACATAACCGACTTCGAAGACGGCGCGGGGGCGGATGAGGCTCTGGGCCAGCGCGATGAGATCGGCGAGGCTGCCAAAACCCGCCCGCGCCGGATCGAAGCGCAGACGCGAGGCGATCTCACGTTCATCGAGAACAACCGGGATTCGTTCGATCGTCTCCATCGTCAGGGTCCATCATGGCGCAGAGCCGCCCCTATAATCAAGCAAAAAGATCCGGGGCCGTCAATTAGATTTACGAAAATCGGGGAGAATCTTTGAATACGTCTTCGGATCGAACGGGACAAAATCGTACGGACGCTTCTCCGTTGAATAAAATGATCGATCCTCCAAGAACGGCTTCTTGTCGCCCGTGATGCGGTTCATCAAAGCGGTGAATGTGTTGACGGGAGATATGCCCGGATAAAGGTCCCCATAATCCCTCCCGGGCAGATAGATGGCATTGAATACGGCCATCGATTCTCTGAGGTTGCTGGCATCCGCGCTCTCCGTATCGAAGAATGCCTTGGGACCGTGATCGCTCTCCAGAATGATGATCGGAGGGGTGGGGGAATTCGCGAGGATCCCATCTACGGTCTCCCTGATCTTCGTGTTTATGAAAGTCACTTGGTCCCGGTATCCTTGAATATATTCTCCGATATTGATCTTGTCCTCGCTGAGAAGATCGCTTCCATCATTGATCGTGTACTCCCTATCAGGAGTTTTGGGCTCACCCTCGGCTCCAAAGACAAAGGGAGGATGTGGACATATGATATGGGCAAATACAAAGAATGGAGATCTGGGATAGCGGAATGACGAAAGAGCATGAAAGACGCCTAAGATGCGTTCTCTGTGAATTTCAAAATCGGAGATACGTTTGTAATATCTGGCCAATATAGGGAGAGGCGTCGTCTCCTCGAGAGCGGCCGAAAATTCTGATTGTGGGTTTCTCAGGTGAACGTAGCGGTCGGCATCACGGATCTCCGTCGCAGAAAAGCCCGACGGAAAGGCAATGAACGCATAGCCCAATTTCTTGAGTATCAGCCTGACCTGACTATGTTGGATCATCCGCACCAGGGGACGCTTATCGGCCGATTCCGGGCCCTCGGCGGCCGCGACCTTGTCCAGATAGCCCAGGTTCATCGTGCACGCCAGCGAAAGACTCGTCTGACAATAGTTCGCCGGACTTTGAGAAGCCACATAGAATCCTCTCCGTTCGAGGTCCTTGATCAGCACGGAGTTATCGATCCCATATATCCCGGCGAGGACATCGGCTCTGGCATAGGCGTCAAGCACAATGAAATAGATGTTCGGCAGGTTGGGGTGTACTGCGCTATATTTCGTTTCCTGGGGGACGTTGACAGAGGCCCCCGAGATGAGCGCCCACAGGCTGATCGCGAGGTTGAACATGACGAGAGCGATCGCGGCCCCATTCAAGATCTTCGTCACGAAGAAAAAACGCTTCTTGGATCGCATGATCAGGATAAAGATGATGATCAGACAAATCAAAGTCAGGAGGAGAATAATTCGATCATCGAAGTACAGGCTCATTCGCCTGAGCCCGTTGGTGATCCGCCCGAAAGAAAAGAAACAGAGCATCGCCAAAGACGCAAAGAGACCCGCCTTGTCACGATCCTTCATGAGGAGCTTCGACAGAACAAAGAGAATGATGGAGGCCAATATGGCGAGCCCGATAGTGGCGCCGAATTCAGGCGTGATGGGGACCGTCCGGGCGTTCCGCGCGTAAAGGGCTAAGATCGGAAAGACAGCGAATAAAAGCGGATGAATGACCAGTGGCTTTTTCAATTGAACGGAGTCCCTTCCATCACACCTTCCCGTTCTTGACGGGATCGACGAGTCGGCGGATAGAGGAATGAATTAATGGGGGTCTTTCCTGGAACGGATGTCCGCATCTTTCCTCTTGATATTGAACAGGTTCGCCAAAACTACATAGATCTTTTTCCAGAAGCGCTTAATCGTGAAGATCGCTCCTATCAGAAAAGCGATAGCAACCTGGAGCATATAGCTTCCTGTTCCGGGGTCGATGTAGGCCAGGGCCGGCCGTCCCACGACAAAAAGCATGACGATGAAGAGGACGACCGGGACGAAGAGCTTAGAGCCCTGCCGCTTGAAAGAGCCAAGAGGGTCAGACATGAAGCCCTTGGTCTTCTGCCGGAATTCGATCGAAAACCGGGTATCGCCCATCAAGGTTTGCCCGCAGGGATTTCCTCATACCCTATTGGACGCTATCGAGTCATTATTCTTCCGCCCGCCGAGGGCGCTTTCCCCCGGCCTCGAGCATCCGGCCCTTCCCCCGCCCCATCATGCACCTTATGGGGCGATTCTCGAGGCGGTCTCTCAATCATGAGGACCTCAGCGGCACGGCGATAGACGAAACTGGCTGTCTCGGTGCACATCTTGGACCACGAGGCCCCCCATTGTCAATACGCCCCGTAGCCCCCCGGCGCTAAGCTATCGCGCTCAATCGTTCGGCCCGCTCATCGCGTGGGAGCGGGGCATGTTCATTTTCCGTATTCGAAGGCACCGACATCAGGGGCGGAGCCTTCAAAGACCAAGGCCAGCCCCTGGTTCTGGGTCCAGGTCAGGACGGCGCTCACCGTTATCGTGTTCGTCCCGTAGTTCACGGCCGTTATCCGGGCCTTTTGCGAGGTCCCGACGATCTGGATCTCGTCCCCAAGGACCCCGTCGATTCCCCAGCCGTCCATGAAGTATCCCGCGTCCGCCACGGTGAAGGTCGTCCCCGTGCCGCTGGAGGACGTGATGGTCGTCAACGCTCCACCCGTGTCCC
>Ga0326726_10003028_pt1 | contig 15417 bp, 15 predicted proteins | sample MHFenrmetagenome_2_FD_207603 | JGI IMG/M metagenome (GOLD analysis project Ga0326726, IMG submission 207603) | Lab enriched peat soil microbial communities from Michigan Hollow, Ithaca, NY, United States - MHF15MN | ecosystem: Environmental > Terrestrial > Soil > Wetlands > Peat | place: USA...
TGCCGGGCCGTCCTGCGCGCAAAGCTTGCCATCTGGCACCTGCGCGACGACGGGCGGCATCTGCCCGACATGTGGGTGGCAACGGCCAGGGAATACCTGGAATTGGCGCAGCGGCACATCGGTCAGGCAGAACGCTGATTGGGTGCTTCGCTCAGGTTCCCAGCAGTTCGACCAGAGAACCTCCGCTATGCAGGCGCCTGATAGCCTCGGCGAAGTAGGGTGCGGACTCCAGCACTTCCACCCGGCTTCCCACCAGCGCCGGTGGCAGCCGGAAAGGCGGAATGGAGTCGGTAACTAGCACTTTCTCCAGTGCCGGGTCGGCCAGCACTTTGCCCGCTGCGCCGACAAACACGCCGTGACTGGCCGCAGCGTACACCCGCTTCGCCCCCAGCGTCTTGCAGGCGACGGCCGCCCGCGCCAGGGTGGTACCGGTGCTGATCAGGTCGTCGATGATGAGGGCGGTCTTGCCGTTTACATCGCCCACCACAGCTTCGCCGGAAACGACGCCTTCGCTGCGGCTCTTTTCCATGAAGGCAGAGGTAATGGGCCGGCCGAGCGCTCTGCTCAGGGCCTGGCGGAATGCTTCCGCCCGTTTCACCCCGCCCACATCCGGTGAAACCACCACGATGCTTTCATCTCGCAGGTGTTCCGCGAACCAGGCGACAAACAACCCTCGGGCTTCCAGGTGCTCAGCCGGAATGCGGAAGGCATTCTGGTAGGCGGCCGGATTGTGCACGTCCAGGGTCACCACCCGGTCCGTGCCTATTGATTCGAACAACTGAGCGATATAGCGGCTGCTAACGGGATCGCGTGACTTGCTTCTGCGGTCCTTGCGGGCATAGGCCAGATAGGGACAAACGGCAGTGACCCTGGCGGCGGAGGCGTCCTTTACCGCGCCGATGAAAAACAGCAGACGGACCAGCTTGTCGTTGACGCTCATGCCTGGTTCGCCAAAGAGGGAATGGATTACATACACGTCCTTGCCGCGCACGTTTTCCAGCGGCCTGGCCTTGTGCTCGCCATCTTCGAATTCCCGTTCCTCGTGCGAGCAGAGCGTCACCCCAAGCGACTTGGCAACACGCTCGCCAAAAGGGTGGCTGGCGTCAAGAGCGAACAGGCAAAGATCATCAAGAATCATTGGACTGTTTCCTCGCTTTTTTACGGTGATGGTATCTCCGCCATAATATGCCAAACTTGATTGAATTTTTTTTCTAATAAAAGGGCGCGAACATGGAACCTAAGGGATGTATTTACAAAGAGCAGTTCGGCTACTGCTGGCTAGAGGGCAGTCAGTGGATGTTCCAAGCAGTGGACGTGCATGAGCAGCTCGTGGGTGAACCTGTCAAAGTCGAACTGAAGGATTTGGTTTTCCATCATGATGAAGATGAATAATTGCATTAGCGTAGGTTGACCACAGGATGCACGGCAGGTAATTACTAGGTCACTGGTGTGATTGAGCTATGCAAAGCGTGATCAGGCTATTTGCCGTTATCCTGCAAATTCCTCTTCTTTGAACAGACCAACACCTTTGGTTGAAATACGTATCCAGGTCAGAACCCTGGCTTCTAAAATGCCTGCATGCGTGATCTCCTCTTTAAAGTAGCGCAGCTGCTCTATCTGGTGTTGCCTGCCTATATGGCAAATATGGCGGCCCCGTTCGTGAAATACTGGAAAGGCTGGAATCGACCGATCAGCAAGAGATGGCTTGGGGAACACAAAACTGTCGTTGGTTTCGTTTTCGGGATACTTGCTGCGCTATTCACAACCTACGTGCAGTCTCGCCTCAACTGGAGCGGAAATCTTGTCTCCTACATCGACTGGGTCCGGATTGGCATCGCCCTGGGTTTTGGGGCGATGGGCGGGGACTCGCTTAAGAGTTTGTTCAAACGGGCACGCGGAATTGCACCGGGGCAATCATGGATACCGGCCGACCAACTGGATTTTGTAGTGGGCGCGCTTGTTCTTGCATTGCCGTGGGCGCGGCCTGGTTGGCCAGAGGTCATTATCGTGCTCGCCATCACATTTATCGGCCACATTGCGGCGAACCACCTTGCCTATTGGCTCAATATCCGTGACACAAAATGGTAGCGCCGACTAGCTGCGCATAGTCGGCAGCATGGAGACATCCTTGAAGTCGAGTTGCACTTCTCATTATCTATGAAGTGGTCCGCACGGCAATGGCAAAACATGGGTATATTGTGTGCGTGACTTTACCCGGGCAAGTCACCGCAGCTATTCTTGAGCAAAATAACAAACATCTGACCTTATGCGACCACTCACCCCTCTTCAGGCGGAAGCCCTTTACACCTTCTGTGATCCTGCAACCCTTGACTTTCCCAGCACCGAAGCGCTGCCTGAACTCGATGTTTCCCGGATTCATCCGCGCGTCGTCGAGGCTTTGCGTCTCGGCCTCGACATCAAACACAAGGGCTACAATTTGTTTGTGCTTGGGGAGGCGGGTAGTGGCCGCCATTCCATTGTCAGTCATTTGCTTGAAGCCGAGCGTAAGAGCGGTGAGCCTGCTGCCGACTGGTGTTACGTAAACAACTTCAGCGCGAGCTCCCGTCCCCAGCTCCTTCGCCTGCCGGCTGGCCGGGGCGCTCGTCTGTGCGATGACATGCAGCGCTTTGTGGCTGAACTGGGATCGGCCATCGCTGCTGGTTTTGAAAGTGACGAGTACAACAGGCGTATCGAATCCATGCGGGAGGAAGAAAAGCAGCGGGAGGATAACGCTGTGCGGGCGCTGGGCCAGGATGCGGCACAACGTGGTGTCGCCCTGTTGCGCACCCCTCAAGGCTTTGCCTTCGCGCCAATGAAGAACGATCAGGAGACGCTGTCTGAGGAGGAGTTTGAGCAATTGCCTGATGAAAGGCAGAAGGAACTCGGTCGGCACATCGATGCCCTGCACGAACAGCTGCACAAGCTAATAAGTGAGTTTCCGCGCTGGCGGAGGGATCTGCGTAACCGCATCAAGGAAGCCAGCAGTGAGGTACTTGGATTGGCGGTGGGCCACTTGATCGAGGAACTGAAGACTCATTATGCCGACCTGCCCAGGGTCATGGAGTATCTCGATGGAGTCATGCAGAACATCGTTGAGACCGGCGAGTCCCTGCGGGAATCTAGCAAAAGCGAAGAGGGCGCCGAAACCACGTTTTATACCGGCAGCATCACCGTTCAACGCTATCTGGTAAATCTGCTGGTGGAGAATGCGGCCGACGGCGCCCGTCCGCTGATTTATGAAGATAACCCAAGCTTGCAGAACATGGTCGGGCGTATCGAACATATCGTTCACATGGGTATTCTGGTGAGCAATTTCACCCTGATCCAGGCCGGTTCTCTGCATCGCGCCAATGGCGGTTTCCTGGTGCTCGATGCCCTGAAGGTGCTGAGCCAGCCTTTCGCATGGGAAGGGCTCAAACGCGTCCTCAAATCGGGCGAGATTCGCATTGAATCACTGTCCGAACTGATCGGCCTAACCAGTACCCTCCAGTTGGAGCCGGAGGCCGTTCCGCTTGATCTCAAGGTTGTGCTGATCGGTGATCGGCAGACCTACTATCTGCTCGCCAATCTCGATCCTGATTTTCCGGAACTGTTCAAGATCAATGCCGACATGGACAGCCAGGTCGAGCGAAACCCGGAAAACACTTTCAACTATGCCCGACTCATCGCCACTCTGGCGCGGCGTGAAGGACTGCGCCATTTCTCATCCACGGCAGTGGCCCGCATTATCGAGCATGCTTCCCGGCTTGCTGGCGACGCTGAGCGGCTGACCACTCAAACCCGTTTGCTTGATGATGTGATGCGCGAAGCCAACCATTTTGCCGCACAGGCCAGCGCGTCACTCATCGAGCGCGAGTATATCGAAGCAGCCCTGGACGCTCACGACAGGCGCCATAAACGCATCCGGCAACGCTATCAGGAGGAAATTCTGCGTGGCCAATGGCTGGTCGACACATCGGGGACTCACGTTGGCCAGATCAATGGCCTAGCCATGGTGTTGCTGGGTGAAGGAACGTTTGCCCATCCCGTCCGCATCACAGCCACCGTGCACATGGGTGAAGGCGAGGTCGTCGACGTCGAGCGCGAGGTTGAACTCGGCGGCCCGCTTCATTCCAAAGGAGTGCTGATTTTGTCGTCATTCCTGGCGGCCCGGTTTGGCTGGAACATGCCGCTCTCGCTCAAGGCCAGCTTGGTATTCGAACAATCCTATAGCGGGGTGGAAGGGGACAGCGCCTCCCTGGCAGAACTTGCCGCCTTGCTCTCTGCGCTGTCCGGGATCCCGATCCAACAGTCGCTGGCTGTAACGGGCTCAGTCAATCAGTTCGGCGTGGTGCAATCTGTCAGCGGTATCAATGAAAAAATTGAAGGATTTTTCGATATTTGTTCCGCCCGTGGGCTTTCCGGCGACCAGAGCGTACTGATTCCCGCTGCCAACATTTGCCACCTGATGCTGCGCCACGATGTGGTCGACGCAGTTAGACAAGGCCGTTTCCATATCTGGCCGGTAGGCACCATCGATGATGCAATGGAACTTCTGACCGGATTGCCGGCCGGAGAACCGGACGACAAGGGCAATGTTCCAGAAGGCTCCGTCAACTTCCAAATCGCCTTGCAATTGGCGGAGCTAGCCCAGCTGCGCCAGGACTACCGCAGCCCCCAGCAACAAATCAAGCGCAAGAGAAAGGTGGCGCATCGGCGCAAACCCACTAAGTCATCCGTACCACCAGGCAAGTCCGGCCGTCGTTGACAAGATGGCCGGACGAACGTGAGTCTTAACTTGTAATAGTTGGCAGGATTAAGTTGTATTAGTTAGCAATCCTGACTTGAAATGGTTTGCAACCATATCTCGTATTGGTAGCAGGGTAAGCCTGTATGGTTGGCGCTCTTAGGTTGTATCAATACAAGGATGGGCCATTCTAGTTACCCATCAACAATTTAACATAATATACATTATGCGAAGTTATTGGTAGAAAGACTACTCAGGAATTGGGCACTCCCGACGTTACAATCACGCCATGGCGGAAATATTCGAGCCCCCTCTTAGTCACTCACTACAGCCCGCTGCGGTGCCGTATGTGCGAGACGAGTTCTGACACAGCACAGATGCAAACCGAAATCGATGGGTCCGTCTTTACCGGCTTCAAGCGGGTTCTCCGCAAGGGCACGCTGGCCTTCGCACTCATCATCACCGTCCTGTTCGCCATGATTTTCTACCAACACCAGCGCGCGGCAGAGGCCGTTCATTCGGTGGACCACACGCGGCAGGTCATCGCGTACATCGACGCATTGCGCACGTATCTGCTTAACCTGGACACCGCGGTTCGCAAATTCACCGACTCGGGAAATCCCGCTTTTCTTGACCCCCATCTGATATGTCGCGAATCGGGGTGTCCCAGCGCCGAGCAACTGATCGCCCTCACCCGCGCTGATGGCGTCCAGTTTGCCCGTCTGGCGCCGTTACCGGCACTACAATTGGCATTGGAAACTGGGTTCGGCGCGCTTCAGCAACACGGGGAAGCAGGTGGCCACACCGGACCCGCATTAAGGGAATTGACCGGATTCGACAAGTCCGCCATGGATCAGATCCACCGCATTCTGATCGAGATCGAAAAGGAAGAATTGAACCAGATGGAAACGCGCGAAAAGGCGCGAATTCACGATCAGAACCTGTCATCGGCGCTGCTGGGCATGGCCGGACTGTGGACGGGATTGGCGCTGCTCGGACTGTATCGGGAGACCGTCCGCCTGATCAAGGCTGGCACCAATGCCGAGCATACCATCACGCAATTGAGCCTTCGCGACCCGCTGACAGGCCTGGCCAATCGGCGCTTCCTGCACGAAAACGAAAGGCATTTAATCGCCAGCGCGAAGCGCTCCCGGACCAAGATGGCTGTCCTGGTCGTCGATCTGGACGATTTCAAGGCGGTCAACGATCGTCACGGCCATGCGGCTGGCGATGAGGTTCTCATGACTTCAGCGGAACGGATGGAGCAGCTGGTCCGCGAGGCGGATGTGATCGCCCGGTTTGGCGGTGACGAGTTCGTCATCGTGCTCAATCAGGTCGAAAATGCTGCGGCTGCACGCGAGGTCGCAAGCCGCGTGGTGGACGGTCTGAGCGAGCCCGTGCCGCTTGCCGGCGGCGGGACGGTACAGATCGGGGCCTCGGTAGGGATCGCGATGTGCTGCTCCAACGGCGAAACCTTCGATGATCTGCTCAGCAAAGCGGACGCGGCGCTTTACGCTGCGAAACGTGACGGCAAGAGCACCTACCGTGAGGCTGACTCTTTAGGCGTGTAAAGCCGCAACGCGTCGGCACCCCCATGCTCGCAGGGCTTGCCGTGATCCAGCACATTAATTAGCGGGCTGAACGCGCACAAGGGGGATGAAAATCCAGTCTTAAGTATTTGATTATCCATGATCTCCGTTGGCCGGTTGCTCCTGTTCCCACAACCGTTGCAGGTCCGGTCGGATGCAGCTTTTTTTTCGCCACCTCGTTGGAACCGTATTGTGCCAGTCGCCGCGTTGCTTCGGCAGTATTCAGCCCCTGGAGCATGGGCGCGTGCCGCTCATTACCCCCGGATCAGCTGAGCACTGGTCTGGACGCCGCACGCGCCAAACTTTTGCCGACGCTGCCCAGCCGACCTTATGAGGGCTTGCGGCTCTGGCATGAATTTACTTCTGAAAGTGCGAGTTGGCCTTGTCGAACGCTTCGCGCATGGCCGCCCAGGCGGCATCGGCGCCTGCTGTCAGTTCCTTCCAGGCATCCCCGCTGCTCGCCTGCAGTTCCTTTAGCTTCACCGTCGCTTCCTCGCGATGCTTGCGCAGGGCTTCCAGTTGCATTTCGTAATCGATGCGCATGTCGGTCCGGGCCGCCTTGGCCTTGTCCTCCCACTTGGCGAGGTCGGTATTCCACTTGTCCAGATTATTCTTCAGTTGTTCGACATATTCATTGCGTGTGGTCATGGGGGTCTCCTGTGGTTGTTGGTAGGCAACGATATGATAAGCCTCCTGACGGATTCAGCTTACGAAAGAATATGAAGCTATTCAATCTGTCTGTACGGCAATACCTGGTGCGGATAACTGAAGGCGTGAATCCGGCTTAACCTTCGACCACCGGCAGAATCCATAATTCAACGCGCCGATTGAGTTGACGGCCCGCTTCGCTGCTGTTGTCCGCGCGCGGCTCGGTTTCACCCTTGCCATAGGATTCAAGGCGCAACGAGTTGACGTGCTGGCTGGCAAAATAATCCAGCACGGATTGTGCGCGCCTTTCGGACAGGACCTGGTTGTCGGCGTTCGAGCCCAGGCTGTCGGTATGGCCAATCACGGTTACGGTGGTTTTTCCGTATTGATTCAAGACGCGAGAAATTTTATTCAGCGTCGAAATGTAGCCCGGCTTCAATTCGGCGGAGAGATTGTCAAAGCCGGTATTGGAAGTCATGCTGACCATCAGGGCATTGTCTGATGATCGCGGCTCAACGGTGATTTCGCCACGCTGTATCTCCGGCTGCAATTGTTGTTGCAGGTCCTTGGCCTGCTTGTCCATGTAATAACCCACGCCAGTGCCGGCCAGTCCTCCGCCAATGGCACCGATCAGCGCGCCCTTGCCACGATTCTTGCCATTGATAATTGCACCCAGTGCCGCCCCGCTCGCCGCACCGATGATGGCCCCCTTTTCGGTCTTGTTCATATCGCGGGCGTCGCCCATGTCGTTCGTTGCACAGGCAGAAAGCAGCAGGGTTGTCATCAGGGGTATAGCAATGGTGTGTTTGCGCATGGTGTGTCCTTCTAGGAATGGGTTGAGGTGCGAGATTATGCCGTAAACCATCGTATTAGCCACAGTAAACGAGTGGATATTTACGTCGTTTTCAGTTCGTTCTTGAGGGTGCAATCAAGCTCTCTCCACCTCGTGTGGCAGCGGCTAACCACCACAGGAAACAAGATACAAGGGTGCGCCACGCGCACCATCCATGTTGGTGCGCGTGGCGCACCCTACTTCCATAGTTACAATCCCTATCGCGAAATGGAATTATGTGTTCCTGATCTCCGCCGCGCTGACGGTGCTGACCTTCATGCTAACCTTTGGCATCCCAGCCATCACACGGAAATAATGGCAGCTCAGCACCAACGCAAGATGATATCTGGCGTTATCGCAGTCATGGCCTATGCTCGTAAGTACCAAAGTGGAAATACCAATCCGCAATGCACAACCAGCACCACACAAGCGTCGTCGTGTGCTGGTACGGCGGCATTAAGGTTACAGAGTCTACGCGTTGACGCGCCACAAGGAGGAGTGGTCCACATGGCTAGCAAACAATACAAATACCTCATTGTCGGTGGGGGCATGACGGCCGATGCGGCGGTTGGCGGTATCCGTGAACGCGACGGCAGCGGAAGCATTGCCGTGTTGAGCGATGAGAAGCATCCGCCCTATGACCGCCCGCCCCTGTCGAAAAAACTGTGGACCGGCCACCCGCTCGATTCCATCTGGCGCAAGACCGAGCAGGCTGGGGCCGATCTGTTTTTGGACAGGCGCGCGGTGAACGGCGACGTCACTGCAAAGATCATCACGGACAGCCGTGGTGAAATTTACCGCTACGACAAACTGCTGCTGGCGACCGGCGGCGCTCCCCGCCATTTGCCGTTCGCGCCTGAAGGGGTCATCTACTTCCGCACCTTCGACGACTACCAGCAGCTGCGCGCGCGGGCCGACAGCAAGTCCGAGTTCATCGTCATCGGCGGCGGATTCATCGGTTCGGAAATCGCTGCCGCGCTGGCGATGAGCAACTGCAAGGTCACCATGGTGTTTCCCGACAGCGGCATCGGCGCGCGCATCTATCCGCCCAAACTATCCGGCTTCCTCAACGACTACTTCCGCGAAAAAGGGGTCACCGTGCTGACCGGAGAGAGGGTCCAGCGTCTTGAAGGGAATGGATCAAGATTCACCCTCACTACCGACAGCGGCAACACCTTGTCATCCGACGCGGTTGTTGCTGGCATCGGCATCGAACCTTCAGTTGACCTGGCTAAATCGCTTGGTCTAGAGATTGACAACGGCATCCTGGTCGACGAAGAACTGAGCGCGGCGCCCCCCGACATTTTCGCGGCCGGTGACGTCGCCAACTTTTACAGCCCGGCGCTTGGCATGCGCCGCCGTGTCGAGCACGAAGACAACGCCAACACCATGGGCGCAATGGCCGGCCGCAACATGGCCGGCGGCTCGGAAAAATACGACCACCTCCCCTACTTCTATTCCGACCTGTTCGATCTGGGTTACGAAGCAGTCGGCGAATTCGGTGCCGGCATGGACATCGTCGAAGACTGGAAGGAGCTGTTCCGCAAAGGGGTGATTTATTATCTGAAGGCCGGGCGCGTACGCGGCGTGTTGTTGTGGAATACCTGGGATCAGGTCGATGCCGCACGCCGCCTGATCACCGCCGGGGACACACTCAGCGCTACCGAACTGGCCGGGCGGATACACGACTAGCTATTGCGCTGAGTTGAGTCTGGACGAGGGGCAGCGACGGTAGTCTGATCCAGCTATGCCCTTCACCTTGTCTTATAACCACCGCCTGATCGATGGCAAGGATGCCGTGCAATTGCTGGTGGTGGTCAAAGCGGCGCTGGAGACGTAGGAGAGCTTGTTGTTCGACGTTTAGCGTGGGAGCTCGGCCGCCGCCGAAGACGGTCAGCTGCAATGACGGGTGATGCCTCATCGCATCAGAATCTTGGCTGTTATGATGGCGGGGTCGTTCTCGTACCCACGCTCCGCAAGAGCCGTGACTTTTTGCTTGATGTCCTCGGGCGACCAAAAGAGCCATTTCTTCCCCGCCATGAACTCACGGATTAGACCGCTTTGTCCTTGGTAGACCTTGCCAGCGGCAAGGCCTATGGAAATATTTGTATCGGAGTTCGCCATGTCGCAAGCGATGAGGTCTTGCAGCAACCTTGACAGAACGACCGAACGATAGCGCTCTGAAGTGAAAAGCTTGTATCTCCCCTCTGGTACTTCGTGTTCCTCTTTCAGTTGTGCGAGTTTGACACCCGGCGAATCGAGAAAAGACTTTGCCTCAAAGGCGATCACCTCGTTCTTGGAAAAACATAGCGCAAGCAGGTCGATCTCCGGGCGCGGAATTGAGTGCTTTCCAATTTTGCGCTTTTCTTCCTTTGTCATGTTTACCTTGAACGACCTACGGACCCAGTAGCCTTCGGCTTCGAGCAGGGTAGCAATGATGCTCTCGAAGTGATCCATCAGCGCTCACTCACAGATAACGAGGGAGTAGAAGAACCCCTTGAGGGGCCGAGTGGCGCTGATTGCAGGGGTCAATGATTCCTCCCCGATCCAAGATCGTCGAATGTAGAGCGTTTTGAGAGGTCGATTCGTGTTCATCATCTGGGTGAAATTTCCGAAAGAGACTTTTTCTACAGCCTCAATGTTCAAAATAACCAGCCTGTGCGGCTTTTCGCGCTGCAGGGTTAGAAGTCGCCATTGGCAAGCTGCGGACGGACATAGATGTTGTGCAGAGCTACGAACAACCCGAATAAGGCTGGCAGACTGTTAATGCACTCGGTTGCGACGTCGCGTGTGGCGGACCATCCTGTTCCTTCGTGCAGGAATTCATTTCGAATACTTGCCGCCGACTTCATGAGATCGGACACAGGCCGGTAGTCAGTTGCGTCATGAGTTGATGCTTCGCCGACGGCTTCACTCCAGCTCTTTCCAACAACCGCGCTGAATAGAGATGTGAACTTCTGACTTGCCAACTTGTTGTCGTCGAGCATCTTCTCGATCAGAGAGGCTTTTACGTGTTCTGCACGTAGGAACGCCAAGAGGAAGTGATTGAGTAGTGCCTCGCGCAGTGTGCAGAAGTACAGTATTGTGCCAACTACAGGTGCCTGCGGGCCAGAGATTGGTCCGACAGGCGCGTAGGAATGGTAAGCCTGTTGCACAAGGTCGACGAGGACACGTATGTTGATTGGGTAGTACAGCCTCGCTACGCCAGCCGGTTTTTTGCATGCAGGACAGAGACTGTTGGCGACCATTCGAGAGTGCTCGCGATCAACTTCGCCGCAGCGCTCGCAGATCATGAAGTCACATACCAACGTGCTGATGTCTTGGTTGTCAATCTCGGCGAGGGATACCAAGCCTTTAACCTCTAACGTGATGTGTACGCCAAACGGTGTACAACCTCGACCACCATTCGCAATAATTTCAGTAACCATTCAATGGGTTGGCCGTTACAAGTCAAGTTATGCACCCCCGTCTTCTCCTCTGGTCAGCCACCCGCGTTGCTGGATCGGTTCCGCAACGAAGTTCGAGTCCGATTCGGGCAAAACATTACAGCATCTGTCCCGAAACGCAATATTCCCTATGGCCTAAGGTCTTGACCCCAAATTGAAAACCACATCGCCTCGGGTGTGCTATCAATGACATATGACCCCAAGTCTTGTGAGGGGTCGCCACACGCAAGCACCGCATGGGAGGCGCGCTTTCCCGCCAGTTCCAGACCACCTGCCCTGAATCGCGGGTGTGGCTTGGCAAGGAGACATCATGAGTCCCGATAACGATCCCCTCCCGCAGACATGGCCTGCCCTGCCGCTTGAGGCCTGGGCCGACACCTATGCGACCCTGCACATGTGGACGCAGATCGTCGGCAAGATCCGCCTGGCCTTGAGTCCGTGGCTCAATCACTCCTGGCATGTCACGCTGTATGTGACGGCGCGAGGCCTCACCACCTCGCCCATCCCGTATGGAACGCGGACTTTCCAGATCGATTTCGACTTCATCGCCCATCAGTTGACGATACAGGCCAGTGACGGCAGGACTGCGGGGCTGCCGCTTCGGGCGGAGTCGGTGGCTGCGTTCTACACGCGTCTGATGGCGGAGATGGACGCGCTCCAGCTTCACGTGAGCATGCGTGCGAAGCCCTGCGAAGTCATCGATCCCCTCCCGTTCGACCAGGACGAAACGCACTGCGATTACGATCCGGAGTACGCCGCCCGGTTCTGGCAAATCCTGGTCCAGGCCGACCGGGTGTTCAAGGAATTCCGCGCCCGCTTCATCGGCAAATGCAGCCCTGTGCATTATTTCTGGGGCGCCCCGGACTTGGCGGTTACGCGGTTTTCCGGACGACTGGCGCCGCAGCATCCCGGTGGCATTCCCAACCTTGCGAACTGGGTGACGCGCGAGGCCTACTCGCACGAAGTCAGCAGTTGCGGGTTCTGGCCGGGGGGCGGGCCGATTCCCTATGCGGCGTTCTACTCCTATGCCTATCCGGAACCGGCGGGCTTCGCCGAGGCGCCGGTCAGGGCGGGCGCCGCCTTCTACAGCACCGACTTTCGCGAGTTCATCCTGCCCTACGACGCCGTTCGACTGTCGCCTTCGCCGGATGACACGCTGCTCGACTTCTTGCAGTCGACGTACGAAGCCGCGGCCAACTTGGGAAAGTGGGACCGCGCTGCGCTCGAGCGTGACCACGCCTGGAGCCCGGCATCATCGGCCACAGGATAGCCTGAAGTTCGAGCAGGAAATCCTGGAGGGTTCGGTAACCGGAAGGACGGCTTACTTTCCTTTGTTCGTGGAGTTGTCTTTACTGGAGTAAAGGACACACCATCATGAAAGAGATTCTTCCCGGCGTTTTTCATTGGACCACCTTCCACGAGGGCATCCAGGCCTATGTCCACTCCTACTACATCAATGCCACCGATCCGCCAGTCCTGATCGACCCACGCGTTCCGGCGCAAGGCCTGGAGTGGTTCGCGGCGCACAGAGCGCCGCAGCACATCTACCTGACCAACCGCCATCACTACCGGCACAGTGGCCGCTTTGCCGACCGGTTTGACCTACAGGTCTGGTGCCATAAGAACGGATTGCACGAATTCACCCATGGCGAGAAGGTCAAGGGCTTCAGTCACGGCAAGGAACTACCGGGAGGAATTCTGGCCTTGAAAGTCGGAGTGCTGTGCCCCGAGGAAACCGCGCTGTATCTCCCGCTGCATGGAGGCCTTCTGTCCATCGGCGACGCGCTTGTGCGCTATCGGGGAAAGCTGGGCTTCGTGCCGGATGAGTATATGGGTGACGACCCGGAAGGCGTCAAACGGGGCCTGCGAAAAATCTTTCTCAAGCATATGCGCGAACGCGAATTCAACCACCTGCTGTTCGCCCACGGCGCCCCCTGGATCGGGGGCGCCAAAATCGGTCTTGGGAAGTTTCTGGAAGGAATTGAACTGTAGTTTTGTCGGTTAAATGCGCACTTCCATTGCGGGAGAACGCCATTGAGCGACCCATCAATTCTCCATCAATAGCATGTTCCTGACTGGCCCGACTGTGATCCCGGCCAGACCAATCCAATCTGAATGGGAGTCACATAGCCATCCATTTGATTGTTCCAGGGAAACAGAGTGAAATGTCGCTATTTATAGGAGCGCCAAAAATGAAGGACTTACCTCCGCCCCGCGATCTCATCGAAGCAATGGGTGAAGCCTATGAATTGTTTCTGGAGAAGGCACAGCTGAAAGCGCATCAAGGCGGCACTGCCATTCACCATCTGATTGATGGGATTCGTGGCGATATCGTAGCCTTGAATAAGCTGAGCGAGGACGAGGTCATCAAGCTGGAAGAATATGTGAAGCGGGATCTCATCGATGCTGCAACGTATCTGGACAAGACGGGCGATGAACTGAAGGGTTGGCTGGGTTTTGACGTGGCGTTGTTGAAGCAGGAATTTTGGGAACAGTTTAGCAAAGCGGCAGATCAGACCACGACAGCGCTCTATGAATTACAGCAACAAGCGGAAAGCGCTGAATATCATAGCGGCGAACTTGTTGGTCTGGGCACGCTGGTCTGCGACCAGTGCGGTGAAAAATTGCATTTCCATAAACCAGGTCGCATCCCCCCTTGCCCCAGGTGCAAGCGTGCTCACTTTCATCGACAGCGTGTTGAATAATTCCGCTCAGAATTACCCACTCAGATTTTTTCAACGAGGTGATCCAGGCGGTCTCCCATGTTTTTACGGTGGGCAAACCTCTGCAGCGATTGCCATTTCACTTAGCGCCACAAGGAACCCATGATTCGCCTGCGGTTTTCCATCAATCTCAGCTACGAAGTCATCGGCCAGACCGCCGATTTCATTTTCAACATCCATGCCTCGCCAACAGCCCATCAGACTGTCCTGAGTGAATCGCTGATGATCAGCCAGCCGTTGACGTCGACCATTCACTACGACCCGCTGCTCCACCACCGCTTGCTCCGGCTACGCGCAAACCCTGGCCCCCTGAAAATCTCCTATCAGGCGGAAGTTGATATTCGCCACCATGTCGGCCAGCCGGGGAATATCGGCGAAATGCCGATTACCGAATTGCCCATGGAAGTCCTGCCCTATCTTTACCCCAGCCGCTATTGCGAATCGGACAAAATGCAACAACTGGCCAATCAAACCTTTGGCCACTTGCCGCCGGGTTACCGACGGGTCGAAGGCATCCGCAAATGGGTGCAGGAACGCACCCGTTTCACCTCCGGCAGCAGCGAATTCACCACCTCCGCCATCGACACGTACCAGCAACAGGCCGGTGTTTGTCGTGATTTCGCCCATCTGATGATCGCGCTTTGCCGCGCCCTGAACATTCCCGCGCGCTTTTGTTCCGGTATCGATTACGGCGCCGACCCGGCATTCGGACCGACCGATTTTCATGCCTACGTTGAAGTCCTTCTCGGCGGGCGCTGGTACATCTTCGACCCCTCCGGTATGGCCATACCGATGGGTTTCGTGCGCATTGGCACCGGACGTGATGCGGCGGATATCTCCTTCGCCACCATCTTCGGTGACATCAAGTCCGATGCGCCCGTGCTGACTATTGAAGCGCTCAATGACCCCGCCCAGGGCTACGTGCTCCCTTGGCACTGCCCGGAAGCCTTGTCGACCGACTCACCGATTGGTTTTCCTGGCAAATGGAGTAACAAATAGACCATCTCGCCCATTCAGCCTGATATGAATGCAAGCAAAGACGGGTTGCATCCTTTTAACATACGAGAGCTGCCGAGTCCGCGGGGGAGTGATTATTGGGGCGTGCCGATAACGCCTTGGAACTAGTGTTGCGGAAACTTGTACGCAGCCGCGGTGTGTTTGATTCCCTCTGAGTAGGACGTAGGTGCAAAATTAAAGGCCTTGGAGAACTTGGTCGAGTCAAAAAGATACTCCGAGTCGTTTTGATACAGCATCTCGTAGGACTCGCGGATATCCGAGTTGAACAGGCCAGCGATCCTGATCATGGGGCGGATGAGAATCCGGTACTTTGGCTCAACGCCGAATTCCTTCGCCGCCATTTGAATGATTTCCCTTCCGTTTGGCGGATTTGATGCGGTTGGGACATGCCAGGTTTGATTCCAGGCCGTTTGCGTGTCGGCCAGAAGGACCAGGC
>Ga0326726_10003030_pt1 | contig 15417 bp, 13 predicted proteins | sample MHFenrmetagenome_2_FD_207603 | JGI IMG/M metagenome (GOLD analysis project Ga0326726, IMG submission 207603) | Lab enriched peat soil microbial communities from Michigan Hollow, Ithaca, NY, United States - MHF15MN | ecosystem: Environmental > Terrestrial > Soil > Wetlands > Peat | place: USA...
CTCCAATACGATAAATACCAGAGAAAGGATTACCCGCATAATCGCGTGCCGGGGGGCAATCAAGGCAGGTACTGTCTGCACAATGGAACAATGCCAGCGTCTGGTTCAACAGTTACGGTCTGTAAAAAATCCATTCACCTGCCCTCATGGGAGACCAACGATAGTGAGGTTCACCCGGTCAGACCTTGACGCGATGTTCAAACGCATATGAGTGACTATTACAAACCGGCGCCGTGCACGTATACCCTGGTAACGTGCTTTTGCCTTTACCTGAATAATTACCTTTATGCAGATTCTACGAAAGACATTAAAAAAGATACTTTTCGATCTGGCAGCGATCTATGAAACACGCAGATAAGAGAATATTTGATTATAATGGGTCTGAATATTCCCGGAATAATGCTTTCTGCCGTGATACTCAAGAATTCCAGCAGATGGTGATGTCATATTATGAGCAGCATGGCAGAGATTTGGAATGGCGACATACCGACGATCCTTACCGCATTCTTGTTTCAGAGATTATGCTCCAGCAAACCCAGGTAGAGCGGGTCACCAAAAAATTTCCGGAGTTTATCCGTTCATTCCCGGACTTTGCCGCGCTTGCTGCTGCCCCTCTTTCGGATATCCTAGCTGTCTGGCAGGGTATGGGTTACAACCGGCGGGCGATCGCGTTACAGAAATGTGCAATCCGGGTTATGACAGATCATCAGGGTAGTCTTCCGGATGATGTCGAGACTCTTGCAACATTTCCCGGAATAGGCAGGGCAACTGCCGCATCTATTGCGGCATTTGCATTCAACATTCCTGTTGTTTTCATTGAGACCAACATTCGGAGAGTCTTTATCCATTTTTTCTTTTCCGGTTCAGAGAAGGTCTGTGATGCTGAAATCCTCCCTCTTGTTGAGCAGACGTTGTATCGTGAAAATCCCAGGGTCTGGTACGGGGCACTGATGGATTTGGGCAGCTCTCTAAAAAAAATAGTCTCCAACCCAAACCGGCGAAGCGCTCACTATTCTCAACAATCTTCCTTCGAAGGATCTGATCGGAAAATCCGTGGGACTATCCTGAAGATTTTGCTGGAAGAACACTTCATGGAAGAGAAGGAATTTATTGTCCGTCTTGCTGAAGATCCCTACCGGATAAAGAGAATTCTGGTCGCTCTTGAATCAGAGGGATTCATTCAATACAAAGGGAACAGGTACAATCTGAATGATAATTAGATATTATATTGTAAATATTATACGTTCCTCTTTATTTAGGTTAAAATTTTTTTTATATTTTCTCGAAATTTTCAATAAATTATCTTAACAATTTGCTAATAATATTAATTAAAAAATCAAATTTATTTTTATTGATTTCCATGAAAACTTGAAAAACACGCGAACATATTTTTCATTGAATCTGCTTCTATGAAGAAGAAGAAAAGAACGAAATTATCTGTTTAATTCAGTTTCTGCCCAGTATTGTTTCAGTGAAACCGAAATCCATTGTGCAATATCACACGAATCAAGACCTGTTTCCCCAGCGATTTTTTGCGAAATACAGGATATCAGATCCCGGTTTTCAGAAACAGTTTGAACTGAAATTTCCTCTCCGGTTATTTCTGACAACGCATGCCTGAGAAATTGATCAAATCTTGAAACAGGCTCGAGATGGGGTAACGGATTACGTACCATTCTTATATATTTATATTATGATATTCATAAGGTTTCTGATTCAGGCGACAAGGGTTTTTTTTATTTTTCAGGGTCTCCTGCAAATCTTCGGGGAAATGACTATCCATGCGGGTCACTGCCCCAATTGTATTATTGAATGGGTTGAACAATATATCCCTGAATAGCAAAAAATGCCTTTAAGGTTTATCGTTATCTGGGTCTCTCGATTTTTTCCCGATCGGTATTTCTCGCAATTGCAATAAAGCCAAAAAAATCACCGTTCTGTGCCTTAACCGGAGAAATATTAGCTTCAACAGGAATTCTCCCGGAGGATGAGAGCAGCATAAGCGGTACGGTTTTATATCCGTTTTTCCTGACATCCGTCAGGCAGTTCAGCGCAACTTTCCGGAACTCCGGTGCGATGAAGAGTGCTAGGCTCTTACCGGTTAGATTACTGCAGGTTCCGCCTTGCACAGCACTGGCAAGTGTATCATTTACCCATAGACACACCCCCGATTTATCGAGAATCGCGATATAATCCTGTGCCATTTTGAAGACATGGGAAAGATAGAGGGGACTCAGGATACTTGGGGTGCCTGTCTCGCCTTCTACGATTGAGGAAGACAGAATTTGTCCTTCCCAAGTTTTACGATGTTCAGAGATATCTTCATAAACCACGCATTCCTTACCATCAGAAAGCGTGACCGGGCGGAACAGGATCTCGCGATCAGTCCCATCCTTACATCGGACGGTAAACGTTCTTGGTCTGGGAATACCGGATCCGGATTTTTCATAATCCGATTTCCATACAGCGATAACATTTTTACGGTATTCCGGATCCGGGTAAGCAAGAGAGAACCACTCTTTTCCGGTTTTAACTTCATTGAGAGTGTACCCAAAGATTTCAATAAACTTGTTATTCACGTACCGATAAGTTCCATTTTTTTCAATAATTGATATCGGAACAGGTGCATTTTTTGCCACGCTCGAGAAGATCTCTTGGCTTTTATTGAGGGAATCTTCAGCAATCTTGCGCTGAAGTGCCATTGAAGCCGCTTGGCCATAGAGTTCAATAAATGGTATCTTATCTGGGTCTACTCCATTCGGCAGACCGAAGGTGATATTTCCGAGCAGCACCCCTCTCCAGACAAGACCTAATGAATAAAAGTTCGCCAGGTTCAGTTCCTGTATAATTCCGTTGCATGCGTCTTGTGGGAAAGCCCGGAAAGAAAATAAATTTTTTTGGATAGGGTATACTTTTCCCGTCAACATTTTTTCCGGGATGATTTCATCAACCTGAAGAGAGATTTCAATAAACCTTTCCCCAAAATATTTGGATATTAATGCTGTCGCCTTCTCTCCAAAAAGGGCTTTGATCGTTAAGGTTCCTGCATCAGAATCAAAGGCATTGATAGTAATTACGGAATCGGGCAAGAATTCTTTGAGGCCTTGACCAATAGCATAAAATATATCGGAATCCGGTGCCAGTTCAATAAATTCCTGCATTTTCCGGGAAAAAAACTCCTGCTGGGAGATATTATTCCGGATCTTTTCAACGGCTGCCCGGCGCTCGCTGATATCGCGTAAAATCCCCTCTACTCCAAGTAATTCTCCTCCATCATCAAAGTACAGGTGACTGTTTGTTGAGACATAGACGGGACTACCATCTCTGGATTTTAAGACAACTTCATAATCACTGACTGAGCCATTCTTGTATATGGCATCGAGTACTTCCTTTCGGCGGTACGGCTCAAAATAGAATTTTTCAGCGATATTTAACCCGATACATTCTTCAGGGGAATCATATCCGAGCATCCTTGCCCAGCCCCCGCTTGCCATGATAAGATTTCCTTCTTTATCAGAACGATAAAAAACATCCTGAATATTTTCAAGGACACTCCGGTATAATTTTTCGCTCTCTTTTAAGGATTTTTCAGTGATCCACCGTTGTAAAGCAACGGATGCCTGCCGGACATACGTTTCAATAAGTTCACCCTGCTCTAGTTTATCACCTTTCCGGAGCAGTATTACCAGACCGGCGACGATTATACCCTGCGATATCAACCCCATGGTATAAATATCGCCAATGTTCAGGGTTTCTTCTATCTTGGCACATACTGCTTCGGGCACATTCCTGTGCATGGTAAAAAAAAGGTTACCAGGAACTCTGACTATTCTTCCGCTCAAATTGGACTTTACAGCCATATCTCCTTCGGAACCCTTAATAAACCTCACAGTTTTACCGATAATATCTTCCCCCATCAGTGTACTGAAGACGCCGCGTTCTTCATCTCCTAGTACGCTACGGGTTGTCGCAGTGAAGGTTTTTAAATCAATGGAGTTTACTACGACTATTGCTTTTGGAAGAATAGCCTTTACCTCTCCGCAGATTGTTCCGTAAATATCAGCATCCGGGGGGAGTTCGAGAAATTCATAGGAGGTTCGTGAAATATACTCGATATCTGCAATGTATTGCCTGATTTTTGCTTCTGCCTCCCTTTGCTCTGTGATGTCCCTGCCAACTCCCTGATATTCGATAATTACTCCTTTATCGTCAAAAAGAGCCCTGTTCGTCCATTGTGTCCAGCGGACGCGGCCTGAGGGATCAAGTACACGATGTTCAGCTGATAGCACCGGGTTATTTGCATTCAAAGAATGAAGATCCGGAATTAACCGTTCTCCGTCTTCTTCAGGGATCAGGGAAAAAATCGACCGGCCAAGCAATTCAGTCAGATCCTTTAAAAAATACCTGCATACTGAATCATTCACATAGGTGAGAGTCCCGTCCGGCAGGAATCTTGTGACTAATTCGGTCTGGTCCTCGACGATACCCCGGTATCGGGATTCACTCTTTTTTAATGCTTCTTCAGTGAGCCTGCGGTGTAAGACGATGGACGCCTGATTGATATATGTTTCAATGAGCGATGCATTCGTGAGTGTTTCACCCTCCCGCAGAGTAAAATTCACCCCACCAAAGAGTATCCCCTGTCTGACAAGGCCTATTGCATAATGCCTGTCCCCAAGATTAAGGGTTTTTCTGATACGCTCGCATGCATCTTCGGGAATCTGCCGGAAAAAAAAGTTGTAGAGACTTTCATCGCTTTGGAATATTTTTCCTTTCAGGAGTTCCCCATATATAAAAGTCCTGATTGTCTGGGGTATCGCATCTATAGGAAACTCAAAACCTATGAATTCCTTGCCGAGGCAGGTGTTGAGGAGATCGTGATCCCTGTCCGGTAATAATGCCGTGGCGATAAAACTTTCAGACATCCTATCATATGAATTTACACCGATTGTTGCATTGGGAAGTAATTCAGAAAGACCTTCCCCGATCAACTGGTAAAGGTCTACCTCAAGAGACACCTCGACAAATTCCTGCGCTTTACGGGAAAGGAATTCCATATCTTTGATATACTGGTTAATCCTTGCTGCAGCCTCACGTTTCTCCGTGTTGTCCCGCCCGATTCCCTGATATTCAACGGGCTTATTTTCATCATCAAACAGCATCCGTACTGTCCAGAGGTTCCAGCGGTCCTTCCCGCAGGCATGGTGGATCTGGCATTCAAAGGTGACCACCGGGTTGTTCACGCTCAGGGACTGGATGCTCCTGTTCACTGCTAAAATGTTCTCCGCCTCAAGATTAGGGATATGCGGCCACCCGAGGAGATCCTCTTTGTTCTTTCCAAGATATCGTGCATACGCATCATTTACAAAAATGAGCTTCCCATTTGGCAGGAATCGCGTAATAAATTCAGTCTGGTCCTCTACGATCCCACGATAACGGGCTTCGTTTATCTCCAGCATTTTCTGGTACAGAACCTGGGCAGAGATATCTTCAATGATCAGGGTTATGCCCTTGTTCCCGTCTTCAAACGCGGTCTGTAACTGTTTTACCCGAAAATGATATTTCTTCCCTTCAAGTGTACATACCATTTCATGTACCAGTTCGAGAGCGGTATCCGAATCTCTTGAGGGTACTGTTATGGGAACAGCATTGAAAAAAGGATTATCTATCTCTTTAATGTGTCTGCCCACAAGTGCCCCCTTCTCTTCCTTAAGCATTTTGAGAACAGATTCATTGACCTGCAATATTTTTTGATCAGGATCAAGAACAACGACCATGTCAGAAGAGAATTCCAACACCGATGACATAGGAACCCGGTGAGACAAAAAATATACCTTGGCGGCTCCGACGATCTCCATCTCCACTTGTCCTGAGATAAGAAGCAGGTCCAGATATTTTGACACAAGATTCCGGTTCGTTTCCATTTTGGTCGCGAGATCTGAGATTGTCATACCCCGTGGATGCCATTTGAGGATCTGTTTTAATTTATCAACTCTCTCCCTATCGAGAACCGGCATAATAGAACATAGGTACTCATTAATGTAAATATATATTATTTTTGAATTATTTATCACGCGGATTAATCTGGCTGGTCGTGCGGGATCTAAGCAAATCCGGAGGAAACTATTTTTTTCCTGGCCAAGCCCTCGCCAGCTATATGTACTGATCTTCAATAAATCACCTCCAGTTACCCTGCTTTCATCTGTTCCACGGGAGTAATTCGGATCCCGGTCGTTTAATCCCGCGCCGATCAATTTTTTCCTGGGAAATTGAATGTCATCTGTTTTTCTAATTGAAAAAAATCAAAAAACCCTAATTTATTTTCTGATATCACGTAATCCTTTTTCCGTAATTATTTCCTCCTGCCAAATCTGCTTAGTGCAGATGCTTCTGGAAAAGTAACGAGATTGAGAGAATACCCCATATCACGACCGGAGGATGTGCGCTGGTTGCAGGGCAACACCCCGGGAAGGTGTGTTTTAATAGAGAGATTACAGTTTATTTTTTTTAAAAAAAATACTGAACATCAATCGACTAAGAATTTTGAATAAATGAGAGGGGGAATAGTCCGATCAGGGCAAGAGGCGAATGATGTCCTGATACTTACCTTGATACGATACAATCTCTGGAGATGATTATGTTCCCCGCCCCATTCTGTTTAATCCTGCCTGTACTGATAGAGTCCAGTCCTACCAGACTTCCGGGAATGCCATGTTAGTGTAAAGGTCTTCGAGCCTTGCTTTATGACCGCTTTCCATGTTTGCAAGCTGGGTAAAGAGGAACTTCTGCTCCGTTTCGGTCGAGAGACCAGCAAGCTGGCTATACATCTGCATCGCTTCAAGTTCCTTCTTGATCGCCACAACGAGGCCATCGAGCGGTTTCATGTCAGCAGACAGGGGAGGGCTCGGCATTGCATTTGCCACTTTGTAATCCTTCTTTGCATCAAAGTGCATCTTGGCGACATCCTTTGAGAGCATTCCCTGTAAAAACTCACGGTGCTGTTTCTCTTCTCCTGCAAGCTCACCAAAGAGTTTCTTCAGCGCAGCGTCTTTTACCTTGTCGGATATCGTGCGGTAAAACGTGTATGCCTCGATTTCCCTGTCGATGGCAGTTGAAATGATCTTCTTTGCATCATCTGACTTCATCTTCTATTCATCTCCTTACCAGAAAATTATACTTAATCAGGTTAATGAAAACCTCGTTCATCCTTCGGTTTGTATAAAAAATTAATTGGTATAGGTGACCGTCCCCAGTTTGGGCTCGTAGGCAGCGTCTCCTTCAACACGGATAGCGTGTGAGAAGAGTGCGAGGGGAATCTCTGCGGGGCAGAGTTCTTCGCACTGGCCACAGTTGATACAGGTGTCCGAGATATGGGCGAACCGTCTCATGTGGAACATCGGGTTCGGGGGGAGTTCTCCTGGTTTTACCATCAGGGAACCTTTCATCAGCGCTTCGGGAGTGGTGAAACAGACCGGGCAGTTTTCAATACATGAATAACACTTGATGCACCGTGCAGTCTCTTTGTTTATTGTCTCCCACATGTTTGCCCCAAGGGCCGCAAAATCTTTTTTCCTCCACTTGTCACCAAGCTTGAGCATGGCTCCCTCGACTTTACCCCGGATCTCAAGACCCTTCGGGTTTGCTGCCTCGGTTACAAGGACACCGGATTTTACCGCACCGCTCAGAAGGTTGGCACCCTTCTCGCTGCAGACTTCCACAAAGGTTGCCTTACCGGCCTTATCGCCGATGACACCCCAGTTGCCGCATGCGAGATCTGCCTGACGGGGGACTTTGTACTTGCAACGGCGGCAATTTGACCTGCGGCCGTAGCCGGCTTCTTCAAGTTCATCCATGGAGATGCCCTTGTGTCCGCCTTCGTACTCGATGATGAACTGGCCTTTGTCGATCTCTTCCTTATGGACAGTATCGGGGTCAACCCCAAACTTGTCGGCAATCATCTTGCGGGCAAGGGTCGGGCTGACCGAGCCACCGCAGTTGACGCCTATCATGACGACATTATTGAGATTGATCTGCTTGCGGTTGGCAAGCTCGATAAACCCCATTACATCGCAGCCTTTTACTGTTACACCAATCTTCTTGTTCGCCGCGCCGTCGAGGTATTTCTTGACGAGTTTTGGGAGCAGAAGCGTTCCGCAGTGAAGTGAACCGGCCGTCTGGGCAAGTGCTTTTGGGTCGGTGATCAGAATCGGCTGGGCGTCGTACAGGTCTTTCCCTTTCCGGACAGCAAAGACCGCATCGACCATCTTTGATTCCAGCGCATGCTTCCAGAGTGCGGTCACAGCGCCGCCGAGTTCCGCTTTCTTCTTGATCTCTTCGTCATTTGTCCATGCGTAGAGCATATCACCCTTTTTGGCTGCTGGTGTTCCACCGAATAATGCCATGTTACTTCGCCTCCGCAATCTTCTCTATCCTGACAGCACAGGCCTTGAACTCCGGAATTGCCGCAACAGGGTCAAGGGCATTGTTAGTGAGGACATTTGCCGCACATTCCTTGTAATGGAACGGCATAAAGACAACACCTTTCTTGATGTTTTTTGTAACCCGTGCTCCGATCTTTATCTCCCCTCTGCGGGTGATCGCCTTGACCATCTCCTTATCCTTGATGTCCAGTGCCTTTGCGTCCTCCGGGTTCATTTCGACCCAGCCGGTCGGCTCCTCGCGCTCGAGATCCTTCGAGCGTCGGGTCATCGTGCCTGTATGCCACTGCCAGATGCAACGCCCGGTGGTCATGATGAACGGGTAGTCCTTGTCCGGTACTTCCGCCGGATATTTGAACTCGATAGGTGTCAGGATGCCCAGCCCGTCCGGATGGGTGAATTTCTCCTTGTGGAGGATTGGCGTGCCCGGGTGCTCCTTGGTCGGACAGGGCCAGTGCAGTGCCTCAGGCTTGTCGAGACGGGTATAGTCCATACCGCCATAGGATGGCGTGACCTTCGATACTTCGGTGAAGATCTCTTCAGCGCTCTTGTACGGGAATTGCTTGGCAAATCCCATCGCTGCCCCGAGTTCGCTGATGATCTGCCAGTCCGCCTTAGCCTTGCCTGGTGGGTCCTGCGCCTTTCTCCATTTCTGGACACGGCGTTCGGTGGAAGTCTGGGTGCCATCCTTCTCGGCAAAACATGCTGCCGGGAGCACGACGTTTGCAAGCTCGGCAGTCTCGGTCATGAAGATATCCTGCACGACCATAAACTCGACGTTTTTCAATCCTTTCTCCACATGGTGGAGGTCCGGGTCGGAAAGCATCGGGTTTTCGCCCATGATATAGACGCACTTGACCGTTCCGGGCTGGTCGGCAAGGACGTTGATCAACTTGGTGACCGTCAGACCAACTTTACCCTCGGCGATTTCGCAGCCCCATGCATCCATCATTTTCTTGCGCATTTCGGGTACTATGACCGATTGGTACCCGGAGTACACGTTTGCAAGGGCTCCCATGTCGCATGCACCCTGCACGTTGTTCTGACCACGCAGTGCACAGACACCGCCACCGCGCTTCCCGAGGTGACCGGTGATCATCTGAAGGTTTGCTACCGATTTGACGTTGTCGACACCGGTCGTGTGCTGTGTGATACCCATAGAATACAGGACGTTGCTGGACTCGGCCTTGGCGATCCACTCAGCTGCCGTTGCGATATCCTTGGCCGGGATCTTCGTGATCTTCGAGACATTCTCAAGCGAGTACTCTGGTTTCATGACGACGGCCTTGAGCTTATCAAAGTCCTTGGTCCGCTTGGCGATGAACTCCTTGTTTTCCCATCCGTTCTTGAGGATGTGCTGCATGATACCGTTCAGGAGCGCAACATCAGTTCCCGAGTCAAACGGCATGTAGAGATCCGCAAGCTTTGCGGTCGGAGTAAACCGGGGATCTGCACAGATAACTTTTGCTCCACGCTTCTTGGCGAGCATGATCTGACGCCCGATCAGCGGGTGCTGCTCAAGGGTGTTGGACCCCAAGACAAAGATGCATTTTGACTCGCCGATATCGGCAATGGAGTTGGTCATTGCACCGGAGCCAAACGCACCGGCAAGACCGACGACCGTCGATGCATGGCAGAGCCGGGCACAGTGATCGATATTGGGCGTTTTCAAAACAGCACGGGCAAACTTCTGCATCAGGTAGTTCTCCTCGTTGGAGACGCGGGCCGATGAAAGGCACGCCATCTCTTCACCCTTGTACGATTTGAACTTGGATGCAATCAGTTTATACGCTTCATCCCAGCTGGCTTCGACAAATTTCCCGTCCTTCTTGATGAGCGGCGTTGTCAGGCGGTCCGGGCTGTTGACAAACTCCCAGGCATAATTGCCCTTCGGACAGAGCTTGCCGTCATTGACCGGATTGCGGTGCCACGGCGCGACTCCAACGACCTTCTTGTCCTTGACAACAAGGTTGAAGCCGCACCCGGTCCCACAATACGGACACGTGGTTGGTACGTAGTTAAGTTCCATAATACCTCCTACAAGTGCGAATCTGAATAACCAAGGTTAAAACTTGTGATTTATTTGTTAAAAATGGAGCAAACATATAAGATTTATTTTTCTTATATATTTTACTTATAATACAAATTTATAGAAAACGTTTATCATTGCAACCGACAATATAAGATTTTTACGGGCAACGCATTGTTCAAATGAAAAAATCAGCCATTTAAACGATTTTCTTTTGTATCCGGTGATATATTGTCCAATATAAACGAAATTATTTTAAATAATCACCTTCACTGGGTTTCCATCTATTTTGTTCATTATATGCATGGCAAACAAGGATGCAGACCTGTATTGCAATTATATTATGCAAATTAATATAAAACTTAAAAAATTATTAAAAGGTAGTCACGAAGATTTGGTTTGAACACGTGACAGGGAGGAATGAAAAATGAAATTGGATGGAATACACGGAACCTTTTCGGAGGCAGAGTACCTGGTCAGGCAGGCGCGGGAAATGGCGATGTCGGGAGATCATAATTCTGCTATCAATTATCTGAAAAAGGCGATCACAGCGAATCCACGGTATTCCGAAGCCTACACACTGCTTGGTAATTGCCAGGATTGTCTTGGCCAGGATGAAGATGCAGTTGCATCCTATAATCAGGCTCTTGCAATCGATCCCTGCCATGCAGATGCATGGTTCAATAAGGGAATAAGTCTGAAAAAAATGGGACAAACAAAAGAAGCATCGCAGTGTATTGAAAAGTCAATCGATCTCTACTGCAGGTAAGGATATATTCCTGATACTTTCGACAAAAAATAAAATAAATCCAATGGCGGGGGTTGACAAAATGCTCATCTCTCATCTCTAATCGCCCCCTTCTTTACATTCTGGGAATAATAACCGTTATTCAAAAACATTGATCCCGATTCTTCCGGATTATTGAGTTTTCTTATCGGTCGGGCTCGGGGACGGGAAATCCCGTTTTCAGACAGCAGGTTCGTGAACCAATGTATTGATATGTAGTTTCGACCATAGAATCGATCAGGCAGGGCGCGTATGCCAGATCTGAGATCTATTCCTGACGGGGTAAAATGGCGGCTAGCAGCAAAGCTGGCCGCCCTTCTGCCTGCAATGTATGAAGCCGCCTTCCGCGACGTGGCAGGCGACAGGTACGATAAGATTGAGCAGGATATCTGGATGGAAATCTCCTTTGTAGTGGACGAAATTATCCGTGATCTCTCTCTTCCCGTTAGTAACGCAGGTGAGCTTGCAGACAGTCTGCGGACAGTTATGGCCATTCTCTTTGGTCCTGACTATAAATCCGAAACTCTCGAATTCTCGAATGAGGGGGCTGTTGTTCTCGTCAAACGATGTCCACTCCCTGCCGGCCATCATGATTCTGGGGGCGGAGACACCCCCGCTTTTCATCGGTGTATGGCATTAACCCTTACCACAATTCCGTACCTCAATAAAAAGTATTCCGCACGATTTGTCAGGACAATGTGTACCGGGGATCGCCAGTGTGAACTGAAAATTGAAGAAGTGAAACCTGATACAAAGGTCGAAAAGAAAAAGTGACGTCTTTTATTGATTTTCCTGCCTTTTGGTAAATCTATTTAAGATAGTAACCTGCGGCCATGCAGATAAGCCCGAGATAAAACATGATATCGAAGTACTGGGAGATTCCTAAGGGTATTGCGTCAAGTCGCTTAAGATCCTGGATGAATATCAATATAAATCCAATAATAAAAAAACCGATACTGAACTGGGTTTTTGTTGCCTTATCCATAATTGTACCCCTGCTAAGATCTATCAACTCCCTAAAGGAAAAAATGTTTTGTACCGATTGGTCCAAATTGCCTGTATATTCACGTATACGGATTTTTAAAAGAGTCCAATAACCAGTGAATAAAGCGCCTCAGCCGGCTGAGGTGGCGATTGAATACCCCCGATGAGGATGCGCTCTTGAGGATACCCGAGATTTTCGCAGAGAGCAATCTTCAGGGGTATTGGGAGTGCCGCAAGTCGGGCATAGAGATCCTGCACGTTAAATTTCGGATCTACAAGGAGAAAGACGATCTTTCCGGCATTCACATCCCTCACGGTATCCTGCATTCCTTTTGCATGCCCTTTGCCATGCGCTACGATTACCGAAACCCGCGAAATAGGTATTTTCAGCCTGGCTGTTGCCAGCTGAAAAGAAGATATCCCGGGAATCACCTCTCCGGAAAGATAACCGAGCCCGGCGAGCATGGGATCACCGGTGGAAAGGATCACGGCATTATCGGGAAGTTTTTTGAGATGTTTGAAATCATCAATGGTCTTTACTGCACAATCAGCCGGAATATAGGATTTTGCCAGATCGATTGCACGTTTGGAGCCATAAATAAGTGAAGCCCGTGTGATCTCACAGATTGCCTGTTCGGTGAGCATTCCCGGTCCACATCCGACGCCGACAATTTTCATGGGCTCTCTCCCAGAATCCGGCCATCACGTTTCACCAGGACAACCCGGACATGCGGGTATTCATTTTTAAATTTTGCGAGGCTCAATTGCATTGCGGGGTAAAATGCAGATGATGCTGCAAATTCCTCGATTGTTTCATATCCGGTCCCGTCAAGGAGATCCGGATTGATAAAACGCAGGATGAGCCCGGGGAGCCCGAAAAGGACCACCTCGCCGGTTGACGCACCCAGTGCTTCACCGATCCTGCTCCCGACGAGCACGATTTCATTATCCGGATACAGGAGGCGTGCGTACCGGAGTCCTATCCGACCGGTTGTGAGAACTGCATTATGAGCGGCAGACAGCCTTTGACACATGGATTCCTCAAGATGGTCATCCCACGGCTCAACGAGACCAGTGGTCCCCAGAATGGAGATCCCTCCGACCACACCAACCCTTGGGTTGAGCGTTCTCTTTGCGATAACAGAACCCCGCGGGATGTGCAGCCTGACCAGTACACCGGATAGTCCCTGCAGATCTGCTGCCTCTTCTATTGATGTGAGAATACATGCAAGCGGTGCAGTGTTGATCGCCGGATCCCCTTTCCGGAACCGTGGTGTATCGCGTGAAAACCTGCCGATACCATTGCCGGGTAACAATCGGAGTCCTTTTTTTTGGGGGATTGCTTTTGCGATAAATTCGCAGCCGGCAGTTACATCTTCCGGATAATCTCCGGCAAATTTTTTGCAGGAAGCAGTTCCGCCAGACCCGGATACCGGCACCGACACTATAATCCCGCAGGGGATTCGGACGGGGACGGTTGTCACAACTCCGGAAAGTGACAGAATTGCCCCTTTGCATGCAGCGGCCGCAGTTGTGCCGGTGGTGTATCCACGACGTAACACTTTACCCGAGGAAGTGAGGACCGCCAGTCCTTCCTCTACCAGATAGAGCAAATCCGGTGATTGACATTTCTTTACCCATGCTTCGGGATAATCAAAACCGTTGACCGGGTCTTTCATTCAAGTCCTTCAATGAATATGGTGATACACTCGTTCATTGCAGCGACCGCGACGGGAGTACCCCCCCGGGTACCTTCAGTCGACAGGGAAGGCACATCTATCGTCCGGAGCAGTTCTTTTGATTCGGCTGCATTGACAAATCCCACCGGCGTCCCGATGATAACGGCAGGGGCGATGCCCTGCTTGACCATTTCACAAAGGGACAGAAGGGCGGACGGGGCGTTACCTATGACAACGATCGATTCCGCAAGTTTTTTCCGGAGAGCAATAAATCCGGCTGAACTACGGGTTATCCCACGATCATGGGCGATCTCCGCACCAAAGTCCAGTGCACACAGCACTTCGCTCGTGTGGCCGTTTTTCTGGATACCTGCCTGCACCATGCGGATATCAGTAATAATCGGTGCACCATGTCGGAGAGCGGTTATTGTAGCAGACACGGGATCCCTGGAGAACCGGATGAGTTCGGCCATGCTGAAATCCCCGACAGCTATAGAACACCGCTGACGGATCCGGTCTTCGGGATTTGCGTCACCGATAGCTTTTCGTGCCATTAAGCGCGACTTTTTTGAAATCTCATATGCTTCTTGGGTCTGAGCCCCCGGATCAATATACATATTTTGTGTGATACCCCCGTGGTGTAATAATTCCCCTGACATGTTCACCTGTCCTCCATATTCTGCTCTCCTTCCCACCGACAATCACGGTCGTATGCATATCTACAGCCCCCCAGACCGTTTCCACATCACCGAGTGTTGTCACGATCACTTCTTCACCGTCGCGCAAAGCATTCCTGACGATTGCCACCGGTGTCCCTCCATCAAGATACTTCCGGGCATGCTCCATGGCCAGGGCAAAATTGTGAGGTCTGCCCCGGCTCTTCGGGTTGTAGAGCACTACAGGAATTCCGGTCGAAAATACCGCGTCAAGCCTCTGTTCGATTACTTCAAGGGGTGTCAGAAGATCGGACAGGCTGATGACTGCAAAGTCTCCAGAAAGGGGGGACCCAATCCGGGATGCGGCGGCATTTGCCGCGGTCACCCCCGGAATAACCTCTACATCGACATCAGCACCGGCATGCTCCAGGACTTCAAGGACGATGCTTGCCATGCCATAGACACCTGCATCACCACCCGAAACAATGGCAACCGCAGAGGAACGGGCAAGATCAATTGCCTGTTTTGCCCTCTCAACCTCTTTACCCATCGAGCTCCGGATCACGTTCTTTCCCGTAAGCAGCGGTTCAAGAGGATCAAGATACGAAGCATTGCCAATAACGTAGTCAGCGGCAGCGATTGCCTTGAGCGCACGGACGGTCATGTATTCCCTGCGTCCGGGTCCAAGACCGACGATGGAAAGGCTTCCTTTTTGGATTTCAGTGTGCGATGGCAATCGTGACTCTCCCATACACTTTCTTTCTCATAACGAGTTCTTTTTTCTTTGCAACGGCAAGTGCACACGGCTCGGCAACACCGGAGAGCCCGATCTTTGTTGCCCGCG
>Ga0326726_10003031_pt1 | contig 15414 bp, 15 predicted proteins | sample MHFenrmetagenome_2_FD_207603 | JGI IMG/M metagenome (GOLD analysis project Ga0326726, IMG submission 207603) | Lab enriched peat soil microbial communities from Michigan Hollow, Ithaca, NY, United States - MHF15MN | ecosystem: Environmental > Terrestrial > Soil > Wetlands > Peat | place: USA...
GTGCGCGATGAATAGCTTGTCGACGAAATCCTCGTCCTTGACGGTGGTCGCCATCTTGCCGCGGCCGCCGCGGCGCTGGGCCTCGTAGTCCGACACAGGCTGGGCCTTCGCATAGCCGGCGTGCGACAGCGTCACCACGAGGTCCTGGCGCTCGATCAGGTCCTCGATGGTCACGTCCGACTGGTCGGCGATGATCTCCGTGCGGCGTGCATCCCCGTACGCTTCCTTCATCGCGGCCAGTTCCCCGCGGATCACCTGCAGCAGCCGCTCCGGGCGCGCGAGGATGTCCCCGAGGTCCCGGATCTGCTCCAGCAGTTCCGAGAATTCGGTGACGATCTTGTCCTGCTCGAGGCCGGTCAGGCGATGCAGGCGCAGGTCGAGGATGGCCTGGGCCTGCTGCTCCGACAGCCGGTACTTCCCGTCCAGCAAGCCGAGCTCATCCGGGATCCCGTCCGGGCGCGTCGACACCGCGCCCGCGCGCGCCAGCATCTGCGGCACGGCGCCCGCCGACCAGGAGCGCGACTGCAGCGCCAGCTTCGCTTCCGGCGGGGACGGCGACGCCTTGATGACGGCGATGACCTCGTCGATGTTCGCAAGCGCGACCGCAAGGCCCTCGAGGAGATGCGCGCGGTCACGCGCCTTGCGCAGGTCGTAGATCGTCCGGCGTGTCACGACTTCGCGGCGGTGGCGCAGGAACGCGTCCAGCATTTCCTTCAGCGACAGGAGCTTCGGCTGCCCGTCGAGCAGCGCGACCATGTTGACGCCGAACACGGTCTGCATCGGCGTCAGCTTGAAGAGCTGGTTCAGGATCAGTTCGTGGTTCTCCGCGCGCTTCAGCTCGATGACGACGCGCAGGCCGTCCTTGTCGGATTCGTCGCGCAGCTCGGAGATGCCCTCGATCTCCTTGGCGCGCACGAGATCGGCGATGCGCTCCAGGAGCCGTGCCTTGTTGACCTGGTACGGCAGCTCGGTCACCACGATCCGCTGCCGGCCCCGGTCGTCCATCTCCTCGATGCTGGTGCGGGCCCGCACCGACAGGCGTCCACGGCCGGTCTTGTAGGCGAGCGCGATCTCGGCCGCGCCGTTGATGATGCCGGCGGTCGGGAAATCCGGTCCCGGCACCAGGCGCATCAGGTCGGCGAGCGTCAGGTCCGGGTTGTCGATCAGCGCCGTGCAGGCGTCGATGATCTCGTTGATGTTGTGCGGCGGAATGTTGGTCGCCATGCCGACCGCAATGCCGGCCGAACCGTTGACCAGCAGGTTCGGGATGCGCGCCGGCAATACCGCCGGTTCCTGTTCGCTGTTGTCGTAGTTCGGCGTGAAATCGACCGTTTCCTTGTCGATGTCCGCCAGCAGTTCGTGCGCGATGCGCGACATGCGCACTTCGGTGTAGCGCATCGCCGCCGGAGCGTCGCCATCCACGGACCCGAAATTGCCCTGGCCGTCGACCAGCAGGTAACGCAGCGAGAACGGCTGCGCCATGCGCACGATCGTGTCGTACACGGCGGCGTCGCCATGAGGATGGTACTTGCCGATCACGTCGCCGACGATGCGCGCGGACTTCTTGTAGGGCTTGTTCCAGTCATTGCCGAGCTCGCGCATCGCATGCAGCACGCGCCGGTGCACGGGCTTCAATCCGTCGCGGACATCCGGCAAGGCGCGGCCGACGATCACGCTCATCGCGTAATCGAGATACGAGCGGCGCATCTCGTCTTCGAGATTGACGTGCAGGACTTCGCGCGCGATTTCGCTCATGCCGTTTTGGTGTCTCGAAGAGGGCCCGGAAGGTCGCAAATCTTAACATAGGCATGCATCTGTAACCCACTGTTTTCACGGGTTCCAGGCCCGAAAATGGACCACGCTCGAGCGGCTCTCCGGAGGGCCCGGACGCTATACTGGAAAGATGACTGGCGCAGCCAATGTCGACGCCGCGGAAATCGCAAAATTCGACGCGGCGGCCTCGCGCTGGTGGGACCCGGAGGGCGAATTCCGGCCGCTGCACGACCTGAATCCGCCGCGCCTCGACTACATCGAGGCGCGCGCGGGCCTCGCCGGACGGCGGGTGCTCGATGTCGGCTGCGGCGGCGGCCTGCTGGCGGAAGGCATGGCCCGGCGCGGCGCAAAAGTGACGGGCATCGATCTCGCACCCGGGGCCCTCGAAGTGGCGCGGCTGCATGCCCTCGAAGCCGGCATATCGGTCGATTACCGGCAGATCGCGGTCGAGGATTTCGCCGCCACGGAGCGCAACCAGTTCGATCTCGTGACCTGCCTCGAGATGCTCGAGCATGTTCCCGACCCCGCCAAGGTGATCCACGGGCTGGCCGAACTGGTGCGGCCAGGCGGCGACGTCGTCTGTTCGACCATCAACCGCAATCCCAAGGCGTTCGCACTCGCGATCGTCGGCGCCGAGTATCTGCTGCGGCTGCTGCCTGCCGGCACGCACCAGTACGCGCGGCTGATCAAGCCCTCGGAACTCGCCGGCTGGGGCCGGGAGGCGGGCCTCTCGGTTACCGACCTCGCCGGCCTCACTTACGAGCCGCTATCCCGGAAGGCCCGGGTGAGTGCCGACACGTCAGTCAATTACCTGATCCATTTCAGGCGCCCAGAGTCCGGAACCGCCGCATGAGCCCGCGCAATGGGCTTCGCGGTGTGCTGTTCGATCTCGACGGCACATTACTCGACACGGCCCCTGACATGGCCCGGGCGCTCAACCAGCTGCTCATCGCCGAAGGAATGCAGGCGCTGCCCTTCGAGCACATCCGTCCGCACGTATCCCACGGGGCGTTACGCCTGGTGCGACTCGCATTCGGCGAACCGGACAAGGAGCGCTTCGAGCGGCTGCGCGGGCGGTTCCTCGACATCTACCGCGCGGACATCGCGGTGCACACGCGCCTGTTCGACGGATTCGACGTCGTGCTGGACGCCCTCGAGACGGCCGGACTTTGCTGGGGCATCGTGACCAACAAGCCGGGCTGGCTGACTGTGCCGCTGCTGGAAGCGCTCGGGCTGGCGACGCGCAGCGGCTGCGTCGTCAGCGGCGATACGCTCGCCGAGCGCAAGCCGCACCCGATGCCGCTGCTCCACGCCGCCGCCCTCCTCGGCGTGCAAGCGCATGAATGCGCCTATCTGGGCGATGCAGAACGCGACGTGCAGGCGGCGCGCAACGCGGGCATGATCCCCCTGGTGGCCGGATTCGGCTACCTCGACGCCGGCGAGGACCCGAACGCCTGGCGGCCCGACGCGGTATTCGGGCGACCGACCGACCTGCTGGGCTGGCTGGGCCTGCAAGCGTGAATCCATGGAACTGACGACGACACTGTTGATCATCGCGGGGCTGGCCATGGCCTTCGCAGCCGGCTGGTGGCTGGGCCGCCGGCGTTCCGCCTCGCTCGAAACGGAGGTGGCCGTGCTGGGCGCGCGCCTGCAGTCAGAGGATGCGCTGGAAGCCGAGCGCGCGGCCGCGCTCGAACGGGCCATGGAACAGCTCGACCGGCGTTTCGACGATATGGCCGGCCGCCAGCTGCGCGAAAACATCGAGAACTTCCTGCGCCTCGCTAAGGAGAACCTCGGCCAGCACCAACAGCAGGCGCAAAGCTCCCTCAAGGAGCGCGAGCAGGCGATCGAGACCTTGATCAAGCCGATCCAGGAGTCCCTGACCCGCACCTCGGAAGCGCTGCGGGAAATCGAAGTCGAGCGCCAGCGCGATTTCGGCAGCCTTCGCCAGCACCTGGCGGACATGGGCGTGACCCACACGGCCCTTCAGCGCGAGACCCGCAACCTGGTCCAGGCGCTCAGCAAGCCGCAGGTGCGGGGCCAATGGGGCGAAATCGCGTTGCGTCGCCTGGTCGAACTCGCCGGCATGACGGCACATGTCGATTTCGAGGAACAGGTGCATGTTGCCGGCGAGGACGGCGCGCTGCGGCCGGACATGATCGTGCACCTTCCGGAAGGCCGTGACGTGGTCGTGGACGTCAAGACCCCGCTCGACGCCTACCTGGTGGCCGTCGAGGCTCCGACCGACGAGGCTCGAACCGTTGCATTGCGCCGTCACGCCCAGCATGTCTCGGAGCGCGTGCGCCTGCTGTCGTCAAAGAATTATTCGGCGCAGTTCAAGAACGCGCCGCAGTTCGTCGTGCTGTTCCTGCCCGGCGACCAGTTCCTCTCAGCGGCGCTCGATCAACAACCGGAGCTGCTCGATCGCGCGATGAGCAGCGGCGTCGTCCTGACGACGCCATCGACGCTGCTCGCGCTGCTGAAGGCCGTGCACAGCGGCTGGCAGAATGTCCGCCTCGCCGAAGGCGCCGAGCGCATTCGTGCGCTTGCCGAGGACCTTTACTCGCGCCTGGGCACATTTCGCAACCACATCGGCAGGCTCGGCAATGCGCTGGAAGCCAGCGTGCGGGCCTATAACTCATCGATCGGCTCGCTCGAGCGCAATGTCCTGCCGGGCGCGCGCAAGTTCACGGAACTCGGCGTGCGCGGCGAAAAGCCGATCGAGGACCTGAGCGAAATCGAAGTGACCGTGCGGGAAACCGACGGCACGACGCCGGAACTCCCTCCGCCTGAAGAGCACTGAAATGCGCGCTGCAATCCCGGGCCCGGTGGCGCCGCCGCCGGCCGGCTCTATGCAATGGCAGGCCTGGCTTTATACGCCGCCCGCGGCCCGCGCACTTGTCGCAACCGCCTTTGCGCTGGAAGCGGAACTGCGCCCCATTGCCGACGCGCGTGTCGATCACGGTGTTGCGCATCTCAAGCTGCAATGGTGGCGCGAGGAAATCCACCGCCTGGAACTGGGGCAACCCAGGCATCCCCTGACTCAGACCGCGCTCGCTGCGGCGGGTGCCGGACCTGGATGGCGGCCATTCCAGGACCTGTTGTCCTGCCTCGAACTGGACCTTGCCGCCTCGACCTACGAAACGCAGGCAGAACTCGAACGCTACTTCGCGCTTGCGGCGGGACGCCAGCGCGCGATCGCCCAGCTGCTGATCCCGGCCGACGATCGCGTCGCGCGATTTGCCGGCGCAGCAGGCCAGAGCATTCGCGGCATCGAGGTCATTCGCGACCTGCGCCAGGATGCGGCCGCCGGGCGCATCTACTTGCCTATCGCGTGGCTCGACGCCGAGGGCGTCGATCACGAGGCCCTCTGCGCCGGGCAGTTGAACGAGGGCGTCATCCGCTGCCTCGCGCGGCTCGCCGAATATGCGCGCGAACAGGGACAGCGGGCACGGGACATGCTGGCCGGCGACGGACATCCGGTCCTGCGCGGACACAAGGTACTGCTCGGACTTCACCTGGCGCTGCTCGACCGGATCGAACACGGGCAGTTCGAGGTTGGCCAGCAACGGCAAGCGCTCGGCCCGATGCAAAGCCTGTGGACGGCGTGGCGTGCAGCGCGGCAGCATTGAGGGATCGTCATGATCGATCCGCAGAAGCTGCGAACCTACGACCCGGCACCAAATTCGCACCAGGGCAGGGTCGTGGTCGTGACCGGCGCCGGCGACGGCATCGGCCAGGCGGTGGCGCTGGCGCTCGCGCGCCAGGGCGCGACCGTGGGACTGCTGGGCCGCACACTGCGCAAGCTTGAGCGCTGCTACGACCAGATCGTCAAAGCCGGTGGCCCGAAGCCGGCGCTATTGCCATTCAACCTCGAGACCGCCGCGGCCACCGAATACGAGGCCCTGCACGATGCGCTCGAAAAGGAATTCGGCCGCCTCGACGGGCTCGCGCACATCGCGGGCATCCTCGGCGCGCTCGCCCCGATCGACCATTACGACGTGCCGACCTGGTGCCAGGTGCTGCACGTCAACCTGACCGCGTCATTCCTGCTGACGCGCACGCTGTTGCCCCTGCTGCGCCGTTCCGAAGGCGCCAGCATCGTGTTCACGTCGAGCGGCGTCGCGCGGCGCGGGCGCGCCTACTGGGGCGCTTACTCGGTGTCCAAGTTCGGCACCGAGGGCCTGATGCAGGTGCTGGCGGATGAATGCGGAAATACGAAGATGCGCGCCAACAGCCTGAATCCGGGACCGGTCAGGACGGCGATGCGCCTCCAGGCATTTCCTGCCGAAGATCGCAGCAAGCTGGTGGAACCCGCGGGCGTGACGGCGCCCTTTCTCTACCTGCTCGGACCCGAGGGTCGCGGCATCAACGGGATGACTTTCGACTGCCAGGCACCGGCGCCTCCAGCCCAGGCCTGACCGCGGCGAGTTCCCGCAGCGCATTCAATTCCTCTTCCGTCATCGCCCGGCTGCGCCCACGCGCCAGCGCACGATCCATCGCAATCGGCCCGACTTTCGTGCGCATGACGCGGTTTGGCTCGAAACCGGCGCGCTCGAAGATCCCCTTGAGGTCGCGCGGGCGCAGGCCGGTGCAGGTCACGGTCACCCAGCGGTTCGTGCCTTCGCCGCCCGCCGGCACGATGCCAGCGAGCTTTCCCTCGTGTTCCGTTCCGGCGACGGCCGCCATGACGCCCGCGAGCCGTGCCTCGTCGAAATCGCCCCGCAGCCGCACGCTGTACTCCGAAGGCATCGCATGACCGCGGCGCGTCAGCGCCGCCGCCAGCTCACCGTCCGTCACGAAAAATTCGAGTCCGGCGTCATTCGCGGCCAGCGGACTGATCGGGATCCAGCGCCTGCCCGCCGCCTTCGGCAGCCGTTCCAGCGAACTGCGACCCTCGCCGGCAGCAGTGCCGCGAATCGCCTCCCGCGCTGGCCGGTGGTAAACGAGACCGCGGTGGTCGACGCGCTCGGCGTCGCGAAACCGCAGCCGCCGGCCGTCGAGTCGCACGTCATCTTGCTCGCCGACCGGTTGCCCGGGCCGCGCCAGCTTGCCATTGACGGTGATGCGACCGGCCAGGATCCAGGCCTCGACCTGGCGGCGCGATCCGACGCCCCGGCCCGCCAGCACTTTCTGGATCCGGTCGCGCGCGGGCGCAGGCGTTCGCGGCGCAGCGCGCCGCTTCAAACGGATGCTTCGGCGTCGTTGGCTGCCGGCAGGTCGGCCGCCGCGGCCTGCACGTTGTCCGCGAACTCGAGCTGGATGCCGACGTCGTCCATGTCTTTCAGCGCGGCAAGCGATGGCAGTTCATCCAGGCTCTTGAGGCCGAAATAGTCGAGGAACTCGCGCGTCGTGCCGAGGAGCTCGGGATGACCGGGCACCTCCCGATGGCCGACGACGCGGATCCAGCCGCGCTCGGTCAGGGTCCGCACGATGTTCGGATTGACCTGCACGCCGCGGACATTCTCGATCTCGCCGCGCGTGATCGGCTGGCGATAGGCGATCAGCGCGAGCGTCTCCAGCAGCGCCCGCGAATACCGGCCGGGCCGCTCCTGCCACAGCCGCGACAACGGAGGCGCATATTCGCCACGCACCTGCAGGCGCCAGCCGCTCGCGACTTCCACGAGCTCGATCGGCCGTCCGACACAATCGCGGGCGAGCGCCTCCAGCGCCTCACGCATTTCCGCGACCTCCGGCCGATCCACCTCGTCGAACAGGCCGCGCAGCTGGTCCATGCTGAGCGGCTGGCCGTATGCCAGCAGCGCCGCTTCGACGAGATTCTTCAGTTCGTTTACTGTCATGGTTGTTCACCGCTCAGGAAGCAGTGGTGATCTCCACTTCATCGAGTCCAGGTGCGTCCGGATCCCGCTCGGCGCGCCGCACATGCAGCGGCGCATAGGGTTCCGCCTGCACGACGTCGATGAGTCCTTCACGCAGCAATTCGAGCAGGGCCGCAAAAGTGACGCAGACACCGAGCCGGCCCTCCTCGGGGCGGAAGAGATCCACGAATTCGACCAGCTCGGAGCCCTCCAGCATTGCGAGCACATCCGACATGCGCTGGCGCACCGAGAGCGTCTCCCGCTGCACGTGAAGGTGCGCGAACATCGTCGCGCGCTGCACGACGTCCTTGAATGCGACCAGCATTTCCTGCAGCGTGACTTCCGGCAGCAACCGGATGACGTGCCGACTTGTCAGTTCAGCCGTCGCCTGGTAGACGTCGCGGTCCAGGCGGTCAAGTGCGTTGATATCCTCCGCGGCGCGCTTGAAGCGCTCGTATTCCTGCAGGCGCCGCACGAGCTCGGCGCGCGGATCGTCCTCCTCCTCGCCGTCGAACTGGCTTCGCGGTAGCAGCATGCGCGACTTGATCTCCGCCAGCATCGCCGCCATCAGCAGGTACTCGCCGGCAAGCTCGAGGTCGAGCTCCTGCATCAGCTGGATATACTCCATGTACTGGCGCGTGATGTCCGCGATCGGGATGTCCAGCACGTCGAGATTCTGGCGGCGGATCAGGTACAGCAGCAGATCGAGCGGGCCCTCGAAAGCCTCGAGGAAGACTTCGAGCGCCTGGGGCGGGATATAGAGATCGCGCGGCATCACCGTGACCGGCTCGCCGTCGACGATCGCGAACGGCATCTCGTCCTGCTGCGGCGGCGGCTCGACGTTTCCTGCTTCGACGGTGTTGTCTGCGGATTCGGTCAACGGTACTCCAGGCCGATGGCGGCCCTCACGTCGTCCATCGTGGCGCGCGCCGCTTCACGCGCGCGCTCGCAGCCTTCGGCGACGATGTTGCGCACGACCTCCGGATTCTCCTCGAACTCGCGCGCGCGCTTGCGGATCGTCTCGATCTCGGCGACGACCGAGTCTATCAGGGGTTTCTTGCAGTCCAGGCAACCGATGCCGGCGCTGCGGCAGCCGGTCTGGACCCAGGACTTCGTCTCTTCGCTCGAATAGATCTTGTGCAGGTCCCAGACCGGGCATTTGTCGGGATCGCCCGGGTCGCTGCGGCGCACGCGGGCCGGGTCGGTCTGCATGGCGCGCAGTTTCTTTGCAACGCTGTCCGGCTCTTCACGCAATCCGATCGTATTGCCATAGGACTTCGACATCTTGCGGCCGTCGAGGCCGGGCACCTTGGGCGACTTGGTCAGGAGCACCGCGGGTTCCGGCAGGATCGCGCGACCGCCGCCTTCCAGGTGCCCCAATAACCGTTCGCGATCGGCGATGGTCAGCTTCGCGCCGGACTCGATCAACGTCCTGGCCTTGGCGAGCGCCTCCGCGTCGCCTTTCTCCTGGTACTGGCGCCGCAGCTCGGAATACTGCGCGGCATTGCGCGCGCCCAGGCGCTTGATGGCTCGTTCGCAGCGCGCCTCGAAATCCGGCTCGCGCCCGTAAATATGGTTGAAGCGCCGCGCAATCTCGCGCGTGATCTCGACATGCGCCACCTGGTCCTCGCCGACCGGCACGAATTCCGGCCGATACATCAGGATATCCGCGCTCTGCAGCAGCGGGTACCCGAGAAAACCGTAGGTGCTGAGGTCCTTGTCCTTCAGTTGCTCGATCTGGTCCTTGTAGGTCGGCACGCGCTCCAGCCAGGTGACCGGAGTCACCATCGAGAGGATCAGGTGCAGCTCCGCGTGCTCCGGAACGCGCGACTGGATGAACATCGTGCAGGCACCGGGATTGAGGCCCGCACCCAGCCAGTCGATCAGCACCTCGTGGACGTTTGCCTTGAAGGCAGCCGTGTCCTCGTAGCCGGTCGTCAGCGCATGCCAGTCCGCGACGAAGAAGAAGCACTCGTATCGATATTGCAGCTCGACCCAGTTCGAGAGCGCGCCATGGTAATTGCCGAGGTGGAGCGCGCCCGTCGGCCGCATGCCGGACACGACGCGACGATTCTGGGTGGTGTTGCCGGCCAAGCGTCTGCTCCTAGACGGGCTGGAGCCCGAATATCGTAACCAGCAGCCCCTGCAGGAATGCAATCGGGGGACCCAGGATGGGGGACAACGAGTGGGTCGCGATCAATGCCAGCACGATGAAGAACCCATAAGGCCGGATCGCAGCCAGCATCGTGGACAGCGGACCTGGCGGCAAGAGGTTTTCGAGGAACTGGCCGCCATCGAGCGGCGGAATCGGCAGCATGTTGAAGACCGCCAGCATCAGGTTGATCTGGATGCCCCAGTCAGACATGTAACTGATCCACTGACCCGTCACGCCCAGATCCACGTGCTGGCTCACCATCATCAGGAAACCCCAGATGACGGCCATCGCCAGATTCGCGGCGGGACCGGCAGCGGAGACCCACACCATGTTGCGGCGTGGGTCGCGCATGAATCGTGGATTGACCGGCACCGGACGAGCCCAGCCGAACAGGAAACCGCCCAGCCAGAGCAAGATCGCCGGCACAAGAATCGTACCAACCGGATCGATGTGCCGGATCGGATTGAGGCTCAACCTGCCCTGTGCATCCGCCGTGCGATCGCCGAACGAGCGTGCGACCCAGCCATGCGCCACCTCATGCAGCGTGATCGCGAACAGGACGGGAATTGCGGCAATCGAAAGCCCGGTCAGGAACGAGGCAACATCCATGGAGTTTCCAGGTGGCGTCCCGGGGGGCCGCCCCGGGATTTGCAGGCAATTATACGTGCTGAGGATCGTGCCTGTCGGTCATTGGAAGGGCCGCGGATCGCCCTTCCCGACCCGAAGAACCACCGGCGACTCACCCGAAAGGTCCACGATCGTGCTGGGCTCCAGCCCGCAATTGCCGCCGTCGAGGATGAGATCCACCGCGTAGCCGATGCGGTGCTCAATATCGCGCGCATCCGTCAACGGCAATTGTTCCCCCGGAAGCAGCAGTGTCGTGCTCATCAGCGGTTCACCGTATTCCGCCAGCAGCAGCCGGACCACCGGATGGTCAGGGACGCGGATCCCGACCGTCTTGCGCCGCTCCTCGAGCAGGCGGCGCGGAATCTCGCGGGTTGCCCGCAGGACGAAGGTGTAAGGCCCGGGCGTATAGGCCTTCAGCTGGCGGTACTGCCAGTTCTCGACGCGCGCGAAATGGGCGATCTCGGAAAGGTCGCGGCAGATGACAGTGAAGAAATGGCGCTTCCCGGTCTGCCGGATCCGCTGGATGCGCTCCATCGCGTCCTTGGCGCCGATCGCGCATCCCAGCGCATAGCATGAATCCGTCGGGTAGACGATCACGCCGCCATTTCGCAGGCATTCGGCAGCGGTGCGCAGCATGCGCGCCTGCGGCGTGGTCGGATGCAACTCCAGGCGCTCGGCCATCGGCCATTATGTACCGGCGGCGGGTCACGGCCGCTTCCGCTATCATTGGCGCCCCTCAAGCACGGTCCCGGGCATGCAGCTGCTGTTCGATTTCCTGCCGGTCATCGCGTTTTTTGCCGCATACCAGCTGACGCATGACATCTTCATTGCGACGACCGTCATCATCGTCGCGACCATCCTTCAGGTCTCGATCTACTGGATCTGGAAACGGCGCGTCAAGCCGATGCACCTTGTGACGGCCGGTCTCGTGCTGGTGTTCGGCGGACTGACGCTCGCAGTACACAACCCGCTTTTCATCATGTGGAAAGTGACGGTCGTGAACTGGCTGTTCGCCGCAGCATTCCTCGCCAGCCGATTGCAGGTGTTTGGCGGCCGCCCGCTCGTCCAGCGACTCATGACGACCGTGGACAAGCAGCTGGAACTCGCCCCGAATCTCTGGCAGCGACTGAACCTGGCCTGGATTGCATTCTTCCTTCTGGTCGGCGCCGTCAACCTCGCCGTATTCAGCTATTTCGACGAGGCGACGTGGGTCAATTTCAAGTTTTACGGCGTGCTGGGACTGACATTCGCGTTTGTCATCGCGCAGGGTGTGTGGATCGCATCGCGGGTACGCACTCCTTGAGCGAACCCCGGCTTGCCCGCATTCAGGCCCGGCTGGAGTCCGCGTTTGCCCCGGCTCGGGTATCGGTTCGGGACGACAGCGCGAAACATGCCGGCCATGCGGGCGCCCGCAGCGGTGCCGGGCACTTTGCGGTCCGGATAGAGTCTGAAGCATTCGCGGGCCGCAGCCCGCTGCAACGGCATCGAATGGTCTATGAGGCCCTCTCGGAAATGATGCCGAGCGACATCCATGCCCTTATCATTGAAGCGATTTCACCCGACGACGAGGATCAACCGAGGAAACCATGAGACATTCACATGCACTGGCCATCACGGCCACAGTCCTTCTGCTGGCCGCCGGCTGCACGAAGACGGATACCGCGTCCGCAGGCGCTGCCGATGCCGCCGCCAAGCCCGTGGCCACCGTGAATGGGACGCCGATCTCCCAGGACGTGTGGAATCTCTACGTCAAGGCGCGGCACAACGGCAAGACGGTCGCGGATCTCACCCCGGAACAGCGTACCGAGGCGCTCGATGAATTGATCGGCATGTATGCCGGCGCGCAGGAAGCGAAGAAACAGAAACTGACGACCGGTGAGGACGGCGCGCGACTCGAACTCGTCAATACGAGCTCGATGACCGAACTGCTCTTCAAGAAGTTCACTGAGGGCAAGGAACCGACCGAAGAGGAATTGAAGGCCGAATACGACGCGCGGGTCGCGGATCTGCCGAAGGTCGAATTCCACGCCCGTCACATCCTCGTCGACGACGAAGCCAAGGCGAAAGACCTGATTGCGCAGATCGACAAGGGCGCAAGCTTCGAAAAGCTCGCCAAGGAGAACTCAAAGGACGGGTCAGCCAATGATGGCGGCGACCTCGGATGGTTCTCGGCCGCGCAAATGGTCAAGCCGTTCTCCGACGCCCTGCAGCAGCTCGAGGTCGGCAAGTACACGACCACGCCGGTCAAGACCGATTTCGGCTGGCACATCATCAAGCTCGAGGAGACTCGCGCGGCGACACCGCCACCGTACGATTCAGTCAAGGCACAGCTCGGGCCGATGATCCAGCAGAAGAAGTTCGAGGCGCACCTGAAGGAGCTGGTCAAGGCAGCAAAGGTCGAACGCACGCCCGCTGACGCTACTCCTTGAGGCCGAATTGGCTGGAATAGTTGCGATTCATCGGATTGATGGGTGGCGCGCTGATGCGAGGCTGCACCAGCCTGCGGGTCACATAGAAGTAGACCGGCAATAGCGGATAGTCCGAGAGCATCAGCTTCTCCGACTCCTGCAGCACCTGGCGCCGCCGCGAGACATCGGTCTCCGCAGCGGCGTCAGCCAGCAGCTTTGCGTACCTGGCATTCGACCAGCGGCCGAAGTTCTGCGGACTTCCATCCGTCATCGTCTCGAGAAAACTCGACGCATCGTTGTAGTCCGCCGACCAGCCGACCCTCACAACGTCCCATTGCGCCGGATCGGCGCGCGCGGCAAGGTACGCGCGGAATTCCATCTGCACCAACTCGGTCTCGACTCCGAGTTCCTGCTTCCACATCGATGCGATCGCGACGCAGACTTTCTGGATCAGGTCGTTTTCGTTGTACAGCATGCGCAGCCGAAGCGGCTTGTCCGCGGAATATCCTGCAGCCGCATACAGGAAGCGAGCCCTCGAGAGGCGCCCTGCGGGAACGGCCGTGCGCCACCCGTATTCCGCCGGCGTATAGTTCCACACGCCTTCCGGCACCAGCGAATAGGCGGGTATCTGGCCCGCGCGCGTGATCGAAGTGGTGATCGCCTCGCGATCGATCGCGAGCGACAGCGCCTCACGCAAAGCACTTTTCCTGCTCAGCGGTCCGCGGTCCGTATTGAAAGAGAAAAAGAACGTCGCAAGCGCCGCGCGGTGCTGAAGGCCAGAATGCGGATCACCTTTCAGTTCTTCGAAACGCTGTTCCGGAACATTGTTCGTCACATCCAGGTCACCTGCGCGGAAACGCGTGAACTCGGCGTTTTCGTCGGGCACCAGTTCATATCGCACTTCGTCGAACGTCACCGCCTTCGATGCCCTGTAGAACCTGTTGCGGGTCAGTCGCAGGCTTGCGCCCGGCACGACTTCAGCCAACGTGTACGGGCCATTCGAGATCACAGCGCCTGCTTTCGAGAATCCACCGGCTTGGGCCAGCGACGAATCGTGCACCGGTGATGCGACCGTATTGGTCAGGATGTCCGGAAAATATGGGACGGGTTGCGACAGTGTGATTTCAAGCTGATAGTCGTCCACCGCTCGAACCCCCAGTGCATCGACAGGCAATTCGCCTTTCAGGATTGCCGGCGCGTTCACTATCGAACGCAGGAGATCGGCGCCTCCTGAAGCGGTCGCGGGATCCACCGCCCGGCGCAGGGCCGTCACGAAATTGCGCGCAAGCACCGGATCGCCATTCGACCAGCGGGCATCGCGGCGTAACTTGAATACGTAGCGCGTGCCCGAATCTTCCACGCTCCAGGATTCCGCAGCCGCGGGCAGCACCTCGCCCGAAGGGCTGCTGGTCGTCAGGCCTTCGTAAAGGTCCCGCAATACGTCGAATGAAAACGCATCCTCAGCGCGCTGGGGATCGAGCGAGCCCGGTTGGCCGCCAAGGCCACGGTGAAGTATCAGCGGCTCTGAGCGCGTCCCTTGGGGGCTCGCGGGAGCACGTGAGTCGCAGGACGCCGAAGCGATCGCGACCAGCAGTAGTGGCACTGCAAGACGCAAGAGGCTTGCGGAGAACGAGAATCTCAGCAGACGCATCAAATTTGTCCTGCACACGAGCGAGGGTGGCAGGGCAAGCTTACGCTAGGTCACGCTGCAAGAAGATGGAGCAGGCGATCCGTGCTTGTTAGTCCGACCTAGTGACGTGTCAGCTGGAGCGACCGCGAATGCAGCCGAAACCGGGGGTCATTGGGCAATCTGCTCCAACATCATTGGAGCGAACCGAATTGGCCAATTCCACATTGGCTTCGACACGATTTGACTTAGCTATTACTTTGGCCAGTTCCTAATGAACCATCCGGGCTTCCAGTTCCCAAGGAGCCATCTGGACTCCCAGTGCCTAGCGACCCATCAGGACTACCGGTCCCGAGCGAACCGTCGGGACTCCCAGTGCCTAGCGATCCATCAGGACTACCTGTGCCAAGCGAACCGTCGGGACTACCGGTGCCGAGCGAGCCATCGGGCGCACCAGTTCCGAGTGAACCATCAGGACTACCGGTCCCGAGCGAACCGTCGGGACTCCCAGTGCCTAGCGATCCATCAGGACTACCTGTGCCAAGCGAACCGTCGGGACTACCGGTGCCGAGCGAGCCATCGGGCGCACCAGTTCCGAGTGAACCATCAGGACTGCCGGTACCCAGAGAACCATCTGGGTCGCTACTCAGTGCCTTAACGAGCGTACGCGCCAATGAAACACAATTCCCCAGCACCACTCCCCGCGGACCAGGCTGTGTGCCAAAGACACTAATCACGGAGCCGCGCAATGTCGAGGCAAAATCGACACTAATCGACGACGCTGCGTAATCAATGACAACCTTTCCTGCGCGAAGTTGACCAAGAGAGGTGTCCGCACTTTGGACACCAGACTTCAAATAGATCTCACTTGCACCCGGTACGTAGCGCGACGCAATAGGTCGAACTTCCAAGATTCGACTTGCGGAATTCTTCTTCGTCCAATCGATTACACTTGCGTAATCGCCAACGCGATAGCTTTCGCCTGCGGTCGGTTGAACAAATCGC
>Ga0326726_10003032_pt1 | contig 15412 bp, 11 predicted proteins | sample MHFenrmetagenome_2_FD_207603 | JGI IMG/M metagenome (GOLD analysis project Ga0326726, IMG submission 207603) | Lab enriched peat soil microbial communities from Michigan Hollow, Ithaca, NY, United States - MHF15MN | ecosystem: Environmental > Terrestrial > Soil > Wetlands > Peat | place: USA...
CGATGAGGACGAGGGCGTGCCGATCCACGTGAGAGGCGGGAACCGTCCGCCCGCCGACGCACACGTGGGACTGCGCCCACTCCTCGCGCGTCCGCGAGCGAACGCGGTTCTCGTTCACGGCGAGGGGCCGCTTCTTCGCCCGGCCGCGCTTCCGCGGGAAACGGAACCGCTCTTCGGCGATCGCGACGACCCGCTCGAGCGGCACGTTACCGACGAACCCGAGATAGGTGTCGGCGGCCGTGTAGGTCTTCGAGTGAAACGTGAAGAGATCCTCCCGCGAGTACCGCGCAATGTCCTTGAGGTATCCCGTTACCGGGTGTCCGAGCGGATGATCCTTGAAGAGCGTCGTGTAGAAGAGCTCGTGGGCGAGCTCCTCGGGGGAATCGTTGATGCTCCGGATCTCCTCCTGGACGACGTTCTTCTCGAGCCGGAAGGTCCGCTCGGGAATCGAGGGCCGGCAGACGATATCGGCGAGCACGTCGGCGAGCTGCCCGAAGTGCTCCTCGAGGACCCTCGCGTGGTAGCACGTCGCTTCCTTCCCTGTGAAGGCGTCGTACTGCCCGCCGATCGATTCGAGGTCGTACGCGATTGTCAGCGCGTCCCGGCTCTTCGTTCCGCGGAATACGACGTGCTCGAGGAGGTGCGAGAGCCCCTGCTCCGTGTCCTCCTCGCGGCTCGAGCCCCCTGCGATCCAGATCCCGAACGCGACGGTCGGGGAAAAGGGGTTGCGCTGGTGGAGGAGCGTCGCCCCCGAGGAGAGCGTCACCTTGTGCGGGTGAGGCAGTCTGAGCATGTGATGCGGCTACAGCAGAACCTTTCGGCTCAGCTTCACTTTGCCGTCCTTATCGATGCCAATGACCTTGACCTCGACCTCGTCCCCGATCTTGAGGACGTCTTCGACCTTGTTGATCCGTTTGCGATCGATCTCCGATATGTGGAGCAGACCGTCCCTTCCCGGGAGGATCTGCACGAATGCGCCGAACACCTGGATTCCGCGGACCGTGCCCTTGTACACCTTGCCGACCTCGGGTTCTTCGGTGAGCCCGCGAATCATCTCGAGCGCCTTGTCGCCGGCGGCTTGATCGACGGCGGCGATCTCCACCGTTCCGTCGTCCTCCACCTGAATCTTCGCGCCCGTCGTATCCTGGATGTGCCTGATCATCTTGCCTCCCGGACCGATGACGTCGCGGATCTTGTCGACCGGGATCTTGATCTGGACGATCTTCGGTGCGTACGGAGAGATCTCCTTGCGCGGGGAGCCGATCGTCCGATCCATGATCTCGAGGATTTTCAAGCGCGCCTGCCGGGCCTGTTCGAGGGCCGGCTCCATGATCGCGTGCGTGATGCCCGCGATCTTCACGTCCATCTGGAACGCCGTGATGCCGTCGCGCGTACCCGCCACCTTGAAGTCCATGTCGCCGTCGTGGTCCTCGAGGCCGAGGATGTCGGTCAGAATCGCGACCCGGTCCCCTTCCTTGATGAGCCCCATCGCGACTCCCGCAACCGGCTTCTTGATCGGCACCCCCGCATCCATGAGGGCGAGGCTCCCGCCGCAAACGGTTGCCATCGAGCTCGAGCCGTTCGACTCGAGGATGTCGGAAACGACCCTGATCGTGTAGGGGAAATGTTCGTCGGCCGGGATGACGGGCTCGATCGCCCGCTCGGCGAGCATGCCGTGCCCGATCTCGCGGCGGCCCGGTCCGCTGAACCGGCCCACCTCGCCGACCGAGAACGGCGGGAAGTTGTAGTGGAGCATGTAACTCTTGAACGATTCCCCCGCGAGCTCGTCGAGACGCTGCTCGTCCTGCGCGGTGCCCAGCGTCGTCACGACGAGGCTCTGCGTCTCCCCCCGCGTGAAGAGGGCGCTCCCGTGCGTCCTCGGGAGAACGCCGACCTCGCAGTTGATCGGCCTCAGATCGCCCGTGCCGCGGCCGTCGCAGCGCACCTTCTCGTCGACGATCATCGTGCGCACGACCTCGCGCTCCATGTTCTCCATGATGCGCTTGAACTGCTTCTCTGAGTCTGGATACGCCTCGCCGTACTTCGCCGCCGCCTCCGTCACGAGGTCGCCGAGCGAGTTCTGCCGTGCGAGCTTTTCCTTGATGCGTGCGCGGCGGTTGACCTCGGCCAGGTAGTCCGCGCGGAGCTTCGCTTCGAGCTCCTTGTTGATCGCCGCCTCATCGAAGACCCGTTTCGGCTTCGCTTTGCAGGAGGCGAGGAATTCGCGCTGCATGGCGTTGATCCGCTTGATCTGCGCGTGCGCGAACTCGAGCGCGCCGAGCATGACGGACTCCGAGACTTCCTTCGCGCCCCCCTCGACCATGATGATCGCGTCATCCGAGCCCGCGACCGCGATGTCGAGAGTACCCTCGTCGAGTTCGAGGAAGGTCGGATTCGCGATGAAGCGGCCGTCCTTCATGCCGACCCGCACGCCGCTCAGGATCGTCCCGAAGGGGATGTCGGACAGCGCCAGCGCGAGCGATGCACCCGTGATGCCGAGGATATCGGACGGGAGCTGCTGGTCGCTCGACAGCACGCTGCACGCGACCTGCACTTCGAAGCGGAAGGTGTCGGGAAAGAGCGGCCTGATCGGCCGGTCGATCATGCGAGCACCGAGCGTCTCTTTCTCACCCGGGCGCCCTTCACGCTTGAAGAATCCGCCGGGAATCTTGCCCGCGGCGTAGAACTTCTCCCGGTATTCGACGCTGAGCGGGAAGAAATCCTGCTCCGACTGTCTGTCTTTCGACGCGACCGCCGTCACGAGAACGACGGTGCTGTCGATGCCGACGAGAACCGCCCCGTCTGCCTGCTTTGCCAATCTTCCGGTCTCGAAGTAGAAGTTCTTGCCTTCGAGATCCCAGTTCTTTCGTACCATTCGAGAATGAGCCTCCATTGTGCGTTACAAAACGAGATAGCGAGCCGTCCTCGAACCCACGGGAGAGTTCCTTCGCTCGACCTGTGGATCGGGGGTCACTTCCTGAGATTCAAATCCTTGATGATCGCTCGGTATTTGTCGATCTTGTTGTTCTTGAGATAATCGAGGAGCTTGCGCCGCTGGCTCACGAGCTTCAACAGACCTCGCCGCGAGGCGAAATCCTTCTTGTGAACCTGGAAATGTTTTGCAAGCTGGTTGATACGTTCCGTGAGAAGAGCGATCTGAACTTCCGGGGAACCAGAGTCTTTCTCGTGAACCTGAAACTTGCTGATAACTCCTTTTTTGACCTCTTTCGGCAGCGCCATCGTTCATGCACCTCCTTACCCAGTGATGATAAATCGCGATGGCAGCAGAACGGGTTCGACCCGATCCGCCTGAAAACTGCTAACGAACCACGACTTCCATTCGCAAGCATTAGAACATACACGATTCGACATGAAAGTCAATGCTTCTTTTCCAGTATTGCGTAAGCCATTTGCCTGTCTTGCATTAACTGTGCCCGGAGCTCCGCGGGGCCCCCGAATCTCTTCTCTTCGCGAATGAACCGGAGACAATGGACCCGGATGCGTTCGTCGTAGAGCTCGCCGGTGAAGTCAAAGAGGTGGACCTCGACGTGGCGCTCGCCGTCGGCGTGCATCGTCGGGGCCGTCCCGATGTTCATCATCCCTCCGAAGCGGCGAGCATGCGCATCGACCTCGACCGCATAGACGCCTCCCGGGGGGAGGATTTTCCCGGAGGGGCCGACGACGACGTTCGCGGTCGGGAATCCGATGAGCGCCCCAAGCCCCTCCCCGCGGACGACGGATGCCTCGAAGAAGTACGGCCTCCCGAGGCAGCGCGCCGCGTGCTCGAGACGGTGGTCGAGAATGTCGCGCCGTATCTTCGTGCTCGAGATGACGCTCCCCTGGAGCACGACCGGCGGGACGACGGTGACCGTGAAATCGAGCCTCCGCGCCTCCTCGAGGAGGCGTTCCCGCGAGCCTTCCCTCCCCCGCCCGAGATGGAAATCGTAGCCGACGACGAGGTGCTTCATTCCGAGAGTCTCGACGAGGCGCCGCGCGATGTAGGAACGGTAGTCGATCGCCGCGGTCTCGGCCGAGAAGTGCTCAATGACCGCGCAATCGATCTCCATCTCGCGGAGCACGTAGAGCTTCTCATCGAGGGTTGTCAGGAGCGGCGGGACCATCTCGGGATGGGTGACGGCGAGCGGGTGCGTGTCGAAGGTGAGGAGAATCGACGCACTTCTCCCCTCGTCCCGCTTGATTCGCGCGAGCGTCCGGATAACCTCCGTGTGTCCGCGGTGGACGCCGTCGAAGACGCCGATCGTGACGGCGGTATTCGCGAAAGTGCCGCGAGCGATCGTGTCCGGGTTTGAAACGACGTTCATAGATTTCCGCCGCCTGCGAGTCGCGTCACGCTCCCGATTCCCTGAACACGCGCCTCAGCTGGATGAGCCCACCGAGCCCCATCTCGGCGATCGCGCCGAGCGAACCGTCGGGCCGCTCCAACCTGATGAGGCTCCCCCGCGCCGGGAACACCGGCTGCTTCGTCGGATGGAGCCTCGGGGTGATCCCGCGTGAGAGACTCCGCGACTGCTCCTCCGAGAGAATCATCGCCGGGAAATGCCCGACCGCCTCGGTGAGGGAGTATCCCGGATGGGCCGATTCGAGGAGCGTCTCGAACTCGGCGTCGGATACGGCGTCGTCGAGCGAGAAATGCCCGATGCGCTTCCGTACGAGCGCCGCGAGGTACGCGGGCACGCCGAGCGCGTCCCCGATCTCCTCCGCGAGAACGCGGAGGTAGAGTCCCCGCGAGCAGTAGACCTCGATCCTGACGACGGGCGGCTGGAACTCGAGCAGATTGATCTCGTAGGTGTCCACTTCGCGCGGGCTCCGGTCGATCTTCTCCCCCCGGCGGGCGAGCATGTAGAGCGGGGTGCCCTTGTGCTTGAGCGCGGAGTACATCGGCGGCGTCTGGAACCGTTTTCCCATGAATCGGGGGAGGACCGCCTCGACGGCGCTCCGGTCGACGTGGGCCCAGGAGCCCGTCCGGAGAATCCGCCCGCTCTCGTCCTGCGTGTCGGTCGCTTCCCCGAGCCTGATGTCCGCGACGTAGCGTTTCGGAAGGTCCATGAGGTAGTTCGACAGCTTCGTCGCCTCGCCGGTCAATATGAGAATGAGACCCATCGCCTGCGGGTCGAGGCTCCCCGCGTGTCCGACCTTGTCGAGGCGCACGACGCGCTTGAAGGCCCGCACGCAGTCGTACGTGGAGTTGCCCCGGGATTTTGCGACCGGTATCACGCGGTCCGTGAGTCGCGCGCGCGCAGATACATTCGTGGTCATGAGTTCTTCCCGCGGTCCTCGGCCGTGAGCATCCCCTCGAGCGCGCCCACGATGAGCGATTTCGCCCCGGCGAGGTCACCGCTGATGGTGAGGCCCGCGGCGCTGCGGTGCCCCCCGCCGCCGAACCTCTCTGCGAGGGAGGCCACGTCGTAGCCGTCGCGCGAGCGGAGGCTCACGCGGATCTCGCGCGGACCGATCTCCCGGAAGAGGGCGGCAAGCTCGACGTCGTCGATCGAGGCGGCGTAGTCGACGAACCCTTCCGTGTCGCTCATCGCGCCCCCAACCGCCGAGAGCATGTCCCGGGAGATGTGCATGGCGGCGATGCGACCCCCGCCGTGCACCTCGAGCGATTCGAGCGCGCGGGCCAGCAGCTTGAGCGTGCTCAGCTTCTTCACGTAGATGAACTCATGCGCGAGCTCGTAGGGCCGAGCACCGAGCTCGGCAAATCGGGCCGCCATCGCGAGCGCCTCTGCGCTCGTGTTCTGGAATCTGAAGCCCCCCGTGTCCATGAGAACGCCGATGTAGAGGTAGTCCGCCATTTCCGGAGTGATGCGATCCGGGGCGACCGAGGCGAGAAACCGGTAGACGAGGATCGCCGTCGCGCTCGCATGCTCGTCGATGACGTTGATGTCCCCGAATCGCTCGTTCGTCGGGTGGTGGTCGATATTGACGATCGGAACGGCGTTGTCGCTGATCACGAGCTCGGCGGTCCGGGCCGTCGTCGGCGAATCGAGCGCGAACACCATGTCGGGCCTGTAGGACGCAAGCTCCTCCTCACGGACGAATAGCCTCATGAGCGGAAGATCGAGGTAGATCTCGGCCATGTCCCCCGGCGTGAAGCAGGCGACCTCCTTCCCGCGCCCCATGAGAAACGCGGCGAGGGCGAGCATCGACCCGATGCAGTCGCCGTCGGGATCGATGTGTCCGAGGAGGAGGTACCGCGCGTGCGTTGCGATGAGCTCGTCGATCGCGCGGAACTCGCTCGCGAACCGTTCATCAGTCATCCTTCGCCCCTTCTTCTTCGCCATCCTTCGATCGCGCCTCGTCCTCGTGGTGAATCTGCTCGATGAGCTCCTCGATCTTCATCGCGCGATCGAGGGAGGTGTCGAACTGAAAGATGAGCTCGGGAACGACCCGGAGCCGCAATCGCTTCCCGATCTGCCCCCGCAGGAAACCCGAGCAGCTCGCGAGCCCCTTCTGAACGGCACCGGGGTCGCGTGCGCCCCCGATGACGTTGTAGAGGACCTTCGCGGACGAATAGTCCCGTGAGGCCTCGACGTGCGTGATCGAGACGTTCGCCACGCGCGGGTCTTTGACTCGCCGCAGCAGGAGCTCCGCGATGAGCGTCATGATCTCCTCTTCGATCCGGGCCTTGCTCTTTTCGCTCATTCGATCGCACCTTTCGCGCCGCCGGGCGCTCAATAGTAGTTGCGTTCGCAGTCGCAGATCACGATCCGGGGCTCACGCTCGAGAAACTCCATGACGTCGCGCTCGACGATCTCCGCGCCCCGACGGTCCGTTGTGACCGCCGCGATCGCGAGCTCGCTCCGCTGCCATTTATCCTGGAAATCGTTCTCGCACACGCTGACGTTGAAACGGTTGCGGAGCCTGGCTTTGACGCTCGCGAGAACGAATCGCTTCTGCTTGAGGGAGGTACACCCGGGCAGGAGAAACTGGATCCTGAGGCTCGTGACGATCACGGGGAACGACCCTCCTCGCGCCTACTTGATCGATTTGCTCTGGCTCTCCTCCACGAATGCCTCGAGCAAGTCCCCTTCCTGGAAGTCGTTGAACCCGCTCACCCCGATGCCGCACTCGAACCCCGCCTGCACCTCCTTGGCGTCGTCCTTGAACCGTTTCAGGGAAGAAATCGACCCCGTGTGGATAATGTCGTTCCCTCGCTTGACGCGCACCTTCCCGTTGCGCACGATGCTCCCCGACTTTACGTAGCAGCCCGCGATCGAGCCCACCTTCGAGACCGCGAACACTTGACGGACCTCGGCCACTCCCGTGTCCCGTTCCGTGATGACGGGCTCGAGGAGTCCCGACATGGCCGCCTTGATGTCGTCGATCGCCTGGTAGATGATGTCGTAGTAGCGGACGTCGACCTTCTCGTATTTCGCCAGGTGCGCCGCCTTCGGCGTCGGGCTCACGTGAAATCCGATCACGACCGCGTTCGACGCGGACGCGAGGAGCACGTCGCTCTCATTGATGACGCCGACGCCCTTGTGGATGATCATGATCTTGACCTCTGTGCTGTCGATCGAGGAGAGGCTGTCGACCAGTGCCCCGACTGAGCCGTCCATGTCGGCCTTGATGATGAGGTTGAGCTCCTTCACCACTCCCTCTTTGATCTGCTTGTAGAGATCGTCGAGGGTGATCCGCTGCACGATGCGGCGGTCCTTCTCGCGCTGGTACTGCTGGCGCTTGAAGGAGATCTCGCGTGCCGTCCGGTCGTCCTCGACCTGCACGAAGTTTTCGCCGGCGTTCGGCAGACCCATGGAACCGAGAACGACGACGGGGGTCGAGGGAGGAGCGGCGTCGATCTTCTTGTTGCGCTCGTTCATGAGCGCGCGCACGTGGCCATAGTAGTTCCCCGCGATGAACACGTCGCCGACCCTGAGCGTCCCCTGCTGTATGAGCACCGTACAGACGTTCCCGCGGCCTTCCTCCTTGCGCGCCTCGAGCACGACCCCGCGGACGGGCGCCTCGGCGTCCGCCTTGAGATCCATCATTTCGGCCTGGAAAAGGATCATCTCGAGGAGCCGGTCGACGTTCTTGCCCATCTTGGCGGAGATCTCGACTCCCATGACGTTCCCGCCGTATTCCTCGAGAACGATGTTCTGCTTGAGGATTTCGCGTTTCACCCGTTCGATGCTCGCGTTCGGCAGATCGATCTTGTTGATCGCGATGATCATCGGAACGTCCGCGGCGCGGGCGTGGTTGATCGCCTCGATCGTCTGCGGCATGATGCCGTCATCGGCGGCGACCACGAGGATGACGATGTCCGTGACCTGCGCGCCGCGCGCCCGCATCGCGGTGAAGGCCTCGTGACCCGGCGTGTCGATGAAGGTGATCTTGCCCTTGTCCGTTTCGACGACATAGGCGCCGATATGCTGGGTGATGCCCCCCTTCTCCCCGGCGATGAGATTGCTCTTCCTGATGGCGTCGAGGAGCGACGTCTTCCCGTGATCGACGTGCCCCATGATCGTCACGACGGGAGGCCGACCCTGCAGGCGCTCGGGCTTCGCCCTGCGCTTCTCGCGCAGGAGCTCGTGCCCGTAGCTCTCGGTGAACTCGACCTTGAAGCCGTAATCGTCGGCGATCATGGTGATCGCGTCGGGATTCAGACGTTGATTGATCGTGACCATGAGCCCGAGACCGAGGCATTTCTGGATCACCTCGGAGGGGTCGATCTTGAGCTGCTCGGCGATCTCGGCGACCGTCGAGAACTCGGGAAGGTGGATAACGTTCTGTTCTTCGACGACCGCCACCACGTCTTCGCGGTGCTTGCGCCGGCGGGTCTTCCGCGTGATGTCGAGCTTCGCGAGCGTTCGTTTGACGCTCTCCTTGACCGCCTTCTGGTCCGCCTCCTTGCGCTTTTCGACTTTCTTTTCCTTGCGGGGACGCACCGGGCGCGGAGGCTTCGGCGGCTTTTCCTTCTTTTCTTTCTTTTTGACTTCCTTTTTCGTCGCGGCCTTGACCCGGCTCAGGTGCTGCTCGATGAGGAGCTCCGCCCGCTGCTCGACCGTGCTCATGTGGCTCTTGACCGCGAACCCGTCCTTCACGAGGATCTTGATCAACGCGTCACTCGAGACATTGTATTTCCGGGCAAGCTCGTAAACGCGAATCTTAGCCACGCGATTGCAACTCCCTTCGCTCCCTGGATACCGAATGCGTCAGCGGATCATTCCGCGGACGACTCATCCCCGGCCTCTCCGACTTCTCCAGGCTCCCCAGGCTCCTCAGCCTCCTCGATCTCCTCTTCGCCGGGCCCCTCCGCATCGTCGTCATAGTCGTCTTCTTCGACGTCTTCTTCGATGTACTCTTCATCTTTGCCGGCGGTCTTCGGGCCCGCCGTTTCCGTCTCTTCGGCCTCTTCGGCCTCTTCGCCGTTTTCGTCAGCGGCTTGATCGCCGCTCTTCTCGCCGGCTTCCTCCTCGATATCCTCTTCGAGCGCCTCCTCGGCCTCTTCGCCTGCGGGCTCACCGGCGCCGGCCTCCTCCGAGGCCTCCTCTTTCTTCTTCCCTTTCTCGCCGACGTCCTTGAACACGTCAGCCTCGGTGAGGGGCGGTTCCACCTTCTTCTCTATTTTCTCGGGGCCGAATATCGCCTCGTCGAACAGCGGCTTACCCTCCTCCACCTCCTGCATCTCTTTCTTGAGAAGCTCCTCGAGCGCCTTGTTGAGCTCCTCCATCGTCTCCGCCGCCGTATTCTTCAGCTTCTCCGCCGTCTTCTCACCGATACCCTCGATCTCGGTGAGTTGATCCATCGTCGTGCGATGCAGCTTCTGAACGGTCAGGATGCCGGCGCCTTTCAGCTTTTGCGCCATCTTCGCCGTCACGCCGTACATCTCGGAAATATCCATCTGGAGCTTCTGATCGAGCTTGTCGCGCTTCTCGATCTCCTTCATCGTGATGAGATCGATCTTCCAGCCGCTGAGCTTGGAGGCGAGGCGAACGTTCTGTCCTTCCTTGCCGATCGCGAGCGAGAGCTGGTCGTCCTCGACGATCGCGAGCACGTGATGCTCCGACTCGTTGAAGCGCAGGGAGGCGACCTTCGCCGGCGCGAGCGCCTTCGTGATGAACTCGTTCTGGTTCTCGCTCCAGCTGACGATATCGATCTTCTCGCCGTGGAGCTCGTTGACGACCGCCTGCACGCGGGAGCCCTTCATCCCGACGCAGGAGCCGACCGCGTCGACCTTGTCGTTGCGCGAATGGACACCGATCTTCGACCGGCCGCCCGGCTCGCGCGCGATGGTCTTGATCTCGACGTCGCCGTCGAATATCTCGGGAACCTCCTGCTCGAAGAGCTTGCGGAGAAACAGCTCGCTCGTCCGGGAAAGGGTGATCTGGGGGCCCTTCGCGTTCTTGTCGACCTCGAGTATGATCGCGCGGATCGTGTCTCCCTGGTTGTACCGTTCCTTCTTGATCTGCTCGCGCAGCGGCAGGTACGCCTCGGCGCGTCCGAGATTCACGAGAATATTGCCGCGGTCCACCTGGCGGACCGTGCCGGAAACGATCGCCCCGACCTTGTCCTTGTATTCGTCGAAGATGCGATCGCGTTCGGCCTCGCGCACCTTCTGCATGAGCACCTGTTTGGCGGTCTGGACGGCGTTTCGCCCGAACTCGTCGAGCGATATGTAGACCTCGACCTCCCCCCCGACCTCGGCCGAGCGGTCAATCTTCTTCGCGTCCGCCAGCGTGAGCTCGGCGAGCGGCACCGCCACTTCCTCGACGACCCGGTAGGTCCGGTAGATCTCGAGCATCCCCTTCACCTCGTCGATGTGCACCTTGAACTCCGCCTCCTGCCCGTACTTGCGCTTTCCCGCCGAGACGAGGCTCTGCTTGATCATTTCAACGAGGGTGTTCTTGTCGACCTTCTTCTCGCGGATGATCTGCGAGAATGCTTCTATGAAGCCACCATTCATCGCACCAATCTCCCTTTTCGGATAATCAACGCATTCTATTTCAGTTCACGGTCAAAGTCAAAGTCTTTTGCCCCGGCGCCCCCGGCGCGGCTCCCGGCATTCCGGTTCAGGCGTGCCCGCGGCCCCCGGATGCAGATTCGCCTTCGAGATCGTCTCGAACGCGATCGCTCGCTCGACCCCGTCCACGGAGACTGTCACCGACCTCTCGTCCGCGGAGAGGATTCTCCCGATTACCGTCGTCTTCGCCCCGCGAACGTCGAAGTACTCCACGCGCGCCTCCTCCCCCCGGAACCTCGCGAAGTGCGCGGGCTTCGTGAGGGGCCGCGCGAATCCCGGGGAGGAAACCTCGAGATTGTACGGTCCCGGGAGCGTCTCCACGCCGTCGAGCACGAGACCGAGCGCCTTGGTGACCCGGACGCAGTCGGCGATGGTCACGGCCCCGTCACCGCGATCGATGAAGAGGCGGATCGTCTTGCGCCTGCCGGATTGATACGCGTCGACCTTGACGAGCTCGTACTCGAGAGCATCGAGCTCCCGCTCGATGAGACCCTTGAGTTCACCGTCAAGATCCATGCGACCGCCTCGAGGACGCGATAAAACAAAAATGGGGGCCCCGAGCCCCACACATCGTTCAATAGGTAGCGGAAACGAGGGGAGAACGCAAGAGAAATATTGGACTAGCGCCCATCCCAGATGAAGCGGAGGAGCACGTTCCCGACGCCCGCGAGACTCTCGCTCGCGCACTTGTCGGGTGTGTCGGCGAGGGTGTGCCAGTAGGGATAGTCGAAATCGATGAGATCGATCGCGGGGACGCCCGCCTGAATGAAGGGGAGATGATCGTCGATGATGGACGGACCGAGCGAATCGACGAAGTTCACGACGCCGAGCGCTTTCGCGATCTCGTAGATCCGCTCGCAGAGCGCCGCGGAGGCGGCCGCGGAGAACCCCTCGATGGGTATGCGCGCGCCGCGCTCGCCGATCATATCGATAATGATAACCGCGAGCGGATGGTCGCCGCCGAGGCTCGCCGCGTAGCGGCGCGATCCGAAGAGGTAATCCCTCGTACTCCCCTCTTCGCCGTAATCCTCCCCGTCGAAGAACACGAGGTCGACGCCGACGGGCGGTTTCGAGGCGCCGATGAGGCGCGCGAGCTCCAGCAGGACCGCCACGCCGCTCGCGCCGTCGTTGGCGCCGGGGATCGGTTTCTCGCGGTCCGCGGCGTCGGGATCCCGGTCCGCCCGCGGTCGTGTGTCGTAGTGGGCGCCGATGAGAATCCGCCTCGAGGAGGACTCTCGGTACCTCGCCACGATGTTCACGAGGTGGAGGGTGTCCCCCTTCGAAGGAACCGCGTCGAAGCGCTGCAGGGACACCTCCGCGCCGGACGCCGCCAGCTTTTCGATGATGTAGCGCTCGATCGCCGCGTGCCCCGGCGACCCCGGATAGCGAGGCCCCATGTCGCACTGCGAGCGCAAGAACCCGAACGCCTCGTCGCCATCGAACGACGGCGGCGCGCTCCTCGCGCAGGCCACGAACTGAAGCGCTCCGATACAAACGACCGCGATGATGCCCCGTACCCTCATCCAGGTTTCCTCAGAATTTGAATTCGGCGTTCAAGCGCACGTCGATCGTCTGGTGCACCTGCCCGAGCCGACCTCCCGAGGTGCGCCTGTAATCGATCCCCAAGCCGCCCGTCACGTTGCTGCTGAACCGGTAAGAGACGTTCGGCGACACCGAGAGAGCCACCGAGGCCGGATCGATCTGCGTCGAGGCCTGGCTGTAGGCGAGGTTGAGGGACGTGGTGAGCACACTGTTGAAGCTGAGCTTCCGTTTCTTGAGGAGCGGGAGCGGTATCCCGAAGCCTTTGCTCCCCTGAATATTGTATCTGAGCCCGAGGTTCACCCCCCACGTCATGTCCCAGAGCTCCTGATTGTTGGCGACGTGCGTTCTCTTGCTGTAGGTGCCGCTCACGTCGCTCGAGAGCGTGTTCTTCCATTCAAGGTTCCACGTCGGGCTCAGCGATAAGGTGTGCTCTTCTCCCACCAGCGTCTTGCTGTATCTCCGCTCGAACCCGACCACGAGATTGCTCTGCTGCATGTACCGATTGAGGAGCCTGTACCTCTCCATCCCCTTCCAGTTGAGGGTGAGCGTCGGCCAGACCGAGCTCGTATTCTTGGATCGTTTGCCGTTGAAGTCGTCCTCACCCAGGTTGAATCTCGCCTTCACCTCGACCCCGATGTTCGCGGTGAGCCCGACCGCGGAACGAAGATCGACGCTGATCGCGTCCGTCGCCCGCAACGGCGAGTTGTCGGCGATGGAATCGTTCGCGCTCGGAGCGCCGGATCGTTCGGTGAACCCGAGCTGGTACCAGAGATCCGCTCGGTCATAGATACGGTCATAGGAGCTGCGGTGGTCGATGTTGATGTTGGCGTTGATCGGCTCGACGGAACCGAGGAAGCGGACGAGCTTCCTGACCGGCCACAGCGCACTTCGCCTCTTTGCGAGGAGCGTGTCCACCTTGGCGCCCGTCGTGTCCGCCCTCGCCGCCGCGACCGTATCCCGCCGCGCGACGAGCGCCTCACCGGGCCGCGGCCTCTGGGCGGCTCCGAGACCCTTGAGCCCTCCGGCCTCCGGGCCCTTCGCCGGCTGCCCCGTGGCCGGAGCGACCGGGACGCTCCCCTCCGCCGGAGGAGGCGGTGCCGCCGGTTCCTCCTCGTCCCGCTCGATCTTCCCCGCATTATCATGCTTCGGGCCCTGCTGCTGCTCATGAAACTGCCTCGCACGATCCGCGGCGGTCTTCGGCATCGACCAGGAGGTGCCGTACGCGCCCGCCGAGCGCTTCGACCCTTCCCCTTTGTCGACGAGGTTGAGGATCTCTCCGAGCCTCACGATGTACTTTCCCGTGTCGAGGATGAACGCGAACGTCATCTCGCGCTCGTTACTGATCGAGCGCGTCCCGAACGGATCGGAGAGTGGGACCCCGTCGACGACCCGCCGCACCTGGCGCCTGTTCGGATTCAGGTCCTCCGAATAGCGGCTTTTGTAATCGAACCGCGGATTGAACTCCGAGAGAATGAAGACCTGGTGGCTCGGCTGATAATTGAGGCTCAGGTTGTGGCCGAAGTTCGTTTCCGCGCCGATCGGTATCCCGCGCACATTGTGGTCGACCGCGAGATCCCGCTGTTCGGCCAGGTTGAAATTGATCTTGACCGATTCGAACGGCTCGTACAGCGAGTTGACCGAGTTCTGCCAGCTCGCGCTGTAGTAGAACGGCCGCCTGATGAACGTCGTGTCGCCGCTCAGCGCGTACTCTTCCCTCGTCTGACGGCTCGCCCCCGTCTCGTACGACAGGCTCGAGAGCCAGTAGCGCCATTTGACCCCGCGGAAGAGACCGAGCTCTCGCTTTTGCCTGAACTGCAGCTGGTAGCTGAGGCTCCCACTCATCGTCCAGGTCGTGTCCCGGTGCGTCGACGAGGAATTATCGCGCTCCGAGTAGCTGAACGACGTCTTGAGATTGTCGAAGAAGTTCTTCATGATGTAGTTGGATGAGCCCCTCCTCGACATCGATACGTTGAAGCCGTAACTCCTCGTGACGCTCCGCAGATCTCTCCGCACTCCGGCGTCCGCGATCTCGACATCCGAGTTGAGCATGTACTTGGGGAGCATGTCGGTCGAGTTGTACTGCAAGCTGACCGGGAGCTCGAATCCCCCCGTCGGCACGAAGTAGTTGACCTCCGTCTTCGCGTTCAGGTTGAGCCCGCTGTTCGTCGAACCGCTCCCGCGGCTCTGCCGGAGCGAGCGGAATTCGGGCCCCGTGCGCGTGTAGCTCCCGTTGACCTGGAGAATGCCCGAGAAGTCGGCGCTGAACCTCACGTTCTCCGCGTGATCGATATCCCGGCGCACGCTGCCGAGCCTGATGTCGTCGAACCAGACCTCCCCCGTGCCGAGCGTCCGGTTCGACCTGTTTCTGAGACCGGAGTAGAGGAACCGCACGTTGAAGAGGGTCGGGTTGCCTCGCAATTTCGCGCTGTAGATTCGCCCGGTGACGGCGTCGCGGATCTGCTTCGTGACGATCTTCCGGGGGTGCTGCGGGTCCGCCTCGAACTTGAGGTTCGTGAGGTCGCTCAGGCTCACGTTCACCTCGATCCACTGCCTCGAGGTCTCGCTCGTGAACGGCACCTCGACCTCGTAGTAGTTCGTGCTGTCGTACGCGATCTGAAAGTAGAAATCGATGTTGTCGTTGTCGTCGACGACGTAGTTGGGTCGCACAAAGAACTGGAGATCCCGGTACTGCTGGTAATTCTGCCCCTGCCCGAAGTAGCGCTTCACGATACGGAACGAGGTCGAATCGGCGAACTCGTCGAAGTTCATCCGCAGCGACCCCTCCTTGTTGTCGATGCCCTCCTCCTGCTGAACGGAATACGGCGGCCGGTACTGGCTCGCGTCGTCCTTATTGTTGATGGTCCCGACGATGAGCTGCTGCCCGGG
>Ga0326726_10003033_pt1 | contig 15411 bp, 11 predicted proteins | sample MHFenrmetagenome_2_FD_207603 | JGI IMG/M metagenome (GOLD analysis project Ga0326726, IMG submission 207603) | Lab enriched peat soil microbial communities from Michigan Hollow, Ithaca, NY, United States - MHF15MN | ecosystem: Environmental > Terrestrial > Soil > Wetlands > Peat | place: USA...
GTTCCTGGTAGATGATGATGCCCCGCGTCTCCCGGAGGATGGGTTCGAGCTCGGGGAGCTCGTAGGCGATCCGCTCGGGGTGGTTGCGGCGGTGGATGGACTCGTCGGTCATGCCGCTCTTGAGCGGGCCGGGACGGTAGAGGGCGTTGAGGGCGATGAGGTCGCGGAACTCCGTGGGCCGGAAGCGCCGCAGAAGGTCCTTCATGCCCGGGCTCTCGAACTGGAAGACGCCGTCCGTGTTCCCCGAGCGGAAGATCTCGAAGGTCGGGTCGTCGACAAGCGGCAGATCGTTGATGTCGATGACGAGGGCCGTCTCCTGGCGGATGAGCTCCAGGGCGTCGTCGATGACGGTCAGGTTCCGCAGGCCGAGCAGGTCCATCTTGAGGAGGCCGAGGGCCTCGACGTCGCCCATGGGGAACTGGGTCGTGATCTCGCCCTTGACCGACTGGTAAAGAGGCAGGAACTCGACCAGGGGCTTGGGCGTGATGACGATGCCGGCGGCGTGGATCGAGGGGTGGCGGACCTGGCCTTCGATCTTCTGGGCGATGGCCAGGAGCTGGGCGATCTTGGAGTTCCGGTCGCGCAGGGCTTTGAGCTCGGGGACGCTCTTGAGGGCGTCGGCGATCGTCGCGTCGAGGGCGAAGGGGATCATCTTGGCGATGCGGTCGACCTCGGGCAGGGGGACCTCGAGGACCCGGCCGACGTCGCGGATGGCCCCGCGGGCGGCCATGGTCCCGAAGGTGATGATCTGGCAGACGTTCTCCTGGCCGTACTTCCGGGTCACGTACTCGATCATCTCCTGCCGCCGGCGGGCGCAGAAGTCCATGTCGATGTCGGGCAGGCTGATGCGCTCGGGGTTGAGGAAGCGCTCGAAGAGAAGATCGTACTCGAGGGGATCGATCTCCGTGATCTCGAGCGCGTAGGCGAGGAGACTTCCGGCCGCCGAGCCGCGGCCCGGCCCGACCGGGATGCCCTTTACCCGGGCGGCCTTGAGCAGGTCCCAGACGATGAGGAAGTAGCCCTCGAAGCCCATCTTCTCGATGAGCGTGATCTCCCGCTTCATCCGGTCTTCGTATTCGCCGATGTCGTGCGAGGCGGCGCCGTTCACGACGTCGGCCTGCCGCCGGGCCATGCGCGCCCGGAAGCCCTCCCAGGCGACCTCCTCGAAGTAGTCGCTCAGGCTCTTGCCCGCGGGCGGCTCGAACAGGGGCAGGTTGTAATTCTTCGGCGGAAAATCGTAGGTGCAGCGGGCGGCGATCTTGCCGCTGTTCTCGATGGCCTCGGGGGTGTCGCGGAACAGCTCCGACATCTCGGCCGTGGACTTGAAGTAGAACTGGTCGGTCGAGAACTTGAGCCGGTCCGGGTCGGAGATCTTGCGGTTGGTCTGGATGCAGACGAGGACGTCCTGGCTCTCGGCGTCCTCCCGGCGGGCGAAATGGATGTCGTTCGTGGCCACGAGGGGCAGGCCCAGCTTCCGGGCGACGGCCACGAGCTGCGGGTTGACCTCCTTCTGGTCGGCCAGGCCGTGGTCCATGAGCTCGATGTAGAAATCCCCGGGCGCGAAGATCGCGGCATATTCCTTGGCCGCCTCTTCGGCCTTTTCGGGGAAGCCGCGGCCGAGCCAGAACGCGACCTCGCCCTTGAGGCAGGCCGAGAGGCCGATGAGGCCGTCGCTGTGGGCGGCCAGGAGCTCCTTGTCGATCCGCGGCCGGTAATAGAAGCCTTCGAGGTAGCTCTGGGTGATGAGCTTGCAGAGGTTCTTGTAGCCGCGGTCGTCCTTGACGAGGAGGATGAGGTGGAAGTGGTGGACCTCGTCGGAGGCCCCCGGCTTCTTGTCGAAGCGGCTCTGCGGGGCGACGTAGCATTCGCAGCCGAGGATGGGCTTGACCCCCTTGGCTTTTGCCGCCCTGAAGAACTGGACGGCGCCGAAGACGTTGCCGTGGTCGGTCAGGGCCACGGCCGGCATCTTGTTCTCGTAGGCAGCGGCGACGAGGGCCTCGATCTTCAGGCAGCCGTCGAGGACGGAATATTCGGAATGATTATGGAGATGAACGAACGTCGGTTCCATGAACGAATGCTTTCCCGGCTCCGGCGGGTCCGCCGCGGCGGGCCGGCCGGAAAGACGATCCTATTCCCACTCGATCGTCCCCGGCGGCTTGGTCGTCACGTCGTAGACGACCCGGTTGACGCCGCGGACCTCGTTGACGATGCGCGTCGACATGCGGGCCATGAGCCTGGCCGGCGCGGGGTACCAGTTGGCCGTCATGCCGTCGGTGCTCTGGACGAGCCGGATGACGACGACCCGGTGGTAGGTCCGCTGGTCGCCCATGACGCCGACGGAGCGGATAGGCAGGAGGACGGCGAACGCCTGCCACAGCTTCTTATAGATCCCCGCCTTTTGGACCTCCTGGAGGACGATGTCGTCGGCCGCCCGCAGGATCTCCAGGCTATCGCGGTCGACCGCCCCGATCATCCGGACGGCCAGCCCCGGCCCGGGGAACGGATGCTGGTGGATGAAGTCCTGGTCGACCCCCAGCTCGAGGGCCAGGGCCCGGACCTCGTCCTTGAACAGCTCCCGGAGCGGCTCGACCAGCTTGAGCTTCAGGCCCTTGGGCAGCCCGCCCACGTTGTGGTGGGACTTGATGACCGACGAGGGCCCCTTGACCGGGTTGGATTCGATGACATCGGGATAGATCGTTCCCTGGGCCAGGAAGGCGGCCCCGCCGAGCCGCATGGCCTCGCGCTCGAAGAGGTGGATGAACAGGCGGCCGATCGTCTTGCGCTTGCGCTCCGGCGAGACGATGCCCCGGAGCTGGTCGAGGAACATGTCCGAGGCGTCGATGCCGATGACCTTGAGGGCGAACTTGTGGCGGAAAGCCTCCATCAGGGCCTCGTACTGGCCCTTGCGGAGGAGCCCGTTGTCGATGAAGATGCAGGTCAACCGGGGACCGATGGCCTTGTGGATGATGAGCGAAGTGACGAGCGAGTCGACGCCCCCGGAGAGGCCGCAGATGACCCGGCCGCCGCCGACGGTCGCCCGGATCTCCTTGACCTTGCGGGCGACGAACGAGGAGATCGTCCAGTCGGCCTTGAGGCCCGCCTCGCGGAACAGGAAATTGGCCAGGACCTTGATCCCTTCCTTGGTGTGGATGACCTCGGGATGGAACTGGACGCCGTAGAGCTTCCGTGACCGGTCCTCGATGACCGCGGCCCGGGTGTTGGCGGTGCTGCCGGTCAGCCGGAAGCCGGGCGGGACGCACTCGAGCCGGTCGCCGTGGCTCATCCAAACCTGTTGCTTGTCCCTGATCTTGGTCAAGAGCCCCGACGGATCGAGGACGCGGAGGGCGGCGAAGCCGTACTCGCGCTCCTTTGACGGGATGACCTCGCCGCCGAGGAAGTGGGCCATGAGCTGGACGCCGTAGCAGATGCCCAGGATCGGCACGCCGAGCTCGAAGACGCCCTTGTCCGGGTGGGGCGCCTTCTTGCCGTAGACGCTCTGCGGCCCGCCGGAGAGGACGAGGGCCGCGGGCTTCGCCTCGCGGATCGCGGCGAGCGGCGTCGAGAAGGGCAGGATCTCGGAATAGACGCCGAGCTCGCGGATCTTCCGGGCGATGAGCTGCGTGTACTGCGACCCGAAATCGAGGATGAGGACTTTCTGCATGGTGGGATTTTATCAGAATTGACCGGGATATCCAAAAAGCCCTAACATGGCCGGAGAGAGGGAATCATGCGGCGTTTCGCGCCCGTTCTTTTGGCCTTTGGACTGGCCGTTCCCGGCCTTCTCGCTCAGCTCGGAGGCCCGGATGACCGTGTCATTTGGAAGGAATTCGTGTCCGCCCTAAAGGCCGGCACGCTGACGGTGGACCGGATCCGGCCTCTTTACGGGGCCGACAAGGAACAACTTCTGAAATGGTTGAAGGAGCTGATGACGGCGACCCGCGACAACGGCGCCGTGTCGGATTGGGACGCTCCGGAGATCATCCCGGTCGGGAACCTGGTCCATTTCGTGGTCAAGCTCAGGATCGGCCGGGAGACGACGACCGAGCGGTCCCTGTCCTTCATCAAGGAAGGAGGCCGATGGTATTTCGGGCACATGGAGAACATCATGATCCGGCTCGACAAGATCCCGCCTCCCCCGACGTCGGAATTCCCCCCTCTGCCGGAAGACACGATGACCTGGCAGAGGAACGAGATCCTTTGGTCGGACCTGGTCCGGATCTATCTCACGACGGCGGCGAAGAACGGCAAGGACTTCGCGCTCGGCCTGTTCAAGACCGGAGCCGGCTATTTCGTTGGGGCGACGAGCTGGGTGCCGTTCGTGCCCCCGGCGAGGGCCTTCATCCTCTACCTCTGCTGGTCGGAGAGCCGTCTTTACGGAAATTTGGTCACTCTGGAGAAGCTCACCGACGATGAGGCCGTCGTCGAGATGCAGACGCACTTTTTCTTTCTCTATAAAAGATCCAGTCATATGCGGCAGTGGCTTCCGTTCGCGGAATACCGGACCATCTTCGAGACGATCTGGCAGGACCGGGCGGCGAAAGCCGGCTGGAAGCTCGACATCGAATACAAAGACCCGGAGTGCCTGCAGGTCGTGTTCCATTTCAGAAGGAACGCCTCGTAAGGCGGCGATCAGGGACCGTCCCAAAGGCCCCTGGTTGTGATAAACTGGGCGGGACCTATCAAGGAGAGTGCGAACATGGAATGGGAAGACCTGGCCAGGGACCTGAGCCAACAAACGGATACGAAGATCGTCCTCCTCGTCATGGACGGCGTCGGGGGTCTTCCCGCCGACGGCCAGAGCGAGCTCGAAGCGGCCCGCAAGCCGCACCTCGACGGGCTGGCCAAGGCCGCCGTCTGCGGCCTGTCGGATCCGGTGATGATGGGGATCACGCCGGGCAGCGGCCCGTCGCATCTCGCCCTGTTCGGCTACGAACCGCTCAAATATCAGCTCGGCCGGGGCATCCTGGAAGCCCTGGGCTCCGGGGTCGAAGTCGGACGGAACGATCTCGTCGCCCGCGGTAACTTCGCCACGGTCAAGGGCGGCCTCGTCTCCGACCGGCGGGCCGGCCGCATCCCGACGGAGGAGAACGTCCGGATCTGCGGCTATCTCAACGCCCACCTGCCCAAGCGGGACGGCCTCGAGGTCAAGGTCTTTCCCGGGAAAGAGCACCGCTTCGTCGCCCGCTTCACCGCCGAGGGACTGGCCGACGGCCTCTCCGACGCCGACCCGCAGAAGGAAGGCAAGCCGCCGCTCCCCACGTCCCCGCTCGTCCCCGAAGCCAAAAAAGCCTCGTCCATCGTCAACCGCTTCCTCGACGACGTGGCCGACGTGCTCAAGGCCGAGCCCAAGGCCAACGCCGCCCTCCTCCGCGGCTTCTCCAAGTTCCCCTCCATCCCGACCATGCAGGAGCTGTTCAAGGTCCGGCCGGCGGCCATCGCCAACTACCCCATGTACAAAGGGCTGGCCCAGCTTCTGGGCATGGAGGTCATCGGCGTCGGCAGCGAAACGGCGGACCTCTTCGACGCCCTCGAGAAGAATTGGTCGAGCCACGATTTCTTCTATGTGCACTATAAGAGGACGGATTCGACGGGCGAGGACGGCAAGTTCGAGGCTAAGGTCGCCGCGATCGAGGCCCTCGACCCGTTCCTTCCCCGCCTCGTCGCGCTCCAGCCCGACGTTCTCGTCGTCACGTCGGACCATTCGACGCCGTCCTGCCTCAAGGGGCACTCCTGGCATCCCAACCCGTTCCTGCTGGTTTCGCCGACGGCCGGCGTCGACGACGTCGCCGCGTTCACCGAACGGGCCTGCGCCAAGGGCCTGCTCGGCCGCTTCCGCTCGATCTCGGCCATGCCCCTGATGCTCGCCCACGCGCTGAAGCTGCAGAAGTACGGGGCCTAGCCTGACCCCAAGAACGGGAACACGTACGGAACGTACATATCCCCATATGGACAAGCCAGGACATGTCCTATAAAATTGATATGAATTGAAATCCGCATCCGCGCGAACGTTTCTCCCGGTCCTGGCCGTCGTTCTCTCCATCGCCGCCGCTCCCCAGACCGACCCGCGGATCGAGATCGTCAACCTCCGCCGCTTCACCCACCCGAACTTCACCCGCGTCGTCATCGACGTCGGCAAGCTCCGCGAATACAAGCCCGGAGAGCTCCGCGATCCCGGCCGGATATACGTCGACGTCTTCCAGGCCAAGCTCAATCCCATCCTTCAGGGCCAGTCCTACCCGGTCAAAGCGGACTACATCAGCCAGATCCGGATCTCCCAAAAGACGGACTCGACCGTCCGGCTCGCGATCGATGTCGATTTTTCGCGGATCGAGTCCTACCGGGTCTACCATCTCTTCGATCCGTTCCGGCTGGTCGTCGACATCTACCCCCGGATCACGGCGGAGGCGCCCGCCCAGCCGCCGGCCGGGAAGATCCCGCCCCCCGGCGACAAGACCCAGCAGCCGGTGAAGCGCGAGGTCGATCCGAAAGACCCCAACCTCAACGGCACGTCCCTGGCCCGCCAGCTGGGCCTCGGCGTCCGGACGGTCGTCATCGATCCCGGGCATGGCGGCCCGGATCCGGGCGCGATCGGCAAGAACGGGCTCCAAGAAAAAGGGGTCAACCTGGCCGTCGCGCTCGCCCTGCAGAAGCTGCTCAAGGACAAAGCCGGCCTCAACGCGGTCCTGACCCGCGAATCGGACGTCGACGTCGGGCTCGAGGACCGGACGGTCATCGCCAACCAGAAAAGGGCCGACCTCTTCGTGTCGATCCACTCCAACGCCCACCGGGACCGCAAGCGCGGCGGCGTCGAAACGTTCTTCCTCAACATCAGCCCCGACCCCTCGGTCATCGCGCTCGCGGCGGAGGAAAACGCCACCTCGACCAAGAACATCGGCGAGATGAAGACCATCCTCCAGAAGATCATCCAGAACAGCAAGGTCCAGGAGTCGTGGGACCTGGCCGAGGCCATCCAGAGGAACCTGGTCAAGGCCTTGGCCCAGGACCTTCCCTCGATCCAGAACCTGGGCGTCAAGGGCGGCCCGTTCTGGGTCCTCATCGGCGGGGACATGCCCTCGGTCCTCGTGGAGATCTCCCACTTGAGCAACGCCAAGGAAGAGTCCCAGCTCAAGACCGCGAAATACCGCGACCTCGCCGCCCAGGGCATCTATGATGGTATCATGGAATATATCCGCTCACTCGGTAAAGGAAAGGATCCATGAAGCGACGCGATTTCATGACGGGCGTGGCCGCGGCCGGCCTGGCCCTGCGTTTCGGCCCCCGGGCGTTCGCCTCTCAGGCGGCGTCCATGGGGCCCCTGCCCACGCTGGCCGCGGTCGAAGGCGAATCTCCGGCCGCGATCACTCGCCAGGCCATCGCCCTGATCGGCGGCATGAAGGCGTTCATCAGCAAGGGCGACAAAGTCGTCATCAAGCCGAACATCGGCTGGGACCGGACGCCGGAGATGGCCGCCTGCACCAACCCCGAGGTCGTCAGGACCCTCGTCGAGCTCGTCCTCGACGCCGGGGCCAAGAAGGCCATCGTCATCGACAACACGACCAATCAGGCCAAGCGGTGTTATGTCCGCTCGGGCATTCAGGAGGCCGTGACCCAGGCCGGCGGCGACATGCTCTTCGTCGACGACTACCGGATCAAGAAGATGCCGCTCAAGGGCGAGTGGCTCAAGGAGTGGGAGATCGTCCTCGACGTCATCGAGTCCGACAAGATCATCAACGTGCCCATCGCCAAGCATCATTCCCTCTGCCGCCTGACCATGGGCATGAAGAACTGGCTCGGGGCGACCGCGGGGGCGCGCAACCAGTTCCACCAGAGCCTCGACAAAGCCGTCGTCGATCTGGCCGCCTTCTTCAAGCCCCGCCTGACCGTCCTCGACGCCTACCGCATCCTCGTCCGCAACGGACCGCAGGGCGGGCGCGTCACCGACACGGAGCTCCGGAAGATGGTCGTCGCCGGCACGGACCCCGTCGCCGTGGACGCCATGGGCGCGTCGCTCTTCGCGGTCGAGCCCCGCGAGCTGCCCTATCTCGGCCTGGCCAAGGAGCGGGGGCTGGGCGAGTTCGATCTGGGGAAGGTCCGCCTTGAAAAAAGAAAGATCTAGGAAGTACCGCGCCCTCGAGCGCCTGCGGATGGCCAGCCAGGCGGCCTTTTTCGGGCTCTTCGTTTACCTCTTCATCGGCGCCCACTACACGGGGCAGGACTATATCGGGTCGACCGTCCAGCGTTTCTTCCATTTCGACCCGCTCCTGGCCCTCGTCTCCATCGTCGCGGCGCGCCTTGTCTATGCCTACTTCGCCTTCGCTCTCGTCACGGTCGCCGTCACCTTCATCTTCGGTCGCGTTTTCTGCGGCTGGGTTTGCCCTCTCGGCGCCGTCCATCAATTCTCTTCGTTCGTCTTCAAGAAGACCAAGTTCCTCAAGCCGGCGCGCGAGGACAAGACGAGCCTCGCCCCGAAATACTACATCCTGGTCGCCGTTCTCGTCGGCGCCGTTTTCGGGCTCGACCTGGCCGGCTATCTCGATCCCCTGTCGTTCCTGACGCGCTCCTTCGCCCTGGCCGTGCTTCCCTCGCTGGCCCACGTCCTGTCCAGTCTGAACGGCACCCTCTACGGCCTGGGGATCACCGGCCTGGCCCGGACGATCTCCCAGACCCTCGAGAATTGGACCATCCATACGACCTTCATCCAGGGCTTCTCGATCGGCCTGCTCTTCCTCGGGGCGATCGCCCTCAATGCCCGGAAGGAGCGTTTCTGGTGCCGCTATCTCTGCCCGACCGGCGCCCTGTTGGGCCTCCTTAGCCGCTGGAACCTGCTCAAGCTCAGGATCGACGACGAGAAGTGCATCAAGTGCGGCCTCTGCACCCAGCACTGCGAAACCCAGGCCCATCCGTATCCCAACGACAAGTGGAGAAGCGGCGAGTGCATCTACTGCGAGAACTGCGCCTCGATCTGCCCGACGGCGGCGATCGGATTCCGGTTGTCCGCCCGACCCGAGAGACTGGCCAACGTCTCCGACGTCAACCTCTCGCGGCGCAAGCTCTTCGTGACGACCCTCCTCGGCCTGGTCGCCGTCCCCTTCTTTCGCCTGACGCCCTCGCACAAGCGGGCGTCCCTCAAGCTCATCCGCCCTCCCGGCGCTCTCCCCGAACCCAAGTTCCTGGCCAAGTGCGTCAAGTGCGGCCAGTGCATGCGGGCCTGCCCGACCGGGGGCCTTCAGCCGGTCTTGACCGAGGCCGGGCCCGAGGGGATCTATACGCCGAAGCTCGTCCCCAAGATCGGATACTGCGAATACTATTGCTCGCTCTGCACCCAGGTCTGCCCGACGGGGGCGATCAAGAAGCAGACGATCGAGGAGAAGAACAAGCTCAAGATCGGCACGGCCTGGGTCAACAAAAGCCGCTGCATCCCCTACGTCCTGGGCAAGCCCTGCATCGTTTGCGAGGAGCACTGCCCGGTCTCGCCCAAGGCCATCAAGCTCGTCGAGGTCAAGACGGTGCTCCCGGACGGCACGGTCGCCGTGCAGAAGGCCCCGGTCATCGACATCGAGCTCTGCACCGGCTGCGGCATCTGCGAGAATAAGTGCCCTGTTATGGACGACCCGGCGATCTTCGTCACGAGCGTCGGGGAAACGCGGTCGGAGAAGAACCGCCTGCTCCTGGACATCTCGGCGGGCGCGTCGTCAGATCCGTACAAGTAGCGTTCTTCTTCCACCCCTCTGCTAGTCGATCTCACGCCGGGCTAGTTGTTAATGAGAGCTTCCCGCACCTAAAGTCGAATCCGGATGCCGAATTGAAGGCTGATCCCACTGATATCTATTGCCGCTTGACGGGGCTCCCCTCCGGGCCCGTCGGGCGGCAAACTTTGGACCAAGAGCAATCGCGGCGCGTTGGTCAGCTTCGGCACGACTTCATAGTACAGTATCCCTTGCTCGGATAATGAAATCTCGTAATCACTCTCAAGCACACTGGTGCCCTCCCAGCCACGGAACCTGGCGTATCGTACCCGAGCTTCAAGATAGGGGATAAAATTTCGTCCCATTTCATACTCGAGGCTGATTCCCCCTTGGAAGCCGATGGGAGCCCTCTTGTATTCGGCCCGAGTGGTAATAAAGAGATAACTCGGACCTGGAAAATATGTTGCCTCAGACTCGTCACTATAACGCGATCTGAAGTAGTAGGACAATCCCGCATTCACAAGAAAATGGAATTTTTCCTTCCAAGGCACGGTCAGGTATGCGCTCGCTCGGATAGGGATGGCGCTCAGCCTCGGCCTGGCATAGACGGACCCAGAACCGAGGGACGGCCCGGCTGCATGAAGACCAATCCGCGAATGACGAGAGGTCCGGACATACCCGCCGCCGATTCCTATGCCGAGCCGCGGACTGAGTTCAAAAATGATGTCGCCACCAACCTCATAACCGTTATGCACGGCCCGATATCGGCCTGTCTGTGTGTCCCACCCGGCGCCGTAATAATCGAAGAAGGCCTTGGTCCCGAGATTCGCATCGCCGCCCAAGACGTAGGACCATCCTCCTTGGAGCCTGACGCTGATCTTGCCGTCAGCGAAAACAAGCCCCGGCAGCAGAATTAAAGCTATTGCCGATATAACAGTTCCAAGATTAAACTTATTCATGGCCAATCCCTTCTTTGGCTAGCGTCCTTCACCATTCTACCTCGATCGAAAGGACGTTGGAATGGGACGGATAGCCTATAGGGTTACCTGACCTAATGGAATCGGCTTTAAGCTTGATCAAGATCGGGCCTTCTTGAATTCTTCCGTGAGCTTCGGGACCACTTCAAAGAGATCGCCGACGGTGCCGTATTCGGCGACCTTGAAGATGGGCGCTTCACGGTCCTGGTTGATGGCCGCGATGACTTTGGAGGAGGACATTCCGGCCAGATGCTGGATGGCCCCGGAGATCCCCACCGCCAGGTAGAGGTTGGGCGAAACGGTCTTGCCCGTCTGGCCGACCTGGTGTTGATGACCGATCCCACCAGGTCGCCCTAGCCCGTCCTCCCTTAGGGGCGACGGGACTTATCGATCTTGCCCTGCAACTTCGCCGCGAGATCGGCGTCCAGGACCTGGAGCTTGATCTGCTGCTGGCGGGCGAGGTCGAGCTTGTGCTGGGCGATGTAGACCAGGCCGACGCCATAGACCGCGCCGGCGTTCTTGGGATCCAGCTGGAGCACCTTTTCGTACGAAACAAGGGCCAGGTCGTACTGCTTGCTGTTCAGGTAGGCGTCCGCCAAGTAGACGTGGCTGGTCTCTCCTTGCGGGTCGAGATCGGCGGCCTTCTTATAGTAGGGCACGGAGCCGGCATAATCGTTGTTGTTGTAATATGAGTTGCCGAGCTCGAGATAATAGTCGGGGTTGGAGCCGTTGAGCGCGATGGCGGCATTGGCCGCGGCGATGGCCTCGGGGAACTGCTTGAGCGAGTTGTAGACGGCTCCGAGCTCGTGGTAGAAGGAGGCGTCCTTGGCGTCTCGGTCGATGGCCTGTTTGAAGAGTCTCACGGCGTCCGCGTAGCGCTCCTTCGCCTGGTAGAGCTTTCCCAGCTCGAAAAAGCAGTAGGCGTTGTCGGTGCCGAGCGAGATGGCCGTCTCGAAGGCGCGGGCCGCATCGTCCGGCCGATGAAGCTCATTGTAGGTCAGCCCCAGGCGATATTGCGTATTCGGAGCGGCGGGCTTGAGGCGCGCCGAAGTCTCATAGGCGGCGGCCGCCGCCGCGTAGTTCTTTTGGCGGTAGTGGGCGACCCCGATCTCGAAATACGCCTGCGAATTGGCGGGATCGATCTCGACGGCCTTCATGTACGACGCCAGGGCCTCGTTATAGCGCGCGAGGTAGTCCTGGGCATTCCCCATCTGAATGTAGGCGTCGACGTAGCGGGCATCCAGGGCGATCGCCTGCTTGAAGGCGGCGACGGCGCTTTCGTACTGCTTCAGCTCGTTCCGGCTGAGGCCGATATTGTAATGCGCCGCCTTGTCGTTGGGGACTTGGGCGAGATAAGCCTCGAACGTCGCGATCGCCTCTTGGAACTGGCGGGCCTTGTACTGGTCCAGGCCCTTCTGAAAGAGCGCGTTATTGTCCTGGGCCGCGGCCGAAACGGCCGCCACCGCCGCCATCACGGCGACAAGCAAGATCCTGCCGATCCTTTTTTTCATGATGCCTCCTTCCGAAGCGGCCGGGAAACTCCTGCGCTCATCAGGCGCAGGTTTCTTGGCCACCCCCATATTTCTTACAATTATGATAGGTTATATATGAATGGCTGTCAAGGGTCCGCCGCCGGGGAAGGCGAGTTTCGAGACCAGGGCTATTCCGCCAGGGCCTTTTTCAGCTCTTCCGTAAGCCGGGGGACGACTTCGAAGAGATCGCCGACGATGCCGTAGTCGGCGACCTTGAAGATGGGCGCTTCGGGGTCCTTGTTGACGGCCGCGATGACCTTGGAGGAGGACATCCCGGCCAGATGCTGAATGGCCCCGGAGATGCCCACGGCGAGGTAGAGGTTGGGCGAGACGGTCTTGCCCGTCTGGCCGACCTGGTGTTGATGGCCGATCCACCCCGAATCGACGGCCGAGCGCGACGCGCCGACGGCGGCCCGCGGCAAGACCGCGGCCAGGTCCCGGAGAAGGGAGAAGGCCTCGGGACCTTTGAGCCCCCGGCCCCCCGAGACGACGACATCCGCCTCGGTGACATCGAGCTCCGCGCTTTCTTCCTTGATGACCTCGGCGACGCGGCCCCTGACCACGCCCTCCGGGATCGTCACGTCAATCCGGACCGTCTCGCCGCCGCTCCCGGCGATCTCGCCGAGGGGAAAGACATTCGGCCGGAGCGTCGCCAGCAGGGGCGAGGATTTCAGCCGGAACGAGAGGAAGGCCTTGCCGGCGTAGATCGGCCGGGTGAACTCGAGGGTCCCGTCCTTGACGGCGACCTTCGTGCAGTCCGAGGCCAACGAGGCGCCGAGCCGGGCCGCGACGCGCGGCGCCAGGTCCTTGCCCCTGGCCGTGGCCGCGAAGAAAAGGGCCGAAGGCTTCGTTTCGGCGGCAAATCCGGCCAGGGCGACGGCGTAGGCCTGTGAGGAATAATCGCCGAGCGCTCGATCTTCTATGATATAGACCTTGGCCGCGCCGAGCGCGTGGGCGCCCGGAGCGAGGTCGGCGACGGCCGCGCCGACGAGGACCGCGGCCGCCGCGACGCCGAGCTCGCCGGCCCGGCGCTTGGCTTCGGAGAGGGCCTCGAGCGAGCTTTTCTTGATCTTCCCGTCCCGCGTTTCGAGATAAACGGCGATCATCGTTCCTCTCCTTATATGACCTTGGCCTCGTTCCGCAGCAGCCTCACCAGCTCGCGGACCGTTTCGGCCGGGTCGCCCTGGAGGATCCGGCCCGCCTGCCGCGCGGCCGGCACGTCGAGCCCGGTCACGTCGATCCGCGAGGCGAGATCGTCGGGCCCGAGCCCGAGCTCGTCCAGCGTGACCGTGGGCACCGGCTTCTTCTTGGCCGCCATGATGCCCTTGAGCGTCTCGTACCGGGGCTCGTTCAGGCCCTTCTGGGCCGTGACCACGGCCGGAAGGGAAAGGACGACCTTTTCCATGCCGCCCTCGATCTCGCGGAGGGCGGTGGCCGACGCTCCCTCGATCTCGAGCTTGGTCACGACGGTCGCCTGGGGCAAGCCGAGGAGCTCGGCGACCATGGCCGGGACCTGGCTGTTGTCCGCGCCGACCGACTGCTTGCCGAAAAGAAGCAGGTCCGCCCCGGCGAGCTTGCGCTCGACGGTCCGGGCGATGATGCGGGCCGTCCTCAGGCCGTCGTAAGACTCCGGCGCGTCGTCCTTGACGAGCAGGGCTTCGTCCGCCCCCATGGCCAGGCACTTGCGCAGGATGGCGGCGGCTTCGTCCCGGCCCACCGAAACGGCGCGGACAGTGCCGCCCTTGGCTTCCTTGAGCCGGAGGGCCTCTTCGATGGCGTATTCGTCATACGGGCTGATGACGAAGTTCAGCCCGTCCTCGGCGATCGTCCGGCTCTCGTGCTGGATGCGAATGCGGGATTCCGTGTCGGGCACCCGCTTGACGAAGACGAGAATGTTCATCGGTCGTTCCTCCTTATCGCAGGACGGGGCGGCAACGGCCCGGGGTCACGGACGCTCGAATCTCTTGAGGACGAGCGCGGCGTTGGTCCCGCCGAAGCCGAACGAATTGCTGAGCGCGTGGACGATCCCGGCCTGCCGGGCCGTGTTCGGCACGTAGTCCAGGTCGCACTCGGGATCGGGGACTTCATAGTTGATGGTCGGCGCCATGATCTGGTGGAAAAGGGTGAGCGCGGTGATGCCGGCCTCGAGGCCGCCCGCCGCGCCGAGAAGGTGGCCGGTCATGGATTTCGTCGAGCTGACCGCCAGCCGCCGGGCCTGCTCGCCGAAGACGCTCTTGATGGCGATCGTCTCGGTCTTGTCATTGAACGGCGTCGATGTGCCGTGGGCGTTGATGTACTGCACGTCGTCCGGTCCGATCCCGGCGTCCTCGACGGCGCGGCGCATGACCCGGATGGCCCCGTCCCCGTCGGGGGCCGGCGCCGCGACGTGGTAGGCGTCGCCGGTCATGCCGTAGCCGACGACTTCGGCATAGATCCGGGCATTCCGGCGCAGGGCCCGCCCGAGCTCCTCGAGGATGAGAACCCCCGCCCCTTCGCCCATGACGAAGCCGTCCCGGGTCGCGTCGAACGGCCGCGAGGCCTTGGACGGCGCGTCGTTCCGTTCCGAGAGGGCCTTGATGGCGGTGAAGCCGGCCAGGCTGAGCGGCGTCAGCGGCGCTTCCGCGCCGCCGGCGATCATGATGTCGGCCTCGCCCCGGACGATGATCCGGAACGAGTCCCCGATGGCGTGGGTGCCCGTGCTGCAGGCCGTGGCGTTGGCGCAGTTGGGCCCCTTGGCGCCGAACCGGATGGAGATCTGGCCCGAGGCCTCGTTGATGATCGTCGAGATGAGAAAGAACGGCGAGACCCGGTCCGGACCCTTCTCCCAGAGGATCTTGAGGTTCTCCTCGATGGAGCCCAGCCCGCCGATCCCCGAGCCGACGTAAGTGCCGGCCCGGTCGCTCTGGAGATCGGCCGCGGCGATCCCCGAATCGGCCACGGCCAGCTCGGCAGCGGCCAGGCCGAAGCGGATGAAGGGGTCCATCTTGCGGACCTCTTTGCGTTCGATGAAGACGAGTGGATCGAAGTCCTTGACCTCGCCGCCGAACCGCGTCGCGTAGCGGGAGACGTCGAAGCGGGTCAGCGGGGCTATGCCGCTCTCGCCGCGGAGAAGGGCCTGCCAGTTCTTTTCGGTCCCCGTGCCGAGCGGCGAGATGAGCCCGACGCCGGTGACGGCGACCCTTCGTCCGGGACGACTCTCCCTCTTCATGGGCGAAC
>Ga0326726_10003035_pt1 | contig 15405 bp, 12 predicted proteins | sample MHFenrmetagenome_2_FD_207603 | JGI IMG/M metagenome (GOLD analysis project Ga0326726, IMG submission 207603) | Lab enriched peat soil microbial communities from Michigan Hollow, Ithaca, NY, United States - MHF15MN | ecosystem: Environmental > Terrestrial > Soil > Wetlands > Peat | place: USA...
GTTGCGCGCCATAGCGCGCCACGAGATCGCCGATCACCTCGTCCGCGTCGCTCACGACGAGGAAGCGGCTCTTCGCCGGCGCCGCATCGAGCAGTTTCGCGAGCCGGCGCACCGCGGGAAGATGATACTTGCGATAGCGACGCGCGTAGTCTCGCCAGGTGCGGATCTGAACACCGATCGTGTCCGCGTCGACCCGCGCGCCCCACTCCGCGGCACGCGCCGCGATCGCGGGCTGCACCGCTATGCTGCGGAACAGCGGCAGGTAGACGTCGCGAAAATGCTGCGGGATGCGGCCGTACTCGAGATCGATGTGGCGCGCGTCGGCTCGCGCCGAGCGGCGTGAGTGCTTCTTCGGAAACACCATGTATCGGTAGCGGTCGGAGCGCCTGCCGGTGACGCTCCACCAGGCTTTGCCGATGCCTCGGATCAGCGGGTGCGCCCCGGCGCCGACGGTCGCAAAACCAGCCGGCAAGAACGGCTCGTCCTCGGGCAGCACCGCTAGACGCCACGAGCAGTACTCGGTCGCGCCGGCCGGCACGGCGGAGATCGCGCAGTCGTTCGCGAATAGGTCCCCGAACTCCGCCGGCATGTTGTCCGTCACGGCCCAGCGCACGCGCGCGTGCTCGCCGAGCCGCATCGCCGACACCCACGACTTGATTCGATTACCGAGACCCGCCGTCTCCGTCGAGACGACCAATGGCGCGCGTGAGATCGAGTCCATCGAACGAGTGCTCCGCGAGTGCGCGGCATTCTACACGCCGGGCTACAATTGCGTGCATGGCCGCTGCGACCACGAACGAGAAATCCGGCTTCGAATGGGGCGCACTGCGCTCACTCGCGCCGCACTTGTGGCCCGCGAGCAATCCGGCGATCCGTGTCCGAGTGGTCGGCGCGCTCGCGCTGCTGACCGCGGCCAAGCTCGCGACGGTCTATGTGCCGATACTGTTCAAGCGGATGGTGGATCTCTTTTCGGACCCTCAGCATCTGCCCGTCGTGCTGCCACTCGGGATGATCGGCGCGTACGGCGTACTGCGCATCGCGGCGATCGCGTTCTCGGAGCTCCGCGACGCGGTGTTCGCCAAGGTCGCGCAGCGCGCGATCCGCACGGTCGCGCTGCGGACGTTCCGGCATCTGCACAGCCTGTCGTTGAGCTTCCACCTCGAGCGGCAAACCGGCGGCCTCTCGCGCGCGATCGAGCGCGGCACCACCGGCATCGACACGCTGCTTACGTTCATGCTGTTCAACATCGTGCCGACGCTGATCGAGATCGCGCTCGTCTGCGGGATCCTCTGGGCGTTCTTCGACTATACGTATGCGCTCGTCACGCTCGTCTGCGTGGTGCTCTATATCTCGTACACACTGTTCGTGACCAATTGGCGGCTGAAGTACCGCCGGCAGATGAACGAGACGGATCAAGAGGCGAGCACGCGCGCGATCGACAGCCTGCTGAACTACGAGACGGTCAAGTACTTCGGCAACGAGCAGTACGAGGCCGCGCGCTTCGATCAAGCGCTCGCGCGTTACGAGCGCGCATCGGTCGCGAGCAAGAGCTCGCTGTCGCTGCTCAACATCGGCCAGGCTACGATCATCGGCACCGGCCTTGCGATCTTGATGACGATGGCGGGCCGCGGCGTGATCGCGAAGACGCTCACGGTCGGCGACTTCGTGCTCGTGAACACGTACCTGATCCAGCTCTATATCCCGCTGAATTTCTTGGGCTTCGTCTACCGCGAAATCAAGCAGGCGCTCACCGACATGGAGTCGATGTTCAACCTGCTCGACGTGAGCGCGGACGTGAAGGACGCGCCGAACGCGCAGCCGCTGCGCGACGGTCCGGGCAACGTCGCGTTCGAGCACGTGTCGTTCGCCTACGATCCGCGGCGCACGATTCTCGACGACGTATCGTTCACCGTGCCGGCCGGGCACCGCGTCGCGATCGTCGGCGCGAGCGGTGCAGGCAAGTCGACGATCTCGCGGCTCTTGTTCCGCTTCTACGACGTCGGCCGCGGCCGCGTGACGATCGACGGCGAGGACATCCGCGACGCGACGCAGGCGAGCGTGCGCGCCGCGATCGGCATCGTTCCGCAAGACACCGTGCTCTTCAACGACACGATCTACTACAACATCGCCTACGGCCGTCCCGGCGCGTCGCCGGCCGAGATCGAGGAGGCCGCGCGGCTTGCGCGGATCCACGACTTCATCATGGCCTCGCCGGACGGCTACCAAACGATGGTCGGCGAGCGCGGCCTCAAGCTCTCGGGCGGCGAAAAGCAGCGCGTCGCAATCGCGCGCACGATCCTGAAGCGGCCGCGAATACTCTTGTTCGACGAGGCGACGTCGGCGCTCGACACGCGCACCGAGCGCGAGATCCAGGCGTCGCTGCGCGAGGTGTCGCGCGGCCGAACGACGCTCGTGATCGCGCACCGTCTGTCGACGATCGTCGACGCCGACGAGATCATCGTGCTCGCCGAGGGCCGGATCGCCGAGCGCGGCACGCACGCGGAGCTGCTGCGCCACGAGGGGCTCTATGCGGCGATGTGGCGGCGCCAGCAGCTCGCCAGCGAGGACGCCGAGCGGATCGACGCGCTCGATCTCCCGCTCGCGACGGCCTGAGCGGCCGCTGTGCGTTTGAGCGCGAGGCGATGAGCCCCGCGGCGCTGCCGTGAGTTGGATCGCCAGCTCGTTAGAGCCGCGCGTGCTCGTGCAGGTACCGCCAGAACGTCGCGCACGCCAGCGCGTGGTCGATCGTGCCGTTCAGCATCAGCTTCGGCAGCTCGCGCGTCGGCACGAGCACGACCTCGGTCTCCTCGGCGCCGACGTTTTGGATCGCGCGCTCCGGCACGACGTCGGTCGCGAGATACGCGTAGAGCCGGTTCGCGAACAACGTGGGATTGGGATACACGACACCGAGCGAGATCGGATCGCGGGCCCGATAGCCCGTCTCCTCGAGACATTCGCGCAGCGCGGCCTCCGCCGGACTCTCGCCCGGATCGACGAGGCCCGCGGGCATCTCGAGCGTGATCCGGCTCGCGCCGTGCCGGTACTGGCGCACGAGCACGACGTCGCCCTCCTTCGTGACCGGCACGATCTGCGCCCACGAGCCGGAGTTGATCCGATAGAAGCGGTGCCGCTTCCCGTCGATCGGCGACTCTGCGATCGAGCGCTCGACCGAGAACACGCGGCAATCCGCGACGGGCTCGCGCGCAACCTCGCGCCACTCTTTGATCGCCATCGTCAGAAGCTTCCGAGCTGGTAGATCAGGAACGCGCCGCTGTATCCCAAGACCGTCATGTAGCTCCAAGCGAACAGCGGCCAACGCCAGCTGTTCGTCTCGCGCCGGATCACCGCGAGCGTCGCGGCGCACTGCAAGCACCAGGCATAGAACAGCAGCAGGCCGAGCACCATCGGCAACGTGAAGACGGGCCGGCCGTCGGGCCAAGTCGCGCTCCGCAGACGTTCGCCGAGACTTTGGTCGTCGGCGTCGTTGCCCACCGCGTAGATCGTGCCGAGCACTGCGACCACGACCTCGCGCGCCGGAAAGCCCGCGATCACGGCCGCCGACACGCGCCAATCCCAGCCGAGCGGAGCGAACACGGGCTCGACGACTTGGCCCGCGCGCCCGAGCCAGCTCTGGGCGAGGTGATCCGCGGCCGCCTGGTGGTCGATCGTCGCTAGACGTGCATCGAGCGCCTGGCCGCTGAAACTAGTCTCCGCCGCCGCGCGCGCGTCGCTGCGCGCCGCGTCGATCTCGGGCGAACGCGGGAAATACGCGAGCGCCCAGACGACCACTGCGACCGAGAAGATCACGGTCCCGGCGCGCTGGAGGAACACTTTCGCGCGGTCGAGCAGCTTCATCGCGACCGTCTGCACGTTCGGCACCCGGAACTCGGGCAGCGCGAGGATGAACGTCGGCTTCTCACCACGCAGAAACGAGAAGCGCAGGAGCAGCGCCGTGCCGACGCCTCCGAGGATGCCGATGATGTAGAGCGCGAACAGCACGAGGCCCTGCAGGTTCAAGAAGCCGATCGTGCGTGCCGGCACGAATGCGGCGATCAGGAGAGCGTAGACCGGCAGACGCGCGGAGCACGTCATGAACGGTGCCGCGAGGATCGTCGCGATCCGGTCGCGCCGGTTCGGGATCACGCGCGTCGCCATGATCGACGGCACCGCGCACGCGAAGCTCGACAGGAGCGGGATCACGGACTGGCCCGACAGCCCGACGGAGCGCATCCCGCGATCGACGAGGAATGCGGCGCGCGCGAGATAACCCGTGTCCTCCATCAAGATGATGAATAGGAACAGGATCAGGATCTGCGGCAGGAAGACCACGACGCTGCCGACGCCCGCGATCGCGCCGTCGACGATGAAGCTCGACACCGCGCCCGCCGGAAGCACGGAGCGGACCCATTCGCCGACGCCGCTCGCGCCCGCGTCGATCAAGTTCATGAACGGAGTCGCCCACGCGAACACGGCCTGGAAGACCACCGCCATCGCGAGCACGAACATCACCGTCGCGGGCCACGGCTGATTGAGCCAGTCGACGAGCGCGGCGCCGCGGCTCGCGATTCGCGAGCCCGGCGACTCGATGGCGCCCAGCGTCTCGTTCACCCAGCGGTAGCGTTGGCGCGCCTCGACCGCGAGCGGCGGATCGGAACCGAACAGCGCCTTGCGCGCGGGCTCGAGCTCCGCGAGCCGGCGCGGATCGACGAGCGTCGTCGCGTTCGGATCGACTAAGAGCCGCTCGACCTCGACCGGATGCACCGCGACGCCTTGAGCGCCCCACTCTTTCGCGAACGACTCGGCCGTGCGTCGCAGCTCCGGCCAGTGCGGCAGCAGCTTCGGCGGCGCGGCCGTGAGCAGCCGCGCGAGCGCGTCCTTGAGCTCGGCGAAACCTCGGCCTGTCGTCGCGACGACCGGATACACGCTCACGCCGCCGAGGCGCTCCTCGAGCGCCGTGTAGTCGATCTTGAGCCCTTCGCGCTGCGCCGCATCGGCCATCGTGAGCGCGACGATCATCGGCCGGCCGAGCTCGGTGAGCTGCTGGAGCAGATACAAGCCCTGGTAGAGCCGCGTCGAGTCGATCACCGCGAGAATCGCGTCCGGGGGCGGCGTGCCCTTGACGCGGCCGAACAGCACCTCGACCGCGATCCGCTCGTCGGTCGAGTTCGGGCTCAGCGAGTAAGTGCCGGGCAGGTCGATCAAGTCGAGCGTCGTGCCGTTGAAGACGCCGCGGCCAATGTGCCGCTCGACCGTGACTCCCGGGTAATTCGCCGTGCGTTGGCGCAACCCCGTCAGGCGGTTGAAGACGGAGCTCTTGCCCGCGTTCGGATTGCCGACGACCGCGATCGTGCCCGCGGCGCGGCGGTGCACCGCGATGGTCTCGACCCTGACGGCCGTTTCAGCGCGCGCGGCCATGGGCTTCGAGCGGTGCGACGCGGAAGTGGCGTGCGAGCTCGCGGCGCAGCGAGATCGCGGCCCCGCGGATCCGGAACTCGAGCGGGTCGCCGCCGAGCGAGCGGCGCAGGAAGCTGAGCTCCGCCCCCTCGACGAGACCGAGCACCATGAGCCGCTGGACGGCCGGGTCCGCGGTCTCGATCGACTCGATCCGCACGACGTCGCCGGGCTTGAGGTCCGAGAGCGTCAACGCGCCTCCCGCCAAATAAGAATGATTCGCGATTATAGACTATTCGAACGGGTGGCGGCGAATGATCACCGCGTCGCGCGCGGGTCCGGTCGAGATCACGTCGATCGGCACGCCGGAGAGCTGCTCGATACGGGCGAGGTAGGCCTTGGCTTCGGGCGGCAGCTGCTCGTACGACGTCGCGCCGAGCGTCGGCGTCGTCCAGCCCGCGTGGCTCTCGTAGATCGGCTCGCATTCACCATAACGCTCGATCATCAGCGGCGGCGTATCGAGCTCACGGCCGTCGAACCGGTAGCCGACGCAGATCTTGATCTCGGGCAGGCCGTCGAGCACGTCGAGCTTGGTCACGCAGAGCCCGGTGAGGCTGTTCGTGAACGCCGCGCGGCGCACGAGCACCGAGTCGAACCAGCCGCAACGGCGCGCGCGCCCCGTCGTCGCGCCGAACTCGGCGCCGACTTTGCCGAGGTGCTTACCGACCTCATCGGTGAGCTCCGTCGGGAACGGACCCGCACCGACGCGCGTCGTGTACGCCTTCACGATGCCGAGCACGTAGTCGAAGCTGGCAGGTCCGACACCCGTGCCGGTCGCAGCGCCGCCGACGGTCGTGTTCGACGACGTGACGAACGGATACGTGCCGAGATCGATGTCGAGCATCGCGCCCTGCGCGCCCTCGAACAGGACGCTGTGTCCCTCGGCTTGAAGCTTCCGAAGCGTCTCCGTAACGTCGACGACGAGCGGCTTAACGCGTTCGCCGCATTGGAGCAGATTGTCGAGCTCGCGCTGCGGATCGACCGGCGCGACCGAGTAGTAGCGCTCGAGCAGGAAGTTATGTAGATCGAGCAGCCGCTCGAGCTTGTCTTTGAGCACCGCGGGCGTGAACAGGTCCGAGATCCGGATCGCGCGGCGTGCGATCTTGTCCTCGTACGCGGGGCCGATACCCCGGCCGGTCGTGCCGATCGCCGCGGCTCCACTCTTGCGCTCGCGCGCTTTGTCGAGCAACCCGTGCGAGCTCAGGATCACGGGACACGCCGGTGATACGCGCAACCGGTCCGCAACCGGGACGCCGCGCGCGATCAGCTCGTCCATCTCCTGGAGCAGCGCATCGAGCGATACAACGACGCCGTTGCCGATCAGGCAAATCACGTCGTCGCGCAGGATCCCGGACGGAATCAAGTGCAGCACCGTCTTGCGATCGCCGATCACGAGCGTGTGGCCAGCGTTGTGCCCACCTTGGAAGCGCACGACCGCGTCCGCGCGCTCGGCGAGCACATCGACGACGGCCCCTTTGCCCTCGTCTCCCCACTGCGTGCCGATTACGACGACAGTTCGACCCACATCAGCCTCGAATAGCGACGAGAAGCAACAGCCCGACGATCACGACGGCGAGCCCAAACGCGCGCAGGTGCGAATCCTCGAGTCGCGCGACGGCGGCGAGGCCGCGGCGCCAGGCCTGCGGCGCAATGAACGGCAGCAGCCCCTCGATCACGAGATAGAACGCCAAACCCGCAAGAAGATCAGCCCAGGCCAAAGCCTTAAGCCCCCCAATGTTCCATTGATTATTGCCTCGGAGCTAGCGCGCGGTCGTGCCGGCCTGCTTTTGCAAGAACTGGAAGAAATCGCTGTCCGGCTTCAAGACGAGCACATCTTGATCCCGCCCGATCGACTTCCGATAGGCCTGCAAGCTCCGGTAGAACGCGTAGAAGTCGCGGTCCTTCGAATAGGCGGCCGCATAGATCTCCGCCGCGCGCGCGTCGCCCGCGCCGCGGGTTCGCTCCGAGTCTCGATAGGCTTCCGACAGGACTACGGTCCGTTGGCGATCGGCGCCGGCCTTCATACGCGCGACCTGCTCGTCGCCCTCGGCGCGCAGTTGTGTCGCGACGGCCTGACGCTCTCTCTTCATGCGTTCGAAGACGCCCGTTTCGTCCGCCATGCCGATTCGCTTGATGCGCACGTCGACGACCTGAATGCCGAAGTCGGGCGCGCGCGCCCGCACCGCGGTCAACGTGTCCGCGAGGAGATCCGCCGGCGCTGTGGACACGACGTCGGCAACCGTGCGCCGGCCGATCGCCGCCTGCACTCCGTCGGTCACGATGTCGGAGAGGCTCTGTATTGCGTTCTCCTCGTCGCCCCCGTTTACGGACCGGTAGTACTGCGCAGGATCGTCGATGCGCCACGCGATGAGGTACTCGATCGCGAGGTTCTTACGCTCCGCCGTCAGCACCTTGTCGTCGCGGCGTTCCTTGGACTGAATCGTCTTCGTGTAACGCACGACTTCGTCCGCGAACGGAACCTTGAAGTGGAGGCCGGGCTCGACGCTCGCGTTCACGATCTTCTGGAACTGCAGCTCGATCACATGCTCGCGCTCGTCCACGGCGAACACCGACATCCGCAGCAAGACCGCCACGATCACCGCGGCGACCAACAGTATGTTGACGCGCATACTCATGGCGGCGTCCCGGTTCGGCTCTCGCGCTCGCGAGTACGGGGGGCGGGCCCGACCGTGCTGTTGAGCGGGGCCGGCGGCACGGCGGGCGCTTCGACGCCGGGCGCGGCGGATCGCTTCTGCGTCAGCTGATCGAGCGGCAGATAGAGCACGTTGTTGCCGTTGCCGATGTCCACGAGCACCTTCGTCGTGCTCGCGAGCACCGCCTCGAGCGTCTCGATGTAGAGCCGCTCGCGGGTGACGGCCGGCGCTTGCCGGTATTGCACGAGGATCTGCTCGAAGCGGTCCGCCTCGCCCTCCGCTCTCGCGACGGCCTCGGCGCTGTACGCCTCGGCGTCCTGTCGCCGCTTTTCGGCCTCGCCGCGAGCCTTCGGCAAGATGTCATTGGCGTAGGCCTCGGCTTCGAGGATCTTCCGTTGCTTCTCGTCGCTCGCCTTCGCGGCTTCTTGCACGGCGTCGTCCACTTGCTGCGGGAAACCGGCGTCTTTCACGTTGACTTCGCTGACCGTGACGCCGGCGCCATATGAATCGAGCGTCGCCTGAAGCAGATCTTGTGTCTCGTGCGCGACCTGCGTGCGGCCGTCCTGGAGCACGAAATCGAGCGTGTTGCGGCCCACGACTTCGCGCAGCGCGCTCGAAGCGACGGATGTGAGCATCGTCTTCGGGTCGCGCACGTTGAACAGGAATCCCTTGACGTCGGTACGCTTGAACTGGACGACGATCTCGACGTCGGCGATGTTTTCGTCTCGCGTCAGCAGATTCGCGCGATACGGCACGCTATCCGACGCGGCGATATTGACCTTTTCGACGGACTCTATGGGCCACGGCAGATGCCACTGCTGGCCAGGCTGAACGAGCCTCTGGAATGCGCCGAACCGGAGCACGAGCCCTCGCTCGCCTTCCTCCACGCGATAGAGGCCCGTGGCGAACCAGACGGCCGCGAGCACCACGATGCCCGCGACGGCGAGACGCGTGTTCAGCGCCGGGTCGCCGCCTTGGCTAGCTCCGCTGCGGCCGCCGCGGAACAGCGCGACGAGCCTACGTTGCAGGTCGCGGACGATGGCGTCGAGATCCGCCGGACCTTTGCCCTTGTCGGATCGCCACGGATTGCCCTTGTCGCCGTCGTCCCAAGCCATCGCTCACTGCACTTTTTCGCGGATGGAGTCGGCCGCTAGCCCTAAGCTCAACCGCAACTCCTGCCAGCGCCGCGCAGTCAGCTCCACTTCCAAAGTCGAGACTCCCTGCGCGTCCACCGTCTCACTGCGCACCGCGTGCCAGTCGAACAGCTTCGCGCGTAGACGGCTCTGTTCAGGACCTAGCGTGAGCTGCGCGATGCGCCGCGCGCCGGCGAGCCGGACGCGAATCGCGTCGCGCAACGCAGCCGTGCCCGTACCAGCGATGGCCGACACGCACACTTTGCCTTGGTCAGAAACGTCGGCCTCGGGGGTGAAGTCCGCGGGCGCTTTGTCAATCTTATTGTACACGCGCAGGCACGGCACCTCTGCGGCGCCGATGTCCGCGAGCACCGTTTCCACCTGCTGGCGCCGATCGTCGTGGTGTGGGTCGCTCGCATCGATTACGTGCAGCAGCAGATCGGCCTCGCGTGTCTCGGTCAACGTAGCTTTGAACGCGGCGATCAGCTCGTGGGGCAGGTCGCGCACGAATCCGACGGTGTCGACCAGCAACGCCTCGACGCCGCGCTCCAAAGAGAGCTTTCGTATCGTCGGGTCGAGCGTCGCGAACAGTTGGTCGCGAGCCACGAGGTCGGCCCCGGACAGCGTGTTGAACAGCGTCGTCTTGCCGGCATTCGTGTAGCCGACGAGCGCCACGGTCGGCACCTCGGCGCGCGCCCTTTCCTTGCGGCTCACCTCGCGCTGCCGCTCGACCTTCTCGAGCCGCTCGCGCAGGTGCTTGATCCGGCGGCTCACGAGCCGGCGGTCTGTCTCGAGCTGCGTCTCGCCCGGACCGCGCAAGCCGATGCCGCCCTTCTGGCGCTCGAGGTGGGTCCAGCCGCGCACGAGCCGCGAGGCGAGATGCTCGTGCTGCGCGAGCTCGACCTGGAGCTTGCCTTCGAACGTCGCGGCGCGTTGCGCGAAGATGTCGAGGATCAGACCGTTGCGGTCGAGGACTCGCGTCTTGAGCGTTATCTCGAGATTGCGCTCCTGCCCGGCCTTCAGCGGCTGATTAACGAGGATGAGCTCCGCGTGCGCCGCATGCGCGCGGCTCGCGACCTCTTCCACCTTGCCGCTGCCGATGAAGTACTTCGGATCCGGCCGATCGCGTCGCGCATGAATTTCGCCGACGACTTCGGCTCCCGCGGACTCCGCGAGCGCGCGGAACTCCTCGGTCTCGTCTTCGTGACAGGGACGGTTCAGGCCAACGTGGAGCAGCAGCGCGCGTTCGCCACTGCGCGGACGATCAAGCAACCTCGCCTCCGTGCGCCCGAGAACCCGAGCTACTCTTCAGCTTCATCCTCATCCATCGACGGTACCCGGACGTTGCGGGCCGGGACCACGGTCGAGATGGCGTGCTTGTACACCATCTGACTCACGCTGTTGCGCAGGAGGACGACGAATTGGTCGAACGAATCGATTTGGCCCTGCAGCTTGATGCCGTTCACCAGGTAGATCGAGACGGGCACTTTTTCCTTGCGCAAAGCATTCAGAAACGGGTCCTGAAGCGATTGACCTTTGGCCATGAACACTCTCCTTCTTTCTTATTGTTAGGGCGCCGAGTTCAGGTCGACACTATCGCCTGAGGCCCTCGAAGGGCTTCTCGAAACCTCCCTCACTCCGATACGGGTCTCGTGCCGAGACCGGTCATTCCCACGACTGGTAATGCTAACACAGCCGATCGCCTTTCAGGCTCAGCGCGCCAAGAAACGCTCGACTCGGTCGAGAAAAGTCGCCGCGAGCCCGGACGCCTCCGCCGGCCACCGCTCGCTCACGCGGTCACCGCGCAACCAGGTGAGCTGGCGTTTCGCGAGCTGCCGCGTGGCGACGAGCGCGCGGCGCCTCGCCTCCTGCCAATCGTAGGCGCCCTCGAGATGGCCCCAGATCTGCCGATAACCCACCGCGCGCAGCGCCGGCAACTCCTTCGTTAGATCGCCGCGCGCACGAAGGTTCTGCACTTCGGCGACGAATCCCAAGTCGACCATCGCGTCGAACCGCCGCTCGATGCGCCGTGCGAGCGCGGCCCGGTCCTCGGGCACGAGCGCCACCGTAGCGATCTCGAGCCGGTCGTCTTCCGCAACGGTGCCCTGTAGCTGCGACAGCGGACGGCCCGTCAACGCGTGCACCTCGAGCGCGCGCTGGATGCGCTGCCGATCGGTCGGCGCGATCCGTGCCGCGGCCGCGGGATCGACGCGCTGCAACCGCGCGTGCAGCGCCGGCCAGCCGAGCTCGCGCGCCTGCGCGTCGAGCTCGTCGCGCAGTGCCGCGTCTGCGCGCGGCAGGTTCGCCAGACCCTCGCGCAGCGCACGCAGATAGAGCAGCGTTCCGCCGACGAGCAGCGGGAGCCGTCCGCGAGCCGCGATGGCGCGCACGGCCGCGGCAGCGTCGCGAGCGAAACGTCCCGCGGAGTACGCGTCGTTCGGCTCCACGATGTCGACTAGGTGGTGCGGAACCTGCTCGCGGACAGAGGCCGAGGGCTTCGCGGTGCCGATGTCGAGGCCGCGATAGACCATCGCGGAATCCATGCTCACGATCTCGACCGGCAGCCGCTCCGCGAGCGCGAGCGCGATCTCGGTCTTGCCGCACGCGGTCGGCCCCGTGAGACACACGCAGCGCGGCACAGCCTTAAGCCTAGTCACTGCCCGCGCAAGAACAACCGGTCGAGGTCCCCGAGCGTTACCTGGGTCCAAGTCGGGCGGCCGTGATTGCAGGCTTCGCTGCGCTCGGTCCGTTCCATCTCGCGCAGCAGCGCGTTCATCTCGTCGACCGTGAGCCGCCGATTCGCGCGCACCGCCGCATGGCACGCCATCGTCGCGAGCAGCTCGTTCACGGCCGCTTCGATGCGCTTCGTGCCTTTACCTACCGCGAGATCGCTGAGCAAGTCGCGCACTAGCGGCTCGACGTCGCTGCCCTCGAGCGCGAGCGGGATCGCCGCCACGGAGATAGTTGTCGGACCCCGGCGCACCAGCAAGAAGCCGAGGGACTCGAGCTCGGCCGCGCACTCCTCGACGAGATCAGCTTCCGCCGCACCGACGGCGACGGACACCGGCACGAGCAGCGTTTGCGATTTCAAGCTATGGGTCTCGAGGTCGCGCTTCAGGCGCTCGTAGGTGATCCGCTCGTGAGCCGCGTGCATGTCGACGACGATCAAGCCGTCGCGGTTCGCCGCGAGCACGTAGACGCCGGCGAGCTGGGCGAGCGCGAAGCCGAGCGGCGGAAGGTCCCCGTCCGCCGGCAGGTCCGTCGCGGCCGCACGCGCGTGAAGGCGATGATAGAGCGATGCCTGCTCGCGCACCTCGCTCGGCGGCAGCTCGAGCCGCGCTTGCGCCGATGCTTGCTGGCCGAGCCGGGCGCTCGCCGCGAACGCCGTGCCCAGCACCGGCGGCGGCGCGTCGCGCTCGCCGGACGACAGCGTGCTCGCGAGCGCCGCCTCTACGGTGCGGTAGACGAAGTCGTGCACGAGGCTCGAGTCGCGGAAGCGGATCTCGAGCTTGGCCGGATGCGCGTTCGCGTCGACGCGGCGCGGGTCGAGCTCGAGGAACAGCACGAACGCCGGGTGCCGCGCTTGGAACAACACGTCTTGATAGCCGAGCCGGACCGCATGACGAAGCAGCTTGTCGCGCACGACGCGCCCGTTCACGAACGTGTATTGCATGTCGGCCTGGCTGCGCGAGAACGCGGGCGCGGCGAGCCAGCCCCAGATGCGCAGCCCTTCGATCGAGCGCGACACGTAGCGCGCGCTCGCCAGAAATTCCGCGCCGCAGAGAGCTTCGATCCGCGCCTCCTGCGCCGCGCGCTCCGGCGCAGGCGCGAGCCTCCATGCGGCACGCTCGTTGTTCGTGAAATCGAGCTGAACGTCGAAGCGCGCGAGCGCGAGGTGACGCAGCGTCGCCTCGACGTGGCCAGCCTCGGTCTTCTCGCTACGCTGGAACTTGCGCCGCGCGGGCGTGTTGTAGAAGAGGTCCCGCACCTCGATCGTCGTGCCGAACGCGTGCGGCGCGGGCTTCGGCTCGCCGATCTCCCCGCCCTCGCACGCGACGCTCCATCCGTGCTCGGCGCCCGCGACGCGCGACGTGATCCGCATCCGCGACACGGAGCCGATGCTCGGCAACGCCTCGCCCCGGAAGCCGAGCGTCGCGAGCTTCTCGAGATCGTCGAGGCTCGCGATCTTGCTCGTCGCGTGCCGCGTCAACGCGAGCTTGAGCTCGGCAGCCGCGATGCCGGCCCCGTCGTCCGTCACACGAATCAGGCGCGACCCTCCGCCGGCGATCTCGATGCCGATCGAGTGTGCGCCCGCGTCGAGCGAATTCTCGACGAGCTCTTTCACCACCGACGCCGGTCTCTCGACGACCTCGCCGGCGGCGATTTGATCGATCAGCTGGGACGGCAGGACTTGGATGGCCACCGATGCGCCTTGCGAAACCCGTTGCGGGCGCTCGGGTCCGAGCGCCGGAAGGCGCGAGTTTACATGAGTGCGGCGCGGCGGCGCGGAATGCCGCGACGCTCAACCGGGCGGGATCGTGAGCACCTGGCCGGCGTAGACGGAGTCGGTCTTCAGACTGTTCGACCGCCGCAACGTCGCGGCGCTGACGCGATAGCGCTCGGCGATCTCCGACAGCGTTTCGCCGCGCGCGACATGATGCAGCGTCGTCGGCGGAGGCTCCGCCGTGTGTGCGAAATAGCTGCCTTGCGGCGGGTTCGCGGTGAAATAGTCGACGATGCCCTCGCGCAACGCGCGCGCGAGCGACGCCTGATACTGCGGGTTGCGCAGCGACGCCTCTTCGCGCGGATTCGAGATGTAGGCCGTCTCGACGAGCACGGACGGAATGTCCGGCGACTTCAGCACGAGAAACGGCGCCTGTTGAACCTGCATGCGCCGCATCGGGGTCACCGCCGACATCTTCCTGATGAGGCGCTGCCCCGCGGACGTGCTCGCGCTGAGCGCCGCGTTCTGCGAGAGATCGAGCAGCACGCGCGCGAGCGTCTGATCGGTGTCGGCGAGCGAGACGCCGCCGATCAGGTCCGACGCGTTTTCGCGCTGCGCGAGCCGCAGCGCGGCCTCGTCGGTCGCACCCTTCTCGTTCAGCACATAGACCGTGGCGCCGGTCGCGGACGAGTCGCGGTAAGCATCCGCGTGGATCGACATGAACAAATCCGCTTGCGCAGCATGCGCGATCGCGATGCGCTTGCGCAGCGGCACGAAGTAGTCGCCGCGGCGAACGAGCACCGCGTGCATCCCGGGCTGTGCGTCGAGCTCCTCGGCGACTTGGCGCGCGATCGCGACGACGACGTCTTTCTCGCGGGTGCCGTTACGACCGCTCGCACCGGGATCGTCGCCGCCATGGCCCGCGTCGATTGCGACGATCACGTCACGGCCGCGCTCGGGCGCGGGCCCGGGAGCGGGCGCGGCGCGGCGCGCGACGGGCGAATCCTCGCCGCCTTGGACGAGATCGACGACGAGCCGATTCCCGTACTGCTCGTTCGGGGCGAGCAAGAATGTCTTCGCCTTCGCGGCCTTGGTGAGCTCCAGCACCACGCGCAGGTCGCCGCCTGTCCGGCCGCCGGCGCGCACCGCGGCGACGACGCCCTTCGGCTCGGGCAAGGACAGCGGCCCCGCGGCCTTCGTGTCGGGCAGGTCGATCACGATGCGATCGGGATCGGCCAAAGTGAAAACGCGGTGCTCGACGGGGGCCGTGAGCTCGAAGACGACGCGCGTGGAGTCGGGGCCGGACCAGACGCGCACGCTGTTGACCGTCGCGGCGGAGCAGAACGTCGTAGCCCCAAGCAGCAGCGCGCCGCACAGGGCCTGGATCGTCCTAACCGACTTCACCCCCGGAGCCTCCGAACGCTTGGCGGTGGCTTATGTTTACAATTTGCGACCGCCTTTTCAATCGCTTTTGTATAGGAAAGAGGATATTAGCGAGCTTAGTTAATGCGCTCGTCGCGACTATCCCGCAAGGCCTCGATTCCGGCCCGGGTTGCAGCCCGCGCCGTGAGCCGTCGACTCCCCGGCTCCGTCTCCTCGAGCGTGAGGATCAGGTCGCAACGGCGAGTCAATTCGGGGACGCGATTCGGCCACTCGATCAGCACCCACGTCGCGGGGGCCTCGAGCCAATCGCGCAGGCCAAGGTTCTCGATCTCGCCCTCGC
>Ga0326726_10003036_pt1 | contig 15405 bp, 14 predicted proteins | sample MHFenrmetagenome_2_FD_207603 | JGI IMG/M metagenome (GOLD analysis project Ga0326726, IMG submission 207603) | Lab enriched peat soil microbial communities from Michigan Hollow, Ithaca, NY, United States - MHF15MN | ecosystem: Environmental > Terrestrial > Soil > Wetlands > Peat | place: USA...
CCTCGCGATCGATCAGTTCTCCGTTCTCGAGCAGCAGGTAATCATCGGTGAGCGTCGTACGATATCGCTGCCCGTCGAAACCGCTGTACGCGGCGTAGTTGTCCTTGATCGCCTGTCGTACTGCCGACGTATCGTCGGTTGCCTGGGCGAAGGGCGCATGGACAACGCAGGCCAGGGCCGCCACTGCTGCGACAAATTCCCGTCGTCGCATTTCTGTCAACCCGCCTTGTCCGCCGCGACGCGGAAGCCGTCATTGAAGCTGGTCGAATCCGGAGTCCTCCCTTCGCGCTTCGTCGCGGGGGAGGGCGTGAAATTCACGTAATACGAAGTGCCGCGCAGCACGCGATAACGCTGCACGACGGCCTTCAGGACCGGGCTGCCGTCCGCGGGCGCAGCGCTGAGGTCGTCCAGATACCAGTCCATGCACCACTCCTGCACGTGGCCGCCCATGTCGTAGAGCCCGAAGGGGTTCGGGGGCTTCTGGCCGACCGGCTGGGTCTTGTTGCCTGAATTGCGGCTGTCCCAGCCGATGTCGCCTTCGGCGTAGGCGTCGCCGGTCGTGCCGCCGCGATAGGCGTATTCCCATTCCGATTCGCTGGGCAGGCGGTAGCGATAGCCGTCGTGCAGCGCGTTCAGCCGTGCAATGAATGCCTGCGCGTCATTCCAGTTCACGTTGGTGACGGGGCAATTGCCGCAAGCCTTGTTGTCGGAAGGGTCGTCGCCCATCACCGTGTGCCACTGCGCCTGTGTGACCGGATACTTGCCGAGGTAATAACCTTTCCGGATCGTCACCGGCCGCCCGGCCTCGCCGCTCCCTTGTCCCATCTGGAAACTGCCGGGCTTGATCCAGACCAACTCGATCTTCGGGTTTGGGAAAGTCTGCGGTCGCGGCCCGGTTGAAGACAGGCGCGAGGACTTGTTGATCTTGTCGAGCAGCACCTGCGCCTGAGCCTTGTCGAGCGTCAGGAGCTTGCTGTAGATTGCGCGCGCCTCGTCCGCCCGCCCCAGATCGGTGTAGACAAAGCCCAGATTGAACTGGACGGCCGGATCCGCGGGGAGTTTCCTGGCGGCGCGCTCCAGCATCGCGGCCGCCTCGGGAAGCTGGTCGAGATAGATATACGCGATGCCGAGCCGATTGAAGATGCTCGCATCGTCCGGCTTCAGCACCAGCGCGTGCTTGAAGGCGTCAAGCGCGGCAGGCTGGTCGCTGCCGCTCATCCAATGCTCGTTGTAGAGGTCGCCGAGCCTCAGCCAGGCCTCGTACGACCTGGGGTCTGCCTGGATCACCTTCTTGTAGGCGTCGACGGCCTTCCCCCGTGCCTCATTCCCTTTGGCGTAGTTCCTGTCCTTGTAGAAGCCGCGGGCCATTTCGTACCAGGAATTGCCTTCGTTGATCGCGCTTCCCGCGGTCGCCTGCGCATGCGCGCCGGGCGCGATGCAGAGCAGGACGAGGATCACGGTGCCGATGGCGAATGCCACGGCTTTGAATTGCATGCGCATGTTCAGCTCTCCCAGGATTGCACGGCCCCATGTACTCGCCGAAAAACCGGATGGATCATCGGCCGCATGATGCGACGCGACTCCCGGTGCAGCTTGCGGCTGCGCCGCGCGAGTTTCCTCATCAGGTGCCGCCACTCGTAGGCGACCTGGCCATTCGTGACGGGTATTCGGGCGATCCTGCGCACCGGGCCGATCTTGCTGCGGTCGAAGGAGTAGCCGCGCCTCGTCGCCTCGGCATGCACCCCGGCGAGGTAAGCATTGATCGCTGAGCGCGGCGCCGCGTGCGCGCGGAAGCGCTGCAACTGCGGATGATGGCGATAGCCCTTCGTGCGCCCGCGCAGCACGGCCTGCGCGAGCAGGGCTTCCCGCCACAGGGCGACCAGGCCCTGCGGATCGAGGTAACGGGGATGAAGGGACCAGAGGCGCATGGCTCCGATCGATCAGGACACGAGCACCCAGTCCGACTGGCCCGACGAGTGATCGCCCGTCAGCCATTGCCAGTCCATGTGCATGTGCAGTTTCCGGTCCTCGCCGCGGCTGAACTTTGCATGTGCCTTGCCGGCCCGCACGTCGCCGCTGATCGTCGCGCTGAGGTACACGAGATCCATCTCCGTCTCGTTGACGCGTTTTCCGAGCACATGTCCGGTGACGATCGTGCCCCCCTTGTAGTCGGCCGCCACGACGCCCTTGTCCGAAGTGAAGTGCATCTTCGTATCGGTATTGATGCTTCCGTGGGCCGTATTCGAAACGGCGCGGAAGGTCTTCCCCTTGAGGTTCATTGTCGATGCCCCCCTTCTGCCGGTCACTTTAAGGCCAGCGGCAACGCGAAGACCAGCGGCGAGTCCTTCATGGGCAGTCTGCCTCAACCGCGTCTCTTGAAGAACTGGATCTCCCGTTCGTGTTGAACCGCCGCGGCGCGGGTCGTGAAAGTGCCGAGATTCCGCCGCTTCCCGGTCTTCGGGTTCTTGCTGCGGGAGTACAGGCGGTACTGGCCTGACTTGAGCTTCCTGATCATCGAATCCACGCCTCCATTTCAGTCTCCGGCCCTGCGATCCGGGACCAATCCCTCGACGCGCATCTTCTCGAGCTGTTCGCGCTCGCGGGCAACGATGCCACGGGCATTCTCCATCAATGTGCGGAAATCGGGGCGCGTCCGCAACGAAGCGAAGGTCGGTTCGACGTCGAGCAACATCCACCTATGGCTCAGGAAACCGAGCTCCGCCTGGCGCTGTAACGTGGCAACCGCATCTGCCGGCCTGCCGAGCATGGCGAAGGCCATGGCACGGCCGTCGTTGAGCCAGATTTCGCCGCGTCCGTAGCGGCCGATCTGCATGTCGGTCTCGGTCAGCAACTCCTCGAGCAGCGCCCTGGCCCGGTCCCGTTGACCCGCCGCCATCATCATGTCGGCGAGGGCGGCGACGCCGATACCCAGGTCTAGTTGTCCCTCCAGCACGGGATCGTCGCCATCCCAGGACACGGCCGCCCATTCCTCGAGTACCCCGATGGCGCGCCGGTAATCGCCCGTCTTGCGGGCGTGCATGCGGATGGCGAGCGCAATTTCCGGTTCGAGCTGGGGATAGGTCGGTCCCGCTGCGATCAGCGCGTACGCCGCCTCGCCTGCCTTGACCGAGTTCTTCCGGGCCACACTCAATAGCAGAGATGCGTAAGCCGGATTGTCCGTAACGTGACGCAACGCGGACTCCGCCGCGTCATCCTCGCCCATGCCGAGATAGCTGAACGCCAATTGCCGCCACGCGGGTTCGTTCCCGGGGTCCAGGGCCACTGCCTGCTCGGCCAGTGCGACGGAATCCGCGTGCTTTCCTGCGCCGCACCAGCGCACATCGGAAAGTCGTACCAGAGCGGGCACGTATAGCGGGTCGCGCTCCAATACTGCCTCGAGGACCTGAGCCGCCTGTGCGGTGTCGCCGCTGCCCCACAGAAGGTAGTCTGCCTTGATCACGTCCAGGCGCGGATCGAGCGGATCGAGCCTGCGCGCCTTCTCGATCATCTCGAGCGCTTCGCGCCGCCTTGCAACGCTCTGGAACATCACGGCCGCGAGTCCTTCGTAGCCGCGCGCATAGTTGGGCGCGAGTTCGAGCCCGCGCCTCATATCCGCATCGGCCGCTGCGACGTCGCGATACATCTTGAGGTAACCGCGCTCGACGTAGGCTTCACCGCTTTGCGGATCCAGCTTGATGGCCTCGTCGAGAAGCTGGGTCGCGCTCTCGATGGCTTGCGGATGACTCTCCTGTGAATCGCCGGCGCGTTTCTGATCGGCCATGGCGGCCCTGGCCCGGGCGAGCAGCACGTAGGCCGAGGCGAATTTCGGGTCCAGCCGGATCGCCGTGGTCAGCGACTCGATCGCCGCGGGCAGATCGGCAACTCGGACACTCGCAAGCAGCGCGCGGCCGCGCAGGAACGCCATGTAGCCTTCGTAGCTCGTCGTGCCGACGCGGCTCACGGCGGCGCCGCTACTCTCCGCATCGAGTGTCAGTCGCATCGCGCGCGCGACCTCGATCGCGATCTCGTCCTGGACGGCAAAGACATCCTGCAGCGGCGGGTCGAACTGCTTGGACCAGATGCTTGCGCCACTATGCGCATCGATGAGGCTCGACGTGACGCGCAGCCGATTTCCTGCCGTCTGGACGCTGCCCTCGAGCAGATAACGCACGTTGAGCTTGCGGCCGATGACGCGCATGTCTTCGCGTTGGCCCTGGAACGCGAATGAGGAACCGCGCGCGATCACGGTCAACCCCGGCATGCGTGAGAGCTGGTACAGCACGGTCTCCGGAATGCCCTGCGCCAGGATATCGGTGCCAGCCGCGCCGCCGCGGTCCTCGAAGGCGAGCACGGCGACGCTGCGCGCCGGCAGCGCTTCGCCCGCGGCCGGTTGCTCGATCGGGACTTCGTTGCCCTCGCGCGCGGCCAGGAACCAGATGCCGGCGGCGGCGATTGCGACAACCGGAATGAGCCAGGCCCACTGTTTCACGAGAGCGGCGCGACCCGGTACTGCGGCGGCGGGCAGCGCAGGTTCCTTGCCGGTTTCCACTCGCACGACGGGCGGCACCAGGCGATAGCCTCGGCCGCGGACGCCGGCGACGTAGCGCGCGCTCTTCGGATCGTCTTCGAGGCTGTCGCGCAGGAGCTTGATGCGCTGGCTGACCGTTTCAGGGTTGACGACGAGACCCGGCCAGACGCGGTCCATCAGCTCGTCTGGCGAGACGATGCGTGGCGCGGCGTCGATCAGGGCCACCAGCAGGTCGAAGGAGAGCCGGGGCAGGGGCAGCTCGCGGCCGTCCCTCGTGACGGTGGCGCGGCCCATGTCCACGACCAGGTCGTCCAGCCGGAAAACAGCCGCAAGCGGCCGGTTTGCAACGGTTTCCGCTGGATTCGGCGGCTGCATGGGGGCTTGCTTGACACCTTGCTTTGGCCGAGCGCAGTGTAATGCAAAGAATCAGGGGGACCAGCCATGCGCAGGAAAACCATCGGTGCGGCGGTCGTCATCGCGGCGTCGCTGTTGGCTGCGATTGCGGGCACGGCATTGGCCTGCGGCGACAAGCTCGTTGCGCTCGGCGGTGGGGTCGGCTTCGAGCGGGTGATGGTGAGCCGTCACCCCGGCCATATCATCATGCTGCTGGAACCTGCGACCGGGCTGACGGCCGCGAATGAACGCTTCAACCTGTCGGCATCGCTGTCGCTCGCTGGTCACGAGGTGACGGTGCTGCACAGCGCGGAGGAGCTTCGCACCCATCGCGACGGCCCGGTACCCGACCTGATCCTCGTCGACGCGAGCCGGGCGAGGCAGTTGCAGTTCCAGCCGGTTTCGAGCGGCGTGGCGCCGATGATCATGCCGATCCTGTATGAGTCGAGCCCCGGTGGGGTCGCTGCATCGGAGCAGGAAGCCGGCTGCGTGACGGTTGCCGGCGGCCGCAAGGGCGCGCAGGTGCTGCAGGCGGTCGAAAAGGCGATGAAGCTGCGCAGCCGCGGCCTGCCGTCGCCTTGCGAGAGAAGCGCAGACAGCCAGCAGGCATGACCCCGATGACGACGCACGAGGCTCGCGGGTTGATTCTCGCGAGCGGCGCTCTGTTCTGCGCCCTTGCTTCTGCGCCGTTCGGCGCCGGCGCCCAGGCCTGGTTGCCGGAGAAAGGCGCATTCAGCCTGTCGCTCGACTTCACGAACATACTCAACAAGAACCATTTCACTTCGACCGGTGCGGAGATCGATGCCGGCCACACCGACCTGCAGATCACGAGCATCAGCGCCAGCTACAGCCCGAGCGATCGTGTCGAGATCAACGCTTCGCTGCCGCTGGTCAAATCCAGGTACCGCGGTCCCGGCCTGGGGGGCCATGACACGGAGATCGACAACCACACCTGGCACGCGACAGTCACCGACCTGCAACTGTCCGTGCATTACCAGGTCGCGGACGGCCCGATCGGCTTCGCTCCTTATGTCGGCGTGATCATTCCGACCCACCAGTACGAAGTGTTCGGCCATTCGGCGCCCGGACGCGGGCTCAACGAGTACTGGCTGGGTTTTTACACCGCGGCCAGCCTGAACGAATGGATTCCGCGCACCTACGTGCAGGTCCGTTACAATTACGCGTTCGTCGATCCGGTCGCCGGAATTTCGCACGATCGCAGCAACGCCAGCCTCGAGATCGGCTACTTCCTGAATCGGTCGGTGAGTTTCCGCGCGCTGGGGTCCTGGCAGTGGACCCACGGCGGAATCGACGTGCCGGTGTCGATCACGAGTCCGCTGTTCCCGTATCACGACCGGCTGGCGGCCGAGGAATACTTCAATGTCGGCTTCGGAAGCACCTGGACGATCAACGACCACGTCAGTGTCTACGGCCTTTATATGGAGGCCCTGAGCGGAACCAACGCCCACAAGGTGGACCACCGCGTTTCGGTCGGCGTCTCCTACGACCTGGGCGGCCACTGAACCGTCGAAACGAGCCGGCAAGCACCAGCTTCACGAGACTTCACGCAATCTTCACCGGTCCGTCATGCCCGGAACCGGCCTCCCGTTGACGCTGTCCACGCGGCGCACCGCGCCGTCCGCCTCCCGAGGAGACGGGGACAGCACAGCGGCCTTCGGGCCCGGGGGGATCCAATGTTCAATCTCAGCAAGGAAATCAGCCGGCGGCTGCCGCGAGCCGGATGGCTGCCGGCGCTGGCGGTATTCGTGCCGCTCGGCGCGAGCGCGGATGTCATCTCGTTGTTCGACGAGGTCACCCAGAATACGGTGACGCCGCCGGTTGGCGTTTCGTATCCGGCCGTGACGCCCGAGGAGATACGCACGAGCTTCGGCCAGGACACCGCGACCGTACATGTCGCAATCTTCGACTCGGTCGTCTCGATCACCGGCGGCTACTGGCCGTATGCGACGGAGCCGTCGACGGCGACCGCCGGCGCTTCGGTGAACGCGGCGGCGGCTTCGGCTGCCTGTGCCGCACTCCGGGGCCTGTTCCCGAATCGCGCACCGCAGTACGAACCGACCTGCGCGTCGTACCTCGCGGCGATTCCCGACGGAAACGCCAAGACTCGCGGCATCGCGATCGGCTCCGAAGTCGCGGCTGGAACGCTGGCGCTCCGCGCCAACGACGGGCGCATGAATCCGGCCGTGTACGTGGCGGGCAGCGATCCGGGCGATTTCCGTGGCGTCAACCCGGTCAACGTGTGGCTGCCGTTCGTCAAGCCGTTCGCGATGACGAGCCCTTCGCAGTTCCGTGCGGATGGTCCGCCCGACCTGACGAGCTATACCTATGCCGTAGACCTCAATGAGGTGAAGGCTTACGGTGGCGCCGTCAGCACGCTCCGCACGCCAGAGCAGCTGGACCTCGCGAAGTTTGCGACTGACGCACCGCCCCGCTATACGCCGCGCAACATCCGTCGCTTCTTGAGCGACAGCCGCAGCGTGCTCGAGAACTCGCGGTTCATGGCCCTGATGTGGGTTGCCGTGGCGGACGCGGGCGAAGCCTGCTTCGATTCGAAGTACTACTTCGATCGCTGGCGCCCGCAGAGCGCGATACCGCTGGCGGACACGGATGGAAACGATGCGACGGTTGCGGATGCGGCCTGGACGCCGGTCGTGCCGACGCCCAATCACCCCGAGTATCCGGCGGCGCATTCCTGCACGACCTCGGCGATCGCGACGGTGCTCGAGAAGTTCTTCGGCACCAATAAGATCGACTTCGTGCTCGACAGCCAGGTGCCGGGCCTGGCAATGCCGGTGCGCACGTATCACGACACCGACGACATGGTCAGGGACCTGAGCCTTGCGCGCATCTACGGCGGCATGCACTACCGCACGTCCACCAAGGACGGCATCGTGCTGGGCAAGCGGGTGGCGAACTGGGTGACCAGGAACTTCTTCAAGAAGAGGAAGCTGCACCACTAGGGCAGCTGATTGGCCACTCCGGATCGGCGCCGGGTGCCGCGGCATCCGGCGCCTTCTTTTTGCGCGAGACCAGCCACAGGCCAAGGACCAGGCCCAGCAGCCCCGATCCGTCGCCGCCGCCGCCGTTGTGCCGCGGCGGTGGCGGGGGTGGCGGCGCTATCGCATTGCAGACCGCGGTCGTCGTGGGCGGCGCGGCTGCTGCCTGCATCGCGACAAACGGCTTGAATTGGCAGTCGGTGCCGCCGATGTCGCCCTGGACACCAACCACGTCCTCGTATCGAACCCAATTTCCGCCGCTCCAGTCGACTGCCGTCGCCGGGTTGGAATCGAGCGACGACTGCGCGAGGTCCTGCACCGTCATCGAGAGCACGGCGGGCGTGGAGGCGTTGACGTTGATCGCGGCGGGCAGCGTGAAATCCACCGCGAAAGCGTCGTCCGCATAACGCTGGTAGCCGTTGGGGGCGCCGCCGGGCGTGTTGAGCCAGGCGGTATTCGCGCCGAGTGCGACATTCTGGTTCGCGAGCGAGGGAATCTCGAGCGTGACGGTTCCGACCGCGGCGCCCGCGCTCTGGCCGCGCCAGGCGACGACGCCGCCCGTCGCGTCGCGTATCCGCATCGGCTTGTTGAATGCGATCCACAGGCGGTAACTGCGGCCCGGAACCAGGGCGCTGTTGGCGCTGACGTTGAGGGCGCGCGTGGTGGCCGAGCTGGCGAGCCAGCGCGCGTCGTAGACGATGGCGCCGGTCAGCGTGTCGCGGATCTGCGTGGCGATCGCCGCCGGCGGGCCGCTCTGGCGGTAGAAGCCGAGCAGGTATTGCCGCGCGACATCGGCCCGCATGCGCGCGGCTTCGCGCGCCGGAAGGATGAATCCGCTGTGGCCGTGCGACGCGAGTCCGCCGTAATCCTGCCCGCCGTTGATGGGCTCGACTTCCAGTGTCCAAGACGGGATCTGGTAGGTGAAGGCGAAGTGATCGGCGGTCGAACCGATGCCGGGCGAGCCGGCCGGGTCGGGCGAATAGACATAGTTGCGCTCCGAGGCCGCCCGCATGCGGGCCGCGAGCGCGGCGGTGATCGCATCGCGGCGGGCATTGCCGGTCGTCGGCGCGAAATACACCTGGCCGAAGGAATGCGTGTCGCTGAAGAGCCGCAGGCGTGCGGCGGGACCGAGCGCCGCGGCGGCCTGCAGCGCCAGCAGCTCGGGCTCCGAATTCGGGACGACTCCGCGATAGATGAGGCTCGTGACGCTGCTGCTGCTCTGCTGGCCGAATCCCGGGGCCGAGTTGCGATTGAGGTCCACGCCCCAGAAATTGTCGGCGATGGTCGCGATGTCGCTGTCGACCGGTCCTTGCGTGTTCGGGTTGCGCAGGTTCTTGCGGCGCATGCGGCCTTCGCGCGGCTGCTCGCGGTCGGCCGTGGTCCGGTCGGGGTAGAGCTGGGTCTGCAGGAAGCCGTCCACGTTGTTGACCGGCACCAGCACGGTCGTCAGGTTCTCGATCAGGTACTGGCCGAAACCGCCGTCGTTCTTGTTCTCGACCAGCGATTCCATGAGGCCAGTGACTGCCTCGGGCGTCTGCCATTCGCGCGCGTGGATTCCGCCGTTCACGAGCACGGCAGGCTCGGCGAAACCTTCGCTGGTCGTGCCGTCCGTATCGCCGAGCACGTAAGCCCAGATATCCCGCCCGGCCAGGGTCTGGCCGACCACCTGGCCCGCAACTTCGTCATTGAGCGTCATCAGCGACTGGTGCCGCGCGAACAGCGAGGCGTAATCGCGGAACCCATCCACGGGCGTGAGCGAGGCGACCGGCGCCGGCACCGGGTAGCCGAGAGCGATGTTGTTCCCGGTGTTGTCGTTCTCGGTGTAGCGGAGCATCACGTCTCCGCAGCCCGGCTCGAACGGATTCGTGATCTCGTCGTTCGCATCGAAGATGCAGGCGGCGTGCACCGGCGCAACGCCGGCGAGCGCGAGCGCGATGGCCAGCGCGCGGATCAGTGCGCGAGCCACTGGCGGAGCTCCCTTCGCAATTCAGGCGATCCGGTCCTGCGATCCGCGAAGCGCTGCAATTCCGCGCGCGCTGCCGGTGCGCCGTCGAGTTGCAGGGCGAGAACCAGCATGCGCTGCGACGATTCCGTCTTCGCGAGTTGCAGCCGTCGCCCGAGTTCGGCGGCGATCAAGGGATCCTGGAGCGAGCCAAGCGCGGCGGCGGCCGAGGGGCCGGTCGAAGGATCCTGGATCGCGTCAAGCAGGAAGTCGCGCGCGGCTGCGTCCTGGCCCGCGAGCTTTCCGATGCCGAGGAGCGCAGCGGACGCGATCTCCGGGCGGCGGCTGGCGACCGCCAGGGACTCGAATGCCGCTCCGGAATCCAGCAACTGCGGAACCAGCTGCACTGCTGCGAGCGCGACCGGCGCATCTGCATGGCCGATGACGAGGTCGAGCATTTCGCGATCGGGGAGTCGTCGTGCCAGGACGAGGCCGAGTTCATCGACGCGCTCGCCCTGGTTGAACGCGGCGATCATCGCCGCGCGCTGTGCGAGGAGCGCCGCGCGTGGCGCCACAGTGAAGGCATCGATGATCCCGGACCTTTCCGGGTCGAGTTCCGCGACGCCGCTGCCGCGCGCGAAACGTTCGATGGCAGAGGGCAGGCCGGCTTGCAGGGCGGCGGCGGCCTGGTCGCGAGCTGCGGATCGCTGCCATGCGCCGAGCACGAAGCGGGCGGTGGCGCCGATGTCGTACAGCGGTGCGCCGGTACCGCCGTGATCCGGGTCGGTGCGCAGGTAAACCTGCGGTGCGCGCAACTGCAGTTGTGAGGCCAGGGCCCGCGCCGCCGGCGTGGGGGCGAGACGCGCCAGATCGTGCAGGCCGCGGTCCAGCAGCGACTCGCGCGCGACAGGATCCAGCATCCGGTCCGCGGCGATGGACTGCAGCTCGGCGACCAGCGAATCGGTTGCACCGCTCTGCGCGGCCCGGGTCAGGCGGGCATCGACGGCGATGACCCGTGGGTCGGAGTTGGCCCGTTGTGCCGTCGCCAGGTCGATGAGCTCGGCGGCGCCTGCCGGCGACAGGATGAACCACGACACCGCGATTGCGGCGACTCCGCCATGCGTCCGAAGGCGGCGGTGCGGATTCATGAGCTGCTTGGACCGGCCACCCGGACAATCATTCCATGCCCGGTCCGGCGCGTCTCCCTCCGGTACAATCAGGCCAATGCCCCTGTCCGTCGTCATCCTGGCCGCCGGCCAGGGCAAGCGCATGGCGAGCGACCTGCCAAAAGTCCTGCAGCCGCTGGCAGGCCGGCCGCTGCTCGCCCATGTCATCGATACCGCGCGCGCGCTCAATCCCGCTGCGATCCATGTGGTCTACGGCCACGGCGGCGAACGCGTACGAGAGGCCTTCCCGGACGGTGGAATCCGCTGGGTGCTGCAGGCAGAGCAGTTGGGGACCGGGCATGCGGTGATGCAGGCGATGCCGGCAATCCCCGACGATCACATCGTGCTCGTGCTGTACGGCGACGTGCCGCTGGTCCACGAGGCCACGCTTGCAGACTTGGCAGGCCGCGCGGGTGCGGCATCGCTTGCGGTCCTGTCCGCGGTGCTGCCGGACCCGGCGGGTTACGGCCGGGTAATCCGTGATGCGACCGGGCGTGTCGCGCGAATCGTCGAGCACAAGGACGCGAATCACAAGGAGCGGGCGATCGCTGAGGTCAATACTGGCCTCATGGCCGCGCCGGCGGGGCGGCTGCGGCGCTGGCTTTCGGCGCTCGGGCGCGACAACGCCCAGGGCGAGTACTATCTGCCGGACTGCATCGTCGCCGCGGTGCGGGACGGTGTTGCGGTCGAGGCCGTCGTCGCGGCGTCGGCCACGGAGGTATTGGGCGTGAACGACAAGCTGCAGCTTGCGGAAGTCGAGGCGGCGCGCCGCCGGGATCGCGCGGCCGACCTGATGCGTGCCGGCGTCACGATCATCGATCCCGCGCGCGTGGACATCCGCGGCGAGGTGCAATGCGGGCGCGATGTCGTGCTGGACATCAACGTGATCCTGGAGGGCAAGGTGCGGCTCGGCGATCGCGCGCGCATCGGCCCGGGCAGTGTGCTCCGCGATTGTGAGATCGGCGCTGACACGGAGGTGCGCGCCAACTGCGTGATCGAGGGCGCGGGCACGGGTGCCCGCTGCGTGATCGGCCCGTTCGCCAGATTGCGACCCGGCACCCAATTGGCGGACGAGGTGCATGTCGGCAACTTCGTCGAAGTGAAGAATTCGGAGCTCGGTGCCGGCAGCAAGGCGAATCACCTGACGTATCTCGGCGACACGACCGTCGGCGCCAGGGTCAATGTCGGCGCCGGCACGGTGACCTGCAATTACGACGGCGCGAACAAGCACCGCACGACCATCGGGGACGATGCCTTCATCGGCTCGGGTACGATGCTGGTGGCGCCGGTGTCGGTCGGCGCGGATGCGACCATCGGGGCCGGCTCGACCATCACGAAGCCGGCGCCTGCCGGCAAGTTGACTCTGGAGCGCGCCAAGCAGCAGACTCTGGAGGGCTGGAAACGCCCGGCGAAGAAACCCGGTTAGCTACTGCGGGATGACGCCCGAAGACCAGGCAACGAAGGATTCCGAGATCACGCTGGAAGAGCGTGAGGGCTACCTGTATGCCTGCCTCGTGCCGGGCTTCGAGATCAATCCCGAGCGCATGAACCGGCTGTGGACCGCGGTCGGCGAGGCCTGCCAGAAGAGCGGCAGGCGTCGCGTGCTGACCGAGGGCACGGTGTCCGGGCGGCGCATGACGACGATGGACTCCTTCCAGAACGCGGCCGCGGCCGCTCGCCTCGCACCGGGTCTCGCGATGGCCTGTTTCGTGCAGGGGCACGTGCCCGACGAGCAGACCGAGTTCTTCAAGATCGCCGCAATGAACCGTGGCGTGCGCGTCGAATTCTTCAACAACCGCGACGAAGCGCTGCGCTGGCTCGGCATCCGCCAGCCGAAGGCCTGAACCCGCTGCGTGGGCGCCGACGGCGGGATTCTGTGAAATGGCCCCCCGGCTGCGCGGGACGGCTTTGGACTAGAATGGCGCAATGTGCGGAATCGTCGGAGCTGTCGCCGGACGCGATGTCGTCCCCATCCTGATCGAGGGCCTGAGGCGCCTCGAGTACCGCGGCTACGACTCGGCGGGCGTCGCCGTGCTGAACGGCGGGACGGAAGTCTCGCGGCTGCGCGCGGTCGGCAAGGTCGCGAAACTGACTGACGCGCTGAAGGCGCATCCCACCGCGGGCCACCTCGGCATCGCGCACACGCGCTGGGCGACCCACGGCGTGCCGAACGAGCGCAATGCCCATCCGCACATCTCGCGCGACGGCATCGCGATCGTCCACAACGGCATCATCGAGAATCACGAGGAGCTGCACGACGATCTCGTGCGGCTCGGCTACGAATTTGCCTCCGAGACCGACACCGAGGTGATCGCGCACCGCATACATCATCATCTGGGCAGCACGAAGGACCTGTTTGCCGCGGTGCGAAAGACGGTCGCCGAACTGCATGGCGCGTACTCGCTGGCCGTCATGTGGGGCAAGGACCCGGACTGCATCGTGATGGCGCGCGCCGGCTGCCCGGCGGTCATCGGCATCGGCAAGGACGAGAACTTCGTCGCTTCGGACGTCGCGGCGCTGTTGCCGGTCACGCGCCGGTTCATCATCCTCGAGGAGGGCGATGTCGCCTGTGTCCGGAGGCAGAGCATCCGGATCGTGGACGCCTCGGGCAGGGCCGTCGAGCGCAAGCCCTACGAATCGGAGCTTTCGGCCGATTCCGCCGAAAAAGGCGACTACGCCCATTACATGCTGAAGGAAATCCACGAGCAGCCGCGCGCCGTGGCGGAAACGCTGTCGGAGCGCGTCGCCGGCGGCCGCCTGCTGGCGCAGGCCTTCGGGCCGGCCGCAATGGAAGTCTTCAAGCGCACGACCTCGGTTCACATCGTCGCCTGTGGCACGAGTTATCACGCGGGCGTCGTCGCAGGCTACTTCATCGAGCAGATCTGCCGCGTTCCCTGCCGCGTCGAGATCGCGAGCGAGTTCCGCTACCGCGAGCCGGTCGTGCCGCACAATTCGCTGTTCGTGTCGATCTCGCAGTCCGGCGAGACGGCCGATACGCTCGCGGCGCTGCGGCTCGCGCGCAAGGCGGGCTTCCTCTCCACGCTCGCGATCTGCAACGTGCCGGAGAGTTCGCTGGTGCGCGAATCGGAGCTCGTGCTCTTGACGCGCGCGGGCCCCGAGATCGGCGTCGCCTCGACCAAGGCTTTCACGACCCAGCTCGCAGCGCTCGGCATGCTGGTCGTCGCGATCGGCAAGCACCACGGCCTGACGCCGGAGCGCGAGAAGACCCTGGTCCAGCGCCTGCTGGAGCTGCCGCACATGATCGAACAGACGCTGGCGCTCGAGCCCGTGATCGCGAAGCTCGCGAAGCAGATCGCGGGCAAGCACCATGCGCTCTTCCTCGGCCGCGGCGCGATGTTCCCGATCGCGATGGAAGGCGCGCTGAAGCTGAAAGAAATTTCCTACATCCACGCGGAGGCCTATGCGGCCGGCGAGCTGAAGCACGGGCCGCTCGCGCTGGTGGACGAGGACATGCCGGTGATCGCGGTTGCCCCGAACAACGACCTGCTCGAAAAGGTGAAGTCGAACCTCCAGGAAGTCCGCGCGCGCGGCGGCATGCTCTACGTGTTCGCGGATCCGGAGTCGGGCATCGAGCCCTCGGACGGCGTGCAGGTGTTCACGATGCCGCGGCACGTCAGCTACTTCCAGGCGCCGGCGGTCTACACGATCCCGATGCAGCTCCTCGCGTACCACACGGCGGTGCTGAAGGGCACGGACGTGGACCAGCCGCGCAATCTCGCCAAGAGCGTCACCGTCGAATAATCACCGGTGAAGTTCGACGCCGGCTTCTACCAGCGCTACTACCGCGATCCCGAGACGCGGGTCGCCTCGCGCGAGGATGCGGTGAAGCTCGGCCGCTTCATCTGCGCATTCACCTCTTATCTCGGATTCGGCGTCCGGCGCGTGCTGGATGCCGGCTGCGGCCTCGGCCACATGCGAAAGGCCGTGCGCGAGTACTTCCCACGCGCCCGCTACGTCGGGCTCGACCCCAGCGAATACCTGGCCAGGCGCTATGGCTGGGTCCGGACGAGCATCGCGGACTACGCGCCGCGCTCGCCGTTCGACCTCGTGATCTGCCATGACGTACTGCAGTACCTGCCCGACCCGGAGGCCGCGCGGGCGCTCAGGAACCTGTCCCGGCTGTGCCAGGGGGCCCTGTATTTCAGCGTGTTGACGGTCGAGGACTGGCGGCGCAATGCCGACCGCGGCCGCACGGATTCCGGTGTCTGGCTGCGGCCCGCCGACTGGTACCGCAGCCGCCTGGGGCGCCATTTCCGCCCCCTGGGCGCCGGAATGCTGGCGCGGCGCGGGTTTGCGCCGCTGCTGTGGGAACTCGAACGGCCCTGGCCGTAGCGGACC
>Ga0326726_10003037_pt1 | contig 15405 bp, 14 predicted proteins | sample MHFenrmetagenome_2_FD_207603 | JGI IMG/M metagenome (GOLD analysis project Ga0326726, IMG submission 207603) | Lab enriched peat soil microbial communities from Michigan Hollow, Ithaca, NY, United States - MHF15MN | ecosystem: Environmental > Terrestrial > Soil > Wetlands > Peat | place: USA...
GTAGGCGTAGAGGTCGCCGGGATAGTCGCGCTGACGGCGGCAGGCGGTGAGCAGCATCCCCGCGAGCACGGCGAAAGCCAGAACGATGAGGGAAGTCTTTTTCAACGAGCAGCGATTCTAACAAGATTGGCGCGGCTTGCCGCCGCGCCGCGAGATTACATGCAATTCCAAATTCCTAGCTTGTCGAAGCTGCGGCTGCGGCCACGGGTTGCGGCACTGTGCGCTTGACGATGGGCGCAATCTGCCGCATCTCCGACATCAGTTCCTCGAACTGCTCCGGGTAAATGGACTGCGGGCCGTCGGACAGGGCGCGGTCGGGATCGTGATGTACTTCGACGATCAGGCCGTCGGCGCCGACTGCAACTCCGGCGCGGGAAAGCGGAATGACCTTGTCGCGCTTGCCGGTGCCGTGGCTGGGGTCAACCAGAATGGGAAGATGACTGAGGCGATGCACGGCGGGGACGATGCTGAGATCGAGCGTGTTGCGGGTGTGGTCGGCAAAAGTGCGCACGCCACGCTCGCAGAGCACGACCTGATAATTGCCCTCGCTCATCACGTACTCGGCGGCCATCAGGAATTCCTCGAGGGTGGCCGACATGCCGCGCTTCAACAGCACCGGGCGGCGCGCCCGGCCGACGCGCTTCAGCAACGAGAAATTCTGCATGTTGCGCGCCCCGATCTGGATCATGTCGGCGTAGCGCTCCACCAGGTCGAGCGATTCGTAGTCCACGGCTTCGGTGACAATCAGCAACCCGAGCCGCTCCCGGATTTCCGACAAGATGCGCAACCCTTCTTCTCCGAGGCCCTGGAAAGCGTAGGGCGAGGTGCGCGGCTTATAGGCGCCGCCGCGGAAAAAGCGCGCGCCCGCTTTGGCCACGCGCTCAGCTACCGCGAAGGCCTGCTGGCGCGATTCCACCGCGCACGGTCCGGCGATCACCGCCAAATCGGGTCCGCCAATGCTGGTGTCCGTGCCCGCAAAGGTGACAACCGTGTTCTCTGACTTCACGTCGCGGCTGACCAGCTTGTAAGGCTTGCTGACGCGGATGACTTCCTGGACGCCGGGCATGTCCTCCAAGCCGATCTCCACCATGCCTTGGTTTCCGGTGATGCAGACAGCAGTCCGCTGTGCTCCCGGGACAGGCAATGCGCGCAGCCCGACCGACTCGATCTTTTCGCATACCGCACGCACCTGAGCGTCGGTGGCGTGCGCATCCATGACAACCAGCATAGAAACCCCTGTGGTGCACCAGGAATACTCAGTTTAATGCCTTCGCTGCACATGCGACAATCCTTCGGACTGCGATAGAGCGCTTGCCGCGCCGCTAGAATGTCACTAGCCGAACATGCGCCGCTCGATGGCACGGGAACACCGGGACATTCTCAAGCTACCCCCGCCGAAATCACCTCCGCCGCGAACCTCGCGACGCATTGGCATTCACACCTCGACGGCGGGCGGCGTGGAAATCGCTGCTGAACGCGCGTACCGGCTGGGGTGCAGCGCCTTCCAGATTTTCTCTTCCAGCCCGCGTCAGTGGGCGCCTTATCAGCTCAGCCGCGCACAATGCGAAGCGATGAACCGGCTGCGCGCCAAGTACGATTTGAAGCCGCTTGTCATCCACGCCAATTACCTGGTGAACCTCGCCGGCGGCAATCCCGAGTTTCACCGCAAATCGATCGCGTCATTTCGCGGGGAAATCGAACGCGCATTGGCACTCTGCGCCGATTACCTCGTTGTCCATCCCGGCTCTTTTCGCGGCATGAGCTGGGAAAAGGGGCTGACCAAGGCGGTCGGCGCGATCGCAGAAGCAACGAACGGCCACGACCTGCGCCGCGGCGGCTTGACGATCCTGATCGAGAACACAGCCGGGGCGGAGTTCTCGCTCGGCGGCAGCTTCGAGCAGGTAGCGGCGTTGGTCGGCGTGCTGCGTGAAATCGTGCCAATTGCGGCCTGCATTGACACTTGCCACACGCACGTCGCCGGTTACGACATCGTCAGCGAAGAAGGCTACGCGCTGACGCTCGAGCACCTGGACGCGACCGTGGGTCTGAAGAATGTTCCCGTGTGGCACTGCAACGACGCCAAGGCGGCGCGCGGCTCGCATCTGGACCGGCATCAGCACATTGGCGAGGGTAGCATCGGTCTGGAGCCTTTCCGACGTCTGCTGAACGATCCGCGGCTGGCGAAGTGCGCGTTCATCGCAGAGACGCCGATTGATGAGCAGGGCGATGATATGCGGAATGTGGCAACCCTGAAATCGCTGGTTGCACCGGCGAAGAGAAAGGCCAGCCGCAGATGAACGCGGATTAGCGCTGAAGAAACCGGGCCTTGCGCCCTTTGCGTCCTTGGCGGTGAAACTCTACAATCAAGAATTACTCTCATCAGGACGCAAGCAGTAATGGCCGACACCCCGCAAGTCCCCGAGAAGCGCGAGGAGCGCTACGATCCCCAGCCGATCGAAGAGAAGTGGTACGCCCGCTTCGAGGCCGACCCGTCGCTCTATCGCGCCGAGCCGCCGAGCACCGACAAGCAGAAGTACTACGTGCTGGAAATGCTGCCCTACCCGAGCGGCGCACTGCACATGGGGCACGTGCGCAATTATTCCATCGGCGACGCGCTGGCGCGTTACATGTGGATGAAGGGCTACAACGTGCTTCATCCCATGGGATGGGACTCGTTCGGACTGCCGGCGGAAAATGCGGCGATCAAGGCCCAGGTGCAGCCGCGCGAGTGGACGCTCGGCAACATCGCGCACATGAAGTCGCAGATGAAGCGGCTGGGCTTCGCCTACGACTGGGAGCGCGAGGTCACCACCTGCCTGCCCGACTATTACCGGTGGAATCAGTGGTTCTTCCTGAAGATGTACGAGCGCGGGCTCGCCTACCGCAAGAAGAGCAAGGTGAACTGGTGTCCGGAGTGCGCCACCGTGCTGGCCAACGAACAAGTGGTCCACGGTTGCTGCTGGCGCCATGAAACCACCCCGGTGGAGCAGCGCGAACTGGAGCAGTGGTTCCTGCGCATTACCGACTACGCCGAGGAATTGTTGCGCGACCTGGACCAGCTCAGCGGCTGGCCGGAAAAAGTTCTCACCATGCAGCGCAACTGGATCGGCCGCAGCGAAGGCGCGCTGGTCGATTTCCAACTGGAAAACGCGCCGGACAAGATCCCTGTCTTCACCACGCGGATTGACACGATCTTCGGCGCGACTTCCATCCAACTCGCGCCCGAGCATTCGCTGGGCGAAAAGCTGGCGGCGGGCAATCCCGGGCTGCGCACGGATATCAACACCTTGCTCGAGGAGCAAAGGAAGGCGAAAGAAGTCGGCGATGTGGGCGCCATCGAGAAGCACGGCGTGTTCACCGGCGGCTACGCCATCAATCCGTTCAACCAGGAAAAGCTGCCCATCTGGGTGGCCAATTACATCCTGATGGACTACGGCACGGGCGCGATCATGTCGGTGCCGGCGCACGACGAGCGCGATTACGAGTTCGCGAAAAAATACGGGCTGGAAATTCCCGTCGTCATCCTGCCGCGCAACGAAGGTCCCGGCGACGCCACCATTCCCTACACGGGCATTGACTCGCTGCTCATCAACTCCGGCGAGTTCAGCGGCCTGGGCTGCCGCGAAGCCATGCGGAAGATGGCCGCCTATGCCGAGCAGCATGGGTTCGGAAAGCCGACGGTCACGTATCGGCTGAAGGACTGGGGCATCTCACGCCAGCGTTACTGGGGCACGCCCATCCCCATGCTCTACTGCGAGCGCTGCGGCGTTGTGCCCGTGCCGGAGAAAGATTTGCCGGTCCTGTTGCCGGAAAACGTGGAGATCACTCTCACCGGTGGCTCACCGCTCGGACGTTTGCCGGAGTGGGTGAATACGAAGTGTCCGAAGTGCGATGGTGCGGCGCGCCGCGAAACCGACACCATGGACACTTTCGTGGATTCGTCCTGGTATTTCTACCGCTACACCGACGCGCGCAACGATCGCGCCCCATTCGACAGCCGCGCCGTCAATTACTGGTTTGCGATCGAGCAGTACATCGGCGGCGTCGAGCACGCCATCCTGCACCTGATCTACTCGCGTTTCTGGACCAAGTTCATGCGCGACATGGGCCTGGTGGCGACCTCCGAGCCCGCGCAGCGCCTGTTCACGCAAGGCATGGTGCTGAAAGATGGCGCCAAGATGTCGAAGTCGCTCGGCAACCTGGTGATACCGGACGAAATGGTCGCGCGCTACGGGGCTGACGCCACGCGCATGTATACGCTCTTCGCGGCGCCGCCGGATCGCGATCTCGAATGGCAGGACGCCGGTGTGAAAGGCGTGCAGGATTTTCTGTCGCGCGTGTACCGCTTCGTCCTTGCTTACGCCAGGCCGAACGCGCCGGGATGGCGAGACGCGGTGCCGGCGGAGCTCTCGCCGGAAGCGCGCCGCATGCAGCGTCGTCTGCACCAGACGATCAAGCGCATCAGCGATGAGTTCACCGGGCGCTGGCACTTCAATACCTGCGTGTCGTCGCTCATGTCGCTGGTCAACGAGTTTTACCTGCTGCGCGCGGAAATCGAGCGCGGCGGGATTCCACGGCCGCTGCTGGCGCAGGCGCAACGCGACCTGGTGTTGCTGCTGCACCCATTTGCTCCCTACTTGGCGCACGAATTGTGGGAACTGCTGGGCGAGAAGGGAAGCCTGCTGCGGCATCCGTGGCCGCAGTACGATCCGGCACTGGCGCGCGAAGAGGAAGTCGAGATCGTGGTGCAGGTGAATGGCAAAATTCGCGCGCGCCTGATGGTGGCTGCCGACGCCGGCGACGACGACGTGCGCCGGCTCGCGCTCAACGATCCCAAGATATTGGCGTCGCTGGACGGCAAAAGGATGGTAAAGGCGATCGTGGTGCCGCACAAGCTAGTGAATATTGTCGTGAAATGAGCTTATGGTCGCAAGGAGGTCCTTGTGCGAAAGCTGTTGGCTACTATTGCGATGCTCAGCATCAGCGTGTCCGGGCTTGCCCAGAAAAAAGAACAGGACCGCCTGCACGAATCCGCCGTCGTCATGCAGGAGATCCTCGACATTCCCGAGGGCATTCCGAAGAACATTCTCAACAAAGCGGAGTGCGTGATCGTGTTTCCATCGGTGCTGAAGTTCGCCATCGGCATCGGCGGCAGCTACGGCCGCGGCGCCATCACTTGCCGCACCGGGAAAAATCACAATGGCCCATGGAGCGCGCCCGCGATGTACGCGCTGGAAGGTGGAAACATCGGCATTCAACTCGGGGGACAGGCCACCGATTTCGTTCTGCTGGTGATGAACGACAAAGGCGCGGACTCCGTGCTCTCCAGCAAAGTCAAACTGGGGGTCGACGCCGCTGCCGCCGCCGGTCCCAAAGGCCGCGATGCCGCCGCTGCCACCGATATCGTGATGCGCGCCGAGATCCTCAGCTACTCGCGCTCGCGCGGACTGTTCGCGGGAATTTCGCTGGAAGGTTCCACGCTGCGCTCCGATGGCGGCGCCAACAAGAATCTCTATGGCAAAAGCCTGAGCGCGCGCGACATCGTGCAGGGAGGGAGAGTCGGCATGCCCGCCGGCGGCCGGGAATTGATCAACGCGCTGGGCCGGAAGTCGCCCAAGCGGGTGAGATGATGCTGCCTTATACGCGGCACTCTGTCATTCTCTGCTGCACGTGCGCGTAGGCCAGAGTCATCATCTTGCCCTGGTCGAGGCCGAAGTCGTTCGGCTTGAAAATGAATTCGGTGCGCGCCGGAATTTTCATGCCTTCGCTCATGAATAGCTGGCGGACTTCCGGTGCGTACCGCGGTTTCTGCGAGATGAGCTCGCGCAGGAAATCCATGCCGTGGGTCAGGTGACGGCCTTCGTCGGCGCGGATGAGGCGAATACCTTCAAGCAAGCGTGGGAAGATGCCGCGCTCGGCGAGCATGGCGTCGAAGTAGTCGTAGCCGCTGACCGCCAGAAGCCCTTCCACTACCCCCATGTAGTGCGCCACGCCGAGCACGAGGGCGTGTTCCATTTCCTCCGCCGACCCGGAAATCGCCGCCTTGCCCAGGGTGCGCCCGCGCTCCTGCAATTCGTCGAGCAGCACGCCGCGAAACTCCGGGACCAGGTACGCGGACGTGTCGGTCTTTCCCAGAACCTCGCGAAAATAGATTTCGAAAAATTCCGCGTGCTTTACCTCTTCGATGATCTGCGTGGACAGGAACATGCGCCGGTCCGCGTCAGGCATGGCCACCATGAACCAGGCCAGCGTGTCGGCCACGCTGACCTCGCCCTCGTAAAACAGCGCGCAAATTTTCAGTAACTGTTCCCGTTGGCCAGGCGAAAGGCGCTCCCAATAGACGCGATCGTCGGCCACGGGAATCCGTTCCGGGTCCCAGATGCCCTGCCGCTTGGCGATGCGGTACAACTCTCGGGGCGATTTCGGTACATGCCCTGCCGTTGCCATGATCATCCTCCCCTCTCGAACGTGGGTGATGGATGCTCGACGGGACGGGAGCGCCTCGAAAAATCGACTTTCGGAAATCACGTGCGAATCGCGGATGGCCGCCGCTGTGGTTAAATGCCTGTCATGCATCCAGCTCGCGCCGGATTTCGCGCCGTCTTCCAGCAGCCTGGGCTGATCCTGGGCGAAACCGCCTGGCGGTGGGCATTCGGCGCGGCCGCGTGGACGCTGGTGGTGGTGGCGGTCCACCGCATCCTCGCGCAGGTTGATGTCACCCAAGCCGAACTGCTGATCGCGCGACGCAGCGATCTGTTCCTGATCGCCGACGCCTGTGCGCGCATCATCTACCAAGTGCTGCCGCGGTTGGCGCGCGAAAGCCTGGTGCTGGTGCCGGCGATTTGCGTGATGTGGATTGCCGCCGCCACCGTCGGCCGCGCCGTTACGCTCAAGGGGTTGCTCCCGGAAAGCGAAACACGCAACTCGGGCCTGGGTTCTCTTGCGGCGTTGCACTTCTTCCGCTCGATTTTCACGCTGGCCACCATCGTCGCCTTTTTCGGAGCCATGTTCCTCGCCGGAATCGCCATGCCGACGCAGAACCCGACCACGGCTGCCGTCGTTTGGCTCTTTCTCGCGGCGCTGGTCGCGTTCTGCTGGTCGATGGTGAACTGGTTTCTAGCCTTGGCGCCGATCTGGATTGTGCGAGACGGGCGCACGGCGTTGCAATCGATCGCCGATTCCGTGGACTTCTACCGCCGCAATCCAGGGCCGTACGTTGCCGTGGCGTGGTGGTTCGGTTTTCTGCGGGCAATCGCGATGGTGGCGGCGCTCATCGCCGCGGCAATCGCCGCCTCCATAGCTCAGGGCTCAATACCGGCGGCGGTCGCGAGCGGCGTTGCCGTGACCCTGGCTTATTTTGCCGGCGCCGATCTCCTGTACATTGCGCGCTTGGCGGCATTCGTGGCTCTGAGCGATAGCTCTCAGCTCTCAGCTCTCAGCTCTCAGCCAACAACGCCATCGCCCCAGCCTGTACCCCAGCCCGAGCTCTAGCAGTTGCTGAACAAGGATTCGAAAATTGGTCCGAAGCGGATAGAGTAAGCCGAGCCGTGGTGGACTTCAACTTGGACTTGCTGATTCAGGGCTGACTGGGCTGAATACGCCCAACCGTTGCTCGTCGTCTCCACAATCCGGAACTTGACGTCAAGCGGCTGTAGCTGATAGCTGAAAGCTTTTGCCGCTTTACTCCGCCCCGGAAAATCTGAGACATTACAGAGTGGAACAGCAATCCATTGTCATCCTCGATTTCGGATCGCAATACACGCAGCTAATCGCGCGCCGCATCCGCGAGCAGAACGTCTTTTCGGTTGTGCTCCCGTGTACCGCTCCCCTGGACGAAATCAAGTCGTATCATCCGGCAGGGATCATTCTGTCCGGCGGGCCGTGTTCGGTTTACGACAAGGACGCGCCGCCGGCGGACGCGCGCGCGCTCCAGCTCGGCGTTCCCGTGCTTGGCATCTGCTACGGATTGCAATACATGGCGCACACGCTCGGCGGCAAAGTCGAGCCCGGCGAAAAGCGCGAGTACGGGCACGCGGAAGTGAAGCTGGAAGGCGAGTCGCAACTGTTCCAAGGTGTGCCGCGAGAATTGCAAGTCTGGATGTCGCACGGCGATCACGCGCGCGAGCTCCCTTCCGGGTTTCATTCGGTCGCGCGCAGCGCCACCGCTCTGGCGGCCATGGAAGATCCGGAGCGCCGCTACTACGCCGTGCAGTTCCACCCGGAAGTGCATCACACACCGAAGGGCACCGAGATCCTGAAGAATTTCATCTTCGGCATTTGCGGCGCCGAGCCCAACTGGACTCCGCAACGCTTCATCGAGGAGACGGTGGCCAGCATTCGCAAGACGGTGGGCCCGCATGCGCGCGCCATCTGCGCGCTTTCGGGCGGCGTGGACTCCTCGGTGGCGGCGACGCTGGTAGCGCACGCCCTCGGCGAGCGCCTCACTTGCGTGTTCGTCAACAATGGCGTTCTGCGCAAGAACGAGTTCCCAAAAGTGCAGGAGATGCTGCGCGAGCGGCTGGGACTCAGGTTGGTGGCCGTGGATGCGTCCAGAAGGTTCCTGGCCAAGCTCACCGGTGTCACCGATCCGGAGAGAAAGCGCCGCATCATCGGCAACGAGTTCATCGTTGTCTTCGAAGAAGAAGCGTCGAAAATCGTCACCCGCGACCGGCGGCAAACCGGCAACAAGGAACCGGAGTTTCTGGTGCAGGGAACGCTGTATCCGGACGTCATTGAGTCGCGTTCGGTGCGGGGGCCGTCGCAGACCATCAAGTCGCACCACAACGTCGGCGGCTTGCCGCAAAAAATGCGGCTCAAACTGATCGAGCCGCTGAAAGACCTCTTCAAAGACGAGGTGCGCCGCATCGGACGCGATCTCGACATGCCCGAGGAAATTCTGCAGCGCCAGCCATTCCCCGGGCCCGGGTTGGCCGTGCGCATCCTCGGGGAGGTCACTCCCGAACGCATCGCCATTCTGCAGGAAGCGGATGACATCGTGGTCGGCGAGATCAAGGCGGCGGGGCTGTACACGAAAATCTGGCAGTCATTCGCCGTGCTGTTGCCGGTGATGTCGGTGGGCGTGATGGGAGACCAGCGCACTTATGCCTACACCTGCGCCATCCGCGCCGTGCACTCCGAAGACGGCATGACCGCCGACATCGTCGAACTGCCATGGGAAGTGATCAAGCGCATCTCCACGCGCCTGGTGAACGAAGTGAGGGGAATCAACCGGGTGGTGTACGACATCACCTCGAAACCACCGGGCACGATTGAGTGGGAGTAGCGAGCTCAGAAGCAGTAGAACCCCATGCGATAATACGGCGACCTTGCGGTAGCGCAAGGTCGCAAAGTTTCAAGGAGCCGCGCGTGGCCGACGAGCAACGTCAGGAAGTGCTTTCCATACTGCGGGCCGCGCAAAACCGCCTCGAGTACCTGACCGCCAACGACTGGGCTTTGATCATGGACAAAGCCGCGCGGCAGAGCTTCGCCAAAGGCGACGAAGTGCTTCAGTTCGGCAAACAGAACACCTACATTTTATTTATCGTGAAAGGCAGCGCCAGCGTGCTCAGCGCGCGGCGATGGCAGATCGCCAGCGTCCGCGCGGGAGAAGTCCTGGGCGAAATGGCTTTCCTGGAAGGCAGCAACGCCAGCGCCACCGTAGTCGCCGACGAACCGGTCGAGGCGTACTCCATTTCATGGCACACGCTGCAAGAGCTTTTTCAACTGTATCCGCACATGGGATCGCGCTTCTACCGCTCCATCGCCGTAAGCCTCTCGCGCCGGCTGCGCAAACAGATTGCCGAGTAGATGACCTTCCCGTCGGCTGCCAGACTAGCGACCCGCCGCGGCTTTCGTGTCCTGCAGGACCAGGTAATCCAATGCCGGCGCTGAGGCGCCCAATTGCCGCAATAAGGTCGTGACCTGGCCGCGATGATACGTTCCGTGATTTGCCACGTGGAACAAAGTCTCCCACAGCGGATAGGTCCATTGCTGGCCGGCCAGGTTGATGTACGTCAGCGGATGCGCCAGCGCGGTTTCGGTGACGCCGCCGACGAACCGCCGCACGTCCCGCTCCACCCCGCGCCAGAATTCCTGCAATGCGCCCAGGTTGGGGAACTGATCGCCCTTGGGAAAGATGCGCGGCGAGCGGCCGTTCCAGCGCTCACACCAGATCCACTCGGCGCCGGCGATGTGCGCCAGGGTATCGCGCAGCGAGCCGAAGCTGCCGCCCAGCGGCCGCGTGAATTGCTCGTCGCTGAGCCGGGCGCAGGCCTCAAACTGGCGATCGCGTGCCCAATAATTGTAGTCGTACAGATGGCGCAACACTTCGGGAGCAATCATGCGTTTTCCTTCGTGGAGCGAAGAACGCACGTCTTCTTCGGCAGATCACCTGATCAGATCGGGATGGCCCAATCACCGTATGATTTCACCCGGCGGCGAGCTGCGCCTTGCCGTCCACCAGCCAGTCCATGGCTTCCTCGCGCGTTTTGAATACGGGAAAATTACGCGCCGAAAAGGCGACCAGGTTCCGATAGAAGACGTCAGGCAGAGTATCCGCGCCCACGATCGCCGATCGCTTCACGTACGCGCGGTTATAGGTCGCCACCACCTTCATGTGGTCGGCGATCTTCTTGTCGAACTCGGCGTCGGTGAAATCGGCGAGCGTGAGCACCGAGTGCGGCGGCTGCGACGTGACCACCTGCTGCACTTCGTTGAAGATATGCGTGAGTTCTTGCGGCCCGCACTGGCTGCAATCGACCAGCAAGATCTGGGTTCCAAGATGGTCGATGAACCGGACGCGTTCCATAGCACACCCCCGGCAGAAAGGCTGGAAGCTGAGGACAAACCACGCTAGCGGCCGGCGCCCCACACGCACGCCGCTCCGGGCGTTCCACGCTGTATACACCCGGACATCCCGCGAAGCAAGTCACGGGCGGAGTTTTTACATTGGCGATTGGTGATCGCGACCCGTACATTTCGATGATCCGGCGGAGGCAGACAGCAAGACCAGGCGCGGCCCGTAGGCCGCGCCAAATCACCAATCAGAAATGCACTACGCCTTCGCCAGTTCCGCCTGCACACCGTAGATTTCGAACCACGGCGTCGCTGCCTTCAGCCTCTCATTCACGTTGTTGATGTTCTTCACGCCCTGGTCCTGCAGCCATTTGCGAAACGCATCCGCACCCTGTTTGGCATAGATGGGGATGCCGTCTTTCCAGGTGGCGCGCCCGCAGAGGACGCCGTTGAACTTGACGCCCGCTTCGGCCGCGAGTTCCAGCGACTCGGTAAATTCGGCGTTGCTGACGCCAGCGGACAGATAGATGAAAGGCTTGGTAGCGACCTGGGCCGCCTCGCGGAACAGCTTCATCGCTTCCTGTTTCGAGTACGCCTTCTGGCCGGCGTAGCTGCGCGCCCCCTCGACGAACTTCATGTTGATCGGCACTTCGACCTTCAGGATGTCCACTCCGTAGCGGTCCTTGGCGAACTCCGCCATGGAGCCCTTGACGACGTCGGGCTTTTTCTTGGCGTAGTCAAGGCCCTTTTCGTCCGCGCCTTCTTCGTAGCCGACGAACTCGAGGAAGAATGGGATGTCGTTGGCGCGGCACTCGTCGCCGATGCGCTCCACCCAGGCATGCTTCCGGTCGTTGACGTCCTTGGGATCGAAGGGCGTGTAATAGAGCAGGATCTTGACCGCATCCGCGCCGCCGGTTTCCTTCAGTCGACGCGCCGACCAGTGATCGAGCAGGTCGGGCAGACGGCCGGGGCCGGTCTTGTCGTAGCCCGTCTTCTCATACGCGAGCAGGAGACCCGCGTTGCGGCTGCGGCGCTTGGAGGCCGGCAGGCCCCACTCGGGATCGAGCAGGATGGCGCTGGCATGGGGCGTCAGAACTTCGGTGACCAGCGATTTGAACTCTTCCATGTCGCGGTCGCCGATGTCGCCGCCTTTTTCCTTGGCCAGCGACTTCTGCAGCGAGCCACGCTGGTCCATGGCAGCGGCGGCAATGATCCCGCGCTCCGTGGAAACTCTTTTCAGCCCGGACAATTTTCCAGGGGTCAGCTTCACGCGACACCTCCTTAGATATTTGCCGCGCAATCCGGCAAACGGGACATTCTAACGCTTCCGCTATTGGCGCAACAGGAGATTGCTGAGCACCGCCTGCTGCTTGGCGATGAGCGACTCCACGCCGCGCCGGGCCAACTCGATCATGCGTTTCAGTTGCGCGTCGTCGAAGGCGCGTTGCTCCGCCGTGGCCTGCAGTTCGACCATCTTCTTGGCCCCGGTCATGACGAAGTTCATGTCCACTTCGGCGCGCGAATCTTCCTCGTAGCTGAGATCGAGCATGATTTCCCCATCCACGATGCCGATGCTGGTGGCGGCGACGAAGTCACGGATGGGGGCGTGGGTCAAGGTGCCGGCCTCGACCAGCTTCTGCATGGCCAGACCGAGGGCAACAAAGGCGCCGGTGATGGCGGCGGTTCGGGTGCCGCCATCGGCCTGGATGACGTCGCAGTCCACCCAGATGGTGCGCTCGCCCAGGCGCGCCAGGTCAACCACGGCGCGCAGCGAACGCCCGATCAGGCGCTGGATTTCGTGCGTCCGCCCGCCGATCCGCCCGCGCGCCGATTCCCGCGCCGTACGAGTCAGGGTGGAACGCGGCAGCATGCCGTACTCGCTGGTGATCCAGCCTTTGCCGTTGTTGCGCATCCATGACGGCACGCTCTCCTCGACCGATGCGGTGCAGATGACGCGCGTATTGCCCAGCTCGATCAGCGCCGAACCCTCGGCCGTGGAGATGAAGTCGGGCACGATATTGAGCGGCCGCATCTGCTCCAGCGTGCGGTTGTCGCTGCGATAAACCATGGCGAGGCATTGTACCGAATTGCCGTATTGCCGGATTGCCGAATTGAGGAAGAAAAGCAAAACGTCACACCGGGCACCCGCGATCATCAACCGGGCAAAATGAAAGGCGCGCTGCCCGCGCGCCTTAATTCGTCAATTCTCAAATTCTACAATTCGCAAATCACTTTGCCGCCCGCTCCTGCCCGGCGTAGTAGCCGCTGCGGGTGCGAACCATCAGGTGCTTGTAGCCGGGCGCACGCGCTTCCACTTTCACCGTACGATATCCGCCCTGGGACTGCGACCGGACTGGCTTGTAGCCGATGGTGTACTGGTTGCGGATGTCGTGCGCCACGGCCTGGGTGATGGAATTTACCTCGCTGAGGTCTTTGGGGAAAAAGGAAACGCCTCCGGTCTGCTCGGACATTTCGGTCAGCGCACGGCGCGCGCGCCGCTGGCGTTCTTCACCAAGGATGCCGATGGTGTACACGGTCGGGCCGTTTTCGGCCTGCAAACGGCGGATGGCCTGTTCCAACGACTCGCGGCTGGCGTTGTCCTCGCCGTCGGTAACCACCAGCAGGACTTTCTTATCCAGGCGTGCGTTTTTCTTCAGGTGATCGGCGGAGGCGACGACGGCGTCATAAAGCGCAGTGCCGCCGCGCGACTCGATGCGGTCCAGCGCCTCTTTCAACTGCGGCACCTGGTTGGTGAAGTCCTGGTCGAGGTAATATTCGTCGTTGAAATTGACGACGAAAACCTCGTCGCTGGGATTGCTGGCGCGCACCAGGTTAATGGCGGCCTGGCTCACTGCCGGACGCTTGTCGCGCATGGAGCCGGAGTTATCAATCACGATCCCCAGCGCCACCGGGATATCCTCGCGGCGGAAGGAAGTGATCTGCTGCGGTGCGCCGTCTTCGAACACCTGGAAATCGTTCCGGCTTAGCCCGGTGACCAGGCGATGCTTGTCGTCAATGACGGTGGCATGGAGGACGACTTCTTCGACCTGCTTCTTGAAAACGTAAACGCCGCCTTCTTCGCGCGACGGTTCCTGTCCCTGGCTACGGCCCGCGGGCACCCTGACCGTGTCACCCGGTTGATTGGGAGCGTCGGCGGGAGGCGTCTGGGACTGTGGGTTGTACTGCGGCGAGGCGGGCGGTGGCGAACTAGTCGATGGCGATTGCGCGCCCAGCCACACGCTGAGCGCGACCAGGGACACCAGCAACAGCAGGAACCTATTCCGTGGGAGCATAGTAACCCGTTTTCGAGTACACATGCAGCGGTGGCAGCCCTTTCGGCGGATTCAGTTTCACCTTCACCTTACGCCACTTGCCATCGTGCACTGAATTGTTTGGACGGTATCCCAGCACATATTGGTTGCGTAGCTCGATGCCTATCTTTGTAGCCACGTCAGCCAGTTCGTTCGGATTGTCGATGGTAAAGGTACGGCCGCCGGTGACATCGGTGACGGTGGTCAGCATCGTTGGACCCCTGCGTTCCTCCTCGGTGCGCGGCACGCTGTCGAAAATGCCGATGGCGTAGATCTGCACATCGGCCTCCTTCACCAGGTTCTTGATTTCGCCCTCGGTGTAGCGGCTGTGGTTGTCACCGCCGTCGGAGATGATGAGCAGCGCTTTTTTCTGTTGATGGGCGCGCCCCATCTTGTTCAGCCCCAGGTAAATCGCGTCCAGCAGTGCGGTGCGTCCCCGGGGAATCACGGAAATCAGCCGGCCCTGGATTTCTTCCACCGAGGAGGTGAAGTCGCTGAGCAACTCCGGCCTCTCGGAGAAGGCAACCATGAAAAATTCGTCCTGCGGATTGGCGGTCCGGAAGAACTCGACCACCGCCTCGCGTGACTTCTCGATCTTATTGTTCATGCTGCCGCTCATGTCGAAGATGACGCCCAGCGACAGAGGAGCGTCCTCGCTCGAAAAGTGGCGAATCTCCTGCTTCCGGCCATTTTCGAAGAGCTCGAAGTGCTCGCGTCCCAGGCCGGTGACCAGCCGGTTCATCGGGTCGGTGATGGTGGCCGGGATCAGCACCAGGTCAACGTCCACCTTCATCGGTTTGGTGTGTGTTTTAAGGGCGGGATCCGCGGGTCTGTCCATTGACGCGGAAACCGGCGTGGCAGCCTTCTCGCGCGGCTTGATGTGGACTTCGTCCGCAGTCTGCATCAGCGCACCGGAACTGCACACCAGCGCGGGAAGCAGCAAAACTGCGAACAACCACACGTATCGGAGACACTGCGAAAGGACTGCTGGCAATGGTGACCGGGTCAGGGGCACAGTATGTATAGGATGCGTCGCAATGCGGCCAGACCCGCCGTTGGCCATAGTGCGGGCCATATTGCCTCGTGTACTTTGATGATACCACAGCCAGGCAAGTAGCTCTATTTTTGACTCTAACTTCTGATTTTTGCGCGAAAGCGCCTGGGACGAACGAAATCAGGTATGGCCCTGACTAACTCGAAGCTATCTGGCGACGTTGACATCCTCGATTTGGGACCGCAAGCGCGAGCGCGCGTCGGTCAAAACCACGATAAAGCCCTCTTCAGCGGGCGAAAGAATCCA
>Ga0326726_10003038_pt1 | contig 15405 bp, 13 predicted proteins | sample MHFenrmetagenome_2_FD_207603 | JGI IMG/M metagenome (GOLD analysis project Ga0326726, IMG submission 207603) | Lab enriched peat soil microbial communities from Michigan Hollow, Ithaca, NY, United States - MHF15MN | ecosystem: Environmental > Terrestrial > Soil > Wetlands > Peat | place: USA...
ACCCGATGTTCAACGCCTTGGTCCGCTTCAAACCGGAAGACATCAATCCTGAAAAAATCGAGCCCGATTTAGCAGAGAAATGGGAGCGTTCAAAGGATGGCCTCGCCTGGACATTCTACCTGCGCAAAGGGGTGAAGTTCCACAAGGGTTATGGTGAGCTGACCGCGGAGGATGTCAAATTTTCGCTGGAGAAGGCGGCCAACAAAGCTTCATCGGGTTTTGCAGCCGATTATGCTGCGCTCGATAAAGTGGAGGCTCTCGACAGGTATAAGGTCCGAATTACTTTTAAAAGTGCCATTCCATCTGTACTCGGGATTCTCACAAACTATCACGGCGGATACATCGTATCGAAGAAGGCGGTCCTGGAGAAGGGAGATAAATTTAAGTTCGATCCGATCGGGACAGGTCCTTTCATGTTGAAAGAATATCTGCCAAAGGAAAAGGTGGTAGAGGTCCGCCATCCAGAATTTTTCAGGGGGAAACCGAAACTCGACCGGGTGGAACTCTGGTTCATGCCCGATGCCAGCAGCCGTGAAATGGCCTTTCGTAAAGGTGAAATCGATATCGTTGAGGGAGAGCGCGAACAGGCATGGGTGAATAAGATGAGGGCGATCCCGGGGACGGCGATTGAAATCTTCGGCCCCGGCGAAACCCTTATTCTCCATTTCAACATGACCAAGAAACCGTTGGATGACATTCGGGTTCGAAGAGCCATCTCTCATGCCATTGATCGCAACGAATTGATGAAGTTTCTGGGACCGGATGTCACCTCAAGGCTTATCTCCGTCATCCCGATGGATTACCTGGGCGGAACGGACAAAGTGGCGGCGTATGAATTCAATCCGGACAAGGCCAAGAAACTCCTGGCAGAGGCTGGGTATCCCAAAGGGCTTGATCTTTCCATGGTGATTACGGAGATGTCCGATTATCGAAGACCGATGGAGCAGGTTCAGGAGCAACTCCGAAGGGTAGGGATCAGGCTGAAAATGGACGTCATCACCCACACCGCTTATCACGAACAGATCCGGAAAGACGTCAATCCGTTAGTGCTCTATGTGTGTGCGCGCTTTCCCACAGCCGATCCCTTGCTCACACAATTTTTCTATTCCAAATCGATCGTGGGCACACCTACTGCCATCACCAATTTCTCCCATTACAATAAAATTGACAATTTGATCGAGAAGGCAAGGGTGGAACCCGATCCAAAGAAGCAGAAAGAAATCTGGGCAGAAGCGCAGAAGAAGATCATGGAGGATGCAGTCGCTCTCCCGCTCTGCATCACAAAGTTTGTCTTTGCGAGAAAATCCTATGTGGACCTGGGCTATGAGATGAGATCGACACTCACCCTGGTCACTCCCATCAAGGAAACAACGGACATTCGAAAGTAGTTATTTGGTTTGAAGTAGTGTTACATAGAAATTCATTTGCTTTGTTTTTCATTCCGGGCTTGACCCGGATTCCACGTATTTTTGAACTGGGTTCCTGCTGGAGTTTATCCCGCACTTTGATGCGGGGCAGGAACGACAGAAAATAACCTTTTGAGACTTTCCACGAAACCATCAAATTTTGAAATTTGAACTTGGGATTTGATTTGACATTTCAATTTTGGCATTTGACACTTTAGTTGTTCCCACTTTCCAATGGTTTTGCGAATCCTGCCACGTTGCGTTAGAAACAAGCGATGCTCAAATACGCGATTCGTAGAATGATTTTTGTCCTCCCCACCCTTTGGGCAGTGGTCACCTTTGTCTTCTTTCTGATCCGCATTGTTCCCGGAGGCCCTGCGGTTGCCGCTCTCGGATCGTACGCCACCGAAGAATCGATTCGTCAACTCGAAAAACAGATGGGCCTCGATAAACCGATCTTCTTGCAGTATGGGAAGTTTCTCAAAGACCTCTGCCAGGGAGATCTGGGAAAGTCCTTGATCACCAACAAACCCATCTCCCAGGAAATCTTCAGGGCTTTACCCTACACATTGGACCTCGCCATGGGAGGGATGATCATCGGAATCCTTTTTGGGATTCCAACGGGTATCCTGACGGCGTTAAAGAGAAATCGTGCTCCGGACTATATCGGAAGAATCCTCTCGCTCGTGGGCATTTCCATGCCTGAGTTCTATCTGGGCATTCTGCTCATGTACGCTCTCGCAATCAAATTGCAGCTTTTCCCTGTGTTGGGAGGGGGCGACCTCAGCCACCTGGGTAGCCGATTGTACCACCTGTTTCTACCGGCCCTCACCCTGGGCATCATCATGACAGCCTTCGTCAGCCGCATGGTGCGCTCCTCGATGTTAAACGTGCTCAGCGAAGATTATGTCAGAACGGCGAGGGCGAAAGGCCTTCATGAGAGGAAGGTGATCTATAAGCATGCCCTCCGGAATGCGTTGATTCCGACAGTCACGGTGATTGGAATTTACATGAGCATCTTGATGGGAGGTTCGGTACTGACAGAGATCATCTTCAGCAGACCGGGTTTGGGAAAGATGATGGTCTTTGCGGTGAAGGACCGGGATTACATTGCCCTGCAATCGGTGATCATCATCTTCTCGACTTTCGTCTTTCTTTTCAATTTGATCACGGATTTGCTTTACGCCATCATCGACCCGAGAATCGAATACCATTAAGAGGAACCATGTCAACCACGAGTCGGAAACAGATTCTCATCAGGACGTTTAGGAGCAACAAGACGTCCGTGGTCGGCCTGTTGATGGCGTTCTGTTTGGTGATGATCGCCATCATCTCTCCATGGATCTCTCCCTATGATCCGATCTCACAGGATATGAATGTCCAGCATGCCCCTCCCGGCTGGGCACATCCTTTTGGAGCGGACAGTTACGGGAGGGATCAGCTCTCCAGGATACTCTGGGGGGCCAGGGTTTCTCTTGTGGTCGGAATCCTTTCTGTTCTCTTCGCCATGGCAGCAGGCATTCCCCTTGGAATGATCGGAGGCTATAAAGGAGGGATAATCGATAACCTTGTCCTTCGATTCATCGACATCTTCATGTCCTTTCCAATCGTGATCCTGGGGCTTCTGGTCCTGGCCATCATGGGACCCGGCCTGATCAAGATTGTGATTGCCATCGGTGTGGCCCTCACCCCTCGTATTGCACGTCTGGCCCGCGGATCCACTCTCTCTGTAAAAGGGAAAGAGTATATCGAGGCAGCCCGAGCGGTGGGCCAAAATGATGGGAGGATCATGATGATCCATGTCCTGCCTAATATCTTCGGAGATATTTTAGTGATGGGGACTCTTTGGGTGGCCACGGCCATTATCGTTGAGGCAAGCCTCAGTTTTATCGGCCTTGGCGTTCGACCTCCAACCCCGAGTTGGGGGACCATGATTCGTGACGGTCTCGACCAACTCACCAATGCCCCATGGCTTTCCCTCTTTCCCGGCCTCGCCATTTTCATCTCCGTCTTCTCCTTCAACCTCATCGCTGACGGACTTCGCGATATCTCAGACCCAAAGCTCAGAGGATAATACACCCTCAGGGGAGATCTATCCCGGGCCACGAGCAAACGAAAAACTGGAGGGACAAGCGTCCAGAGGTGGTTGAAATCTTATTTTTTTGTTTTATGATGTTTGGTAACCATTTCTATTTTGGACTTGAGAATTTTCTAATACTTCACGCAATGCTTTGAAAAATTGGAGTACAATTTGGACTTTACGCTTTCATTGAAGCAGAAACAAATCAGACGCATGGCCCGGCAATTTGCAAAGGCGGAGCTCGCTCCCATCGCCAGGGAGATCGACGAGGAAGGCCGTTTCCCCTGGGAGGCGGTGGAAAAAATGGGCCCTCTCAATTTTTTTGGGATGCAGGCCCCCAGACAATACGGCGGGGCTGAGATGGATTCCATCTCCTATTGCCTGGTGATTGAAGAAATCTCCCGGGTCTGCGCAGCCATGAGTCTGGCCGTGGCCGTGCATAATAGCGTCGTCGTCTATCCCATCAGTCAATTCGGAAATGATGAACAAAAAAGAAAATTCCTCCCTCCGTTGGCAGGGGGCGAGAAGATCGGCGCCTTCTGTTTAACCGAGCCCAATGCTGGATCGGATGCAATGGCCATTGAATCAACTGCTATCAGCAACGGTGACTCCTACGTCGTCAATGCCAATAAGATATTCGTCACCAACGGCGGGGTGGCCGACATCTTGATCATTTTTGCTTCGGTTAATCCGAACGATGTCAAGAAGGGCTTCAGCGCCATCGTGGTGGAGCGCGGCACACCGGGATTCGAAGTGGGGCTTCTTGAAAATAATTGCGGCGTCCGGGCCAATCCGGTGACCTCGATCGTTCTGACGGACTGCCGGGTGCCTAAGGCCAATCTCTTAAGCGGAGAAGGCGACGGATTCAGGATTGCAATGGCAGGCCTTGACACTGGCAGGATCGGCATTGCAGCACAGGCAGTTGGAATCGGTCAGGGCGCCCTTGACGCATCCTTGAAGTACGCCAAAGAGCGTATACAATTCCGCGTGCCCCTGGCTCGCCATCAGGCCATTCAAATGATGCTTGCGGATATGGGGACGATGGTGGAGGCAGCACGGCTTTTGACGCTGCAGGCTGCGCATGTTAGGGACCAGGGAGGCGAATTATCCGGCCCTTCGGCGATGGCCAAGCTCTTTGCCGCCCGGACCGCTTCGAAAGTGGCTTCCATGGGCGTACAGATCCACGGAGGTTACGGGTACAGCAAAGAATACCCAATCGAGCGCTATTTCCGGGACGCTCGAGTGACAGAGATCTATGAAGGAACCAATGAGATTCAGCAAATCGTGATAGCCCGCGAACTATTGAAAAGGGGAGAAGACTGATATTAGATGACCAAGGCCGGGATCAGGATCATTGTCTGTATCAAACAAGTGATCGCTGGAGATCAGGTGAAGATCGATCCGGCTACCCATAGTCTTGTACGGTCTCCTGAATTCTCCCGCATCAACCCTTTTGATTTATTTGCCCTCAACATGGCAGTTCAGATCAAGAAGGAATACTCCGGTTCCGTTACCGCAGTGACCATGGGACCTGGGATCAGTGAAGAAGTATTATGGGAGGCTTTAGCCGTCGGGGCAGACCGAGCCATACTTCTCTCTGACCCGCGATTTGCTTCAAGCGATACGCTGGCCACCTCGTATGTGTTAGGGATGGGTGTACGAAAAATCGGCAGATTCGACCTGATTCTTTGCGGAATGCGAACTGCTGATGGCGATACAGGGCAGGTGGGCCCGCAACTGGCCGAGGAGCTCGATATTCCCCATGTCACCGGCGTGGAAAAGCTGGAGAAAAGAAAAAATCTCTTTCGCGTAGAGCGGCTTTCTGACGGATTTAGAGAGATCCTCGAGGTACCCGTGCCTGCACTGTTTACAATCTCTTCGAAGATGACCCTACGCCTTCCGAGTTTGATTGAAATCCAGGATGCCCACACACGGTACACGATTGAGCGCTGGAACTTGGAAGATCTTAACGCGGATTTTACCAAGGTTGGCAGCAATGGCTCCTGTACGTCGGTAGAAGAACTCATTTCGGTAACACAGCAAAAATCCTGCGTCTTTATTGAAGGAGAGCCCCGGCAGCAGGCGAAGTTGCTTTTTTCAAAATTGATCGAGAAGAACCTATTATCTTAAGAGATGCCTAAGGGAAAAAATTTGGAGATCTGGGTATCCGGAGACCACCGCAATCATCCCCACGACCGTCTAACGTTCGAAGTATTGGGGCAAGCTCGATCACTTTGCGGTGCTCAGGGAAGGGTGACGCTGATCCTCCTGGGACATCAGGTTGAAGGAATCGCTAAAGAGTATATTGCCCGCGGTGCCCAGCGCATCCTGATGGTGGATCATCCGCAGTTAGCTTTCTACCGAGAGGATTTGTTCACAACCATCATCTGCGATCTGGTTAAGGATCAAAATCCGGAGATCCTTCTCCTTGGGGCTTCGGAGTTTGGTAAGGAGCTGGCAGCTCGGATCGCCAAGCGACTCGGAACGGGGCTGAGCGCAGATTGTATCTCTCTGGATTGGGACGGAAAAAGAGAAAGGCTTCTCGCTTCCAGTCCGGCCTTTGGCGGCAATTTTTTGGCAAGGATTACATGGAATGCGAAACGGCCCTATATGGCCACCATCAAGTCTGGAATTTTCCCTGAGCGTCCGTTTGATAAGGACGCCCATGGGGAGATCGTGAGAATAGAAAAAGATTTGAATGAGGCTTCTTCCAAAATCAATCTCATTTCTTCTGTTCGTGAATCCCACCAAGCTGCCAAGCTGGAGGATGCCAAAATCGTGGTCGCAGGAGGTCGGGGGGTCAAGAATTCAGAGGGATTCAACTACATCAGAGAGCTGGCTTCTTTTCTGGGAGGTGAGGTGGGAGCCACCCGGCCCCCTGTGGATTCCCATTGGACCTCGCACGAACAGCTCATCGGGCAGACAGGCGCGTCGGTCAAACCGGAGCTCTTGATCACTTGCGGCACTTCCGGCGCGATCCAATATACCGCTGGCGTTAGAGGAGCAGGAACCATCGTAGCGGTCAACCGTGACCCACACGCACCGATCTTCAAATTCGCTGACATTGGAGTCGTAGCCGACGCACTCTCTTTCCTGCCCGCTTTTATCGTGGAAGTAAAAAATCACGTATTTCAGGAGATTGCAGATCTCTATCGCACCGGCGGAAGGACTGGCAAGGATCAGAAGTCGGCTTCCTTCGGACAGCGGATTAAGAAGCTGAGGGAAGATCACAAAATGAGCGTGGTCGATCTGGGAGAGAAGACCGGGCAAACACCGGAATTCATCGAACAAGTGGAGGCAGACCGGTTGACCCCCCCCGTTTCCTTTCTTTTGCAACTGTCACAGGCTCTCCAGATCGATCCCAGTAACTTTCTCACCGACCAGGAAAAGATTCAAATTGATGGAAAGAGGCAAGAGGGATTTATGAAGCGCACGCAGAATTACTCTTATCGCACTCTGACTCCGGGAGCGGCAGACAAGCACCTTCGCGCCTTCATGGTCACGATTGAACCAAAGGAATACCACAAGATGGTGGAATATAAACATCCGGGAGAGGAATTCATCTTTGTTTATAAGGGAGAGCTGGAGCTTACTTTGGGAAGCAAGGTGCTCCGTTTAAGACAGGGAGAAACGATCCATTTCGATTCTGAAACCAAACATAAACTGCGAAATATTTCGGATGACAAGTGCGAGCTCATGGTCACCCTCTACACACCTTAAGGGCTCACATCACGTTATTATCCTCTGGCGCCCTTCACCCCATCCCTCTCCCAAGGGGGGAGAGGGGAGGGTAAGGGGAGCCTTCATGTCAAAGCTTGCGTTTGGATTAGTCTCTAAGACCGTCCTCCAACTGAGCCCCCATTAAGGAGAGATTCCCTACTTTCACGAAATTGTTCGAAGGAGTCTCAGTGATTTCTTCCTGCACTCGTGGTTTTAGAAAATCTCATCTCCATACAACATTTCAACCCATAACCAACGGACCGAATCCGGCTGAGATGTATCAGGTTCGAGAGCTTTTGCAGGATGGTAAATCGTTTGAGAGGGTGTTTCATCCCTTAGGGGTGGATCTGAAAAAAGGGGGGAAAAGAAAATGCCATATTGCCGGTGTCGGACCGCCATGTTGCTTAGAAAGGTCACCTAAATCACTCAAATGAATTACTGGAGTTCCAACACCTTTTACCGGCCACCTATGGGCAATACGCTCATTAATCATCACTGTCAGTTTCGTTCGATGTGTAGGACTCAAATGCCGAGCATAATGACGCACCAGTTCGGCGTTTTCTGCCGTGGTGAGTGTATGACTAAGACGGATGAACTTCTCTAGGTCGCATACTGCAGTGCGCGACCAACTCCAACTTCGCCTCATTTTTTCCAGGTCGAGAATACGCATGTCAAAGGCATCTTCCTTTTCCAGCTTTATCATCACATGCTTGCCACTCAGGCCATTGTGCTGCAGACGGTGGCAATGTAACAACCACACTGCGTCGGCAATCCGGTGCAAGATTGCCTGGCGAGTTGGTGCGCCTAGGGACGAATCTTCAAAAATGGAATTGAGCTCGCGGTAGCCCTCCAGCGCCGCTGTAACCAAGACGGCCTGCAGTTTACCCCCATCCCGACGCTCGGCATAAAACACCGGCTCCACTGTGGGCACACCGATCCGCTCCATGCGGCGAATGTTTAGAAAATCGCGATAGAAGGTTGGCCGCCACTGGAGCAGATGGGACGGGGAGCGATAGTTGTGATTTTCCTGCAACTTCACGAACATCGAAAAACTGTGCCCCTCGCCATCAACCACGGTATGGTGTATCGCACCGCTCCACCCATTGCGGCGCACATTGGAATCCTCTACCCAATGATGCGGCAGATCCCAGAAGCCCGCAAAAGTGTTGAGCCCATGGCGCGTAAGCAGATCACAGTAATGCGGAGAAATAAATGGCTTCATATCCTGATTTCAGCGGCGTTTCAGCACATAGGTTCGCCACATGGAAAAACCTGGCATTAAGTCTACGTAGCCCATGATGTCAAAACCCGACTGATGGAACTCGGGTTCGATCTGACTGCGATCGAAAAGAAAACGAGTGTAATACTGACGGTCTTGACGACGGCTTTGTGAGCGGCGGAGACGCAATGCCTGCAGGTTTCCATCTACCCACAAAGATATACATACGGTACTGCGGCTTACACGATGGAACTCACGAAACATCTTCGTGCGAACCTCTTCCTCGGAAATATGGTGGAGCAAACGCATGCAGAAGATGCAATCTACTGCAGCGTCTGGGAGTTTGATATCGAACGCGGATGTCTGAAACGTCTTAAAGCGCTTGGCAATATGGGGTGGCTGGAAATTCAGTGCGGTGTCAATCATGTCCTGACTATAATCGGCTGCCACCAGTTCGCGGTCCGGGACGCGGGCCAGCAGCTCCCAGAAGCGGCCTGCGCCACACGGAAGATCCAGCACGGACTCGGGCTCACCGGCAATGGCCAGAGCACGAGCGGCCATATGTTGTTCGCAGCAATTTGATACCCGGTGCCAGAAACCATGCGTGTGCTTTTCGAAGTAGAGCTTAGCTTGCTTTTCGTCGTACCGATTGCTAATTTCTAAATTCTCAGACATCATTTTTAGGAGGTTGAAATATTCAAGTCCTCAATGGTAGCTGAGTATCGGTAAAATCTGAGGGGGCTGCGAAAGCGGTAAGATCATCTTACACCAATGTTTTCTAATGGAGTACATCTGCCGGTATCGCTCGCAACTCATCCCCATGACTGCAAAAATTAACTCGTTTTCACGAACCAGATACCGAAGGTACTGAATACGGTGTGATAAGAGCTCACTTTAAACTGAACCAAGTTATATGATACGCCGAATTGAATGTCAATAAAAGAGAATAGGAGTCAGGTCTTGACGGGCTGTTGCCCAGATCATCCCTATTGGCAATAGCTCCCTATTGGGGGCCATGATACGAGAAAGCTATATCAATGGAGGGTTTAACTCTGTTGAGTCTTCTTCTTTTTCTTCCCGTCGTCTGTAGGATGGTCACCAATATTCAACTTTCAAAAAGGTAAGCAGGCGAGAAATATCTCTGCATTCTTATGCCTATTTCACCCGTAATCGTCAACCTCAAGGGTCGCCTCAGAGCGAAGACTTGTGGAAGCAACAACGACGTGGAAATTCGTCTATCTGAGGTGTACAGCTTTCTATCTTTGCCCTTTGTCCATGGTCGTTCTTCATTTTCCATCGTTCATCCTCCCTCTTCCGTCGTTTATCGATGTTTCTTCTCTATTGATCATATGCTTCGGCGAGGGTTCCATGACTTCTAAAGCGCAGCAAACGATTGACACGCGGTTTAACATCCGGGTTATAATTGATTTATTTAATCTTTACTCCAAGGGTGCGCATGGTCGGGGTCAGTGCCGGTCTGGTTGGATCCGATGCTCAGGAGAATCAACCTTGGCTACGTAATCCAAGGTGGGATTCATCCCTTCTCATCCTGAGCATTTTTATTGCTGCCGTCCCTTATTCGATCTACCTGATTCTCGGTGGTAAGGCGCTTCACACCGCAGAAGTCCCGGGCACCCCCGCATACCACGCCCGCACACTCGTGAACACGCTGGTGGCGATCTTCGTTGGCGGACCTCACATGTATGCGACTTTCACCCGGACCATCTTCGACCGCCAATTTCTTCGGCGACGATTTGCCTTTGTTGCTTCCTCATTTCTCATTCCATTTGCCGTCATCACAATGGTAGTGGCCACCTACCAGACTTATGTCTGGCTCCTTTCAATCTTTTTTACGATAGCTTCGGTCCATGCGCTGCATCAGATCATCTGGTTGACATCGGCTTATGCGAGAAAGGCGCGCCATTCTCTTTCGTTGGCTTCGCAGCTCGTCGATTATGGCGTCGTGATAACCAGCGTTTATCCGATTGCCGTGTGGAAAATGGTTCAAGGGACGTTCAAGATCGGGCCGGTGATATTGAAGCAAAACGAAATGATGGCAGGACACTGGTGGCTAGTCCACATCCGGGGTTAGCACAAATTATCAGTTCCATCATTTTTCAAAAAATCGCTCCTCCAGTATTTCTTGCTAAGAATCGGATCAATTGTTTATAAATAAATCAACCCTTCGACTCCCCGGTCTGAATCCGGGGTATGCTCAGGATTGATACTGAGCGGCGATCTCAGCCTCATTTAAGAATCGGGGTTTGGCGCCGTCGAACATATCAAGAAAAGACACGCTTCCGTAGATCAATTGGTCTATGTTCCTTCCAAAACATATTCGCGAAAAAATTTCTCTCATCGAGGAAGTGATCAACTTTCCCACTTCACTTCTCTCTCACAAAAATTATAACTGGGAAAATCTTCCCATGGTTTCTTACTCAGACTTAACAGGTGCTGTTTCTTCTCTCACTGAAAGGGGGAAAAAAGTCGTCATTATCACCGGGTTCTATGTCCCGGTTGGAGATCCACCGGCCACAGAGACGGATGGACCCCCGGGAGCCCTCACCCTGGCAAAGGGATTGAGGTATTTGGGGATGGAGGTTTCCCTTCTTTCAGATGAATATACCCTCTCAGCGCTAAAAGCAGGGTTGAAAGTTCTTCATCTCTCCGAAGAAGAGATTCCCATCATCTGTTTTCCCTTGGAGCATTCAGACCGAGACCATACGAGCCGCATGATGAATGAAGAGAATGAAAGTTCTATCTCAATCCGATTCGCTCAAGACTTTTTCGAAAGCGCGTGTGGCCAGGGCCTCACCCATCTCGTTTATATCGAGAGAGTGGGACCCAATCACACTCTGGAGTCCTTCATTGCTCAAGAGCGCCGGGGCAAACCATCCTTGAAAGATTTCGAGAAAATTCTTCCCCCTCTGATCAGGAACCGCTGTTTCAGCTCTCGTCTTGAGGACATCACCCGATTTACCGCGAAAACACACTTCCTGCTCGACCTCGCTGAAAGGTTAAATCTCCCGGTTAAGAGTATCGGCATTGGAGACCGTGGAAATGAAATCGGAGCAGGAAAGATTCCGTGGGAAGTTTTTAGACAGAAATCTCAGACCAATCGGGAACCGGTTTTTTGTTCCCGGGTGAAGACGGACTATCTCGTCTCTTGCGGGATTTCGAACTGGGGAGGTTATGCCTTATTGGCTGGAGTGGCTTTGGCCATGGGAAGATTGGAAATTCTCGAAAAGGTGACCCCAGAACAAGAAGGCATGGTCCTGGACTACATTGTCCGTCACGGTCCGGCCATTGATGGAATTACATTTAAACAGGATCACTCCGTGGACGGGGTCGAATTTGATGATTATATGAGGGTAATCGAGCGAATCAAAGAAATCGCCTTGGAATGAGGGCGTCTCATCAAGGATTTTCTCTCAATATGACCGGTCTCTTCGATTTATAGAAAGATTAATTCGAGTCCCTGAAACGTCGTCTCAATCCTTGCAATTCCATTTCCATTCGATTAATAATGGGATATCAAATCCGGGGAGTTTCTTGAATGAAACATTTCTCCAATGCTTACCGCCTGAAAACACCTCTTTCGGAAGACCTTTTTAAGCGGGCCAAAGAGGTGATGCCTGGAGGGATCTCACATAACATTCATTTTTTCCCCCCCTACCCTTTCTTCGTTAAGAAAACAAAGGGCTCCAAAGTATGGGATGCGGACGGAAACGAATACGTGGACTTCTGGATGGGAAACTATACCCACATTCTGGGCCACCGTCCCCGGGTCGTGGTCCAGGCCATTGAAAAACAGCTAAAAGAGGGAATTCACTGGGGCATGGTTTATAAAAAGCAGATCGAATGGGCAGAACTGATTCGAGAATTGGTTCCCAGTGCAGAGATGGTCCGATTCTGTTGCTCCGGAACAGAGGCGACGATGTATGCGGTTAGGCTTGCCCGCGCCTTCACTGGAAAGAAAACGATCTTAAAGATTGCCGGGGGCTGGCATGGAGCCAATCCAGATCTCTCTCTGGGGATAAAAACGCCCTATGAAAGAGAGGAGAGTCTCGGGCTGTTGCCTGAGCTCCAGCAATACACAAAGACGATTCCTTTTAACGACCTCTCCGGTTCACTTGAGGTCATCCATGAGAATGAACAAAATTTGGCCGGAATCATTCTTGAGCCCGTCATCGGTGAAGGAGGTTTCATTCCAGCTGGGAAGGAATATCTCCAGATGCTTCGGTCTGAAACGAGAAAACTGGGAGCCCTCCTGATCTTTGACGAGGTCATCTCAGGCTTTCGAGTTGCCTTAGGGGGCGCCCAGGAAAGATTCCATATCACTCCGGATCTCACAACACTGGGAAAGATCGTGGGAGGAGGATTACCCGTCGGTGCCATGGTGGGCAAAAAGGAGATCTTGGAGAAAACCTCGCCTGAAAAAAAAGTGAATAAATGGGAGAGAATTCTCATCGGTGGGGGAACTTTTTCTGCCCATCCTTTGACGGCGGCTGCAGGATTGGCAATGCTCCGCTATCTAAAAGATCATAGACAAAACGTTTATTCCAATTTAGAATCAAACGGCGAGCAGGTCCGAAAGGGAGTTCAGGAGGCTTTTGATCGAGAAGGGATCGACGCCGTCGTCACAGGGATCGGCTCGCTCTTCCAAACCCATTTCCCTTTTAGGAAAGGAGAAACGCTGGATTCCCCTCACTCGATCAACCGATTCACCGATGTAGAAAAGAGGGAGGTTGAGTTTCGGGTCAGAATGCTCACAAAAGGGATTCATGTGATGCACGGTGGAGGCTGTCTGTCTATCGCCCACTCTGATGAGGACATCGGGAAAATCATCAAAGCAACCCGAAAAGTGGCCAGGGAGATGGCAGAATCAGTTTAGAGCTCGGAGTTGCGAGTTCGGAGCTCTACTTTGACCTTTGAGTTCCAAGATTTCACAATATTTAATGGAGGTTGATATGGGAAATCTGATGGAGAAGACAGGGGTGTGGATACTCTTTTTCACACTGGTTCTGGGAGGGATGGCTATGGCAGCCGAAAAAGCAAAAATCGGAGTAAATGTTGTCGATATCCAGGGAGACTTTACGAAACTGAAAAACGGCTCCCTGGCGGTGGACGGAACCGACGAAGCTTACATCAAAGCGGTTGAAGAAAGTACAAAAAAATTGAAAGAGGCAGGGTATCCAATTTACGCAACTCAAGACTGGCACCCAAAAAATCACGCCTCTTTCTTTACCAATCACAAAGGAAAGAAGGCTTTTGATGTGATTAAGCTTCACGAGAAGGATCAGGTGCTCTGGCCGCCTCATTGCGTCCAGAATACCCCCGGAGCACGACTTCTATTGGACAAAAAATTGTTTAAAGCAGTCGTGAGAAAGGGAATGGACCCACAATATGACAGTTATTCCGGTTTCCAGGATGATGGCGGGAAAAAGACAGAAATGGACAAACTCCTTAAAAAGGACAATATCAAAAAAATAATCCTCTATGGTATTGCCACCGATTATTGCGTCAGGGCAACCTCCCTTGACGCTGTCGCGGCTGGTTATAAAGTCATCGTGATCAAGAATTTGTGCCGTGGCGTTGCGGCGGATACGACTCAAAAGGCAATCGAAGAGATGAAGTCTAAAGGAGTGGTCATTCTTGACGATCTCGATTTAGAAAAGATCAAATAAAAGGGGACAGGCTACTTTTTCTTGCCTACTCTCCCTGCCGGATCCAAATCGGTTAACATGACGGAATAGATACTCAGTCAGAGGATGGCACAAAAAGTAGCCTGTCCCCTTTTATGGAAAGCGTGTGTTGGCCGGAGTTTCCGGCCTGGTCAACTGCGAGAACCTGGAGCTTCACTTCATTGATTCCTGATGGAGCAGTCGTCCTACTTTCGAAGAGGCTTGCTTTGCCGGCATAATTCAGATTGAATTTTTCCGAAACCTGATTTCCGTAGAGCCATTGTCCCCATATCTCAAATTTATTCGCGTCCCAGAGACCTCCGGGGGTGACAGGGCATCCTCAGAGCATCCTGACTTCAGCCCTCACTAATGCTCCTTCTCCTTTCTTCAAACTTTCCTTTGGGGAAGGACTCATGATGTTGACGATCAATCCACAGAGCTCAATGATGACGCCTTCGCCCAGGATGTTTTTTCCTGGGATGAGCGTGAGTGTCTTCGAACCTTTCTGAATCGATTGGGGATATGCCAAAGGGGCTTCTGCATAAATTTCTACCTGGGTTGGCTTATTTAGGAAAATCTCTGCCTGGAAAAAGGCTCCGTCGGGGGTCCCATAGACCGTCTCCCCTCTCCGCCGAGGTTGAACCATAATTCGGTCGGTATCGCCAGTCCCCCCTTCTTGCTTTCCCTGAGCAAGAACTTCTCCTGTCTCGAGATTCTTAATCCGAATAAAGGCTCCTCCAACCCCTGAACCAATGATTTTGGCATCCTTTGAAACGACACGGACGATGACTTTCGTTGGAATCTTGTCAGCAGAGAGCGATGGCTGGATAAAAATAAAAGATCCATTTACCAGCAAGAAAAAACTCAAGAATAAAATGAAGGAATTAAGCATCTCTTAATCTTTTGCTTTCAGCTTTGAGCTTTGAGTTTATCGCCTTCTAGTAGTACCGTTTCTCCTCCGCGTGGTCCTCGGCGAGATCAATACCCCATTCCTTGAGCACCTTTGAGACAGCACGTTCGCCACTTTCGATGCAATTGGGTACGCCTACTCCTCTGTAGCTGCCGCCTGCAAGGGCGAAGCCCGGAATATCTGCGCTCCGACTCTCGATGAGCGTAACGCGGTCGAGGTGTCCAAGTGTGTACTGGGGCATACCGAGATGCCACCGGTAAACCCTTGAAAAGAGGGGCTTTGCAAACGGGTTCAGACCCAGCATGTCATGAAACTGGGCAAGCACGATCTGCACGAGTTCCTCGTCGGAACGCTTCAAAATCTCCTGGTTGTGCGGCCCTCCTACA